>Ga0315308_1001485_pt1 | contig 13454 bp, 16 predicted proteins | sample TDP3_MG_FD_203078 | JGI IMG/M metagenome (GOLD analysis project Ga0315308, IMG submission 203078) | Freshwater sediment microbial communities from Lake Towuti, South Sulawesi, Indonesia - TDP3 | ecosystem: Environmental > Aquatic > Freshwater > Lake > Sediment | place: Indonesia: South Sulawesi... | reverse complement strand
CTCAAGCTATGGCTGAGTTGGACAGGTTGTCGGACAAGCTGTACATTCCGGGTCCAATTAAGGAGAAGGCCGCGGTGGTTTATCGGAAGTCTCTGGAGAAGGGTTTGGTTCGTGGCAGGTCGATTGCTGCGATTGCGGCTGCGGCTTTGTATGCTGCCTGTCGGAACAGTGAGACTCCTCGGACTCTGCGTGAGATTGCTGAGGCAAGTCTTGTTGACAAGAAGGATGTGGCTCGTTGTTACCGGCTTTTGCTCCGAGAGTTGGATATGCAGATGCCTATTGCGGATCCGATGACGTATATTTCTAAGATTGCTGAGCGTACGGGTATTAGTGGGCAGACTCAGGGTTTGGCCATAAAGATTCTCAGGGATGCTAAGAAGAGGCGTGCGGCTTCGGGTAAGGATCCTATGGGTCTTGCTGCTGCAGCTTTGTATATTGCTTGTTTGCAGCGTAATGAGAAGAAGACTCAGAAGGATATTGCTGAGGCTGCGGGTGTGACTGAGGTTACGGTTAGGAATCGTTATAAGAGTTTGAAGCGTCAGTTGGGTTTGGAGCTTCCTGACTAGGCTGTTTTGTTTCTTCTTTTTCTAGTTCCATGACTATTGGTCCTTTGTAGCCGCATTGTTGGCATATGTATTGTTCTGGGAAAAGCCATATGTCGAAGCGGCTTGAGAGTCGTAGTTGGGGGCTGCCGCATCTTGGGCAGAGTTTGGGTGTGGGGCGGTTGTGTTTTAGGTTTCTTACTACTTCACGTATGTTTTGTAGTATGTCCATGGAGTGTTTGGCTCCTGCTTGGGTTTTGTTGTGGTTTAGTGGATTTCGATGTTTTCTTCTGGGTAGCCCATTTGGTTTAGGAGGAATTCGTGTATTCGGTCTCTGTGGTCGCCTTGGAGTAGGATTTGGCCGTTTTTGGCTGTTCCTCCGCAGGCGCAGTAGGTTTTCATTTTTTGGGCTAGTCGGCTCATGTCTATGTCCTTGTCGTTTATTCCGTCGATTATGGTTACTGCTCTTCCGAATTTTCTTGTTTCTAAGCGTACTCTGATGCGTTGTTGTTCTTTGCTGATTTCGCTGCAGACGCATATGTCTTTTGGTAGTCCGCATGTTGGACAGATTTCAGGCATGATACTCAAGTAGGATATCAGATGGGTGAGGAGTATATAAAAATAACCGTGGAGGGCTAGGGACCTTGCTGTGTGAAATTGGTTGTTTTTTCTTGTTTTTTGTTCCTTTTTCTTGTTTTTTCTTGTTTTCTGTACTTTTTCGGATTTTTTAGGAACTTTTAATTGCTTTCTTGTTGCTTGTTGAGTTGTTGAGTGGGGGTTTCTGGTTTGGTTGAGGAGGTTTTTGTGGCTAAGGTTGTGGCTGGTGGTAAGGTTACGATTCCGCGGCGGTTGCGTGATCTGTTGGGTATTGAAGATGGGGACTATGTTCGTGTGAGCTTGGTTGAGGTGATAAGAAAGGCGGCGAAGACGGAGAGGCGAAGGAAGATCTAAAGCTGCACAGTTGAGAGTCTTAGAAGTGGACCAAGTCATTGTTCAGTAACAACGATAACTTCAGGTGTAAACGTCTTTTCTGGAACATTTTGCCCCGACAGTTTTAAAGTAATGGTGTAGTTTCCAGGCGAAATATTGTTGGCAGCTATTATGGTGAATCCGTTGCCGAGGCCGTCTCCGCCGTGAAGTGTGAAAAAGTTTAACTCGCATTCGTTTGTGCCGGTTCTTGAGTTTGTGAAGCCTTCGGGCATGAACACAGTTACGCGGATGTCCTTAGCCCAAGCCAGTAACCAAGCATCATTTGCGACTCCTATGCTCACTTCTAAAGAGTCTCCAGGTCTTAATTGCCAAGGAGGAGGCGGATAAAATTCCATCCTAAGGTCTGGTTCTCCTAGGGGAACCTGCAAGAAAACTAATGTGAAGAATACTCCTACAGTCAAAAAGCCCACTATGACAAGAATCAAACCTTTCCTCATGGATGTTCACTATAAAATAACATACTAAACTAATTAGAATTCCGATTTAGGGTCTAGGATAAAAATTCTATCCAACCAACCACCAGATACTACTCAGGGCAGCAAAAAGACTCTGGCTCGTGCAAAGTACTATTCCTGGTGAAAACGTTTAAGTGCGGCGCCTGCAGTCACTTGTGAAGCCTCCTCGGTGATGTTAATGGCGAAGACTGCTAACCGCTCGACAACACAAATCATGGCAGAAATCCTAAATCTGTGCATACAGCCTCAGACCAAAACTAGAGTAATGTACCGGACAAATCTATCGACCAGAATGCTCAAAGAGTATCTTACTTTCTTACAGTCAAGTGGGCTTCTGGGTGAAATTCACCACAGTAGAACCAGGTATGCGGCAACACGAAAAGGACTGAGATTCGTCGAGAAATGGAAAGAACTAACGAAACTTCTTTCACGTTGACTGCCTCTTCACTTGTTTCTTGAGCACTCCAGTTACAAACACTTAAACCGTATGTATGCTACTTCCATATTTCCGCATAGAATTTCTATCCAGCCAACCAAAACCCCTATGACAACTTTTCTTCACCCCTACGCCTACCTATAATATGATATTTCGCACAAAGGTAAACTCCTTCATTCAACAGCCAGAGGCATCGAAGCAAAAGTTATTTAGATTGAGGTCATCCTCATGATTAACCGATGGCAATGCGTTGGCCAATCTTCGCAATTCTGGGTTCAATGCTCTTGACGTTAGGAATTACACTTATCGTCTACGCGCAGAACATCCCAGTCTACTACGCTGGCGGAGGAACAGGAGTATCCGTGACTGGCAAAGTTGTTGGAGGACTAGCGCCCAGCTCCTGCGAAATTCCCATAATCACGGTGCCGAACACAATCCATATTCACGGGAGATCAATTGAACCAGTCACCGTCAGAATCGACGCGCCGAACGGAACCAGCCTGGCGCAATGGCAAAACGAAACGGTAAGCGTAGACTATCCCGTGGCAGAATGCGGGTTCTGGCGAGTCTACATCTCACAACCCTCAAACTACTTCGTGTATGGCGAAGTGTTCGCCACGGCCCCGCTGTATGCACATCCAGCGCTCATGTACGCGTCAATACCAATCTTGCTCGGGACCATGAGTCTCTTGCATTCAACCCAAAAGAAGAAACAGGCTTCGTACCTCGAAGACATTCAATTTGAACAGAACATCGGGGGAAGATGGGTCTTCCTGTCTTGGATTCCCATACTTGTCATCATTTCTCAGGCACCTTTTTATATCCCGAGCTTTCCATGGCTCTACGCTCTTCTGATAGTAGTGACAGTCGCGGCTGTCTTCTTTTCTTTCGCCCTTGCCTACGTTAAAATATACTTGTCAAACAAGGGCTTCTACGTGGAAGCCCCGTTCCTCAACTTCCACAAACACTATGAAACGCCTCAGATCTATGGATACAGTATCACACAAGAAGAAAAGAAACGGCTGCTCGGCTTCTGGACAATACCTTCAAGGCATCCTAAGAAAGAAGACCAGATCACACTTTTCGTACTAGACCCACTGCCAACACGAATCTGGATAACATCACTCGCGACAAGACTGCACCCCAACAAGATAGTCTTCCGCCCGAAATCAACAGAAAAATTCATTGGCGCCGCCCGGAAAGTGGGCATAACAAAGCAAGAAGCCGCTCATTTTTAGAATGGTAACCCTCGCGATTTTCACATTAGCAGTCATAAGGCCAGGCATCGTCGTGGCTGGGTTGCAGTAAGCTTTTGTCTTGCGTGTGGTTGGATAGAAATTCTATTTTGTCCCGCTAGGATATACGAGAGAGAGAAAGATAGAATTTCTATCTCTTTTCTGACCAGAGCGATATTTCCTGCCTCAAGGCAAGCCTTGAGGTGACGTCCAGCGGAGGCCGGACAGAGCTTTTAGGTGGCTAGCGCGCTCAATAGAATAACACTTATTTGAAAGACTGCCTCTATTTCCGCGCGCTGAGTGACAAAGGTTGACAACGAATCGTGTTTTGATTGCGCCTTGTGGAATGAACTGTGCACTCTGCTCAGCTTACTTGGCTCTGAAACATGATCTGAGGGCAAAAGGGATCAGAATGATCCAATGCGTAGGCTGCAGACCAAGAAACAAGAAGTGCGCTTTTTTGAAGAAACAATGCTCGAAATTGTCCAAAGGTGAAGTCACCTTTTGTTACGAGTGCAAAAGCTTTCCATGCAACAGACTGAGAACCATTGACGAAAGATACAGAACTCGCTACAGGATGAGTATGATAGACAACCTGCAGTTCATCAGAGAACATGGAATAGAGAAATTCCTTGAGGAGCAGGAGAAATCATGGAAGTGCAAAACCTGCGGTGAAATGATCTGTTGCCATAATGGTCTCTGTTACAAATGCGATCTGGAGAAGCTGAAGAACAAGAAACAGAAATACCGATGGAACGAGAAATAGAAAGCTAGCGCGATGAAGTTTGGGAATTTAGGAGTTTTTCGTTAGGCTAAAGTGCCATTTCTCATTATTTCTTTTGTTACTCCATCCATGTAGGTCACAGTGATTGTTGGTTTATCAATTAACATGTCCACATGGCATCTGACGTTGCCTGGAGCCAGATGACAGGTTCCTCTTAGTTTTTCATCCTCCAGCATGTTCCCAGTAATCCTTGCCTTTTCGTTTAAGCCTATTCCAACTTCTTCTAAAACTGTTGGCAAGCCATATTTCTCCTGAGACGCCAGTATGTCTTCGCGAATGCAGTCGAGCGCTCGGTCTTCGCACTGGATATCTGTTAAGACGCCATTTTCGAATTGAACAATTATTGGTTTTTCAGGGTTTATCTTACCGATGTAGCCACCTGCCGTAACATCACAGACCAGTTTGCCATCTGCAATTTGCTTCACGGGATAATGTTGGCTTTCTTCTTTTCCGGTTTCCTTGTTTAGAACTCGAATAGTTTCGCCTTTATCCGACCACACTTCGCCCACTGGCAGGTTGCCAACTTTCCCAGGCTTACCATAAACATTGGGCGGCACAATGATACAATCCGTGTCGAACATTACTTGTCTCGGAACTTCTACTTCTACGTCCGTTCCTCGAGGCGCAGTTATGTGAAGTTTTTTTATGTTTCGCAGTTTTTGAAGTATTCGTTCTGCCTCTTCAGCCATTTTTCTGTAGTTACACTGCAAGGGACCGTTTATTGCCATGTCTAATGTTATGCCTGGCGAATGCGCCCAGCTTATGGGCACTTCTTCGACGATTTGGCGCAGCAGCTCTATTCTTGCCCCTGCTTCTTTTAGGTCCCAGCTTGGATTATTGCTGTAGTCGAAGAGACCCATTCCAGCTTTCGGAGTTTTTTGGCGAAGCAATGTTATGAGTTTTTTCGGAAAGTGTTCGTAGGGTTTGTTTCCTGCTAAGTCGAACGTTTTGACGTCTAATCCGCGGTTTTCTGCGGCTTTCTTTGCAGTTTCTGCTAGTATCGGCGAGTTTCTGTTGACGATGACGTACGTGTCTCGGGTTTTTAGTCTTTGGCAGTGTTGCATGAACTCCTCAAGCTTGCTCACAACTTTGTCAAGGTCTTCTGCTTCTATTTTTTGCATATTAAACGTCCAAGAATGAATTCATTCCTGAATATTTAACGATAGTCATCCTATCGCAGAAGGAAAACATCAGTCTGTAATGTGTCATTCAGTTGTTCAGCGGGCGCTTAGTTATATTCTCGGGGTCTAGTTATCTATTTTATCCGATAAGGTTCATATTTCAGCGAATCAACAGCAAACTTATTGAAATCATACGACTGGGTCAAAGATGAACGCCTTAAAACATGGGTTATTCCGTGTTGGCTTTATGCTCTGTGACCGTTGCGCAATAAACACAAGCTGTGAACAATTCCAAGCAGCCTCACAGTGCACCTTAGAAAAGCAGGCCTTTGAACAATTAGTAAGCGAGCTAACGAAACAATATGAACTAGACACAGTAGCTGACAGAATTCTGGCTGAGAGAACCGCAATGTGCCTCATCCGCGTCTCAAGAGCCGAAGCCTACGAAGCCACGGTTGGAATCACTGACAAATCAGTTTTCTGGGGAACCTACATCAGCCGACTAGACAACACATTACGAGGCTTACTCAACGATCTAGCAGTTTCAAGAGCCAAACGCAAAGGCTTAGAGAAAGCAGAACAGCTCATGGTCAACATCGAAGACCTGCTACAGAACTTGGCAAACAGAGAATTCATGAAACAACAAACCATAAGAATAGAGCCGAGATCAGTGGGCAAAAGCGCCAGAACAGCCGGACGAGCAATGATCACAACGTATATGGTTTCGAGACCCGCTGGCATTTTCCACGACTTGCTTCTTAAGTGGAGAATGGAAAAACCGAAACTCCTGAAAAGGCTGGCCGCCGGACAAAAATGAAAAGAATCCCGCAAAATGCTCTCACCCCCCTCGCAGAACTATGCAACCTGCTAAGCAGCCTTTCAGGCACCGAGGAACAGCCCATCACATTCTTCAAGCGCATAATACAGGGCATGGACCAGCACGCAGACTACTTCTTCGACAGACCTTGGCCACAAGAATACCGATTCAACGAAGCCACAAGCCTCTCACAAACAGATCTAAGCTTCATGCAAGACAACAAAAAAGACGAAATCACCAACAACCTCTACTTGTTGTGTGTAAAGAAAAACATGAGCCTAACAGGCGGCTTCTCGCCATTCGGTTTTTTCTGGACACTGTGGACCATCACCGAGAAACTGGGCGAAAACTACGACGAAGAACCAGTGAAAATAAGGACAGACCCGGCACTCTTTGCCAGAGCGCTCGTCGGCTTGAACCCATTCCCATACCAAGAGAAACTCCTCTCCGACATGTCAAAACGCATAGTAAGCTGCTGGGGCAGACAAACCGGAAAAACATCAACAGTCGCAGTCAAAGCCGTTCACTACGCCTACTCAAACACAAACGTCACCGTCTTGGTCGCTTCTCCCAGCCTTCGCCAAAGCATGATAATGTTCAACCGAATCCTAGGCTACATAAAAGCAAGCTTCATCCTGAAAAAAGCCCTAGCCAAGAAAACCCAAACGGTCATCCAACTCCTAAACGGTTCAGCCATAGTCGCTTTGCCCTGCAGCGAAAACCTCATCCGAGGCTACACAGCCAACCTAGTCATCTGCGACGAAGCCGCCTTCATGCCGGAAGACGTCATAGTCCAAGTCATCTTTCCAACGCTGAGCGCCACAGACGGCTCAGCCATATTCTTAAGCACACCATGGGGAAAAGACCACTTCTTCTACAAAGCCTTCACAGACCCAGACTACAGCGTCCACCACGTCAAATCGACAGAATGCCTGCTCATAAAGCCAGAATTCCTAGAAGAACAAAAACGAAACATGACAGAAGAAGCCTACAGAAGCGAATACCTAGCCGAATTCACCGAGTCGGCTAACTCCTTCTTCCCACAAGACCTCATACGCGACTGCATAGACGCAGAACTCGAATTAATCACCGACCTAGAAAAACCCATCCCACACGCCGAATACTACGCTGGAACAGACTTCGGAAAACTAAACGACCACAGCGCCATCGCAATAATCAAACGCCAAAACACTCAGCTAAAACTAGTCTACGTCCACGAATTCCCCCTGAAAACACCATACACCAATGTCATCGGACACCTCGTCACAGCAAACCAGAAATTCCACACGTTCGAGAAGGTCACAGTAGACCAAACAGGCGTCGGAGAACCCGTCCTAGAAGAACTCAAAGCCCAAGACATCCAAAACATCGAAGGCTTAACCTTCACAGTCCAAACAAAAGAAAACCTACTAACAAGCCTAAAACTCGCCATGGAACAAAAAAGACTAAGAATACCCTACCACAGACGCCTATGCGAACAAATCAACCAACAACAATACCAATACAGCAAAACAGGGCACTTAACCTTCAGCCACCCACGCGGAAGTCACGACGACCTCCTATGGGCACTAACCCTAGCCACATGGACAGCCACAAAAGAACAATCGCCCACACTAACCATCATACGCTAAAACCAATTCTTTTCTAGCCTAGACTAGAAAGCATTGAAAACTTTCCATTGCCAAGGCTGCATACAAGATTACGTTGGAGCGCTCTAAAGGTATTTAAGCGTGGAAACTGAAATTTATGATGAGCAAACTGATTATGACAATCGAGCAGTTATATTATGCAGTTTGGTTTATTCTCGCAGTAGCCTTGGCGATTGCTGTCGCTTACTATACGCGACGGCGCCAAGTCAAGTTTCCTGTTGCGATCGCTACGACGGGGCTTCTGTTCGTCTCCATTAGCACGTCTATTATCAGGTCTTTCGAAGGCGACGCCATAGGGATTTTCTTTTTGTGGTTGTCGTGTATTCTTGGTCTTTCTCTAGCACTTGACATTCTGACATATCGAGGCAAGGAGTTGAACGAGAAGTTGATGGTAAGTTCATGGCTTGTAGTTACTGGTTTAGGTGGCATCTTGACCAACGTGTATATTTTCTCCGTGCCTACAAGCTTCGTAGCAAGAATACTCTCACTCTCGATGCTCATATTGGTCCATGTGCCCATAGTGTTTGCGTTGATAGCGTATCTTGTGGGAAGGAGGAAATTTTCAAAGAAACTCGTCAACTTTGGTTATCTTGGGAGATATGAAAATGAGGCATAGAGCAGTCTTTTTTGACGGTTTGATGATCCCGCTTTGGGCTTTTGTATGTTTCCTTTATCTTGAGGTCGTTGGCTTTGATATTCTCCCCATAGGCCTTGGCATTCTCTCCGGTCTCGTTTATGGAGTTGCGGTGGCACTGAAGTATATTCGCAGTATCGAAAAGAATGGAGAATTCAGGATGACCCTTAAAATATTAGCATTCATCTTGTTAACAGTCATCATCATTGTATCAATCGTCATCTATTTTCTTCCCGCTTTAAGACCAGAAGCAGTGATTCAAATGATCAATTTCATATATCCAGTCATTCCCGCCTTCTACGCTGCTAGAATGATTCTTTATTTGAGTTGGGAGAGGAAACATGTAAGGCGCATCTTGTTTGATGGACTCTTAGTCGTCACTAGGGTTTACGCGTTTCCAGAACTGAGGGGAGATAGTTTACAATATGAAAGAAAGTAAAGTGACGCTTTGTCTCGTTTGCGCTGAGCAACTGTCTCCATTTGATAAAACGCATGTCAGAGAAAAGCATCCTGAGTATTTTCATGAAGTTAGAAAATGGCAACGTGCCAATATCTTGTCCAGTATTTTGGTTCTTTCATTCCTGACGCTTGATTTCCTTAACAATGTCTTTTATTCAAATAGTTTTCTAGGATTGCTTTTCCCGGTTGGAGGGCTAATTGTTGCGTCGTTCTTTTTCTTCACTCTGCTCAAGTTGCGAAGCGTAGCAAAAAAGTATAAAGTGCCATGGAAGAAGATGCAGTGGTTATACGGCGGCATATATGGCGTCTCTCTCCCCGTGGCAGAAGCGCAAAAAGTAGCCATACATGCCGTAGCCCGAGCAACAGGTCGAACCGAAAAAGAAATAGAAGAAAGAATGAAAAAACGCACCGCCCGATAACGAACCCTGATGCTACTCCAGCCTCACCTCCCCTGTCCAAATCTGACGAAGGTATACGAACCATGTTGCATACCTGATTAACCATTGTTTCGCATTTTCTTGATTCTGATCTTTATTGATCAAGCCCGAACTTCTACGGCTCCTCGGATGTTTTTGGTAATCTAGCTTCTGCTCGTTGCGTCTTTTCTCCATAGAATAGGACCAGCTTACAGTTTGTGCACATGAAAGCTTCGATAATGCTGCGGTATGTCCATACGCTATACTTCCCAGCAATGTACTCTGCCTTTGGAAACCTTTGTCTTCTCCTTGCCCAGTAGACACCCGGCTCAAATACATACATGTATCCCTTCTCCACCCTTTTTCCACAAACCGGACAGTTCTCAGGCAACTGTTCACGAAGCCCTTCCGGGGCCTCTGATAACGCCTCTGTTGGTTGTATCCTTTCTCCGTAGAAGAGGACTAGCCTACAACTTGTGCACATGTGAGCTTCAATAACACTGCCAAACCAGTCCCATCGCTTCCCAGCAATGAGCCCAAGCTTTGGAAATACTCGCTTCTTTCTTCCCCAGTAAATGCCTGGCCCAGAAAGATACAGGTATCCTTTCTCCATCCTATTTCCGCAAACTGGACAATTTTCGGGTAACTTGGACAAAGCGTCTCCTAACAACATTTGATCGAAGGATTATGAAAGATTTTCTTTTTAATCCCACAGGACACCACTTCTTTATTAAGGCTAAAAAGACCCATTTTAAGTAGGCGAGCCAAACGTGAGAAAACTGCCCAGCGGATGGTATTCGCTGGCTTGGACCACTGTTCGTCTTACGAATCTTTTTAGCAGACTCATTCCAAACTGCGATGATCTGATAGTTTTGAAAGGGCAGAAGCTGGAGGCGTTTCCGACAGATGATTGAGACCTTCGACCTCACTCGCTACTATGGACGCAAGTTGGCGGTGGAGAACCTTCGCATGACAGTCGAGAAAGGCGAGGTGTTCGGTTTTATAGGCCCTAATGGAGCGGGAAAGACCACAACAATCCGCATGCTCTCATGCCTAATCCAGCCTACCAGCGGAACGGCAAGGATTGGAGGACACGACGTTCAAGAGGAACCCTTAGAGGTCAAGAAAATCATCGGCCTTGTGCCCGAAAACCCGCCACTGTACGATCGGTTGACCGGAAGAGAATACTTAGAGTTTGTGGCTAGGCTCCACAAGGTGTCAGAAAGCGAGAGACGGAGGAGGATAGATGAGCTCCTGGAGGCCTTCAAACTCGGCGACGTCGCCGATCAGGTGATTGTCTCGTACTCGAAGGGTATGAAGCAGAAGATCGCCTTCTCTGCAGCCCTGATCCACAACCCGAAGGTTCTTTTGTTAGACGAGCCGACCTCAGGCGTCGACGTCAGAGCTGCAAAGATTATAAAAGATGTTATTAAGGAATTGAGCGAGCAAGGCGTCACCGTCTTCTATTCAACCCACATCATGGAGTTAGCTGAGAGAATCTGCGAGAGGGTAGGCATCATTAACGAAGGTCGTTTAAGGGCTGTGGGAACTCTGGACGATCTTAAGTCGAGGTTTTCCGGCACAGACCTTGAGGACGTCTTGCTCAAGCTGACCGGCGGCGCAGAGGACAAGGAACTCATAGAGTTCCTGAAAACGGAAAGGGAAACCACGGAATGAGCATTGACTGGCAGATCGTCAAAACCATTCTCTGGAGCTACCTCAAGGCTTACAGTCCAGTGAGGGCAAGCCAATTCAACGCCTACGTGACAGGCAAGAAACCTAGCAAGGCCAATTTAATCGCACAGCTGATACTATTCGCCAACCTTTTGCTTGGGACGGGCTATGCATCATTTACGGCGGGCAGGCTTGTTGCTTCTTCACATAATCCCACTACTTATTTGAGCGGTTTACTCAACCTGGCCTTCCTCCTTGTCTTTATAATCGCCCTGTTAAGCTTTGGCCCCGCCATGGCAGCGTCCTCTCTTCTTACCGTCGGCGACACTGAAACCCAGATGATAAGCCCAGTGAACGAGGAAACACTCCTTGTGGGGAAAGTCCTCACATTCTTAACCGTGTCTAACCTCTACACAATTACAGCTTTCATAGGGGCTTTTATCGGAGTTACATTGTCTGGACTCGTTTCTCCAGCGGTCTTGCTGATGGGCCCGATTGTGTACCATCTTGTCGTTCTCAGCGCTAGTTGGATGTCCAGTTTCGCAAACTTCTACCTGCTTAAACATTCTTCACAGGGAGTGGTGAAGATCTTCTGGGGCACCATAATAGCTGTGATCTTGGTCGCCTTCCTTGCAATTGTTCTCACGGTCGGCTTGGATGCAAGAAGCATACTGAGGATGTTCTCGTACACATCCGAGAAATGGTGGCTACTCATCCTCCCATCCACCTATGCAGCCCAGGCCCTCATCTACAGCAGCGTAGACGTCCAGTTGCCATCTCTCATCATAAACACCACAGTTCTGTCGGGCATCTTCATAGTTTCATGGCTCGCCGCCTTGCGGTCCGTGAAAGGAATCTTGTTCAGGACCATTTCAGAAAATCAGATCAGAATTGCGGAGACAAGGAGAACCTTCGGATACGCAGCGCTGAAGAAGGTATCCTTGCCAAGGGCCTTAGAGAGCCCATCTGGCAGGTTCCTACCTGAAGGTGCCCACGTAGCCATCTTCCTTGAGAGGAGGTCCTTTTTTAGGGGAGCACAGTTCATTGCGAGACTTCTCGTGCCTGTGTTTCTATTAGTCATCTTTCTTCCAGCCCTAACTCGCATCCCGCCTTCTCTAGGTTCCATAGCAACGCTTCTGATCATGGAGTTGGCCGGCTTTGAGGCTGTCCTACTAGGGATGTCGTCTGCCACCTCGATCAGCCAAGAGGGGAAGAACATATGGGTCGTCCTATCCTCGCCGGTTAGGCTTCAGGAATATCTGGTCGGCAAATGCTACCTTAATCTACTCGTCAACTCAGTCATCGAGTTCGTGATGGTGTTCGCAACCGCCATCTTTGTAAAGCTTCCATTAGTGGAAGCCTTCCTGCTTTCCTCGGCCTCCGTTTTTTGGGTTGTCGCCATAACGAGTGTGGGTCAATGGATCGGCGCCAAGTATGCCACCTTCGAATCTTTTGAGATGAACATCGCCTCCCAGTCCATACAAATGGGTGGCAGGCTGCCCGCCGTGGCTGGCATTCTGTACTTCCTGTTATCGTTTCTGATTTCACAGGTCAACCTGCTGCTACCAGTATTGGTGATCTTTTCCATAAAGGATACGTTAACGGCTCTCTCGGTCGGCCTCCTCTTCTCGATCATCGTTAATTTAGTGCTCTTCAACTTCTTCATCAAAAGGGCTGGAATAACCCTAGCGAAGAGAGAATATCTCGTCACTGCGTAAGAGATTATCACGAGGAACTCAGACCACTCAATTTAATCCTTTCGCCGTAATATACCTGAGAGTAGCTGGGAGGTAAGGCAGAATGAGCGCTTTCAAGAGTAAAGGAGCTAGAACAAACCCAAACTGGAAAACTCGTTTCTGGGCAGTTGTAAGATATGAGCTTCTGTGGAATATCCGAAAGAAAAAGTTCTTGGGCATGCTCGTAGTTGCATTTGTTTTCGCTACTCTTGGCTTAGTTTTACCAGCGATTCTAAGCAACACAACAGGTCAGCCGCTGAGCCAGAATCCAGATTACGTGATCAGCTCTGGCCCCGGTGCCTTAGGTTTCTTCCTTTTCGCCCTCGTAACAGTTATGAACAGCATTTCGGGTGAATTTGAAAGCGGCACAATTGTTCCATGTTAACGAAGCCTGTCTCTAGAACAATGATTCTTCTCGGCAAACTGTTCGCAGCCTTCATCACTATTCTCTCAACCTATACTGTTATCTTCACATACACGGCCATTGGTGGAACAATCGTGTATGG
>Ga0315308_1001484_pt1 | contig 13455 bp, 13 predicted proteins | sample TDP3_MG_FD_203078 | JGI IMG/M metagenome (GOLD analysis project Ga0315308, IMG submission 203078) | Freshwater sediment microbial communities from Lake Towuti, South Sulawesi, Indonesia - TDP3 | ecosystem: Environmental > Aquatic > Freshwater > Lake > Sediment | place: Indonesia: South Sulawesi... | reverse complement strand
CGCCGCTCATCTGGACCGGCCTGTTTCTCCAAACCGTCTCCTTGAGAGACACGAGCTCCAATAGCTCTGCCGCCCTTTCATCAGCCTCTCTTTCCGTGTACCTTCCGGACAGAATCATAGGCAGCTTTACGTTCTCAGCAGCATCCAACGTTGAGATGAGGTTGAAGAACTGGAAGAGGTACCCCATCTTGATGCATCTGAAGTCGGCAAGCTCCCCCTCATTCATGTCCGTCACATCCACTCCGTCTATCCTCACCCTGCCGGCGGTGGGGCGATCCATCGTGCCGATGATGTTCAAGAGAGTTGTCTTTCCGCTTCCCGAGGGCCCCATTATCGAGATGAAGTCCCCCTTCCCCACGGCGAGGTCGACTCCTCGCAAGGCGTGAACCTCGACACCCGGGCTGAGCCTGTAGACCTTGTTCACGTTCTGTAGCTCAACTGCGTATTCACTCATACCTCAACGCCTCTATGGGTCTAATGCTGGCTCCCCTCCAAGATGGTTGGAGCCCAGCGAGTACTCCGATACTGACCGCCACAACCATCGCGGCGCCTAGTACCTGGGGCGAAACGATGACCACAAGCGTGATCGGGATGAATCCTCTCACCAGCTCCTTGATGGCGTAGGTGCCCACGACGCCTAGGATACACCCCGCCACTCCACCGGCGAGACTGAGCAGACCTGCCTCAGACAGGAAGAGCGCAAGGACGTTCCACCTCTTCGCCCCAATGGATTTCAGCACACCTATCTCACGCGTCCTCTCCCTCACAACCATCATGATGGTGTTCATCACGCTGAGGCCTGCTATGAGGAGGCTGATGGAGGTCATAGTGAGCAGAACACCGTTGATGATGTCCATGATGCGGTTTATCTGCCGGAGAATCTCCTCTTCCTTCGTTATCCTGGCACCGGGGAACTTTGCCGTGAGCTGCTCCTCCACCGTGTCAACCTTGCTTCTGTCTCCCACCCTGACCACGACCGATGAAACGAAGCCCGCTCTGTCGAGCGTCTGCTGAACGCCCTCCAGGTTTCCAGCTACGATGCCGAGGTTGCCCATGACGCCGGTCAGTGACATGGCCATCTCGAAGGTCCCCACTACCTTGAACTTCTTCCGCCCTCCGACCGTGAGATCCATGCTGACGGTCTCGCCGACTTTGATTCCGTTTCTCTCTGCGAAGCTGTCCTGCACCACGATGGCGTCCCTGTCATCCGGCGAGAGCGTTCGGCCATCCTTTAGAGTAAGCCCCGTGAGATAGTTCTCTACTTTTCCAGGGGGAATTCCCAGCAGAACCGAGGGTTGGCCGTCCGTCTGTCCGATCAACAGGATGACAGGGTATGCGTCGTCCACCTGAGGGACCTTCAGCACCTCGGCGACTATGGCTTGCGGAATGTCTATCGTCGCGCTGCCCTGCACAAGCAGCCCGACGCCGAGAAGCTCGTTCAGTTCAGTGCTGATCTGCTCCCTCATTCCCAGCCCAATGGACATCAGCGAGACAAGTGTGGCGATTCCTACCGTGATTCCGAATATTGTGAGTATCGCTCGGCCCTTCCTCACGGAGATGTCTCGCCTTGCGAGTTCGAAGAAGTGTCTGAAAACACGGAGCTGAGCGGTGGCAATCATTTCTCCAAGAGTCTCCTCCGTCTGGCCCGGATCACCAGCAGAACCACCACCGCGGCCACAACCACGGCCACCGAACCCATACCGAGTGGAGAGTAGAGGAAAGAGGTCACTTGATCAGAGAAGGACCGTGCTTCTGCCGCAACGGTGAAAGTCAGCGCCGGCGACTCGCCGCCGAAGTAGTCTGCGTTCCCGTTCCAGGAGGCCTTCACGAAGTAGACATCGCTTCTCGGAGGAGACCAGGTGTACTCAAAGCTTCCGTCCGCCTTTGTGTCCACGACGGAGATCGTGTTCCAAGAGTGCTCGTCGATGCGGTAGGAGAGAGTCACGACACTGTCGATCTGTGGCGGTATGACCCTGCCCGTGATCACCACTTCTCCATCCTCTGTGATCTCACTCGGTGACAGGGACAGGGCGATCTGGCTGACATTCCTAGTGACGTCCAGCCGCGCCACCTCGCTCTGAGCGCCGACAAAGCTTTCGTCGCCTTTCCAGGAAGCCCTGAAAAGATGAGTTCCCCTGGTCTCAGCCGTCCACAGATGGCCATAGGTGCCGTTGAGGCCGGTCTTGATCTCGCCCAACTTCTTCCAGGACAGGCCGCCATCTACGCTAGTCTCCAAGGTGACCAAGACGTTTGGGCGGGATGGCTGCACAGCACCCTGAACACTGTAGTCGGCGCCAACCCCTAATCGAAAGACCTGACAGGAGATCGTGCTCACCCCCTTCACGTTCAAGAGCACAGTTTCAGTTAGTGAAGCGTTGTATCCGCCGAAGCTCCAGTAGGACACATCCACATCCACGGCGTGGAAACCCATGGCTTCAAAGAAAGCTGGAAACCCCACCTGTACACTCCTTCCAGCATCCACACTAGTGATCAGCCTATACTGCCCTTGCACCGCTCGAAGCTCGTACCCCCTCACGTAGAAACGAACGTTCGTGATCGGAAACAGGCCGTTGTTGTCCAGTCGAGCGATCAACTGGAACTGTTCACCCTCCTTGACGACCTGGGGCAGAAGCACGTCGAGCGTAGCGGGCGCCTCCGGCGAGAGAACGTTCACATTCATTGATCTCTCCACGTCAAGCGACTGGAGTTCCCCCGCTTCATCCCTCATCTCACACCTCACGTCGATGGATAGCACATACTCACTTCGTTTTCCCGGCTCAATCGAGCTGAACCCTGGGTCGGACACACCCAAGATGAGTGAGGCTTCCGCCCGTTGCCCGCTGGCCGTCAGATTCTCGAGAATTGGCTGCGAGCCAGCCACGTTCGTGTTCGCCAAAGACACCTGCACGGATGAGATGTAGAGCGAGGCATTCTTCCTGACGACAACCGTTTCGACGGTGATGTTGATCCGAGCATTGCCGTTCACAATGAACGTTTCGTTCGTCGTGACATAGACCCAGAAGACCACGCTTCTATGGTCCTCCAAGAAGCGCCAAGTGACTACGGAGCTTTGCGCACCAGCGGCCTCCACGAAGACCATGCAAGAGGTGATGGTCAAGTAGAAGGCTGCGAGCAGGGCCAAGCCCAGAACCGAACGCTGCTTCATCGTTTGGTCCCGCTCCCACGGTAGTGGTTTCGAATCATCTTGCCGACCTTCTTGAGTATCTCCTCGTATCTGAGGAGCGCTTCCTCAAGATACTCATCGCCGAACCGAGTGATGTGGTATATCCGCTTCCTAGGACCTCTGCTGGAGCGTTGCCACTCGCTCGAGACGAACCCCATTCTCTCCATCCTCCTCAGCGTCGGATATAGAGTAGCCTCCTTAACAGAGATTGCACCGCCTGTGACACGGTTGACCTGCTGCATCAGCTCATATCCGTGCATCGGCCTCTTCGTCAGGACCACCATCGAGATCAGACCCACCAAACCGCTCTGAAGCTGGATCTGGAGATTCGAGAGAAGTTTTTCCATCTCAGGCCTCATACTTGCGCCCTCTACCTAGAGCCCCGATATACTGTGACCCTATATATAAGCCTAGATGGTGCCCATGATCGGTCCGATCCAGATGTTAAGCAGTTAGTCGATCATCGAGCCACATTGCTTAACCGATCATCGAACGATGTAAATGCGATTCTAGCTCCCTTCGGGTTCTCGCGGCGGTTCAGTTGAGGCTTTTGGCCGCTCAGTAGCCCCTTGACGGACATCCAGAGCGTCCTCCTCACCCCTCATGACGTGGTAGCCAGGCGCTGTTACCTTTGCACCTCCAACCAGAACATGGCCGTGGCCGATCAGTTGTCTCGCCTGGTACATCGACTTTGCTCGGCCCTGCCTGAAGACTACTGTTTGGAGCCTCCTCTCTAGAAAATCTCTGGCTGTCAGTTGAAGAACATCATCGCAGTTCGAACCGCTTCTCAGCAGACCCATTCGGTGGAGCTTGCCTACCAAGGAGTTCTCCGCCTCCCTCCTTCGGTCCTCGGTGAGACCCATGGTGGCGCGCGCCATCGCGCGATACCTACGCAGATTGCTAGCCGCCCTCCAGAGCTCCCTTTTGTTTCTAAGACCGTACTCTCCTATGAGCCTAAGCTCCTCCTTCAGAGCGTCCCTTCTCCATGGGTGGGACGGCGTTTGGTATTTCTTGCGAAGCTTCTTGGGGTCGCCCATCTCTGCGTCGCTCCCGCCCTAGCTTCCTGTGCTCCCGGAGCCATTGGCTATAAAGTTTGCAGACCCGGGTGGGGTTAGGTCACTCGATTGATGGATCGGTGGAGCGAATAGACTGACCTGATGTATTTGGAGGTGAACCCGAGTGAACGATACATCATCCTCGCCCTGCTTCTCCGGGGAGCGTAGAGGTAGACGAACTTGGCTCTAGAGGTGAAGGCGTCTTGAACGGCCTGCAAGACGAGGTTGGTGGCGACACCTCTACCTCGATGCCCGGGTTGTGTCGCCACGGAGTAGAGGCCCGCAGCTTTTTCTCCGAAGAAGATCAGGCCGATGCCGGCCGGCTTGTCTTCAAGGGTAGCCAGGTAGATCCTCAGCCGCGGATCCGACTCGAACACAGCGGACCTCCAGAAACGGGCGAAGGCTCCTCGAAGACTTGCGCGGATCTTGAAGGCGGTGTTGAAGATGGTTGAAAAAGCTTCTACCTGGCCTCTCCGCAATGGCCGCACCTTCACGCCGGTTCGGGGCCTGCGCCGGGCGGCCTGGCTTTCGACGGTCATAACGTCTGATGTGGACGATTCCCCGTAGCCTCCCTTCAGGAGTCTTGACCTGAGATCTATCGGTCGCGAGAGCGGCGTGATCGCTATCCGCGGTGGAAGGTTCAACCTGGCGTAGAAGCCCTCGATCTCATCCAGCAGCCCATTTAAGTCGGCGGGCCTTGAGGAGATGCCCGTGGCGTAGTTGAACATCGCCGCTGGAACTTGGCGGCAGGAGAACAAGACGGCGCCTCCGATGTCATCAACCCTCAAGCCCTGCCTCTTTCCGCTGAGGAAGAGATCCCGCTCAGTTCGCTCGACCTCCCTGCAAACCTGGACGGCGGATCCGCGGGCTCTCATCTCGCAGTCAACTTCTAGCCAATCCTCACCTCGATCCAAGCACAATGTCAATTGTGAACGCGGCCTCTCGCACTTCACCTTGCCCCTCTCTTGCCTTCTCCGTCAACCCAGATCTCGCTGAGGATTTCTTGCTTGAAGACCTGAGCCAGCGATTGGATGTTCTGGAAAGTGTCGCCTCCGAGCAGCGGAAAATCATTCTTCACTATGTGCGTGAGCTTGGGTCTGAGAGGCATGGGCAGCGCCCTAGAGGCCTCTCCCAGCCACCTGGCTGCCCTCACCGAGTATTCGGGATCGCCTAGGAAGGGAGGTAGACAGGCAACGTTCTTCAACCAAGAGGCGCAGAGGAGAGCCGTAGCCTCCCTGCTCCTCCTCGCCAAGTGGGCCGCCAGGAAGTCCTCTCCAGAGGGCTTGGCGAAACGTCTTGCAAATACGGCCTGATCCTTGACGTATCCGAGCGCGCAGAGGAGACGCGTTACCTCATAGTCTTTGACCGATGTGAAGATCAAGTACGAAGACATTCGGGAAACTCCTGAGAAACGGGGAAAGACCTCGTTCGCCTCGAGCAACGCTGTGGGAAGCGGAAGAACGTAGAACTCGGGGGAGCCATGGATCGCGGAGTGCCCCGCTTCGTGGCGGACAGCAGCCTCGGCTATCGTCCTCGGCTGAGCCATCATCCTCTCCAGGCAAACGCTGATCCTGGGATAACCTCGCCAAGCTTCGTGGATTGCCAGAAAGGTTGAGTCGACGCCCCCGGTCTCCACACCAAGCGCCGCTTTCTCCCGGCTCAGCGAGGCATCCATCGCGAAACTGGACTCGTAGATGTTCAGCTCAACCATGGAGGGTGAAAGGGACCCCATGCGTCTGTAACACTCATCGAGCACACGAACAATCGATTCCCTCTCACCATCTGAGACGCTTCCACTTTCCACAACGTGGATGTGGGTCATCTCCAATCTTTCCGGATCAAGTCAAGAGTTGAGGTGGGAGGGTAGACTCGCTACTCCTCCTCCGCCTCCTTCCTCTTGGCAGCCAGTATCTGTTTCTTGGATACACCAACGGCAGCCAATTTTCTAGCAGTGGTTCTGGTTCTCTGACCTCTGACCTTCAGTCCCAAGCCGTGTCTCACGCCTCTCCAAGACTTCAACCTGATCTGCTCCTCCACGTCCTGTTTCATCGCCAGGGCGAGGTCGCTTCCAGTCAGGTTCAAGTCCTTTCCCGTGCCGGGATCCCTCTGCCTGTTGACCATCCATCCCGGTATACCAGCTGCTCTCGGGTCGCGGATCGTCGCTTCCAGGCGCTGTACCTCTTGATCGCTCAGGAAGCCAACTCGCTTGTCAGGGTCTATTCCAGCGGCTCTGGTTACAGCGTTCCCCAGGCTAACCCCAACGCCCTTGATCTTCGCGATCCCGAAGGGAATCTTCACAGAGCCTTCTACGTCGGTTCCCATTATCCGCACGATATGCCTGAATTCTTGGGGCAAGCCCTACACCGTTCCACCAATCCTTGATCCGCCTTTTATAAACGTTGTTTCAACCGGTGCCTAGACGGGCAGCGCAGGCGTGCCTGACCCGACTCCAAGAGGTGGCCAAGACAGGTCGATCGTTGAAGGAAGATGTCTGTGCGGACAGGTGACGACATGAGTAACCTGAGAGAAAAGACGGAGTCCGATGGGTCGGGCCGGCTAACTTGAAGTCAACGACCTACCTACAAGAAAGCTTCTTTTTCAACCCGGTTGAAATATCACGCCCAGTTCAAATCCTAGGATCGATCGATAAGTTGTCTCGAAAAAGATAAGAGGAATGGTCGTGCTACTCACTGAGTCCGTAAGTTGCTCCTTGACCTCATTCGTGATTTTCATCATCATGTCCGGAGGTATTGTCTTGATGTTGTGTACTGTGGCGGCGTGTGTTGCTACTTTCTTCATCAGCTCGGCTTCGGTGCTGGCTGTTGCTCCAGATGGGCACGCCATACCCAGTTCCCTGCATTTAAAAGATGTCATGTCCTGGCGGCGATCGCCCCCAGGATGAACACTTTCTCGATCGAACAAACGACCGCGCCAAAAATCATAGCGGATCAGTCCACATCAGCAATTCAAGAATTGTCGAAGCACACACGGCAGCAACCAACAGCCTCGTTCATGCGATCGACACGATCGATCGAAATAGACTGAGCAAACGAACTCAGCCCCCTTTTCTCTTTTCCGGCTATATCAGGACATCAAACTGCAAAGAATGAAAACTCAGACACCTAAGATTGATCGATAGAGAATGATAAACATTGAAATATCTGCATGGATTGTGTCGAACCCATGAAGATACCGTTCATCAGCCTCTTGGTTCTTGCCTCTTTCCTCTTTGTGCCCATAACCGTAGCCCATTCACCACTCAGCACAGGGGACAACGAGAGCCTTGCCAAAGCTACCATCGTCCCCGATCCGACCAAATCATGGGCCATATATAGTGAACTGCATGAGGGCGGTGAGGCCCAGTACTATCGCTTCGAAATGGCCGAGGGTCAGAGGATACACATCAGCCTACTCACCTCGACGGACCCTGAGAACAGCGGATTTACACCAGGGGTAGTGCTCATGGGTCCGGGGATAACCGCGCAGGGCACTGTTCCAGAATATGTTGAGGTGCCTGAAGGAGTTGGGAGCAGGGTTGTTGTGGGAAAGCAACCCGCCCAGGCCACATACGAGGCCTTCTCCCCGAGCAACTTCTACTCACTAGCCGATTTAGAACTCGACGCCCCCACCTCCGGCACCTACTACGTGGCAGTGTACGAGCCCTCCCGGGGAGGTCACTACTCCATTGCGATCGGGGACCGCGAGGCCTACACCATCAGCGAATACATCCTCATCCCCATCCGCCTCATATCCGTGTACCAATGGGAGGGTCAGAGTCTGGCTCTCGTCCTTGCCCCTATGGGAATAACCATCGCCGTAGGCCTGGAGCTGATGGTTTGGCGATGGAGGAATCAAGGAATCCCCCAGACTCCCTCCGGGTGGGTAGGAGCCTTGGCGGGACTCTTCTTCCTAGGGACCGGTGCCACAGTCCTCTTCCAAATGGTCTTCTCCTTGACCAAGGCCCCTGTGACGCCGGAGATAGGGATAACTCTCGTGTTTGCTTTGATGCCCATCCTTCTGAGCATTGGCATCCTTCGTATAGCTCTAAGGCGCGGAAGGAAGGTGAATGCGCGGACGAGGATTTATCTGGCCATCCTAGGAATCACAGCCTTTTTTGCCTGGGCCGGTCTGTTGGTGGGTCCGGCCTTGGCGCTAGTAGCTAGCGTGCTGCCCTCCAGGGCTTCCGAAGTAGAACCCCGGTAAACGATCGATCGAGAATACCACGGACGGTGTGTACCTTGACAATAGTTAGGTTGCCGAAAATGCAAAAGCGCGAGATAGAGAAACTTGTTCGAGAACAGATGCTATGTCGAATCGCTTTCAAGGGAGACAAGTACCCATATATGGCTCCGTTCCAGTACGTTTTCATGGATGGATCCCTCTATTTTCACTTTACAGGTTACGGAAAGAAAATTAGGCTGCTTGAGAGAGATAAGCGGGTCTGTGTTGAGATAGAAAGATACCGAAAGGACCTACGCGAATACAGCTTTGTTGTCCTAAGAGGCACATTGAAGATTGTTGAAGATCCTCAGGAAAGAGCGAAGGCTATCAAGAGGATGGCTGAAGAGGGGAAGCAGAGGCTTTCGAGAAACTTCCTTGTTGCCCATGGCTTCAGGAAGGAGGATGGCTGGTCTTCATTTGCCCCGGAAAAACCGCTAATCATAGTTAAACTCCAGGAGATAGCGGAAGAGATAGGCCTTAGGTCGCCGCAATGAAACTCAGGGGCTCGATCGAATGAACGAACCCAGTCGCCCCTATCAAATTCGTCATTCTCAAGGTATGAACCATGAATCTGAACTCCTCACGGACAGCTGCATGGTGGGCATCCTCTACCTCGTCGCAGTCGCTAGACTGGAACTCCGTTTATCCCCCATCGGATAACTAGCGCGTGCTTTGATTTTTGATGAAATCTTCCAAAGGGAGGGCAGCAAAATCAATGCGACCGCGGCTGCCAGAACCACTAGAACGGCCGGCAGAAACAGCTTGTACATGCGGTTAGTTCCAAAGGGAAAGAGCGTTGCTGCAATCCATGAAAAGAGAAGCGAGTTAAAGGTTACGCCCATTCCTATGGTCGAAGTATTCCGATAGAACCACCATGAACAGGCGGTCGAGATCACGAACAGGGGCACAAGGGCCCAATGGAATTCTACCAAGAACCCCAGAAAACCAGGGAAGGGTTGGACACCTAACACCAACATTGGGATGTATTGCACGCAGAGAAACGCGACGTAAGGGATAATCTTGATCCCAATAACTCTGCTCATAGCAAGCGCTTCTGACCGGAACCCAGGTTTTTGGACAGAACATGCGTGAAGCTCGTGAAGATAAAGACCTTCCACGAAGAAGTACACCAGAAAGAAAGGCAGAAACATGATAAACATCAAAACCCTGGTTATCGGCATCAGATCGCTAAATAGAGGCACAACAATCCGCAAATTAACGACAAAGAGGAGTTCCACAAGATTAGCTATCAAGTATAGGAAGGCAAACATACCCACAGATATCATGACTCCATGCCGATCAAATGCTTCAGAAACTACGGATTTGAGGTCCACCTTGATGGTGGAAAACTTTGGTGCCAAGAACAAGATCGATAGCGATCCGAAGAATGCAACCGCTAGCAACCACCAGGCTATTGATGATCCAAACACTAAGGGCGGAATGGGAACAAATGACCCGGCAACCAACATGGGCAGATATAGGACCACACCCAATAGACCCCAGATGACTAGTGCTTTCCCTTCGTCGAGGACTCTGTATTTTGTTTTGGATTCCTTCTTGTGAGCTGCGAAATGCGGGAGATCGAGAATAGCCAGTGGAATCGGAAAAACGAAGCCAACAAAGGCGATCACACTGGCAAAGATTGCCCCTTCACGATAGAGATAGATCAAGTTCCTTTCCGGCAACCGGTTTTGATTAGAGCTCCCTGAGTTGAATGCGTTATCCATCCAGCTGACGATTTCTGAGACTATGGCTGGATCGAGAGGCTCGAACAGATGGGTTGTCGCAGGGGTGACAAGCTTTCGAGCTGTTTGAGACGAGAAATCTCCGTAGAGAGAACCAACGATTATTTCTTGAGAGGTGCCAAAAATCCGTGGTAACGACCCTGTTCTTAGTTGATCTATGTCAAACAAAACGTCATACTTGCCTATCGCGATTAAGAGATTCTTTGGGAAGGTGGTATTGACCTTGCCATAGGCAGGATCAGTGTCAGCACCTCCCACACCTCCCCCAATAAATACGGAAGCGGTGATATTGCCATGAGCAACCGCTGTCGCCAGGATGGCTCCGGCACCTAGACTATGGCCAACAAGACCGATCGATGAGGCGTCTACGAATGATTGTGACTCCAGATAGCGGACTGCCACTAGTGTACCCAAAGTCGGATCGTTATCGCTGTCCCCAATTCGTCCTTCGGAATTTCCATGTCCCACTTCATCTATGGCGAGAGCAACGAAGCCCCGCCGTGCCAGTTCGAGGGCGATACCGCTTACGGTTTCCTTGGCATTACTTATTCCATGAGCCAGAACAACAGCTGGCAAAGGATTTTCCGCGGTCGCGTGATGTGGGCGGTACAACAGACCACTCATTCGCTGACCTTGGTTGGGTATCGAAATCACCTTGACGTCCAGGCTGCCGAAATCGGCGTTGAGAGTAGCTGCAATGCCTACCCCTAGGAGAAAAATGCATACAAGGACAAGAATAAGCAGATAACGAAGTCGAATGGCAACCATACCCAATGCTCCGTGTAAGGCCTGTTTCCAGGCTATTCAGAATCTATGCTTGCCCTATTTATTTCTTGACGGACACTCGTCTCTTGACCAACGTCCACCAACCCTAGAATTCCATCAGCGCTGCGGTTATGAATGATCGATCGGCTCGAGCGAGAGGCTAATATACGATCTGAGCCATTTCTAGTGCCGGAGGACAAATATACGAACCTGCGAAATTCTTCAGAGGAAGCGATGACACCAAGGCCTCGAGGGCTTCTGTTCTTGCTGTTGTTTGCGTTACTAGTCAAGCTATGCGTGTTCTCGTTGGCGGTTCCATTTGGAGGACTCTTTCATCCGCGCCTGACTGACCTAGAAGGCTATCAGGACTTCAGACTCGCATACGTCCCCCTGGTATCCAATTTCACCGCAGGAAAGATGCCATACCGAGATTTCCAATACGCGTACCCTCCTCTCTTCCTATACCTCTTGACACCATTTGCCCTATCTTCTTTGCCGCCTTGGACAATGGCATTGCCACTTGTATCGTTCGATGTAGCATCAGTCATTCTCGTCTTCCTGATATCCCGTAGGTTCACCTCACATCGCAAAGCTCTTGTGGGTTCGGCTGTATTTGCGATTGCCCCAATAAACCTGTGGTACAATGATTTTCTCTGGCTGAATCCCCCGCCGATGACCTTCTTCATCCTCCTCGCCACTTACTCATTCCTCTCAAGGAAATATGAGGTTTCGTTCACATGCCTAGCAACCGCAACACTTTTCAAGCAAATAGCCTTCGCATTGTTTCCTATCTTCATCACAACCATGCTGAGCAGGTCCAACAGAAGAGACGTCACCAAGAATGCTCTGCTCTACGCCTCGATCTTCTTCCTCGTTTCCTTGCCATACATAATTACCATACCGACATACTACCTGTGGTCTTTGGGCATACCGGGCTTTGGCCCTGGCTGGCCACCGGAGAAGTTCACATACTACTTTGGAAGCCCAACTAGTCTGGCCATAGTTTTCGGAGAGAACGCGTATGAACCGGCCAAACCGTTGCTTTGGGCGGCGTTGCTATCCTCATTCGCCGCGTTATGTTGGAGAACCCACAAGGCAGGGAGTGTCAACGACATTGCCTTTGTCACCCACATACTTTATGCTCTACTGTTGTTTCACACATTTTTCCCTCGGGGAATATACAAGTACTATTATTGTGCGGTAACGCCCTTCTACTCAACGTTCATCAGAAGCAGAAAAACGGCGCTAGGTTTCCTTGGGCTAAATGCATTGGTGCTAGCCATCCCAAGATACCTTACCCCATGGCTCCTAGTCCTTCTAATAGTCTTGCCCTTCATGCGAAGCGTCCCTTATCTGCGCAGATTCGTCAGATCCAGCACCACAACACCGTGACAATATCTTGCTCGCTCGATCTGCGCTCCCTCCTAGAAGCGTTTAAGCCGCTGAGCGCGCAGTTAAATCCTCGGTCATCGCCTTGACAATGTTCGCGAACTTACGCCCTTCGTCAGCGCTGACCCATTCGAGCCGAAGCCTGCTTGGGTCGATGCCCATGCCCTCCAGTTTCTTCCGTAGCCTGTCGATTCTCTTTTCACACCACCGGTTTCCCGAGATGTAGTGGCAGTCTTGAGGATGGCATCCCGAGACGAGGACCATCCCAGCCCCAAGCTCAAAAGCCTTGAGGATGAAGTCCTGTCTGACCCTCCCCGAACACATCACGCGTATGATCCTGATGTTGGTTGGGTACTGCATCCTGCTCACTCCCGCCAGATCCGCTCCGCCGTAGCTGCACCAATTGCAGCAGAAAGCCAAGATCTTGTCCTCGGCGCCCACCCTCAAAGCAGCCTCTATCTGAGTGATTATCTGCTGATTCGTGAAGTTTCTTTGATCCAATGCTTGGACGTGACATTCAGCAACACAGGTTCCACACCCCTTGCACGCGGCCTCGACCAAGCCGGCAGGCGTCTTGCCGATTTCCTTCACAGTGATCGCGCCGTACGGACACGCCTTTGCGCATAGACCGCACTTTGTGCATTTTTCCATGTCCACGAAGGGAGTTATCGGCTCGACTTCGACTGTTCCGCGGCTCAACAGCCTGCTTGTCCTTCCCGCCGCGGCGCTGGCCTGAGTCACCGTCTCCTTTATGTCCTTCGGGCTTTCGGCGCAGCCGCATATGAAGATGCCGTCCATCGGGCTATCGACTGGCTTGAGCTTTGGATGCGACTCGAGCAGGAAGCCGTCGACGGTCGCCGGAACGGTCAGCACCCTTTGAACTTGACCCGCGTCTTCCATCGGCTCCAAACCAATCGAGAGAATGAGCAGATCTGCCTCATACGTGATCGGCCTGTTGAGAAGAGTGTTCTCGGCCTCGATGATGATCCTCTTCGTCTGGGGGTCCTCGGAGATGTTGGAGGTCTTGCCCCTGATAAACAGAACCCCCTCCTCCCTAGCCCTCTGGAGCAACTCCTCAAACCGCTTGCCGAAGGCC
>Ga0315308_1001483_pt1 | contig 13470 bp, 13 predicted proteins | sample TDP3_MG_FD_203078 | JGI IMG/M metagenome (GOLD analysis project Ga0315308, IMG submission 203078) | Freshwater sediment microbial communities from Lake Towuti, South Sulawesi, Indonesia - TDP3 | ecosystem: Environmental > Aquatic > Freshwater > Lake > Sediment | place: Indonesia: South Sulawesi... | reverse complement strand
GACTATTCTGTCAGGCTCCGTCAGGTTTACTTTGCGATGGATGTTGGCTGCAGCAGCTTCGATAATCTCTCGCGTAGGGGTTGATGTGAACCGCTTCTCCAATGTTATCCTAAAGGTTTCGTTTTCAGCTATCTTACTTGCTAGTTCTGCTACAACTTGCTGTATTTCGTTCAAGTCGGTGCTCACAACTTTTTCAACTGGGATGGCTCGAAGAGTGTAACGAAACTCTGACGGTCTCTCTTTCAGGATGGCTCTGAGCTTTTTGATGACTTCAAATGGGTTGAGCACAGTTTTAGCTGCAACAAGACCGCTTATGCCAGTTTTGTCAACTTTGACTTCTCGGTCGCCCATTTCTCCAATCAGATACCAGATTTCTGAGCAAGCGTCTTCTTCGCTGCCTCTTGCTGTAGTGATTAAGAGGTTGAAGTCTCTGAGAAGCACAGTCAATTCCATCCTGAGGGTGGTTATCGGCTTACTTTATGGCTCAAAGCAAACAAAAGGTTTGAGCTTAACCACTGCTGTCGAGAAAGGCTGTAAAGCGGTAAGAATAAATGCTCGCAAAAATATGAAAGCAGACTTGGTGAAACAATAATGATTGACTGGACTCGAAGAGAATTACTGATTTTAGCGTTCGACCACCGTGCTTCGTTTATCGAGAAGATGTTCGGGATCAAGGGTCGCCAACCTACTCTGGGAGAAAAAGAGCGGATTTCCGAGTTTAAGAGAATGATTTTCGAAGGCTTCAAACATGCTTTAGAGAAGGGTGTTCCAAAAGACATCGCTGGGCTGCTTGTCGACGAAGAATTTGGCGCTGACATACTAAAGGAAGCTAGGAAAAACTTGTTGACTTTTGCCATGCCTATGGAAAAGTCTGGACAGGACGAGTTTGATTTTGAATACGGCGAGGAATATCCAATGCATATTGATCAGTTTGACCCAGTTTTAGTCAAGGTTTTGGTGCGGTACAATCCTGAAGGCGAAGTCATGATGAACAAACGTCAGCTCATGCGGCTCAGAAGCCTCAGCGATTACCTTCAATCAATTAGGAAGCCGTTTCTCTTCGAACTTCTTGTGCCCGCAACCAAAGAACAACTGTCAAAACTAGGCGATTTAAAGGAACACTATGACAGAGAACTTCGCCCCAAGCTGATGGTTGAAGCCATAAAACAGATTCAAGACGCCGGAGTTGAACCCACAATCTGGAAGCTTGAAGGAGTTGAGAAAGCCTCTGACGCTGAAGCTGTGGTTAAAGCAGCGCAGAGAGACGGAAGAAAAGCCGCAGTGATAACGTTAGGAAGAGGCGAAAGCAAAGAAAAGGTTCAAGAATGGCTTAAAGTAGGCGCTAAAATCCCTGGCATCATAGGCTTCGCTGTTGGAAGAACCATTTTCTGGGAGCCTCTCGCAGACTACAAGGCGGGAAAACTCAATAGAGCAGCTGCGGTTGACAAAATCGCCCAAAACTACGCTGACTTCGCGAATCTCTGGATGCATGAGAGGAAGACGAAGTAGAATGGTTTCGCTAAGGGCTATAGCACCAACCTTGACACGGATTACAATAGCTGCCGCAGTCGGCGCAGCCCTTCACATTGGAAAAGGCAACCCAGACATCGTAGATCAGACTGCTGTAGACTTCTCAAGGGCTGTGTTGAATCAGACAGAAGTTGATGGGGAAGTCATCAGCTGTGAAGGACCAAAAGACAACGCCCCCGCTTTCAGTAGCAGAGAAAAAGTGGGCACAGGCAGCGGTCCAAAAGTTGAATTCGTAGTTGACCCTGTGGATGGCACCACGGCTACTTCCAAAGGCAGAAAAGACGCCATCTCTGCTTTGGCTTGCGCACCTTCCGGCTGCCTCCAAGTCTTGCCTGACGATGGCTACTACTTCAAAGTAGCAACAGATCAGCAATCGAAGGGTAAACTGTCACTTGACATGCCAATTGAGGAAATCGTGCAGACTGTGGCTTCTCAGAAACGGCTGCAGCTCGAAAACTTCACAGTGATTATCCTTGAACGTGAAAGACACAATGATATCTTAACGCGTCTGCGCAAGATGGGAGTTAGGATAATTCTAATCCCCGACGGTGATGTTGCTGCATCAGTCGTGACATGCATACCAAACTCAGGCATCGATTTGTTAGTGGGTGCTGGAGCAGGTCCAGAAGCAACGATAGCTGCGACAGCTGTCAAATGCCTGCGAGGAAGCATGCTCGTCAAAGTGTGGCAGGACAAGAAGGACGATTCGAATCGACTTGACCGGCTTAAGGTTGAAGGCGTCGATGTAGGCAAGACCTATACGGAGGATGAGTTGGCACGAGGCAGCGAGCTGGTCTTCGCTGCGTCAGGTGTAACGAAGGGCGAGTTGCTCGACGGAGTGCGCTTCACCCCTGAAGGTGCCATTGTCAATTCCATATGCACACGCATGCCGAGCGGAACGTTTGAGAAATCGGAGACCATGCTTCGATTCAAAGGGCATCCTATATACAAGCATTTTCAGATAACATAGAATCAAGGCTATGCTTTGAGAGCTGTTAATGATACTGCCGTGTGACAATAAGCACCATTTCTAGTTTGAAATACTCAAATTCCTGTCGCTTGCTTGAAAGATAATGTTATATTATTGCCTGCGGTTAGTTTTTCACCTACAACCATGAAGGGACATGGCTCATTGACTTTGACCGATGACATTCTAAGGCTGAAGAAGGAAAAGAAAGCCATTATCATGGCACATAATTATCAACGCCCTGAAATCCAAGACATCGCTGATTACCTTGGTGACAGCATAGAGCTTTCACGGAAAGCCATGGAAGACAAAGACGCTCGAATGATAGTGTTCTCCGCCGTGGATTTCATGGGCGAAAACGCTGTCATACTTAACCCTGAAAAGAAGGTTCTGTTGCCAAGTGAAGGCGCACGTTGCCCCATGGCGCAGATGCTCACTGTGGACGAGACAAGAAGATGGAAGCGCAAGTATCCTAAACTGCCCCTTGTACTCTACGTGAACACTTTGGCTGAAGTTAAAGCTGAAAGCGACATCTGTTGCACTTCAGCAAACGCCGTAGAAGTCATCAAAGCTGTGGATTCAGATACAGTGCTCTTCGGTCCAGACAGGAACCTCGCATTGTATGTGGCAAAGCACACAAACAAGAAAATCATTCCAATTCCTGAACGCGGCTTTTGTCCTACTCACGTGTTGTTTCAGAAAGGCGACATAGAATTCTGGGAGAACAAGTATCCCGATGCCACGGTGATTGCTCATCCTGAATGCACGCCTGAAGTTCAAGCAGCCGCTGACTATGTTGGCAGCACTTCGCAAATGTGCCGTTATGCTAAGCAGCTTGATTCGCAAAGGTTCATAATTGCCACTGAAAGCGGTATTATACATCGTCTCAAGAAAGAGAATCCAAACAAGGAGTTCATTCTAGCCTACGACGGTGCCATCTGCCCGAACATGAAACTCAACACCTTGGAACGTCTATACTTGGCGCTTAAAGAAGAGAAACATCAAGTGACCGTTCCGAAGCCAATTGCTGAAAAAGCGCGGAAAGCACTGAGTAACATGTTTTCATTAGCTTAAAGTCCTGATGACTGATGAATAAAGAAGCCAAGCTTGTCCACGTTAACAGCTGGGATGAATTCAAAAGATTAGCAACAGCGCTGCGCCCAGACAGTGTCTCTTATGCTATTCAGAGGTCTCCGTTGTCAAAGCCTCCAGTTGGTCTAAGAATGATATTTGCGACTGAAGAAGCGCAGTATGCTTTTCTTGATTTTGCTCGCGGAGACGTCTTGCAACGACACTGCTGCCCGTGAGATTCGATGGGTCTGCGGAGGCATACGTAAGCGAAGAGGACATAAGGGCTTTTATCAGGAAAGAACTCGGTAGAAGGGACTTGGCTATTTATTCGTTTGAGATTCTGGGCTATTAACCCATTTTCGATTGCAGAGTATCTGTACGCCGTTGTCGCATTTCAAAAGAAGCCTTATAGGAGACAAAATGCTTTTGCTCAGTTTCGAAAGTGAAGCATAATGTGCGAACTAAAAGTGCTCAAAGAAGGCAAGACTGTATTCGAAAATGCTGTCTACGCCAGAGTTGAAGGAAACCGGGTCACAGTTCGGGATGTGTTAGGCGTTTCCAAAGTCTTCGCCAACTGTGTCATAGCTGAAGTGGACATCAGTAAAGAACAGCTGCTACTCATGCCGACTAGTAAGTGAAGAAAGGCGACTTTCAAAAGTGATGTCTACGAGAGATTTTACCAAGGATGCACTAGTCGTTCTTTTGGCAGCCTTTGCCACAATTGAAGCAGCATCTATCTTAGGCGTTTCATCAAGTTCGTCGTCGATGTTCATGTATCCGGTGAACTTGACTGTCAGCGGCTTGGTTGTTGTGTCCAGTCTTCTAGGCATATATGGTGTTCTTTCGACCAGTCGTATGGCGGCATATTCCTCGCTGCTGGCTCCTATAGTTGAAATAATATCTGGCATCTCTTTCCTCGTAGCCGCGTTTGGTGAAGTTGGCATCAACCCAGCTCTGGTTTCTCAAATGCTGCTTGTCACTTTGTCGGGCATTGTGTGCGTAGCCCTTGTTTCGAAAACTTTAGTCCGTTCTGTGTCAGCTTGGAGAGCATCTCAACTATAGACCCGGTTGTAGCTCTGAGGCATAAGTAAAGAAGGAACAGCGGAACCAAAAGACGTTTGAGCTAGGCTTTTCAACCTTTACTATTCACAAAGAGTGTTGAAGCATGGGGAAACAGCTGAAAATAGCAGTTGCTGGCAAAGGCGGAGTTGGCAAAACGCTGATCGCAGGCGTCTTAGCCCAATTCTTCGCTGGAAAGGGCTTCAGGGTTCTCGCTATAGACGCTGACCCCACGCCTAACTTGGCATTGACCCTGGGTGTCTCAGCCGAACAAGCAGGCAAGATCGTGCCTATCTCGGAGAACACGGCGCTGATCGAATCTAAGACTCAGACAGGTGTTCCAGGCGTCTACAATCTGGCTTTCTCTGTTGAAGACATAGTTGAACAGTTCAGCGTGAAAACTCCGTTAAACGTAAACCTGCTAGTCATGGGCACCGTTAAATCAGCAGGCACGGGCTGCATGTGTCCAGCTAACACAGTTATCCGAGCCTTGCTGCATCACCTTATCGTTAAACAGAAAGAGGCTGTGATCATGGATATGGAAGCAGGGTTGGAGCACATGGGCAGAGGCACCGCTGAACACGTTGAAACCATGATTGTAATCACAGATTCAAGCAGGAAGTCGCTTGAAACAGCTAAGAAGATTCATGCCCTAGCTAAACAAATCGGTATCAGAGAATGCTTCATGATCGGGAACAAAGTTATCAGCGAGCAAGAAGGGCGACACATTCAAGATTTCGCTGAGACAGGTGGAATCAAACTGCTAGCCTTGATTCCCTTTGACGAGGTCATAATCAACGCAGATATAGAAGGCGAGACGCCCCTCAAACACGCTGACAGGTCAAAGGCGATATCAGCTATACGAGACGTTGGCGAAAAACTGATTTAGGCAGGTGCAGACAATCGTTTCAAAGCGTTGTTTAGGCTGAAATCACATGGAAACCGAACAGAAAATCAGAGATGTTCTTGAAAGATACAAGACGGTGGCTGTTGTTGGGCTTTCAGCTGATTCCTCTAAATACAGTCACATTGTCGCCAAGTTTCTTCAGACCAAGAACTGGCGCGTCATCCCAGTCAATCCTAACGTGACAGAAGTCTTGGGCGAGAAGAGCTACAAGTCGCTTCTAGATTTGCCAGAAGACCTTCAGAAGAAAGTTGAAGTTGTGGACATCTTCAGACGATCCGAGGATGTACCGCCTATAGTTGATCAAGCTGTTAAACTGAAAGAGAAGAACGGAAAACCGCATGCGGTCTGGATGCAGCTGGAAATAATCAACGAAGACGCGGCTGCACTCGCAGGGAAAGCAGGCTTAACAGTGATAATGAATAAATGCATGAAGATGGAAATTGAACGTCTCGAACGAGCAAGAAATGCCGAGCTTGAAAAAATCCGTGCACAAAAGATGAAGGAGTTGACTGCCAAAGTGAAAGAAGGGAAATCCTCGGGAAACACGCCTTTTGTGATTGACGACGCCTATTTCACCCAAACCGTGCAAAAATATCCATTAATGCTTATTGACTGCTGGGCAGATTGGTGTGGTCCATGCAGGATGATAGAGCCGACTGTTGAAGAACTTGCCAAGGAATACGTTGGTCGTGTGGCTGTTGGAAAGCTGAATGTGGATGAGAATCCGCAGACAGCAACTCGATTTGGCATAATGACCATCCCAACTTTGCTCATTATGAAGAATGGTGTGGAAGTGGACAGAATCATCGGCTGCGTGCCCAAACAGCTCATTGAAGAAAGACTGAAGAAATACGTATAAACCAAGATTCAATAGAAATAGCTCAAGGAGACAATGCCTGAATGGATGTGTCGATGCGTCGCGTCATAGGTTCACTTGCTCTCTTGCTAGGCGTAACATTCCTAGCGCTCGGATTGCACACAGGACAAATCGACACGGTCATAGAAATCGTGAAGAGGGTTCTTGAAGCCGCTGTGGCAGGCGCACCCTAACTCAAAGCCGTTGCGTGTGCGCTAAGCGGTCAACAACACGCAAGTTAAGTCTCGGCTTTCCATTCTCTAAGAAATCTACTCAGAAATTCCTCGACAAACTTGTGTCGTTCTTCAGCAATTCTCTTCGCTGTCTCCGTGTTCATCGTGTCTTTTATCTTGAGTATTTTTTCATATATGTGGTTGATTGAACTCTCAGATTTGCCGTCATACTTCGTCTTAGGCGGAACTGAAGGGTCGTGTATGGGTTTGTTGCCCCAACCACCTCGCGAGAACACTCTGGCAATTCCTATTGCTCCGATAATGTCAAGCCTATCGGCATCCTGCAAGATTTTCGCTTCTAGACTTCTTGGAACCAAGCCTTTTCGAACCCTGTGCATTTCAATACCGTAAACAACGCTGTCAACTTTCGCCTTTGGAAACCTGACTTCTTCAAGGATTTTCCTCGCCATTCTAGCTCCTTCTTCTGCATGATCATCAATTACTCCTTCATCCTCCATGGCTCTGGCAATGTCATGCAATAAGACAGCAGCTTTCACAACATCCAAGTCGCCGCCTTCTTCTCGAGTCAAGCGCAATGCCAGATTATAGACTCTTTCAACATGATGCCAGTCATGATGCGAATGCCGATAGAACACTGCGCTTCTGTTTCGGATTTCTTCATAGATTGAGGCTTTCACCATAAGCTGCCAGCTCTGAAAAATGTTACTGGACAAACAAACCAATTAACAGTAGTGGTAAGTTTCCTCAGCCTCAAAGGACATGAAAAGCAGCAGCTTCACCGAGCGCTTGGTTTACTCTCTAAACGCATTTCCCTCAACACCAACACTTTGGCAGTGTGAAGATAACCTGCTTCCCGCAGTTCCTCAAGCTCAGGCTTGTTCTGCGATTCTGGATGATCATACATGTACAATTCCACTGCCTTCTCGTACATGCGCTGACGGACTCCTGGCCAGAAGGCTCCTTTCAAATCCTTTCTAGGCATAACGCTACCTCAGGGCAACTTGCTGCTGCTTACTTTAGATGACGCCTGAAGGTTTTGTCATTTTCGCTTCTATCATCATGCTGTCCATGGCTTGTAGTTCTCTTTTTTCCGGGTTTGATTGCGCTTCTCGTTGAGGTTTTAATTCTTGAATTCTAGGTTCAGTATTATACATTGCTTCGAACATGCGACCGTAGTCTAGCCTAGTTTAGGACGTCGGCCTTCCAAGCCGTTGACCTTGGTCCGAATCCCGGCGGCAGCACCACAGAACCTTTTGACTTATTAAGTCCGCGATGGCGTGATAGCAAAGTTTTTCATGCTTGACAACGTATTGAAAATGGGACGTACGTTGTCTTCAGAGCAGGCTATCAGGGCTTTGGTTGAGAAGACCAAAGAACTGGAGAAGGAATATCGTTGGGTGGAAGCGGCAGAATTATACGAGCAAGTCGTACGTTCCGAATCGATTACACGCTCCTTTGCTTCGGAGATTTGGGAAAGGATAGGTTTTTGCTATAGCCGAGCTTCTACTCAGGCTGAAAACCTAGATGGATTCAAGAAGATTAGGCAACTTGCAGTTGAAGCATACACGAGTGCTGCAAAGCTTTTTGAAAAGGAAGGCGGCTTGAAAAATCACGGGAAAAGTGCGCAGTGTTACGCTTTGGCCGAATATATGGGTTCATGGCTGGCGTCTGATCCTATAGAGAAAAGAAAGATGCTTGACAAATGCCGTCTACTTGCAAAAGAGAGTCTAGAAGCATACAGGAAAGCCGGAGAACAGCATGATTATGGAATAATGTGCAACAACTTGTTGCTATTTCTTTTCGACAGGTTTAATGTAGCGTCAGATTTGAAGGAAACTGGGGAAATCGCTCAAGAAGGAATGAATTGCGCTGATGAAACTATCAGAACACTGGAAAAACTTGAGAACAAGTGTGAACTGCTTCGTGCCTACTCCACAGCTAGCCTTCAAAGCTGGTATGCGTATATTACTGAGCATGGAGAGAGAAAAAATGAACTTATGCGAAGAAGCTTAAGATATTCAGAGAAAGCATTGAAAATCTCCAAGGAAGTTGATGATGTTTACTATGTTGCCATGTCAAACTGGGCAGCAGCTCTCTGCAGCCTCCTTTTCACGGAAAATGTTGCAAAGTCAGTGGAATATTCCAAAGAAATGCTAGAACAGGGGAAGGTTTTAAGGGATAACTACGTGAAAGGAGTCTCATCTTATTTGCTTGCATTTGCCACTGATTGGATGACTCTAAGAGAAGAAGATTTGGACAAGAAGAGGGAAGGCTACGGAAAGATTTTTCAATACGCTGAGGATGCTATCAGTTACTTTCAACAAGTCTCTCAGGACTTCTTTATCGCAGAAACCACTTTGTTCTATGTTGAAGACTACATTTCTATGACTCACGAAGCCATAGTCACTTCAGACGAAAAACGTGCCTCATTCGCAACAATAATCGAAATTTGCCGCAGAGGTGTAGAACACGCAACTCGTTCAGGCTCTCAAGACGCTATGATTTCCACACTCCACGTTTTAAGCAAGGCACTGCATCTGTATTCTGATTTCGTCACTAAAAGAGACGATAAGACAAAGCTACTGGAAGAAGCTTTGATTCACAGGAGAGAATACATCGACGTTGTGAAAAGGTATAATCCTTTTATGGATTGGGTTCGCGGCGTTGGGAAATACTATGAAGGACTGATCGAAGTAGATCTGGCTGAACTTGAAGCAGACAAAGATGGGAAAATAGTCCTTCTCAAAAGAGCCGTTTCGGACATTGACGAGGGCATGGCACACTGCAGAAAATGGCTCTTGTCTCTATCCGTGCCATCACAAATAGCCATTGTTGCGGGTTTTGAGGACAAGTTCGGAGGGATCCTGAATACACTTTACCAACTAACAGAAAATAACGAAATCCTGACAAAAGCAATAGAGGTTTACGAAGGCGCTGCTCAAAAATTCAAGAATGTTAACATGTCAAGCCGTGTTGCAGAATCCTACTGGAGAATTGCCGAAAACCAAGATCGACTCGGTGAGCACCCGAGAGCTGCAGAAAATTTCGAAAAAGCATTCGAAGAGTACAATGTTGCTGCTCAAAGAATTCCGCATTTTGTTGAGTTCTTTCACGATTATGCCAGCTACATGAAAGCGTGGAGTGAAATCGAGAGAGCTAAACATGCTCATAACCATGAAGACTACGTTACAGCAAAGGAAAAATACGAAGAAGCTTCCAAACTCCTTCAACAAACAAAGATATGGAGCTATCTATCTTCAAACTTTCTTGCATGGGCATTTCTTGAACAGGCAGAAGATCTCAGTAGAAAAGAGAGCAGCAAGGAATCAATAGAAACCTTTCGAAAAGCAAATTTCCTTTTCAAGGAAGCAAGGGGAACCCTTGGAGTTCAATTAAGCAGAATTGAGAATGAAGATGAGAGAGACATCGTTGGGGCACTCATCAAGGCTTCGGACATAAGACAGACATATTGCCTAGGAAGGGTTGCAGTTGAGGAAGCCAAGATTCTTGATAGTCAAGGCGACCATGTCGCGAGCTCAGAAAAATATGGATCAGCGGCTGAAACATTTAATAGAATATCGGAAGCTGGGTCGGAACAAAGTCGCAGGGAGATCAAACCACTTATTTGTCTATGTCTGGCTTGGCAGAAAATGCTAATGGCAGAAGTAAAGGCATCACCCGAAAAGTACGGAGAAGCCGCGGAGCTCTTCAAAGAAGCCAAAGAGCACTCCTTTGACCAACGGACAAGTCTGCTCGCGTTGGCTAACAGCAGCTTCTGCAGGGCTTTACAAGCTGGAACAGAATTCGAAATCACTAGGGAACAGACAATCTATTCAGCGGCTAAGAAACACATGGAGGCAGCAGCAAACTACTACCTTAAGGCTGGCTTTGAAGCAGCTTCTGAGTATGCTAAGGCTACTCAGCTTCTTTTCGATGCTTATGTCTACATGGACAATGCCAAAATGGAAACAGACCCGGAGAAGAAGACGGTATACTACGAGATGGCTGAAAAGATCTTAGAGGCGTCAGTTGAACATTATGTGAAGGCAAAGCACAGCGAAAAAGTACAGCAGGTTCAGCAACTTCTTGAGAAGGTGGAGGAAGAACGAGATCTAGCGCTGTCACTGAGCAAGGTTTTACATGTGCCGGCTTTTGCATCATCAACAGCCAGTTTCGTTATGTTGACCCCAGGTGAGGAAAGAGCTGCAGGACTAGAAAGATTTGAACGCGCAGACATCGAAGCCAAACTAATTCAAGACTTAAAGGAAATCAGAGTTGGAGAAGACTTCAACCTGGAAATGCAGATTGTGAACGTAGGAAAGGAACCCGTGCAGCTAGCAAGGCTAGAAGAGATCATTCCTGCAGGTTTCCAGTTGACTGTCAAACCTGATTATTGCGGGCTCGAAGATGCATATCTTGACATGAGAGGGAAAAGGCTTGAACCATTGAAGACTGAAGAAATAGAGCTTTCCTTGCGAGCATTTGAAAAAGGCACTTTTACAATAACGCCAAGGATTGCTTGCATTGACGAAACTGGTCATCAAATATTCCGCGGACCCAACCCTGTAACGATTAACGTATCAGAGGTTGTTCTTCCAGGTCGCATATCAACGGGAAGCAAAGATCTCGATAATCTGCTGTACGGCGGGATACCGGAAAACTATGCTGTTGTCTTGACCTCGCCATCATGTGATGAACGAGACCTATTGATTAGGAGATTTCTAGAAACAGGAGCGAGAAATGGCCAAACAACATTCTATATTACGATAGAGGCGCTCGGAGTGAGGAGCTTGGTAGAAGAATTTCAGTCAAACTTCTACCTTTTCATCTGCAATCCTCGAGCAGACACACTTATCGAGAGTCTACCCAATGTTTTCAAATTAAAAGGCGTCGAGAACTTAACAGACATCGACATTGCCCTAGTCTCAGCTTTTCGGGGATTAGACACTTCTCCCAAGAATGACCAGAGAAGAGCTTGCATTGAGATTGTTTCAGACGTCTTGTTGCAACATCATGCTGTTAGCACTAGAAGATGGTTGACCGGACTCATTGCGGACTTCAGGTCAAGAGGCTTCACTACTCTAGCTGTGATGAATCCCTATATGCATTCTTCAGAGGAAGTTCACGCAATCTTAGGGCTTTTCGAAGGAGAGATCAATATCCACGAGAAGGAGACCACAAAAGGTTTGGAGAAGTTTCTGAAGGTCAAGAAGATGTATAATCAAAGATATCTAGTAAACGAGTTACCTTTGAGAAAAGAGAGACTAGAAAGGTGAGAGAAGAGAAAGCACAACTAAAACGCGGTATCTTTCCTATCTTTCCCCGAACAATGCCATATTCGGAAAGACTTCGACTCCATTCTTATCAATTGTGTATGGAACAAGGTTCGGATTGGCCTTGACGCCCCTCATCTTTTCAACCTGAATGGCCCTTGTCGTAGTTCCTCCAGAAAACAAAGTCTGCATCATAATGACGCCGTGAACCAAGTACTCTTCCTCCAAAGCACTTCGTTCTAGACCAAGGTGGCCCAATTCTGTTGTTATGATGGTGGTGACCCCCAAATCCGACAAGGATTCAATCAGATCAACAACTGCATTTCTTCGTTCCATAGGATCTGAAAATCGATAGAAAAGTGATGCGAGCGTGTCTACAACAATTCTTTTTACATTCATCGACTGGACTCTGGCCTGCAACTCCTCTACCAGCTTATCAATTGACAGTTGTTTGCCACGCAGACTCTTGGTTTCTTCACCGTACAGTTTTTCTTTCAGCATAGCCACTCGAGACATTCTAGTCGCATCTATGAAGACAAACTTCTTTTCATCCTCTGCCTTCTTGAAATCCCATCCAAACTTCTTCATTTCAGAGTAGAGGTGATGCTTACTTTCATCTAGACTGACAAAGGCTCCGTTTTGATTGTGTTCATACATTCCTTTGTACAAGAATTGAGCGGCAAGAATTGTTTTCCCAGTGCCTGGTCCTCCAACAACCAGTATGGTTCTTCCGTCAGGGAAGCCACCGCTTATCAGCTCATCCAACCCTTGAATTCCAGTCGCGACATTTTCGGGCAAGAGATTTCACCTTCATAGTTTTAAGGTGTCTTTCATAGATAGATGTGCTTCCATTTATAATTTGCGCAAATGATTCTTGCCTTAAAGGAAAAGTGAATTTCAAAGATGAAACTTGAGAAAAAAAGGGTGGGATGCTTGGTAACTTGTCTACCATGCCGTCAATCTGGCGCGTACTCCCACTGACGAAAAGTACACTATGTCGCTGAAGGTGTATTCAAATGGTTTAGTGTAGAAGGACTGAACCTGATCCAACGTGAGTGAACCACTGATCTGATAGTCAATATGCACTGTCACTAAGATTACTCCTGTGTTTGGCATGTCTCCTGTGACTGTGATGTTCTTTCCGTCAGCAGTCGAAGTGATGCCGAATAAATTGGTGACATCTTTCGACCAATCTGGAACCCATTGACCACTTATAGGAGACGTCAGCATTCCTGCATAAACATGGACGTCAACCTCCGATGTGCTCCCGATGTATGTGTGATGCATTATGAAGTTCGGTGAATCGTAGGCAGCGTTTTCCTGATCAGGTGGCAGGCTGATTTCTACTCTCACGGGATTGCCGGCGTGTCCATACTTCAATACGTTGTTATAGAATGAACCGGGGTTTGTCGAAGACAGTTTGTACAATCCAGAACCGTCGTTACAAGGAGTGAACACGGGGTGAAATGATGACAATTCACACTTGCCGTCACTGGTGTCTGATATTCGCAGCATCTTGTAATTGTAGAAGTCAAAAGTGCGGTCGCCGCCGTTGGTGCCATCTACTGTGAAGTAAGTTGGATCTGTCTCCGGATCTGCACCTGGACAGTAGG
>Ga0315308_1001482_pt1 | contig 13471 bp, 13 predicted proteins | sample TDP3_MG_FD_203078 | JGI IMG/M metagenome (GOLD analysis project Ga0315308, IMG submission 203078) | Freshwater sediment microbial communities from Lake Towuti, South Sulawesi, Indonesia - TDP3 | ecosystem: Environmental > Aquatic > Freshwater > Lake > Sediment | place: Indonesia: South Sulawesi... | reverse complement strand
GATCAAGGCCTTGATCCGGCGGACGGAGGCCCTGGACGCCGCCCGGTTCTGTGGGCTGCGCGAGGACCAGGTTCGGGTCCTCGACCTGCCCTTCTATAACACCGGCCGGGTGCAGAAGCTCCCGATCGGCAGGGAAGACATCGCTATCGTGCGCCGGCTCTACGATGAGGCCCAGCCGGACATGATCTTCGGCGCCGGTGACCTCTCCGACCCGCATGGCACCCACCGGCTCTGCATGGAGGCGGCGCTTAAGGCCCTGGAGCAGTACGTCGCCTCAGGCCGTAAGCCTCCCGAGCTGTGGCTCTACCGCGGCGCCTGGCAGGAGTGGCCGCCCGAGCAGATCGATATGGCCGTGCCCATGTCCCCGGACGAGCTGCAGCAGAAGCGGTTCGCGATCTTCCGTCATCAAAGCCAGAAGGATCGCGCGATGTTCCCTGGGCCCTATGACAGTCGCGAGTTCTGGCAGCGCGCCGAGGAGCGGAACATCGGCACCGCCGTGATCTACGACGCCCTAGGCCTGCCCGAGTACCATGCCATTGAGGCCTTCGCCCGCTATCCGCTGCAGCGCTCAGGCCACGCGGCGGCGCAGCTCGCCGCCGTCGAGGAGTAGGGGCTTAGGATCGGTCCGTGCAGGACGCAGGCTCCTCATGGAAGGCTTCGTACAGGTCTCGGCCCAGCAGGACGCGGGGATGAAGCTTGAGAAGCTTCATGAGCGTGTTGCTGAAGAACCTCCTCGCGTTGTACTGGCTTAGGGCCTTCACCGGCCGACTTCCCAAGGCCTTACACAACATGCGCTCGTACTCGATCAGGTCGTCGAGGCTGCTCAGGTCTTGGAGCATCCATGCGGCCTCGCCTGCAAACCTGAACCCTGAATAGCCCTCCCTCAAGGCCGCGTCCACAGCCGAGATGAGATATGAGACCATCGCGTTCGGGTCGAATCTCCCGCGTGGAAGATATGTTTCCCTTTTGGTGACGACGGTGAGTTGGCGTGACTTGAGATGGCTCCCAACGTCGACGCCGTGCATGAGGAGGCCGGCCTTGATTTCCGCGGCCGTGTTCTCATCGGCGAGGTAGAGGCACTTCTCTCCCTTGGCGAGGCCCTCCTTCAGGAAGGGGAGGACCACCTGGAACTGCTCCATCTTGTCCTCGTAAAAGGAGCAGAGATAGTCCCCTGGGTTCACGTGATCCTCCAGATGAGCAAGGTCTGATTGGCTGGCCATGGGCCTCAGCCACCATGATATGGAGCTGCGTACGTGGCTGCATATCCGACCGAGTATGTAGCCAATTGCGAACCATACCTGTCGAGGCGCAACATGGCTATGCGGTGTTCCGCAGCAGTTCGGGGAGGGACTGCCTGGCTTCAGATGGTCACCTGGTGGGCTTAACTCAGCTAAGCTGCGCATACGCTATCCTCTGTGGGCTTAGCTTATATCTATTATATGTGTATTAATAAAATATAGACCCATACAACATACGCTGTGATACACGCCCTTCTGTCGCCCCTGCAAGGTTAGAGCCTGGCCACCTTGACGGGTATATCCTTCAGCTCAGGCGGATACGGAGCTGCGCACGTAACAGCATGCGCGGCCGCATATGTAGCCGACCGTTAACCACACTCTCTCGGCCCGTATGAAGAGGCGGCGCCCTTCGGTCATCGTCTGGGAGGTCAGCGCCCGTCTCCCGGTAGGCCTGTGGGTTAACGGCTGACATGTGGGCATCATGTACGCTCGGGGCCATGCCTTCACCTGTACCTGAACAGGACCATGGCGGTTTCAGGGTCCCATTGGGCGGCGTATAGGCCTTCCTTGATGCGCAGGTAGTCAAGGAAACGCTTGCACTCGAAGTAGCCGAAGCGGCCGTGCTTGCGTATCCTGTAGCTGTCCTCGCCCGAGGAGGGCTGTATGCCGACGAGCTGGTTCATCAGGTCGAAGTGGAGGGCCGCGCCCCCGTCCTTGAAGCTGTGGAGCAGGTCCTCGCTTATGCTCAAGGTCTGCCTGCCGATCTTGACGCAGCTCGGATGCCTGCCACGCCTGATCTTCGCCCAGACCTGCTTGCAGCCGTTCTTTCTGAACCGTGTCAGGATCGGCTTGAGAATCATCCTCGCGGTCGCCTCCTTCAGCTCCTGCCCTGACGAGGGTCTCAAAGATGCGGGTGGCGAAGCTCCAGGTCCTCAGCGAGGTCAAGAGCGTCAGCGCGACCGGAAGGATAGGCTTCGGAGGTTCCCGTTAACCTGGTCATAGGCCCCGGACGTGCCAGTGCGGTGGCTCCGCCCTATATAGGATATTCGTGGGCCATATGACATACGGCCGCAAAAGTATGACCGCAAGATAGCTCCCCGTCTAGCGTCAACGAGGCTGCAGCTTGGTCACCTTAACGGGTATATCCTTCAGCTCCGGCGAGAGCCCAGGCGAGGTGAGCAGGTTGACGGAGGCCTCAGCGAAGTGGAGAGGAAGCGCGATCACCCCCTCCCGGGAGCTTCCGGACAGCCTACAGCGAAGCCTGATGGAGCACTTCGTCAGCTTCGACTCTACCTCAATGAGGTCGCCCTCCCGGAGGCCCAGCCTCTCCGCGTCCAGGGGGCTCATCTCCGCGAAGGCTTCAGGGCAGTCACGGTTCAGGGTCCTAGACCTGCGTGACATCGTCCCGGTGTTATAGTGCTCATCCAACCTGTGGATCGTAGCCCAGTAGGGGTAGGCTGCATCAGGGAGCAACCCCGGAGGCAAGGGATGGAAGTCCACCGGGATGAACCTGTAAGGCTCGCTGCGAAAGGATGGAAGCCTCACGCCCTCCCCCGGTACGCTCTCATACGTGAGGCCGAAGAACCTGGGATGCCGTCTGGCCAGTTCGTCGAACACCTGGGCCGCGGAGCCATGGCGGAACTCCGCGCTGTTCAGGCCGAGCTTCTCGTGGACTCTCCTCGCCAGTTCGGCGATGATCCGCCAGTCTTCCAGCGCGTCCCCGCAGGGCTTCTCGGTCCGCGCGCTCCTGCGCAGGACGCGCTCGTCTCCCACGACTGTGCCTTCGGATTCATGGACGGCCGCGGAGGCGAAGACGACGCTGGCCAGCTCCTTCCTCGCTGGGCCTTGCCCCATGATAGCGCTGTTCCTGGTCGTTGAATCCTGTACGATGACCTCCGCGTTCTCCATGCGTTTCCAGAACTCGGCCAACCCGGGTTGGGAGACCGCCGGGTCCTCCTTCACCACGTAGAGGAGCCTGAACTCCTCGCCGTACCTTTCAGCTATGCAGTCCTCGGCGAAGAGCGTGAAGCACTCCCTGACCTTCTCCGGCGCCAGGCCGGGGTGTTGAAGAACGTAGGTGGGAATCTGCGTCACCTCGTGGACGCCCTGCACGTTCATCTTCCCTCGCAGGTACCGAGGCGTCGTGCCGCAGAGAAGCCCCAGGTTGTTGAAGGCATACGCGACCTCCGCCCCGTCGATCGTCTGGGTTAGCGCCACGCCTCCGACAAGCCGCGGTTCACGGGCGTTGCCGAGCAGCTCTGCCACCTCGCCGAGCAGCCGGAGGTCCACGCGAGTATGCTTCTGCACGTACCTAGGCGTGTAGGCTTCCAAGAGGCCCCTGTAGGCCTCAAAGCCCCTGGTCCGCTCCCTTATGAAGCCCCTTTTCTCCAGTCGCCTCTCAAGGATCTCATGTGCGACCGCGTTGAAGATGAGCACGTACTCGCGCAGGTCGATCGGCATGTGGAGATCCGAGCCCTGAGCCGTCTTCGTCGCCCTCGGGTCGATGGTGACGAGCCTCGTTCCGTAGGCGCGCCTCGCCAGGGCGAGTTCTCGCCAGAACTTGGCGTGATGCGTCGAGGGATTACTGCCAGCTATCAGGACTAGATCCGCGTTTCGGAGGAATTCCTCGTAGGGCCCGGAGGTGGGGTCGCCGAACTGCCTCCGGCTTACCACGTAGGACTGGTAGTGGCACAGCCTGATGCAGGTGTCCATTGAGAGGTCTAGGAGCTTCACCATCTTCGTCAGCAGGTACGCGGGCTCAAGCAGCAGGTCGCCGCCGTAGACCACCTTGACCATCCTTGAACCATGCCGGCGGATAACGTCCGCCATCTGGTCCGCAGCCGTCTCCACGGCCTCAACGAATGAGACGGGCTTATAGGAGCCGTTTCTCCTGACGAGGTGATGTTCCAGCCTGTCTACGTGGAAGGTCTCGGCCTGGGTGGCGCCAAGCCTGCAGAGCGGCTTGGACAGGTAGCAGTTCGCGCTGCAGTACTGGCAGACGGAGTCCATCTCTTCCACGCCCAGCATGGTGCCGTGTCCGAGCCTCCTTTCCGTGGCCTCGCGATGTTAAAAACATGGCGACGGCAAACGCTACCTAGAAGCCCAGCCGGAGACCCCAGCGAACGGCTAGATTGGATGATCAGAGAGCTGGGAGGCATGGAGGCCTGGTCCTTCGAGCGTGGGCGTCTCTTGAGAGCCTTCTGGGAAGAGCAAGGGAAACCAGCGGCGGAGGCGAATCCTAGGTCTGGCATTCTCTCCGTGTTTCCGCGGCCTTGACGCGCCGAGGCCGCGGTATGGGCTTTTTCCCTGGATCTTTCTTCCAGTAGAAGAGGCCTCTATGAGGCGTGAAGGATCGTTTAGGCGCTTTCTTCTCCTCTGGGCTGTGGCGTTGACTGCTCGTAATAGGGGTTCTCGTAGAGGTCTAAGCCCAGCAGGACGCGGGGATGCGTCCTCAAGACCTTCATCACCAGGTCGCCGAGAAACCTCCTCGTATTGTACTGGCATAAGGCCTTCACGGGCAGGTCTCTCAAGGCAGCGTTCAGCATAGCCTCGCATTCCAGATAGGAATCGAGGCTGTTCAGGTACCGAAGTATCCAAGTTCCCTCTCCTGCGGCCCTAAGCCCCGAGTAGCCCGCCTCTAGGGCTTTCTTCACAGCTGAGGTGAGAAACGCGACCAACACGCGCGGGTCGAATCTCCCAGGGCTGATAGGAGACTGCCCCGCCGTGAGGATCGTGAGCTGCCCTGACCTGAGGCATCTTTCAACGTCGACGCCGTGCATGAGGAGGCCGGCCTTGATTTCCGCGGCCGTGTTCTCATCGGCGAGGTAGAGGCACTTCTCTCCCTTGGCGAGGCCGTTCACGAGAAACGGCATAGCAACCTGGAACTGCTCCGTCTTGTCCTCGTAGAGGAAGCAGAGGTGGTCTCCCGGTTTAAGGTGATCCTCGATCGAGCGTGACCTCGCCGAGCCGCTCATGAGTCCCACTAAGCCAGCCACCCGGTATATCGTTCACCGATATAGCTGTTACCATTGTGGAGATACGTAGTGAGTTCGGCATGTGCCTTGGCTCAGAGACCCTTCCTGTCGCGAGGGACGGCGTAGGATGGGAGGACGCTTGGCCGTTGCCTAAGGCTTTATAGGCCTTCTCCAGGTCTCAGCAAGCTATGGCGATGACCCACTCTAGGGAGCGCTGCTTAAGGGCAGTCACCCACAGGGAAGTCGATAGAACGCCCCTTGTCCTGAGGATTCGACCTGAGCCCTTCGCCAAGCTCGCGGAGGCGATGGGCGTGAAAGGCGACCCAGACGAGTACGATAAGGTCTGCGAAGCGCTGGGCATAGATGTCCGCGGAACACCGGGGATACGCCTTCTAAGCCCCTTGGAGCCCGATTCCTCCGCGCCGAGGGATGAGGAATGGGGAGGCTGGCCCATAGGCTCCGTCGGAGGCTTCGAGCTTCACCGGAACCTCTGGGGCGTGGAAACCCTTTGGGCTCCAGGCCGCACCTACACTTACACCTTCTACAAGCATCCGTTCAAGACGCTTGAGGAGCTTGAGGCGTTCGAATGGCCTAAGGTCGCTGAGGAGGACCAAGCTTCTGTGCAGGAGGCTAGGAAGCGCTACGAGAACTACTGGGTCGGAGCGGGTACGATCCAATGCTTCGAGACCGCTTGGAAGCTCACGGGCCTCGAGCGTTTCCTCTTGGGCATGCACCGGGATGACCGTCTCGTGACGCGGATCCTCGACGAGCTCTTCCGGCTCTCGACTGAGCAGGCGGTGCTCGCCGCGGAGGCAGGCGTGGACTTCGTCTACAACGGCGACGACGTGGGCGCCCAGAAGAGCATGATCGTCAGCCCACGCCTATGGCGGAGGCACCTGAAGCCCCGATACGCCGCCATGTTCCACGAAGCCCACAGACGCGGGGCCTACGTGATGTTCCACAGCGACGGCTGGATCGAGCCTATCGTCCCCGACCTTATCGAGGTGGGCGTCGATATTCTCAACCCCGTCCAGCCCGAGTGCATGGACCCCGAAAGGCTGAAGGGGCTCTACGGCGACAGGCTCTGCTTCGACGGGACGATAGGCGTCCAGAGCACGCTTCCCCATGGAACGCCTGAGCAGGTAGCCGAGGAGGTGCGCTATAGGATCGGAACCTGCGGACCGACGGGGCTCATACTGGGGCCGACGCATTCCATGCAGCAGGACGTGCCTATCGCGAACATCCTCGCGATGTATGAGGCTGCCCGCAGCTACAAGCTCAGGTAAGGGGAGCACAGCCCCAGGGCGCGCGTCTGCGCGGGCTTCACGCCAGGACCGAAGGGCATTTGAGCCCCTGAGCCCTAGTACGAAACGTGACCGGTCTTGAAGGTCGGCATCCCAACGGACGAGGTAGACCCAGATCCTGCTAAGGCCTTGGAGCTGATCGCCAGCCTAGGCTTAAGGCATGTGGAGTTGCGGGGAATCTACGGGCAGAGGCTTCCTGACGGTGATCCGGCGAGGATCAGGGGCCTCATAGAGGAGCTTCGAAGCACGAGCTTCGATGTGGCGGCGCTCTCACCCGGGGTCTTCAAGGTCCCTGCCACGGACATGGAGCTCATCAGAAGGCACCTTGAAAGGCGGCTTCCCGATTCGCTTAGCCTCGCAAGGGAACTGGACACCTCGACGATCGTCATCTTCGGCCTCGTCGGCGACCCAGCGGAGCCCTGGGATAGGCGGGGGCTCGTCGAGCTTCTTCGCTCCGCCGCGAGGAAGGCGGAGGACTCGGGCTGCGTCCTGGCGTTGGAGAACGAGCCCATCTGCTTGATCGATACCGCCGTGTCCACGGCCTCCATCATCGCGGAGGTCGATAGGCAGTCGTTGAGGGCTAACTGGGACCCCTCGAATGCGAAGCTCCGCGGCGAAGACGCGGTGCCCACGGGCTTCAACGCGATCCGGCCTTACATCGTGCACGTGCACCTGAAGGACTACCTGCCCGGCGTGGAGCATAAGCGACCCGGCGCCGGCGGATCGACGCTCAGCATCGAGGCCGATAGGTCCGACAGATACGTGCCGTTGGGCGAAGGCATCGTGGGCATCCGTCGGGTGCTCAGTTCGCTCGCCGAGATGGGCTATGACCGGTTCATCTCCTTGGAGACGCACATCGCCGAGAAGCAGCCGGGTGCCCGGGCCTCCGTGGCCGCGGCGAGGAAGCTCATGGCAGAGCTGAAGATACCGTTCGAGTAGCTCGCGCTGGCTTCCTGAGCAGTCTAGAAGGCACAGCTAGGCCCAGCGGGGTTCTCCCTGCAGGTGAGCCCTCCCTCAGAGGCTGAGGACGTTCAGCTTTCCGTTCTAGGCCTCCTTTCGCCACGGGGTCTGTCGTCTAAGGGCTCGCCCCTATCTGGTCTGCGCTACTGATTCAAGTGCTTCTCCAGCTCGTCCTTCCTTAGCTCCACGCCGATTCCGGGCTTGGACGGAATCCTGAGGTAGCCCTTCTCCAGGGGGAGCGGAGGGTCTATGACGGCGTCCCTCCATGGCACATCGCCCATCTGATACTCCAAGATGAGGAAGTTGGGCGTGCAGGCGCAGAGCTGGACGCTGGCCATGGTCGCTATGGGACTTACCATGTTGTGAGGCGCGATTGGGACGTAATAGGTATCCGCGGCCGCCGCGATCTTCTTCATCTCCAGGATTCCGCCCGTCCTTGCCACATCGGGCATGATGATGTCGGCGGCCTGCGCCTCGAGAAGCTCGCGGAAACCATACCTGGTATTCAGGAGTTCCCCAGTGCAGACGGGCGTCTCCAGGGCTTCGCTCACCTTGGCCATCGCCTTCGCGTTGCCCGGAGGCACGGGGTCCTCCATCCACATAAGCCCGAAGCCCTCCAGGCGCTTGCCCAGCTCTATCGCCGCGCTCACGTTGAAGGCCCCGTGGCAGTCTATCGCCAGGTCCACGTGTTCCCCGACGGCCTCCCTGACGGCTCGGACCATGGAGACCGTGAGGGCGAGATCCCGCGAACTGATGGATCGGCTGAGAAGGCGCGTCGACGGTATGGGTTCGTCCACGTCCATCTTCAGGGCGGTGAGGCCGTGCTCCACGGCTGATTGGGCCTTCGCCACGTACTCCGCCTCCGTGTAGGAGGCACCTCGGAAGAAGCCGTCCGCATAGACCCTGATGCTCTCGTGGCAGCGGCCGCCGAGCAGCCTGTAGACGGGCTGACGCACCGCCTTACCTACGATATCCCAAAGGGCGATCTCAACCGCGCTCACGACGGGCAGAGGCATCCCAGCCCTGTAGAGGCGCTCCCAGACCGCCTCGACGTTGAAGGGATCCTCGCCTATGAGGCGTTTCTCCACGTCCGCAAACGCCCCCAATAGGCCTTGGCTCTGGTAAGGGAGGCCCTCCCCGACACCTGAGAGCCCCTCGTCCGTCTCAAGCTCTACGACGACCCAGGGAAAGCCCGGCCAATGTCTCCCTCTCAACGCGTAGGTCTTCAGCCCTGTGATCCTCAAAGCGGTCTCCCGCATAAAGGGGTCTGTTAGGGGATAAAAGATCCACGTGTCCACTCTATGTCGCTCTGAGGGCGTGTTGATCGTTCAGTCTGGGCTAGTCTTGCGGTGTCTATAGCCCACGTACGCGTATACTTTCGAGATGCCCATCTCTCTAAGCGTGGCGTACCGGCAATAACCATCGATCAGCCGCAGGTCCTCCGCCCTGACGACGATGGGCCAGATCACGATAGCGTAGACCTCTAACGCCTTACGAAGTTCCTCCTTGCGCTTCGTAAGTTCTTTCACGAAACGAGAGCTTTCAGCCAAGGGTCATCTAACGGGTTCCTTCCCTCTTCCTTCGCATCAGCTTCCCACTCTCTTCGCACGTTCGTGTTGATGAAGTCGTATATGCCATCAGGGTCCTCGATCACCCAGTAGGCTACCCCCTGGAGTCGACGGATAGGCGTCATCTGCCGCCCTCGACAGCCCAGCCTATCAGGCTATGTACTTGATACCCTGAAGCCGAAAGCGTTTGCGGTCGCCTAGGAGTCTTCTGCAACCACACAGCTTAACTAGCGAAGGAGAGTACGCGGCAGCTCGGTGCTGGTTAATGCTTGCGAAAGAGTACCTCAGGAAGATCGACGGCGTTCTGCAAAGGGTCGCCGAAGAGCAACCTGGCAGGCTAGAGGCCGCGGCTAGGATCGTCGTGGACGCCGTGCTCGCCGGCGGAACCTTCTGGGTCTACGACAAGGGAAGGGCGGTTACCTCCGAGGTGACAGGCCGCGCCGGAGGACTCCTGATGATCCAGGGCCTAAAAGACGCCTCATCCCTTCGGGAGGGCGACGCCGTGGCGGTAAATGCCGTCAGGAACGATGATCCCGCGGATTTCTCCCTTGTCGAGGCGGCGAGGGCGAAGGGCGCGAGGACGATCGCCATCCTGCCGTTCGAGAACCCATCTGATGGCTCTAGAAGGCTTCAGGAGAGCGTGGACCTGGCGATCGATGACTACGCGGAGCCAGGCGATGGCTGCTTGGAGGCTCCGGGTTATACCTCGAGGATATGTCCGACGACGGGCGTGGTGAACGCCGCGATTATGTGGGCTGTTTGCGCCGAGGTCGTGGATGAACTCCGACAGAGGGGAAAGGAGGCGCACGTCTACAAGAGCGTCTTCCGCGTCGGAAGCGGCGAGTGGAACGCGAGGATGAGTGAGGAGTACAAGCGGACTGGCTACTAGGGGTGAAAGCCATGGGCCTCGGTCTGGGCTATCTCTCCTACGTCAAAAGCGAGCTGCAGGAGGTCATAGACAAGGAGTCTGAGAAGATCGAGAAGGCCGCGAGCATGGCGGTGGAAGCTCTCACCTCAGGCGCAACCTGCTGGCATACGGATATCGGGCATATGCCAGAGCTGGAGGTCAGGCCTGGACGCGAGGCGAGGCCGAGCATCTTCAGGCCGCTCCGAGCGGTGCCCCATGATAGCGGCACGCATTTGGCCGAGGTGCGCCGGGGAGACCTCGTCGTGATCGGGGACCAGTTCGACGTGGCCGAGAGCCTCATAGATTGGGCCTTAGAGGCGAAGAGCCGCGGCGCCACGGTGGTCGGCATAGGGGCCTCCATGAGAGCGCATCGAGGCGAGATCCCTGTACGGCATCGGTCGGGGAAGACGCTGCCGGAGGTCGTGGACGTGTTCATAGACACCCATGCGCCTATGGGCGACGGAGCCGTTACGGAGGGCTTAAACATCGGCTTCGGAGCCACGACCGGCGTGTTCAACTCCGCCATCTACTGGGCGCTCTGCGGCGAGATCGCGGAAGGACTGGCTAAGAGAGGCATAGGGCCTCCTGAGGCTAGGTGATCGCTGGCTAGAAGCATCCTGCTAGTCGCGGAAGAGGCCTGCCCGGGCTTAAGACGGGAACATGGTCGCCGTTCTTCGGCTCTTCGCTTGGGGTCTTCGTGGCTCGAATAGGCTATAAGGCCTAAGCCCCAGATGCGGGGAGCATGAGCCTTCAGGCCGCGAGGAGGCCATCACGGGAAAGGATGATCTCCGCCCTGGAGCTTGAGGAGCCGGACGCAGTCCCGGTGGGCGACATAGGGGTTGATCCCCCTGTTGCCCGCTTTTTCCTCAAGCGTGAGCCCGTCTACCGGAACCCTAGAGCATCCCTGGAGCTTGCACTCGCGGGCAGGATCGACGAGCTTGAAGAGCGGGCTGTGAGGGATCACGTGGAGCTTCTGCACGAGATTCTCAGGTTCGATTTCATCCGCGTTATTCTTCCCGGCTTTACGCGGAGGACGAAGGTCCGGAGGCCTGGGGAGGACCTGTGGCTGGTGGACGGCAAGCTCTATAGGCTTCATCCCGTGGCGGGTGGGCTTTGGCTTAAGGAGAGGCCTCCACCCACCCTGGACCTGCTGAGGCAGGAGATCCGGGAAGCAGAGGTAGCCCTGGAGACCGTAGGCTCGGAGCCGCTTCACGTGCTCCGACAGATCGCGCGGCAGGCAGGGGAAGAAGCCCTGATCCTCTGCAACATAGACCCCCAATGGGTCCCCTATGATGCCCCGCGACTCGTCTGGTTCTACCGTTACCCGGCGGAGATGAGGCGGCTCCTTGCGGCGAAGACGAAGCGAGCCACAGCCCTAGCCCGCGCGATGCTCGACGAGGGCGCAGACGGCATCCTAGATCCCTCTGACTACGCGAACAAGACCGGGCCCTTCATCTCCCTTGCGCAGTTCGGCCAGTTCGTGGCGCCCGGGCTTAAGGCGGTCGTCGAGGCCGTCCATAAGAGGGGCGGCTACTACGTCCAGCACACGGATGGGAACGTGAATCCCCTCATACCGCTGCTCCTGGAATGCGGCCTGGACGGCCTGAACCCGCTCGATACGACAAGCGGCATGAACCTCGCCGAGATCAAGGAGAAGCACGGCGACCACATCTGTCTCTTCGGCAACGTCGACGGCGTCCACATCCTACCCTACGGCAGCACGGCGGATGTCGTAGCGGAGACGAAGCGGTGCCTCCGCGAAGGCGGACCGGGCGGCGGCTACGTGCTCACGTCCAGTCACTCGATCCACCACGGCGTCAAGCCTGAGAACCTCCTCGCGATGCTTGAGACCGGCTTCAAGCTCGGCGCATACCCGAAGCCAGGAGGAACCTCGTAACCTCCAGAAGAGGGACCCGAGATGCTGAGAAAGGGGTTCGGTTCTCTGAACATGCAACAGACCATCTGTTGCGATCTCTTACAGCAGGCTTAAATCGCGTCGGTGCCCTGCGGAACCGGAAGGCCTGACAACCGAGTTGAAAAGAGCCCTGTCTACTCTCCTTCTACTCATCCTCGTTCTGGCTATAGTGGTCTCACCCCTCGCATCTATGCCTCAGGTCTGGGCTGAGCCTGGATTAGAGACCCGCTATGAGTACTATGGCTATGTTCCTGCGAGGATATGGGGCCAGGAATCTCTGCCGGGCGACGCGTTCCACTTCAGAGTCAACCCCAATACTATCGCGGACCGGGGCCTCCTCGTCTTCATCGGTAACTACGACCAGACCAAGGTCTCCGTCTACGTTCTACCGAACAGGAGCCTGGTTGAAGGCTTCACCATCAACAGGCTGGAGAAGGTGACAGTAAGTCTACCGAACGGCACCTTCTTCAAAGCCATATCCGACAGGCCTGTGACGGTCATCCTCATGGGAGGACGGGCGACGGAGCGAAGCGATGGCTGGGCAAACACCTTCTTCACCAGCGTTGGAGGCGGGTACGTGGGCAAGGAGTTCATCTTCATGGCAGTCCAAGGTAGGACGCTGCCGTACGTGACGGGATTCCCGTTCCGAGTCTTCGCCCTTGAAGATAGCCAAGTCACGGTGGCAGACGCCAACGGGAGTAGAGTCGCAGACTTCTCGCTGAAAGCGAACCAGTACAAGCAGTTGACCTTCAACCCATTTGGCGTATACCGGCTAACCTCAACGGGCAACGTGATCACGCAGTCATGGGTGGGAGGGTCTGTCTTCTACCCCGCTGCGCGAGGCGGCTTCGCTGGGAGGCTCTTCTACGGTGCCGCACTCGTCAAGGAACTCTGGGGCTCTTTGCCCCCGCCTCCCACCTTCGTGATGACAGGCCTTGAGGACGCGAAGGCACGGATCATCGACCTCGAGTTCACAAAGGAGTTCAGTATCACAGGCGTGGCAGCACACGCGAACAACTCAGTGCAGATTGTGGCATCTCACTTCGTACTGGAGAGCGACAAGCCGATAACTCTGATATTCCAGAGCGGCGGTCTGGCCTACGCCGGGGTCAGGCCGGGCGAGACCATCGAGGTCTATGTACCAACGGGGAAAGACGCGCTCTCGATGGGCGAAGCCTACATCTTCGCCGAGGAAGGGACCGCTATCACGATAGACGATGTTGCGATCAGAGTCTCAGCGAACGAGCTGCTTCCTCTCCAGCCTGGGATTCACCGCGTTAGCGCGGATCGCAACGCGGTCATCCAGGTGGTCCACTGGGACGCCTACATAAGGAGTTACAACGCGAGGATTGAGAACCCTGAAGCAGGTCTCCCGGATTTCGCGTCTTGCGTGCCGTCGCTTCAAGCCATGGGCCTCACCTATGAGGGAATACAGCTGAGGCCCGTCCTAGGCGGTGAGAACCCGCGGCTGTACGCTCTCGTGGCAGTGGTTTCCATCGCCTTAGTCGCTGCTTGGCGGTTGAGGGCGAGAAGAAAGGCCCATTGAAGACTTGCTCAGGGTTGGCAGCATGTAGGGTGGTTGCACCTCTAACGCGGTAGCCATAG
>Ga0315308_1001481_pt1 | contig 13473 bp, 15 predicted proteins | sample TDP3_MG_FD_203078 | JGI IMG/M metagenome (GOLD analysis project Ga0315308, IMG submission 203078) | Freshwater sediment microbial communities from Lake Towuti, South Sulawesi, Indonesia - TDP3 | ecosystem: Environmental > Aquatic > Freshwater > Lake > Sediment | place: Indonesia: South Sulawesi... | reverse complement strand
ACTCCGGAAGCCGTACCCGAGGAAGCCCCAGCCGAGACATAGTGGAATGAGTTTTAATCGCCTTATCATCATGTCCTGACGCGCCTACCTGCATAATCATCGACCGATGGTCCATGCGCCACACGTAAGGTAGTAAACATATATATAATACATATACGTTATACATATACGGTGAGTGATGCCCGTAAAGACAACCATAACCCTGAAGGACGAGGTCTACGAATATCTGGTCAAGAAGTTCGGCAGGCGGAAGATCTCGGAGGCAGTCAATGAAGCGCTGATAAAACAGCTCCTTAAACCGGGCAAGAGCATGTACGGCATCGATCCCTGGCTCACGACGAAGAACCTAAGGGATGAGGCAGAGCCTCATGAAACTCCTTGACTCATTCGCCTGGATTGAATATTTCATGGGCTCAAAGAGGGGTGCCAAAGTGCGGGATTACGTGGAGGGCAGTGAGGCCCTCTACCTCCCCTCGGTGTGCCTCACCGAGATCAGGTCAAGATATCTGAGGGAAAAGAAGGACCCTGTTCCGAGAATTAACCTCATAATCGAGAGGAGCTTCGTCATACCCCTAGACCAAGAGATAGCCCTCTTGGCAGCCGACATTAAACAAAAACACAAGCTTCACACTATAGACGCGATGATATACGCCACATCACAACATAAGGATCTAACCTTAGTGACCGGCGATCAACACTTCAAGGATCTACCAGACGTCGAGCTGATATGATGCCTGCAAGGTCGTATGCCCATTGCGATTCGGTATGAACAAAACGGCAATATGAGGGAGCCGTGGATTACAGGCAGAATGGGCATAGCGCTACTGTTGGCATCTAAAATCATCGTAGAGCAATGTTTACAACATCGTTTTACATGGACATAGCAGGTCAGATGCACCTGAGAGAGAAGAACCTCATAAGGAAGGATTGGAGGGGGGCAGGGCTTCGAATCGCCCTATGCTATCCCGGGAGCTATCGGTCCGGGATGTCGGGCCTCGCGGTCCAAACCCTCTACGGCCTCTTCAACGGCCGCGATGAAGTTCTAGCAGAGAGGTTCTTCGAACGGGAGGGCCCGCCGAGGAGCATCGAATCCGGGAGGCCCTTGAGGGACTTCGACGTCATCGCCTTCACTTTGCAGTTCGAGGAACAATACGCCTCGGTCCTGAGGATGCTGCTCGCCGCCGGCATCGAGCCCAGGAGGTCGAGGAGGAGGGGGGGCTGTCTCGTTATCGGAGGGGGTCCATGTGCGACTGCCAACCCGATCGTCCTCTCGGACATCTTCGACCTCTTCGTGCTGGGGGAGCTCGAGCCGGTCCTCGACGAGCTCTGCTCGGCCCTCTCCTCCGCCAATGGGGAAAGGGCCCTCGGGGAGCTTGCGGGCCGGCGGGGCTTCTACGTTCCGGGCATCTCCGATGGCGGCGAGAGGGCCCTCGCCGATGACCTGAACAGGACGCCCCACGTCGTCCGGCAGATAGTGGCCGAGGATTGCGAGCCGGGTGATGCGCCGGTCTTCGGCAAGTGCCTCATTGTCGAGTCCTCGAGGGGCTGCCCGCTCTCGTGCCGCTTCTGCCTCTCGTCCCACATCTATTCGCCATTCAGGTACCGATCGTCCGATGCACTGCTGAAGATCATAAGGAGGGGCCTCGACGAGACGGGCGTCGAGAGGGTCGCGATCATAGGCTCAGGGGCGTCCTTCGTGCCCGGAATGGACAGGGTCCTCGAGGAGCTGGCAGCCTCCGGGACACGGGTCTCCATCCCCTCCCTCCTTCCGAAGCTCCTGCTACATGGCTCCGTGGCCGAGAACCTCGCTGCCTCTGGCCTGAGATCCATAACGCTCGCCCCGGAGACAGGATGCTCGCTGAGGTTCAGGGTTGGGAAGAGGGTGGGCGATGATGAGTTCATAGAGGCTGCCTCCATCTGCAGGAACGTCGGCATCAAGAAGATGAAGCTCTACTTCATGGTGGGCCTCCCATCCGAGGCAGAGGGCGATCTGGCCGATCTGATGGGCCTAGCGGGGAAGATTGGCAAAAATGGACCCACCAACATCTCGGCCTCGCTAAACGTCTTCGTACCCAAACTCCAAACGCCCTTCCAGTTCGCTGAATATCCAGGATCGAAGGAGACGAGGAAGCGCTATGCCCTGTTGAGGAAAGGCCTCAGGATGATGGGCTGGCCTTTCTCGGGTTTGGGGGCCAGGAGGTCGGCTGCACAGGCGATGCTCTCGCTCGGGGGTACTGAGGTCGGAGGCCTCCTGTTGAAGTCGGTCCTGGAGGGTGGCAACTGGGTGTCAGCATGTTATCGCATGTGCAAGGTAGGGCTTCCACCACTTAAGATGGCCCGGCCTGGGATATCCCCCTCTGACGCCTCAAGGGCATTGCTGGAGTATGGGCAGTTCCTCTCGGAAATGGGTCGCGGTTAAACCCTGGCTCGCCTCCTCGCTGCGAAAAAGATCGGGAGGCATACGATGAGCGCGAGCGTCGGCCCCACGGGGAACTCTGGTACAGGGCCTGGGGGTTTGTAGGCGATGGCGAGAATTTTCGATTCGCCATTTACGGGATTCGAATTGGCCAGCGTCGCCTTGACCTCGTACTGGGGGCTTGAGGGCGTCGAAGTGAACCTGTTCAGCAGTCCGAATCCCTTTCCCCAGTCATCGGCAATATAGTCACCATGTACTATGGTATATTGGTTCGTCGTCTGACTTGAGCTCTGGTTGTTCTGCTGCAGCATATTGTAGTTAGCATTGATGTAATTATAACTGCTACTTCCCCACTTGAACTGTTCCGAGGCTATCACGACGACCTCGCTACCGGACTGGAAGGAGGCGCTCAACTTGTTGATGATCGTTTCAGACGTGCTGAGGGCCGTGTCCGCTCCGTCGCTGTATGCGGCTGACAGGCCGGACACCGAGGTCACGCTGAAGGCCACGATGGTCGCCCTGCCGTCTATCGAATTCTTCCAACTCGCCTTGCTGTTTGCGGTGTACGTGGGGTTGGCCGGCGCACCTATATCGAGGTAGGGTATCAGGTGGACGTGCCAACGCATGGGTGTGGACTTCCCCCAGTGCGTCATCCAGTATTGGCCCTCAGCTAAAACCGAACTGCGCCTGAGATTGAAGCTGGGATTCCCCAAATTTCTACCGCTCGTGGCGGTATTAGTGCTCTCCAGTATCCCCACGACTACGTTGTCACCCGCGGGCAGGCTTGTCGAAAGGGAGGCCAATGGGGTCTCGACGTCATCGATCGTAACAGAACCCTCCCCTGCACACTTGAGCCTGTGAGGCCACCGATCGCGAGTATCTTCACCTCCCCGCTTATCCCAGTTCCTTGAGCGGTGGCCCTGACGTCGTAGGACGGGTTCGCCCCCGCAGAGTCGAAGGCCATCAGCGCGAACCACTTCTGCTCGTTCGGATCGGAAGAACTGATCGCGATCACGTATTGGTTGCTCCTTAGGGTCGTCCCGGACCTGGTGAGCTTCAAATTACCGGCCGATATGGCGGGATCGAGCGTCGCAGTCGACTGGAACTCCACGATCGCTATCAAGTTGTTCCCAGCTGAGAACGAGGTGGGGAGCGTCGCCAGAGTCGTCTCGCTCGTGCCTATGGCCACGCCTTCGCCGTCGATGAAGGCCATTATGCTCGACGACGGGGCCCAGGATTCCTCACCCCCGTAATCTATGAAGTGATCCCTCTCGCCCTCATAGCTGGCCTTGACGTATGCGGCGTTCCTCGCGTTGTTGGAGATGCGGACCTCGTCGATCGTACAATTGCAGAAATCGTTCGGATCTCCGGCGTTGTTGCGGTTCTTGTCGGCCGCGATGTAGAATGAGTACGAATCATCGATGTTCCCGTAGCCCGTTATGTCCACCGGGGAGTGAGGGACCTGCTCCGAACCATCGACGTATAGCCGAAGGTTGTTGCCATCCCTCACCAGCACTGCGTAGTGCCAGGCATTGTCATCGTACCCGCCCACCGTCGAGGAGACATTCTTGACGACTGTGTCGTCATCGATCCCCCCGTCGACTTCATTTATCCCCGTAATCAACAACATGTACCTTTTGCCAGCAGTGCCGACGGAGCCCTTGCAGACGAACGGGCCGCCGCTGGGAACGCCGTTCTTAACGTTCGCGCCCGGCTTCACCCTGAACCAGACCTCGAGCGTCAGGTCACCCGACCCCATGTTGAGGCTCGAGCCCGTGCCGCAATTGACGTATTTGTCCGGCTGCGCTCCGGTGCCCGAGGAGAAGTTCAGGCTGCCGTCGACCTCTCCCGCCAGCTGGTCGCCGGAGGCCATCGGACCGCCCGTGGTCCCGTGGTTGGCGTAGGAGGTGCTGTCCTTCATCTGGGGCGCGGTGCCCGTCGGATCCTCGCTCAGGTGCCAGACGCCGTGGAAGTTGGTATCCCAGACCGCCTGGGCAGGAGTTGAGCCGGTGTCCCCAACGTAGGCCGTGTTGTCAGCATGGTCCTTATCATAGTATAAGTAAAGTTCTGTGTCCGAGGTGCTGCTCACGCTCGGGACCTTGACCCAGAGCCACGCCTTCTTGCTGGCGCTGTCCCACTTCTCTATCTGCACGTAGCACTACGTGGTCCCGTCGTTGATCGTGACGGCGATCTTCTTCCTGTTGGCGTCGCTCGTGAGCTCGTTGAAGACGCAGGAGAGGTCGTCCTGCGGTGAGCCCCGTCCGGAGGCCGTGCTCAGGTAGACGAGCACTGGGAAGTTGGTGAGGTCCGAGGTTACATCCAAATGGTCGATCGTCAGCTTGATTCGCTTGTCATAATTACCGAGCCAAGTTGCATACACCTTCGGGATACGGAATGAGGGCAGGATTGCAAAGGATATAATCGACAGTATGACAAGTAGGCGCTTCTGGCCTGCGGATCGATGGCCTCGACTGGGGGACCTCGACCCCATCGTCCATATCCCTCGCATGGGAGCCGCTCTGCCTTACCTTTGCATGCAGTTCCCATTGGGCGCGCATCGCTTTAATCCTTCATCTCTATGAATATTGAGTAAATATCGGTTAGGGCCTTCGGTAACATTCTATGGAAAATTGTATAAATTTGCGGAAGTTGCATGAGTGCTAGTACCCTGAAAAATTCCTTAAGAAAGGTGGGCATCAGTGTACTGAAATATGAATACGGGATGGCGACTAGACAATAATATAATTCCATTTATTTATTACCTGGATATCTACCCGGGCTTCAGTCAAACCGTACTGACGACGCTGATCACGTCGTCGTCCTTCAGGACGTGGTCGTCCCTGAGCTTCATCTTGGTCCTGCAGTCTATCGCGTAGAGGAACCTCGTCCCGAGGTCGGTGTGGATCCTGTATGCGAGGTCCCTCGCGGTCGTGCCCCTCGGCACCAGGTGGACGTCGGGCAGCACGTTCCCGCCGTGGTCCGTCAGCTTGTTCGGATCCTCAACTGGATAAACGGCTATCATGTCGAGGACCTCCAAGTAGGACCTGTTAAGCGTCCCCTGAACGCCCGTCGACTTCCACCTCGAGAGCACCCTCTCCTCTATCAGCCTGAGGGCCCTCCTCTGTTCCTCAGTCATCTCCCCCTTGACCTCGAACGAACCATCGCCGGGCACGTAATCGATCAGCCCCTTCGCCGCGGCCCTCCTGAGCACCAGCTCGGACTCGGCGCTCGTCGGGATCACGTCGATGCCTTGTCTTCCCATCCTCGCTATATTATCGACGGCCTCGTCCGTATCGGCCTTGTTCGCGGCGATGACGATCGGCTTCGCCACGCGCCTCAGTGCCCTCGAGAGCGCGCCCAATTCGGCCTCCCCCCAGGATGGCGCTCCCTCGCCTTCAAGCCCCGACTCCTCGAGCGCCCTCGCGATCTGGCCCCTGCCCATGTTCAGCCCAGCGAGTTTTTCGGTCAGGAGCTCATCGATCTTCCTCTTCGTCTGCTCCGACTGCCTCGCGATCTTGGACCAGTCCCTGGAGATTATGCCCTGCAGCCACATCTCGTATTCCCTTTCGAGGAAGGCCACATCCTTCATCGGATCGTGGGTGCCCGGCTCAACCACCCTCCCCTCCTCGTCTGTACCGCCAGAGGCGTCGATCACGTGAATGAGCACATCGGCCGCGCTGACCTCCGATAGGAACTTGTTCCCGAGCCCCCTCCCCTGATACGCACCCGGTACGAGCCCCGGGAGGTCGACGAGCTGCACCGGAAAGAGGCGATCGACCCCGTTGCACGACGAGTTGACCGGGTTGTCCTTGACCCCGAATCCCCCGCAGACGCACCTCTTCCTCACATGCGCGACCCCCAGATTCGGCTCGATCGTCGTGAAGGGATAGTTGGCTATCTTCACCATCGTCATGGTCGCGGCCGAGAAGAACGTGCTCTTTCCGACGTTGGGCTTCCCCGTGATGCCGGCCGAGCGCATGGTGGGTCATCCCACGGAAGGCGGGTTCGGATATAAAAGGGGTGGATGGCCCATCGATCGGGCCCTCAAGTAATGCTTAATTGGGTTGCATTGGGTGGCATGTTCCGGTCGGTACATCGAATGCACTCCCCGAAACTATCCGAGTCGAGCTCCGCGACGCTTAAGGAGGCGTACGCCAAGTTAAGGTCAAGCAGGCTGGTCGCCTGGAGGAAGCAGCAGTCCGTCGTCAGGGTCGAGGCCCCCACCGACATCGCCTCAGCGCGAAGGCTCGGATATAGGGCGAAGGAGGGATTCGTCGTCGTCAGGGTGAGGGTCGCAAGGGGGGGAAGGAGGAAGCACCGCCCGAGGTCGGGCAGGAGGCAGAAGCACCTCGGCGTCGTGCTCTTCACGCCCTCGAAGAGCCGGAGGCTGATCGCCGAGGAGAGGGCGGCGAGGGGGCATCCGAACCTGGAGGTCCTAGGATCGTACCCCGTCGCCGAGGATGGGACGAACAGGTGGTTCGAGATAGTGATGGTCGATCCCGACAGCCCACAGGTGAGGGCGGACCACAGGTTCAGCTGGACCTCGAAGCGCTCGTAGGTAGTCCAGCATCGGGGGGCCTCATCTGAAGATCCTCATCGCCGGCGGATACGGCAGGATGGGCAGCTGGTTCGCGAAGTTCCTCTCCGATTCGGGCCATACGATCCGGATCACTGGCAGGAGGACGCCCGCCCTCAAGCGGGCCTCGCGCATCCTCGGCATCCCCGCCATCCGTTACGGGACGAGGTGCGAATGGGCTGATTCGATCGTCCTCGCGGTCCCCCCTGACTCGGTGGAGGACGTGGTCGCGAAATACGACGGCCTCCTGAGGGGTGACTGCCTGCTCGTCGACATCTCCTCCGTGAAGGTCCCGGTCCTCCGCTCCCTCCGCTCCCAGGCCAGGCCCGTGCTCAGCATCCACCCATTCTTCGGACCATCCGTAAAATCGCTGGAGGGCATGAGCGTGGCCGTAGTGCATCCAAAGAGGCTCTACGGGCGATCTCGCGAGATCGTCCAGGATCTCAGGAGGTCCGGGGCCCTCATCGTGCGCTGTACCCCTGAGCTCCACGACAGGGCCGTCTCCTACACCCTCGCCCTCCCCCACCTCCTGGGGGCCATCTACGCCTCTTCCCTGCTCAGGAGCGGCCTCCGGCCACACACGCTCGCAATGCTCGGCGGCACGAGCTTCAGGAGGATGTACTCCCTCGCCAGATCTGTGGGGTCTGAGAGCCCCTCTGTCTACGCCTCGATCCAACTCGCCCACCCCTCCTATGCCCGCACCTTGGAGAGGGCGCTCTCAACGCTCCGCAGCGTCCAAAGGGAACTCTCCTCGGGCGAGACGAGGGCCTTCCTGAGGCTGCTCGACGCCGCCTCGAACCTAGCATCCGCCGAGGACTTGGGAAAGTGTTTTAAGTTGTGAGCCATGTGCTGCCCCTTGCTATGCACGCCCTGATATCGAGCGGCGGATTCGCGTTCTACTTCTTTAGCTATTAGGCATAGCATCGTTTCCAAGTATTTGGTTCTGGTGGAATTTATGATGTCAACCGATTTGTTCGTCGTGAAGTTCGGGGGTGCCAGCCTCGGTTCCCCCAGCCTCATCAGCAAGGCGGCCCGATCAGTGGTCGACGTCGCAAGGACGGGGAGGAAGATCGTCGTAGTCGTATCTGCCGTCGGTAGGACCACGGACGAGCTCCTGGGCACGGCCCAGGCCGCGACCTCGCAGAAGCTCTCGCCGAGCCAGCTCGACGAGATACTCTCGATGGGGGAGAGGACCAGCGCCAGGTTCTTCGCCGCCTCCCTCAGCTCCTTGGGGACAAAGGCCACGTTCCTCGATCCCTCGGATCCGAAGTGGCCCATAATCACGAACGGCTCCCACACGAAGGCCGAGCCCATCGTCGAGGCCTGCGACGATGCGATACCCAAGGTGCTTGGGCCATTGATGGCCGATGGGATAATACCCGTCGTCCCGGGCTTCATCGGCCGTTCACCTGAGGGCGAGGTCACGACGCTCGGCAGGGGGGGCAGCGACCTGACGGCCTTCCTGATCGCGGGCGCGCTGGGCTCCGCGACGGTCATACTGGTCACGAGCGTCGAGGGGATAATGACGGCCGATCCGCTCCTGATAAAATCGGCAAGGAGGCACGGTCAGCTGAGCGCGGAGGAGTTGGCCTCCTTGGCGGACGCGGGCGTCAAGTTCATCCAGAAGAACTCACTCAGATACCTCAGGGAGGGGACGAGGGTCAAGATCACGAACTACCTCAGCGAGGACCTCGAGTCGGAGGGCACTTGGGTCGAGGGAGCTCTGCCCAAGCCCTTGATCGAGGCGGGCAACCAGCCCGTGACGGCCCTCGTCCTCGCCGGGAGGGGAAAGGCCAGCGTCCAGAAGGCGCTGAGCTGCCTCTTCGCCTTCACCGCAAGGGACGAGATCAAGCTGATGGGCTCGATCACGAACTCCAACAGCGTCGTGGCCTACGTGGAGGACGGAGTCGAGGGCGACGTATTGGAGAGGCTGCATGGGTCATTCATCGAGGAGGAGTCTGCCCTCGGCCTCGTCGTGAGGAGCGATCTCGGCTGCGTGATCGTGAAGGGCGCTGAGTTCTCCGAGATGCCCGGCGTGCTCACGAAGGTCAGCCGACCCTTGGCATCCGAGGGCATCAACATACACGGTGTCCTGACCTTGGGGACCAACTTCACCGTCTTCGTGAACAGGAGTTCGGTCGGGCGAGCGGCAGAGCTGATCAGGGGCGCCTTCGCGATGGAGGGGGCGGAGAGTTGACGATCGGCAAGGAGAGGCGCCTGAGGAGGATCTTCGGGCCCGACGGCAAGGCCGTGATAGTCCCGATGGACCACGGCGTGAGCATAGGTCCGGTCAAGGGCATCGCCGATCTCAGGATGACCGTGAAGGAGCTCGTCTCCGGGGGCGCCGATGCGGTCCTCGTCCACAAGGGTTGGGGGAGGGTGATCGACACGGAGGGGATCGGGCTGATAATCCACGCATCGGCGGGGACATCGACCGGCCCCAGGCCCCTCCACAAGGTCACGGCCTGCTCGGTCCTCGAGGCGTTGAGGCTCGGCGCCGATGCGGTCTCGGTGCACGTCAACGTCGGCTCTGAGACCGAGGGCGAGCAGTTCGAGGCACTCGGCGCCCTCTCGGACCAATGCGGCCTCCACGGCGTCCCCCTGGTCGCGATGATGTACCCGCGCGGCCCGAAGGTCGTGAGCGAACACGATCCCTCGGCGGTGGCCCATGCCGCGAGGATAGGGGCCGAGCTCGGCGCCGACGTCGTCAAGACGAACTACACGGGCAGCGTCGATTCATTCAAGGACGTAGTGAGGGCATGCCCGGTGCCGGTCGTCATAGCGGGCGGCCCAAGGACCGATTCGTCAGGGGCCTTCCTCGCCATGGTGCGCGATGCGATGCTCGCGGGGTCGAGGGGCGTCTCGATCGGTAGGAACGTCTTCCAACACGGATCGCCGAGCCTCATGACGAGGGCGCTGCGCATGATCGTCCATGAGGGCGCGGGGATAGAGGAGGCGCTCTCAGTTCTCGGTGATGTCCGTTGAAGGAGGTCTGGCTCCGCATACCGGATACGCTAAAGCCCTCGAGCGAGATCGTCGCGTCCCTGAGGCGCTTCGACAAGATACTGCTCGACTCCACGAGGGGCATCGATGCGCTTCGGGGCCATATACCGATAGTCTCAAGCTCGGGCGGGGACATCGACCTCCGCACCATCTCCTCTAGGGACGATCTCCAAGGGCTCGAGAGGAAAGGAGATGGCCAAGTGGCGGCGAGGGTGGCAGTGGGGGACAGGGGGGGTCAGGTCCTGGCGGCCAACGCCGCGATCGCGGGGGCCGATTATGTCGTTGTCTCCTGCCCGGACTGGAAGGTGATCCCGTGGGAGAACCTCGTCGCCCAGGTGAGGGGCAGGTCTACGCTGATGGCGGAAGTTTCAGACCTCCGCGAGGCAGAGCTCGCCCTCGGGGCCCTCGAGCTCGGGGTCGATGGCCTCGTCGTGCCAGCATCTCACATCGAGGAGGCGCTGAGGGTGGCCGACTATGCAAAGGGCGCCCGCGACATAGGGGTCGAGCTGAGGCCCGCCAAGGTCAGCCTCACGAAGCCACTCGGCATGGGCCTGAGGGCCTGCGTCGATATGTGCGACTACATGTCGACCGGCGAAGGCCTCCTGCTCGGGATCCAGTCGTCACTCATGTTCCTGGTCGAGGGCGAGGTCCACGAGAACCCCCACGTCAGGCCCAGGCCCTTCAGGGTAAACGCCGGCGCGGTCTCGAATTACGTGCTAGTGCCGAACGACGAGACCCGGTACCTTTCGGAGCTGTGCGCCGGTGAGAGGGTCGTCGTCGCAGGGAGGGCCATGGCGAGGGAGGCCGTCGTGGGGAGGGTCAAGGTCGAGAGGAGGCCCCTCGTCCTCATCGAGGCCGAACTCGATGGCAGGGCTGGGAAGGTGATCCTCCAGGATGCCGAGACGATCAGGATCGTCACGCCCGACGGCTCGAGGTCCGTCAAGGAACTCTCCAAAGGCGATGAGGTCATCGTGAGGTCCGAGGTCGGGGGAGGGGGGAGACACTTCGGCCAGAGGGTCGAGGGGGAGGGGATAGACGAACGCTAGGATATGCGTCTCCGCAAAGGCCGAGAGCGTCACGAGTCTGACCGAGATCCTGGTCGAGGCGGAGGGGGCTGGCGCCGACCTCGTGGAGGCAAGGCTCGATTACCTGGCCTCATTTTCGGGCATCGAGAGGATACCGGGTAGGCTGGGCATCCCAGTGATCGCGACCCTTAGGCCGGTGGCCGAGGGCGGGGGTTTCAGCGGCGATGAGGCGGGACGGACGAAGCTCCTTGAGAGGGCGGGCGAGTCCGGATTCAGCTACCTGGACATCGAGCTCGGCTCGGCAGCATCGGCGTCGCTCCCGAGGAGGTGGAGCACGATCATCTCGTGGCACGATCACGCATCAACGCCCGAACTCGAGAGGCTCGAGGAGGTCCTGGAGCAGGCGCTCAGCTCCGGCGCGGAGATCGCGAAGGTGGTCACGACCGCCATGAAGAGCGTCGACAATATCTCGGTGCTGAGGTTCCTCTCCAGACATGCGCGGTCGAATAAGGTCGTGGCCTTCGCAATGGGGGATGAGGGACTCCCATCGAGGATCCTCTCGCCCCTCTTCGGATCGCAATTCACATATGCATCGCTGAGGAGGGGGGCCGAGACCGCGCCCGGCCAGATCCCGTTAGACGAATTGAGGCGGACGTTGCGAGAGCTTGCGCTGTGAGGGGTGGTCGGCCGAATTGGCGATGGGGATCTCGAGCAGGACGCGCTTCATCTTAGTCATCGGTGACCCCATCGAGCAATCACTGAGTCCAGTCTTCCAGAATGCGGCCCTCAGGAAGGAGGGGATCGATGCCGTCTACCTCGCTGCGAGGGTAGAGCAGGGCGGGCTTGAAGGAGCGGTGAGGGGGCTCTCCCGCCTAGGCTGCATAGGCCTCAACGTGACGATGCCACACAAGGTGCCGATCGTGGGATTTATGGACGAGCTCGATGAGACCGCCAGGTCGGCGGGAGCCGTCAACACCGTGAAGTACCTCGATGGCAGGATCGTCGGTTACAATACAGATTGCGCCGGGGTCGAGGAGGCGCTCCTGAGGGCGGGCCTTCGCGAGGGCATCAAGAGGGCCGTCGTGCTCGGCGCTGGGGGCGCCGCGAGGGCTACGTGCGTGGCCCTTTCGAAGTTCACGCGCGAGATCGCGATAGTCAATCGGACGTACGAGACGGCGGTGGAGCTGGCCGAGAAACTGAGGGGGCGGGGCATCGGCACCGAGGCCGTGAGATGGGACGAGCTCCCAAGGGCGCTCGAGGGCTCCGGCCTATTGATCAACACGACGTCGAGGGGGATGCATCCCGCCATAGACGATTCACCAGTCCCCAAGGGATTATTGCGTCCCGAGATGGCCGTCCTCGACCTCATCTACTATCCATGGAGGACGAGGCTCCTGAGGGACGCGGAGCGCGTTGGCTCGAGGACGATCACTGGGCTTGACGTCCTCGTCTACCAGGGGGCCGAGAGCTTCAGGATCTGGTTCGGGAGGGAGCCCGATGTGGGCCTGATGATGTCGTCCGCCACGGAGGCCGCGAGGGCGAGGGAACATGTCTGAAGCCGTCTGTCACGGCGCGGTCACGATCGTCAACGCGATGGCGAACTACCTCGGGGCCGCCCTCAGCATAGACCTCCACGCGACCGCCCGCGCGAGGGCCAAGGATGGATCGGGCATGATCCTCGCGAGGGTCTTGGACGACAGTTGCAGGGACACGTCGCTCATAGAGGCGTCGGCGAAGGTCGTCTTGGAGAGGTACGGCCTTGACGAAAGGAAGGACCTATCCATAGGGGTCTCCTCTGAGATACCCGTCGCAAGGGGATTGAAGAGCAGCAGCGCGGTCGCGAATGCCGTCGTGCTCGCGTGCTGCTCCGCCCTGAAGAGGAGGGCCTCTGCCGAGGAGTTGCTGGAGATGGGGGTGAAGGCCTCCTTCAGGGCAGGCGTCACAATCACCGGCGCCTACGATGATGCGTGCGCAAGCCTCCTGGGAGGAGCGACCGTCACGGACAACAAGCGCCTCCTCCTCCTGAAGCGCTTCGCCTCAAGTGATCGCCTGAGGGCCGTCCTCCTCGTGCCCCATTCCCAGAGCCTCTCGGGAAAGGTCAGCGTCGATAAGGTCAGGCCACTGAGTGAGGTGCTGTCACTGGCACACTCATTGGCAATCAGGAGGAAGCTATGGTTGGCCATGACCGTGAATGGATTGGCCTGCTCTGATATCTTCGGGGATGGGGGCGAGGCGGCATTAGCTGCGCTCAGGGCGGGTGCCCTCGGCGCCGGACTCTCAGGTAAGGGCCCCTCGGTGGCCGCGATCGTGAGGGAGGAGGGGGTCGGACGGGTCCTCGAGGCACTTGGGGCATTTAAGGGGAAGCTGATGGTGGTAAGGGTAAACAATGAAAGGGCGAGGGTCGGGACGAAAGCGCATCGTGATTGAGGGCGGGGCCAAGCTCTCCGGTGAGA
>Ga0315308_1001480_pt1 | contig 13473 bp, 14 predicted proteins | sample TDP3_MG_FD_203078 | JGI IMG/M metagenome (GOLD analysis project Ga0315308, IMG submission 203078) | Freshwater sediment microbial communities from Lake Towuti, South Sulawesi, Indonesia - TDP3 | ecosystem: Environmental > Aquatic > Freshwater > Lake > Sediment | place: Indonesia: South Sulawesi... | reverse complement strand
TAGCCTAGGCTTTTGAGGAGTTTTTGCTGTGGGATCGCCTTGCCCGTAGCCATAATACTCCGTAAATCGTGATTAGGAGCATTTGGAGGAAGAAGAGAAGCCATAGGAGTTGAGAGGCGTTCATTTTCATCGATTATGCATATCGTCTGCATTTCTTAAAAACTAAGTTTCTAGAGGGGAATATGTCGGTTGGGGTAATAAGAGATATATTAAGTTCCGTCAAAGATGATTTGAAGTTGCTGAAGAGAGAAAGGAGTTTGGGGCTAAACTTAGACGACGCCTAAATTGTCGCTCCTTCTTTTTTGGGCTGGGTTGAGGCTATTGTTTAAGATTTAATGGTGTTGTTCTTTTTGTGCAAAATAATTTAAGATGGATGGTCTGTATTGTTTGTAGGCGTTTATACGGGTTTATGTGGTTTGGTGGATGATGAAGGGGGAAAGAGAAGCGGTTTTGCTGGAGAGGGCGGGGGTTGAGGAGAAGGGTTACAATTGGGTGGAAGCGGCTAGGCTGTACGAGGAGGCAGCGAAGTCTTTTTTGGATAAGAAGATGGTGGAGGAGGCTGCTGGGGCTTACAAGAAGCTTGGATACGCTTGTGCACGGGCGGCTGGCACAGCGGAAACCGCTGAGGAATATGTGGAACTGAACAAACGGGGTATCAAAGCTTACGAAGACGCTGCGAATCTTTTTAAGCAGACTGGAAACAGGCCTGAAGAATTGGAATGCGAGGCAGAAGCGTCATACGTCAGCGGGTCCGTCGCAGGTTCTGTTATAGAAGGGAAGAAGGCGTTCAGCCAGTCCCATGAACTTTTCATTGAATCGAGCGAGCATTATTCCAAGGAGGGCAATCAAGAGAGTTTTGCAAGGACTTTGAGTCGTGCAGCATGGGCCTCGGTTTTCCTAGTAACCTATTGTAGCGACCGATGGGAGATTGAGCAGCTTTTACAAAAAGGCAGAGAAGTTGCAGAAAAAGCTTGGAAACTTTCAAAGGATGTTGGAAATGTTCAATCCCTCGCCGAATCATTGATGGCTGAAATGACCTTTATTGCGACCCATAATTTTGTTTTGCCTTTCAGGTGGGATGAGCGCTGGAGGGAATACAATAGGAAATTCCTTTTGAAGTGCGATGAAAGTTTAAAGCTTGTTGAGGGTTGTGACGACCCTATAGTCCTTGGAATGATATACCTTCAAGCTGGGAATATTTATGGCCACTTTGGATTTCACTATGGTGAGGACGAAAGGGAGCAGAGAGAATATGTTGACAAAGGGTTAGGGTTAATGGAAAAAGCTTTGGTTTTCGCCAGGAAAGCAAAGGACAAATCTCTGATAATTCAGTCCTTATATTGGTTGGACTTCTGGGCCTTTTTTACAGGAAGAATTGAGTACGTCCAGAAGAGAATATTTGACGACCTTCGCGATATTGTGGAGCTAGGAAAGATATATGCAGGCTTATACAACATCTGGTGTTTTCTTACGAACCTTTTACCTGCACTCTACTACGGCTACTTTGCTCAGAGGAGTTTTTTCACCCCAATTCAGAGGAAGTCCTATGCTGAAAAAGGGATTGAACACGCCAAAGAGTCCTTGAAGACTGCTTCTTTCCCACCCTTTTCTACGTGGTCATATCAGACTTTGGCTTGGTCACACTCGCAACTGGCCGCTCTCGCTACAGCGAAGGATGAGCGGGACGAACACGCCCAGAAGATGCTTCAATATGCCCAACAGGCTGAAAAAATCGCTGAACAATACGAAGGAGGAATGTCTCGAGCTGCTGGCTACTCCTCCCTCTACAGAGCCTACAAAACTCTCGCAGACATCGCCGAGAACGAGGAAGAAAGAATTAAAATGCTAACGGCTGCCGCAGATGCCGCTAAGAAGTACATTGGACATCCGGTGGAGTCCCGCACCGGCATCATAGTAGCGCAGATGAGGCTGGGCCTCCTCTACGAAGAACTCGGTATCACAACCGGGGAAACTGGTCCGCTAATGCAGGCACGAGAGTCATTCCTCGACGTTATCAAGGAAAGCCTAGAAAGGGGCTACCATTTCTACGCGGCTGCAGCCCACATATCCGCCGCCCACATAGAGGATCGACTGGGAAATCACATGGCCTCCGCAGAACATTACGAAAAAGCTATTGATGCCTACGGAGAGTCGCTGAAAACCATCGAATACAAACCCCTGAAAGACAGAAGTCAGGAGATGATCAACTACGCCCACGCATGGAACCTAATTGAAAGGGCTAAGGCATACCACAAAAGGGAAGACCACCTACAAGCCAAGGAAAACTACGAGGAAGCATGCGAAATTCTCAAAGAACTATCCACTTACAATTACGAGGCACCATACTACTCTGCCTGGGCTTTGCAAGAGGAAGCAGAACAACTCAGCAAGCAGGAAAGCCACGAAGAAGCCATAGAGAGATACGAAACGACCATAAAAAGCTTCGACAACGCCATAAAGATACTGGAAAATGCCTCTAAGCAGTCCAGAGAGGAAACGGAGAGAGAAAGAATCGAGAAACTCGAGAAACTAGCCAGGGTAAGGATGAGCTACTGCTCCGCCAGAGCTGACATTGAAAGGGCAAGAATCCTGGGAAAGCAGGGCGAACACCTTGAGGCTGCTGAAAGATTCGCCTCCGCGGCTTCCCAGTTCAGGGACGTTTTCACCCTTTTCAAAATTGAGCGGGAGCGTGGGGAACTAGAAGCTGTATACTACCTCTGCAGAGCTTGGGAAAGCATGGAACTTGCAGAGAAATACGAGGACCCCGACAGGTTCGCAGAAGCGGCAAACCTCTTCACGAAAGCAAGCGAACTCTTCACCGACAGCAAACTGAAGTTACTAGCCTCAGGCAACTCCGCCTTCTGCCAAGCCTTAGAGTACGGATGCAAGTTCGACGAGTCAACTGAAACGCAAGTTAAAGCACAATTATACCCAAAAATCAAGGTGATGCTAAGAAAAGCAGCGTCCTCATATGGAAAGGGCGGCTTTGAAAGCGGAGCTGACTGGGCTCTGGCAACATCAACCTATTTCGACGCGGCGTGGCACCTAATCAGAGCGGACGAAGAAATGAGGCTTGACGAAAAGAGGAGGCTCCTAGAAGTCGGGTACGGAATTCTGAAGTCCGCAGCAGATCTCTTCGGCAAAGCCGGCTACATACACAAAGAGGAAGAAGCCCTAGAACGCCTAGACATGGTGGAAAAGGAAGAAAAGATTCTAGTCTCTGCCCTAAACACCATAAGAGAACCCTCCATCTCCAGAAGCACCATAGGCATAGTCGCCCCCGCCAGCCCCGTAGAAACCAGCCTGTCCCCAAGAATAAGCGAAGTGCGCCAGTTCACCGAAGAGGCAAGGAGAGTCGAAGAGGAGAGGGCGGCAAAAAAGAAATACGAACTCGTCTACAGGGACCTGCTCAAAGAGTACCCAAGAATCCAGAGAAGGGAATGCAGAGTCGCCATCGCCCAAATAGGCGTATCCAAAACAGGCGACATCCTAAGCGAATTCTACGAAGAGAAGGCTACAGGCCTCCTCGGACTCCGAGAAGACAAAGTTGAAACCGTAAGGTCCAAAGTCAAAAACATGATAGAAGTCGCCCACGCAAAAGGAGTCAACATCCTACTCTTCCCAGAACTAACCATAGACCTCAACTACGGCCAACTACTAGAAGACGTAGCCAGCCTAGCCAAAGCCTACGAAATGTACATAATTCCAGGATCATACCACGACCAAGAAACAAAGCGAAACATCAGCACGGTCATAGGAGCCGACGGAATCCTCTGGGAACAGGAGAAGCACATCCCAGCCACCATTCACCACGAAGGCGAAAGGTTCAAGGAAGGAATAGAAGTTGGAACCACACCCAGAAAAACCATCGTCTGCAACACAGAGTTCGGCAGAATCGCCATCGCCATATGCCGAGACTTCCTCGACATGGACCTAAGGGTGGAGCTAAAAAACTTTGAACCTCCAGTGGACCTCGTTTTTAACCCGGCCTTCACCCCAGTCACAGAAGACTTCAAGGCAGCCCACTTCGACGCCCGAAGATCCATCTACGCCTACTGCTTCTTCGCCAACACCGCAGAATTCGGCGACTCCCTCATCTACACACCAGAAAAAGAACGCGCCGAAAGAAGAATACCCCAAGGAGAGGAAAGCCTAATCTACAAGGACGTGGACCTCTTCAAACTACGTTCAGAACGCAAAAAATGGGAAAAAGAGCAGGGAAAAGAAAGACAGTTTATCCAAAGCACAAGATAGCACACAACTTATGCGAGGCATCGTTCGAAAACTGGGAATCGCGTGTCTCGGTCGGTCATCTCATGCGAAGACTGAGCCAAAGATGGCCCAGATGATGTCTCCAAAAGTGAGGGCAACTATTAGGCCGACCGTGATAAAAATGAGCATGGGTAAACCCGGGGTTGCCCACACTTCCTTTTCAATTTTTCCTTCATCTGCGGCTTCCAAGATTCTTTCAACAATGGCTTCTCTCTCTTCATCTTTTGGGAATACGAGGAGTCTTCTTCTGCTTTCTCCTGTCTCGGTTGTGCAGGCGTCTTCAAGGGGGTACAAGTGCTCCACCATTTCCAGTTGGGTAATCTTCACCTTGTAGCCGCAGAGAAATGTCAGAACCTTCCGACCAAAGGATTCTTTCTCCAGTCCCTCAAAAAGCCCTTTCCCGTTTCTGCTCATCCAGAGCATGTTGCGTAGGACAGCGTAGAATACGCTTAAGGCGGCTAAAAGAACGGCGTTGGTGAACACGATGATTGGGAAAATGGGAGAAACAATGTTTTGGGGTGTTTGAAGTGAAGCGGGATAGGAGGGTAGGGCTAGGGAAAGGCACATCAAAGCCTTGGCGTCTGCCCCTCCAAAGGCTCCGGAGTAGAAGAGGGCTATGGATAAGGCTGAGGTTACGATGAAAGATAGAGCATAAATGTACAATAATTCTGGGGCAAACAAGAGAAACTGGAAGGAAGCGAGAGCAAAGGCTAAGGGAGCAAAAAATGCCCAAACTAGGTTGCTTACTTCCCGCGTTTTATAGTCGCTCCAAGAAGCATAAGCCAGAAAGGCCAAACAAAGAAAAATCCGAGCACCGTCGAATATTTCGTTCATTTGAACCACGAGGAGGTTGTTAAGTACTTTTAGTATAAAAAGAAAGTTAAATTCCGTTATTAACGTGATGCTGTAGACTTGTCTGAATCTTATGTAGCTTGTACGTTCTCTTCCCAGGACACACTAGGACCCGCTACCTTCACTTTGTACGTGCTGCCAGCAGTGAAATCAAGCACTTGGGTACCGTTCAGCGTTATTGTAACGACATCATCAACTGGGAGAGGGCAGCCAGCCGTTGGAAAATCTGCAGGCGAGTTTACAAAGGTGGTGTAGTCGTATCCGTTTATGAAAACTTTGTCTAGGGTCACGTGTTCGGTGCCTGAATTTCTAACGTAAACAGTGACAATGTTTGAAGTTGCGTTGATGACCGCTGAATCGAATTCTATCATTTTACCTGCTCGTCCTGTTTGGGATGACGTGAAGGTCATGACCCAAGCGTAGGTGACGACGACTGCTGCGACGGCTATGACTATTAGGAGGAGCGTTGCGAGGATGGGCGATATTCCCTCTTTTGATTTTTGCATTCTCTTCATGCTCAGTTTCTCCTATGCCTAGAGGTCTGGGGAGAAGATATTTAACATGTATGAATGTGCGGTATGTATTTTGGGTAAATGTATCTATTCAGAATCTGAATAGAAGTTGAGATGAAAAGCATGTTTTCTTTCTAGAGGTAGGAGATGTCGGTTGCTTTTATAAGCGCACATTATGAAGTTTCAATAAGACTGGTTTGTCTGGCCTATTCTGGGGCGGCGGCGTTGTAGTAGATGCACTGCACCATCTTTGGGCAACGGAAGCATTCGTCGGGTATAAGGGTGTTCTTTGGGATTCCTTTCAGATATCCGAAGAAGTGGGAACATTCTGCCGGTCTTGCATGGGGGGATTCAGAAGGCGTTTTGGGCTTTGGAGCTTCAACTTGTTCTGGAGCCTCCTCCTCTGGGATCTCCTCTAGGGACTCCTCTGGGGTCTCCTCCGGGGACTCCGGTGCCTCTTCTTCTTGAAACAACTTGCGAAGCTTATTCAATCCGACTTGACACTCCATTATTTTGGTGCAACCCCGGCACTCTTTGGGAATTGGAGTGTTTTTTGGAAACTCGCTTAAATATCCAATGTGATGAGGACATGGTTTGGGAATGGTTTGTAACTCCTCTTTACTTTTGCTTGATTTTTCTTCGGAAGAGAAGGGCATAGGTATGTGGGGTTTGCGTATCAGCAAAATTATGAGGGTAAACCCTATGATCAGAACTAATGCAAACCCAAATAGGGTAGTTTCTGGGAGCATGTTGGATCACTTAGGGCGACGTTAATAGTTTTTGAAATGAAAGATATAACTTTGCTGAAGTCGTGGTAAGTAGTACTGATACATTTAGCTGTCCTCTTTTCGTCTTCAGGAAGCGTTAATCCTTATTCAGATTTCATATTGCTGTTTCTTTGTCTGTGTATTGATTCTGTTTTCATACGAGTTAAATTGTCTGAATCCGAATCCGAAAGGGACAACTAGCTGGTTGAAAAATGCCTTCCGCACTGCTACCAGAGTTCTTCGCGATTCTCGGCACAGACATTTTTCTAGCGATGAGTCTTTTGACGTGTCTACTAGACCAGTATTTCCCCAAAGGGGTTCCCTATGTCTATCAAATAGTTGCCTTAGCTGGCTTTGGACATCTGATGGTCAGCAGAAGCTTCTTCACGACGTTCGGAGAATACATGAGGTTCTGGTACTGTTTCTTCTACTTGCTTGTGGCTGTAGCCAACGTGGTCGCTGCCAACGTATACCTAGCGGCTTCGAAAAAGCTGTGGACCTTAGCCAAAGCTTTCTTCGGAGCAGTAACCGCGCCAATAACCTTAGCCGTCGTGTTCTTCGTTTCAAACTACACTGGCCAAGCCACGTATCCACTGATTTCCATTCCCCACATTCCTTTAGAACTCAGCTACGTAACCATAATCATCTTCGACGTCGCAGTAATAGCAATAGGTCTCAGCGCATTCTACCGCCTAAACTGGAAGCGCCTAGGACTCATTTCCTTCGCAATAATCATGGGAGCATCCATCTGCACATTTCTGAAGCCTCCAGGGTGGTACCTTGTCATCACAGCATCCGCCGTCGTCCTAGGAGTCGCCTGCGGCCTCATTTTAGCCACAAGCATTTACCTCTTCGTCACAACGCAGCGGGGGGCACTAAAAGAAAGTGAAAGGAGGTGATAATGGGAATGAACCCAATAAAGATAAAATCGAGGAAAGCTCTGAAGTTTCTAGGCTTGTTGATTTCAGCGATGGTCATAGCGACAGTAAGTGCTGCGGTGTACAACTACATGTACATACAAGGAACGGCTGGAATACTCACAGGTACCGGACTACAGTGGGTAAAAGGCACCGATGCTCCTACTGGGGCTACTATTGAAGGTAACACGGTAAAGGACCTAAATATGACTACAAATGAAGGAAACCCAAGAAATTATACCGACTGCTTACGTATAAAAAACAATGACGACACAACTCACGACTTCCAACTCAAAGTAACTAAAATTGTTAACAGCACCACAGGAGCTTTGGGCAACTTCACCGAATTCAATCTAGTGGTATTCAATAACTCATCCGTACAAGTAGCAGTACTGAATTTGAAGGTTCTAGGTAGTACTACCGCTACGTTAACTATTGGAAATCTCCAGAGTTGGCGTATACTGTTTGAAATCATTCCAATATCTACTCCGACTGCTGATCCTAAAGTATGCTTTGAAGTAGAATTGAGGTACGTAGTAACTCCTTAAGAGTCTCTCTCCCCCCTTTTTTCTTTTTCTTCTCTATTTTATTATCATGGACTCTAAAGCGCAATTGCCTGCGCTAGTTGCCGTAGTTAATTATGTATGTTTTACTGCGCGCGCAAAACAGTAATACATATCTAAGGTGTGTAAAAGAAACAGAAACTTTTGTTCTCTGCTCGTAGTAGCGCTACCTTAATGAAGGCACAACGCCGAGCTGTTGCATCAGTGCCATTTGGTCAGCGAGCCCCCAATGTTCCACAATCTTCCCACCGGCGATGCTGTCAATGCTGATTTGCACTACAGTAACTTCCCTCCCAGTAGGGGGCGACGCCCATAAAATCACCTGTATATCTGCCTCGAACTGTAAACCGCGATACCACCTTATCCTCTTCGGCCACCAAATCCTCAACGGCGACATGGATGTCGGAGAAGGCTACGTGCATCGTTGTGAGGAGTTGTTTTATTCCACCAATATCGGGTGGAGTGCCAGGGAGGCGCGGTGTGGTCGACATAGTCGGCAGCAAAAAACTGTGCGCGCGCAGAAAAAAGAAAAGGGAAGTTCTATCTTAGACCTCTAGATGTAGATCTCCGTCGTATTTGTCACTAATATACGGGTCCGAATTTTCAACGAAGTGTTGTACTAGTGGCTTGGCATAGTTGAAAGCTTCTTCTACGGTTACGATACCGTCTCCATTATTATCTCCTAAGCCTTGCAGCATTCCCTCGTCGATGTAGTAGTATCCAAACAACGTATTCCCTAGTCCATAGACATCATATCCATACTGGTTTTCTTGGCATGCAGCGCAAAGGACGCCGGTGAATGTTGTTCGTGCGGAAATGTCATCCATTCCTCCGGAAAAGCAGCTCCCAAACCAAACCATGATTTTCTGAGATTCAAAGGTAGCAAACAAATCAGCAAGATAACCATCTGTGATCCCATACATATCCCAAGAAACTATGCACTCATCCTTACTATCCCCTTCGATGTCACCGTCCCAATCATCAGGCGCTTGGTATCCATGCCCACTAAATAGAAAGACTACGGTTGAAGTGTCGTTCTCCCAATCCCTCATCCATTTAATAGCCTTATCAATCTTGTTAGCCTTAGCCTCCTTATTCAGTAAAATCTGGATATGATCCTCAGCAAAACCGTAATCGATTGTGAGCACCGCGTACATGTCCTTTGCATCCTCATCGGGATGCCACAGGTCATTCTCTATGCCGCAATAGTCTGCTATGCCCACTAGTACTGCCCACTTGTTAGGTTTGCTCAGATCGGGCCCTCCTCCACCTTTGCCTTTGCCGGGCGGAGGACCTAGGATACCACCCTTTGCCATAGGTTTTACGCCAACGTTCATCATCAATGGTTTCTTTGTGGGTGTCAATTTTGTTGCGGAAACACTGTAAGACAAAAACGACGCAGCAAAAATCGCCAGCAGAAATACCGTTAGAACATGTTTTCTCAATTTAACACTCCCTGCCTTTCTACTATTTCTCTAGTTCCAGCTTTTCTTGAATAGCCATTATGATTTCTTTGATTAGATTTCTTTTTATCGCCTTTATCATCATTTTCATTACTTCAGGAGAACGAACCAGATCTGTCGTGGTTACCAAGCCAACTAGGCGCCCCTTTTCAACAACAGGAAGCTTCTTAATTTTCCGTTTCCGCATAAGTTTCGAAGCCTCGTCAACGTCCATTTGAGGATTCCCAACCACCAGAGGCTTCGACATTATTTCACCAACTTTGATTTTTTCAGGGTCCCCGGACTCCAGTATAACCCTTTTCACCATGTCCGTTTCGGTCACGATTCCAACAGGCTTTCCTTTCCTCACAACCACCAAGCAACCGATCTCATGCCTATCCATAAGCTCAGCTGCTTCCCTAACCTTCGCCCTCTCCGACACTGACACAACGTCTTCAACCATGACATCTTCAACCTTCAAAGACATGGAACGAACCAGCTTCAAGAAAACGTTTTTACGACCAACATTTATGCATTAAGAAAGAACAATACTTATTTTGAATTCATTTACCGTTTCAGAGGAAAAGCGTTGACGCTATTCAACCTTTGACAAACATTCCATTATTTTAATGCATGTTAAACATTCATTAGGAATAGGAGTGTTTTTCGGATGCTCCCCCAAATATCCAAAGTAATGAGGACAATACTGGACACCAGTTTTTTCTTTTCCTCGCCTTTCAACGGGTCCTACGGTTTCTTCCTTCAACATTCTTTGCTTTGATACGTCTTTTTTGAGGATTTCTTCGCCTTTTTTTGAGGGATTTAATTTGATGAGAACTATTAGGTAGAGGACCACGAGGACGACGACCGTTATCATCAAACCAGCGCCAAAGGAGGATAGCTCAAAGGGAAACATGACTTCACACCGAAATCTGTGACGGACCACCAGAATATAGACTTAATGAATCTAACATACATAGTACAAATATTGGTAACCATTGCCAAAAAACGTTCACGTTCCGTTAGAGACAGCCCAGAATCATCAACTAACAATCTCGAATATGAGGGGCGGCGTCAAAGTTTTCGCTTCCAAACGAACACCAAGCAAACCTTCCAAGAAGCCACCCCAAACCTCCGGATTATTTATGAACGGAGTCCTCACAATGACATACTTATCTCGCAAGTAGAAGTCGCCGAAACCCTGAACACGAAGCCGCTTAAAAACTTCAGGCCACTTTTCTCGATTGGTGGCATCTATGTTAATGCTGGCTTCCATGGAAACCCTGGCGGCTTCCCCTGCTTGTCGGCCAACCTCCAGCCATTTTTCTTTCGGAATAAACTTGAGTAGCGTATCGATGAATTCGACGTTTATGAAGGCGACGCGGCTGATGCCGCAGTAATATTCTCCAGGGTATTTCCAGTCGTAGATCATCATGCTCCTGTAAACGTCAAGCATTTTTGATATGAGGGGTTTGATTCCCGGTTCTCTTCCCTCTCGAATGAGGAAATCAACGTACTCGCGTTCTTCTTCATCTAAAATAATGGTTGTTCTTTTAACCGAGCGTTCTTTTGGAGCCAGATTCCGACTTCTCCTTTAATCACAACTGTCGCACTTAATATGTTTGTAAGCATATCTTATATGTTTTGCTAATCGACCATCCACAGCACCCGAGAAAACCTATGAAAACTTTAAGAGAAGCTAACCTTCCTTACTTTTGAAGGATACACCATGAAGAGACGTTACCTGTCTAAGAAAGAGGTGGAACATATCGCCTGGCTTGCCCACATAGAGTTGTCCAAAGAAGAGAAAGACCTCTTCACAGGACAATTCAACGACATCCTCAACTATTTCAAAAAAATCGATGAAGTAGACACCGAGGGAATTCAACCAACTTACCACGTTTTGGACCTCATGAACGTTTATCGAGAGGACGAAGCCTCAGCATCCCTACCCATGGAAGAAGCCCTCAAAAACGCGCCTAAAAAAGAAAAGAATTTTCTCAAAGCTCCCAGAATCGTTTAAGGAGCAAGCAGAATGCCCAAGCTTAACGAATTAACCGCCAAAGAAATCGTTGAAAAAATAAATAACAAAGAAGCGACAGCAGAGGAATGCGTTTTATCGGTTTTTGAAAGAATCCACGAGGTGGAGGACAGGGTTCACGCCTTCGTAACCCTTGTTGAGGAAGAAGCCCTCAGAAAGGCTAGGGAGATTGACGAGAAGGCTTCGAAGAGAAAGCCCTTAGGGAGACTGGCTGGCGTTCCAGTAGCGGTGAAAGACGCTATTTGCACGAAGGGAATACGCACCACATGCTCCTCGCGAATGCTTGAAAATTTTGTTCCACCCTACGATGCGGAGGTTATTGAAAGAATCAAGAGGGAAGATGCTGTCATCATCGGAAAGACAAACATGGACGAATTTGCCATGGGTTCCTCAACAGAAACAAGTTATTTCGGTCCGACGCACAACCCATGGGACCTCTCAAGGGTGTCAGGCGGGTCTTCAGGGGGAAGCGCAGCCGCCATTGCGACGGATGAGACTGTCTTGGCTTTTGGCTCCGACACAGGAGGATCTATACGTTGTCCGGCCAGCTACTGTTCTGTTGTGGGGATTAAGCCCACCTACGGTTTGGTTAGTCGTTATGGGTTGATTGCCTATGCAAACAGCCTTGAACAGATTGGCCCCATGGCGAGAAACGTTTACGATTGCGCCTTGTTTCTAAGCGTTATTGCTGGTCATGATCCTAAGGACAGCACATCCGTGAAAACAGCACCAAAAGACTACACGAAATTCCTGAGAAATAATGTGGAGGGCTTCAAGATCGGCGTGCCAGCAGAATTTTTCGGCGAGGGAACGAGTGAAAATGTTGAGAAGCAAGTTTGGAGAGCCATCCATAAACTGGAAGAGTTGGGGGCTTCTTGCGAGGAAACTTCGCTTCCCATTCTTGATTATGCCCTTGCCACTTACTATATCGTCGCCATGTCTGAAGCCAGCTCTAACCTGGCTAGGTACGACGGACTACGGTATGGATATAGAATCGACCGTGACGACGCGGACTGGCCAACTGTCTATTCAAAGAACAGGCAGATTGGATTCGGGGCTGAAGTGAGAAGACGCATAATCCTTGGCACCTACGCTTTGTCGACTGGATATTACGACAAATATTACTTGAAGGCCCTAAAAATTCGAACACTGATTCGAAAGGACTTCGAGGAGGCCTTCAAAAAGTTCGACATTTTGATTGGTCCCACGATGCCCATTCCCCCCTTCAAGATTGGAGAAAAAATTCAAGATCCCTTAGCCCTCTACATGTGTGATGTCGATACAGTTTCAGCGAATCTAGCGGGACTGCCATCCATATCGATTCCATGCGGCTTCACGGACGACTTGCCTGTCGGAATGCAAATTTTGGCTCCGCCGCTTCGTGAAGACTTGATGTTGCAGGTAGCCTACACGTTTGAACAGAATACACCGTATAAGAACCGGAAGCCTTGTTGAAGTGAAAAACTTTCACAAACCTTATTTTCATTCTTTAATGACATTAATTAGATTTCGATGTCAGAAATTCCAGAAGAAGTTTGGTATCCAGATGAAGAAATCATTCTGGAAATCCATGAAACTATGTTGAAGAAGTATGGTGGATGGCCAGGATTTGAACGTGGAATAATTGTTTTCAAAAGCATACTTGCTGAGGTGAAAGCCGCTAAGGGGATTTATCGTAAAGCAGCCATTTTTCTTAGAGGAGTAGGTACAGGAAGAATCTTTAAAGACGGCAATCACAGAACTGCACAAGCAGTAACGGAAACCTTTCTCGAAATGAACAATGTGCAAATGAAGATTCAGGATTCAAAAGAAATAATCAAGTTTATTAAAGGCATTTTGCATTATGATGTTGACGAAATCGAAGAGTGGCTAAGATATGGCACGACGAAAAGATCCGATGAAAGTGTTTCATGAAATACTTAGGAAACGTGATGAAGTTTTCCGCGAGTTAAATAACGGATCAAAAAAAGTAAGAAAATAAGCTATTTCCAGCTTTCTTTCTTCTATTTTTCACCAGCAAAAATTTAAATCTGTAGGAGCTATGTTCTTTGCGCCACAAAACCTTTTAGATTTATGACGCATATACTTCTTCACTCGTGCAAGAAAT
>Ga0315308_1001479_pt1 | contig 13474 bp, 13 predicted proteins | sample TDP3_MG_FD_203078 | JGI IMG/M metagenome (GOLD analysis project Ga0315308, IMG submission 203078) | Freshwater sediment microbial communities from Lake Towuti, South Sulawesi, Indonesia - TDP3 | ecosystem: Environmental > Aquatic > Freshwater > Lake > Sediment | place: Indonesia: South Sulawesi... | reverse complement strand
CTAAATAAAGCTAGGGGAGGCGCGTATTTGAGAACTCCTTTCTCCTTTCAGCGTCTTTTTTCACGCATGTGCGCCTCCTAACCAACGCTTTCAGCATAGCCCTAGCTATAATTCCTTATTTTCTTCGTGCATAGAAAACGTCTCGCTGGATAAGGGTGTTCTTCCAATGCTAGCTCTGAAGAAGCAAAATGCAATAGCTGTTAATGCTGCTGCGGCGTACATGGTAGCCTTAAAACCGAAGAGTTGTGAGATTGCTCCGCCCATTAACGCTCCGAAAACAGTGGCGAGATTAATAACCGAACTTAGTATTCCTGTACAAGTAGCCCTTTCAATGTTATGTTCCATTAGGTAAAGAAGAGAACCAACATAGATACATGACCAGGAACAGGCGAGCAAAACTTGAATTGGAATAAGCTGATAAAAGTTTTGAGCCAAGGTTAAAGTAAAGAATGTTACTAAAGAAAGGGTCAGTCCCACGTTAATCAGGGTTCTGCTTCTAAACTGCTCAACGAACCGCATCACAAGAAACTGGGATGCTGTGTTCACGGTGTAAAGCACTCCAACCCAAAACTTGTCTCCTCCAAGATAATTTATGATGTATAGAGGATATATGATCCATATGCAATTGGCTCCCGTGTGCCTCAGGAAATAGGATAGGTAAAGGTGCCAGTTCTTTTTGATTACACTCTTAGGGAAAAACGGAACACTGAGATGTGGACTGCTAATTGTAGGCATTCTAAGGGAAACAAGAAAAGCTAATAAAAGACAGGCTGAAGACAGAACAAAGGCGCCCCAAAACATGGCTATCAAACCAGCGGTAAAGTCCCCAATAGCCCAACCTAACGCACCTAAAGCACTGAACCTTCCAAGGAGACCCCCTGACTCATAAACAGAGGCTATTAGCGCAGGAGGAAAAATTCCAATAGAAAATCCTACCAAACCGCGGACGAGGGCGAGCAACCACGGATCAGCCAAAAACGGCGCGACAAAAGTGGGGTCTGTCAAAACTTGTAGGAAAAAGGTGATAGTTGAGACTCCAAGACCGAAATGAAGGAAAAACTTCCGACCATATACGTCAGAAGCGCGACCGAAAATATAGGATGAACTGAAGACGGCAAGCCCGTAGATCGCTCCAATCATCCCTATTTGGATGTCGTTTGCTCCTGATTCTTCAGCCAAGATGGGAATAAATAGGGATGAAGCTGAAATAGCTACGTTGGATAAGAACTGGATAACGTTTTGCTTCATATCGAAGTCTCACTATTGTGATTTCTACACGCTTTGAAATGCTTTTTAAACGTTGTGTGAGTTACCTAACGTGATCAACTAAAGGGAGTAGATGAAACTTACGCTAACCCTTATTGACATCTTGATCCTCGCTGTTGTTCAAGGTATAACTGAATGGCTGCCAATATCAAGTTCTGGACATCTAGTCATCGCGCAAAAGTACTTGGGACTAACGCTTCCTCTCATCTTTACTGTAATGTTGCACGTTGGAACTCTCTTTGTAGTCTTGGCGGTATTCTGGAGCGATATCATAAAAATCGTTAAAGCCCTGGTCAGATTGGATTTCAAAACTGATGAAGGAAAACTTGCGTTATTTATTGCGGTTGGAAGCGTACCAACAGCCCTCATCGGCTTCTTTTTTCATGACATCCTTGAATCTTTCTTCTACAACTTGCTTGTTGTAGGTATGGCGCTGTTAATCACCGGTTTCGTCCTGTTCGTTTCTGAAAGGAGAAAAAACAATAGAGAACTTAACTACCTCGATTCTCTGTTGATAGGGGTAGCGCAGGGAGTTGCCATAATTCCAGGAATTTCAAGGAGCGGCGTCACAATAGCTACAGGGTTGTTGAGGAAAGTGAAAAAAGAAACGGCTTTCAAGTATTCATTCTTGCTGTCGATACCCGCAGTAATAGGAGCAACCATCATGGAGTCAAGAGATTTAGTGATTGGGAACGTAGATGCGGTTGCCATGTTTCTAGGGGCAATAATATCGATGATAGTGGGTTACATATCTTTGAAATTTCTACAAAAGATTGTAATGAAAGAAAAATTCCACTTGTTCGCATATTACTGCTGGATAGTAGGATTGATAACTGTTTTTTCCCATTTCTTTCAATGAATTGCACGAAAGTGGAGTCTGTTCATGTCCCTCATGAGAAAAAGTTCAAACGTGGTTTACTGGCTTGGTAACAACCTGTACCTAAACATAACTAACAGATGCCCCAACAACTGCTATTTCTGCTTCAGAAAATTCAAAAATGATATTCGAGAGTTTAACCTAAAGCTGCGAAAGGAGCCATCCTCAAATGAGGTAATCAACGAACTGCAAAAGGTTATGAACAGAAAAAACTGGGGGGAGGTTGTTTTCTGCGGCTTCGGAGAACCCCTAGAGAAACTGGACTGCCTTCTAGAGATTACAAAATGGATAAAAAAGCATCACGGGAAACCCGTTAGAATAGACACCAACGGTCAAGGATATTTGTTAAACGAAGGAAGGGAAGTGGTGAAGGAATTAAAGGAGGCTGGTGTAGACAAGGTCAGCGTAAGCTTGAACGCCCATGACAAGGCGACGTACAATCAAGTATGCAAACCCGAATTTGAAAACGCCTTTGAAAATGTTTTGGAGTTTATTGAAAAAGCTAAGAGGGCGTATTTGGACACGGAAATAACTGCTGTAGCCATCCCTGAAGTGGACATTTTAAAGGTGAAGGAATTGGCAAGAAGAATGGGAGTTGGGTTCAGAGTAAGAGAGTATATACCTTGCTTTTGGTAGCCCAAGTGTTCTAAAACGTAGTATTATTTATAACCAACAGATTTTGCTTCATGGAAATGTCTAAATGAAGCTAAATTTCAAAATCTATTTCATTGTTGGAATGTTAATCGTGGTCAGCGGCGTCGCCGTATCGTATTTTTATCCCAAACCTATTGTGTACAATGAAAGCTTCGAAGAAGGGTTCGACAACTGGGAACCAGATGCTGACGTCCCTCCAGACCCGAACAATCCTGGTCATCCTGTTGCTTGGAACGTTTCCCAAGTAGCGTTCCCAGTCCATTCAGGGCAGCATTCGGTGGAGTTATACATGGATGGAAGACAAGATGACGGCACGGTTTGGATAGAGAAGAGAATACCAGTGAAATATAACTCACAAATCCATGTTAAAGTTTCTTTTGAATTTTACAGTGAAAATGAAAGTTTCAATGTTATCGCGGGTGTATGCTCCTACGCTGGAATCTTCGACCCAGAAACTGAAGCAAATTTTACCGTTATTGGAAATGCCAACGAAGTTGGTGGATGGAAACGTTACACCTACGAAACAACTCTTCAAACGGGCTCTGGAGGAGAAGTGTGGGCTGCGGTGGGAATTACGGTGCGTTGGGAAACTGAAATGACTTATAACATAGACGATGTAAAAGTTACTATAAGTTAGAAACTTTCTAGGTTGATAGCCGTTTCAGTTTAAGGGTTATCCGTCTCTAGGACAAGGAAACCGACCAGACGGATTTTGCTTCCACACTTGTTGCATTGAATCACTAATTCTTCCAAAACTTCGTCCTTAATTTTCGTTTCTAGAATGCGATAAACATCCTCTGTTTCATCTTCAGGAGATATGATGACCCCGCAGTTGGGACAGGGAAAATCTCCTTCCCCTTTAATTTTGGTCAAGTCCACTTCGTACACCAGAGGCTGTTTCAATTTTCCTTCTTCCTTTTAAGCACTGATGTCTTTTGTAACTTTATTTAGTAAATAACGTTTATGAACCACCCATCTATCTCATATTTCCATATCTAGAACCGTGACTCTAAAAATCAGTTCAGAATCCAATCCTAACTTAGATGAACTTCCTTGAAACTTGCAAATGTCTCCCGACCAAAAATTCATCCAGCCCTCGTACTTTTCTTGTTGCCACCTGCAGTTGCTGAACTCCTTTCTGGCTCAGCACCACCAGTCGAGTTTTTCAATCCGTTTGGGTTCGCTATACTTGCGTCACTTTACGGTAGCGGTGCAATCTTGGCGCGGGAACTGACAATCCGCTGGAGGAAAAGTTATCTTTCGTTGCTTCTGGTTGGGGCAGCTTACGGGGTCATAGAAGAGGGGTTGATGGTGAAGAGCTTCTTTGATCCTGCTTGGCCCGACCTAGGAGTTTTAGGAATTTTTGGTCGCTGGATGGGAGTCAATTGGGTTTGGGCTGAAATGCTCATAATCTATCACGCTGTGTTCAGCATAGCAATTCCTGTCCTCCTCGTGGAACTGGCTTATCCTTCGCAAAGGAAGGAGCCTTGGGTGGGCAATCGCGCCTTAGGAGGCTTCGCCCTTCTCCTGACTGGAGTTGTCTTCCTAGGATACTTCGCTATGACTCCGTATCGTCCCCCTCTTCCACAATATTTTTCAGCGGTTATACTGACTATCCTCTTCATTGTTTTGGCTTGGAAAGCACCTTCTGAAAATGGAAAACAAGAATCTACGAAACCTCATGGATCAGGGACTTTCTTTGCGACTGGTCTTCTTGGAACTATACTCTTCTTCATCGTTTTCTGGGCGCTACCTAACCTATTATCCCCGTTGGGGGTAATGCTTTTGGGAGGGCTCCTATTGTTTGGTTTTGCAAGGTTTTTAAAACGCCTAAAGTTGAAGGGATGCGATGACATGCGTCAATTTGCCTTGGCAAGTGGTGGACTGGCATTTCTCATTTTCCTTGCTCCCTTGCAAGAACTCGACAAGACTAGACCTGATAATCCACAGGGAATGGGGTTTGTTGGCTTAGCCTTTCTGATAGGGCTTCTTTTGCTGGGACGGCGAATCAGACGACGAACACAGATTAACAAACAAAAATAGTTGCCAGCCCTGATCATAAGCGTTATATTTCTTTCCGAAGGAACCGAATAGGTCTAATGTTGGAGAGGGAAGAATGTCCGAAGGAAAAAGATTAAGGGAATTGCAGGAAAAGGCTGTAAGATGTTTTTGTGATCGTCCCAGCAATTTTCCAGTAGGTCGGCCGTACAACTGTTGTGAGAGTGTTCTGTTGGCTCTGAAGGATTACCTTGGCGTGGACTCCGACTTAATTCCTAAGATTGGCACGGGGATAGGTGCGGGGGTCTCACTGAATGGCTTACTTTGCGGCTCCGTGTCAAGTGTGGCTATGGCAATAGGCATCAAATATGGAAGGAATAGTCCAGAGGAAAGCCCCAAACCAGTTTGGGACATGGTTGACAAATACGTGGCTGAGTTCAAAGACAAGTTTGGGTATGTGAACTGCAGGGAACTGACTGGTTTAAATGTGAAGACCGAAGAGGGGATGAAGACGTATCTTGCGAAGGTTCATGATTATGCCTGCGTTGACAGACTGAAATTTGCGGTCGAAAAAGCCATACAAATACTCAAAAAATAACTCTAAAGGTTCTTTGTCACCTAAAATTTAGCTATGGGGGATCCCCCCTCCTATAAAATCGCCTAGACTGTAGTTTTACAGCAACAACTTGAGATGGAAACCCTACAGTCATGTTTTTGGTGATCATTGTGTTTATGGTTGACTTTGGCCTTTTTTCAATCTGCTTTGAACGATTTCGACCAGTGTTTCTGATTTGACTGGTTTGGCAAGGTAGTAGTCGGCTCCAAGCTCTAGGGCTCTGGTTCTATCTTCGTCTGATGGGTAGCCTGTCAGCATTATTTTTGTCATGTTAGGGGCGATCGTTTGGATTCTGTTCAGGAGGTCTAAGCCGTTCATGTCTTGAAGTCTGACATCTATAACTGCTGCGTCGTAGGTTTGGGTTTCAAGTTTTTTTAGGGCTTCGCGACCGGTCTCTACAGGGGCGACGCAGCATCCTGCTTTCTGGAGTATCTTGGCTAGGATTTGGAGTACAGACTTGTCATCGTCTATTATGAGGATTTTTTGTTTGCTCTTTGAGGCGTTGCGCAACATGGCTCTCTTATGTTGAAAAGGGAAGATTCGCTAATAAGCATGTGTGACTGATGCGCTACAACAACAGAAAAAGCGTGTGTAAGCGGTTTAGCAAAAGGGTTTAGGGTGAACGCTCAGTTTCTTCTTGTTTCTTCAGTTTTTCGGCGATTATTCTGACTAGTTCTTCCGATTTGACGGGCTTCACCAAGTAGGCGGTGGCTCCTCGGTCTATGACTTTGGTTGCGTCTTCTAGGGACGGGAATCCTGTGATAGCTATTAGTATTGTGTCTGGTTGCTCTGTGTGCATCTTTGCGAGAAGGTCGGCGCCGTTAGTGTCTGGCAGTTTCATGTCTATCAGGGCTAGGTCGTATCTTTGATTTTGGAGTTTTTCCATTGCTTCTTGTCCTGTTTCGGCTGTGTCTGTGTTGTATCCTTGTTTTTGGAGTATGCGTGTGAAGATGTTAAGTATGGATTTGTCGTCGTCTATTATGAGGATGCTTTTCTTTTGAGTCTTCAATTCAGTTTACCTTCTTTTTGAACGGCAGTTTTATCTTAAAAGCGCTGCCTTTTCCAGCTTCGCTTTCGAAGGTGATTTTACCGTTGTGGGCCTCTACTAGCTTTTTGCAGACTGGCAGTCCGAAGCCTTGCCCCTTAGCCTTTGTTGTAAATAGTGGTGAGAACATTTTTGGTTTGTCTTGTTCTGGTATGCCTACGCCCGTGTCTTCAACGCATACGCATGCTGACTCTTCATCGCAAAAGGTTTTGAGAGTCAGTTTTCCTCCGTTTGGCATTGCTTGGACGGCGTTTTCGATCAGGTTGACTAGCACTCGTTTTATGAACACTGGATCCACGTTTAACTTTTGGAGGTTTTCTTGAAATGCAGTGTGGACTTCGATGTCTTTGGGAATTTCGATCATGGACAGTGACTCTGTGACTAGTTCTTGAATGGGTGTTTCTTTGGGTTGAAGCATGGGTGTTCGAGCGAAGTCTTGTAGGTCAGCGACTATGTGGTCTATGTAGCTGGTTTGATTCTGGATTATGTCAAGGATTTCTTCTATTTCCTTTTTTTCTCCGCTTTCAGCGGGTAGCGCTTTGATTTCCTCTTTTGCTAAGTAAACTGCTCCCTCAATGCTCTGCAGTGGGTTGCGGATGTCGTGACCCACCATGCCTGCTGTCTCGCCGATTGTCGCAAGGCGCTCTGCGTCTTTTAGCTTTTGAGTCTTTTCCTCAACCAACTGCTCCAAATGCTTACTATACTCTTCAAGCTTAGCCTCCATTTCCTTGATCTCGGTGAAATCTTGGACGGTGCCGAACCCGCCCAGCAGCAATCCATCCCTACCGAACTCCAGTTCGGCTTTCTCACGCACCCATTTTGCTTCACCATCGACGACTATTCTGTGTTCGATGTCGTAAGGCTCGCCGTGAAGAGTCGCCTTCCACTTTTCGTCGACATGGCCCCGATCATCTGGGTGTACAGCGCCAAGGAAAGTCTCATAGGTTAGAGGCGTTCCCTTGGGAATTCCAAACATCCTGTAGGTCTCGTCGGACCAGAGCAACTCGTTGCGCCGCACATCCAAACGCCAGCTTCCCACCTTAGCCACGGCCTGAGCGCGGTTCAAGTCAATTTCGCTCTCGTGCAGTGCCTTCTCTGCCTTCTTGCGCTCGATGATTTCAGCTTGCAGTTCCTCGGTGGCTTGTCTGAGGTCTTTGGTGCGCTCCTGAACACGCGCCTCCAGTTCATCATGTGCTTTACGTAGCGCCTCCTCTGCTTTTTTGCGTTCGGTAATGTCGATGCCCACCTCGAGGATGAGAGTGGAGCCGTCACTGTCGGTGAAGGGGAAGTCGAAGATGTAGTAATTACGACCGTCGGGACCAGTCCACTCCCACTCGAGGGGCGCCATGTTCTTCAGAACTCTGTATGTTTCGCAAACCTCGCAGGGCTCGGCGCGCCCAAACAGATACTCAAAGCAACGCCGACCACGGTCCTCACCGAAGCGCTCCCGGAAGAAACGGTTGGCATAGGTCACGTGATGATCTGGCGTCAGTAGCACCAAGTAAGCAGGCAACATCTCCAGGACATCAATGAACCTCTTCCTTTCGGCTTTCACAGCCTCCTCAGCTTTTTTTTGCCCGATTGTGGTAGCCAATACATTTGCGACTGCTTGAAGAAAATTGATGTCATCTTTGGTAAATGTACGTCTTCTGGTTGTGTGAGCGCCTAAGACCCCAAAAGGCTTATCATGGCCAGAAATGATAACGCTCATGCCACTTACAACTTTATGCTCATGCAGCAGTGGTGGCCCACTGAATCTTTTCTCTGTTCTCAGGTCTTCCACAATAACTGGCTCGTCAGATAGCAAAGTGTAGCCCGCCTGCGAATCCGTACCCGTCCCCACCGTTGCACGACCTACAAGCCCTTCTTTCCATCCAACACCCGCACGCAACAGCAATTCTTTTTCACTTGGAAGTAACTCCAGAACCTTACAGTATTCCACATCAAGTGTTTGGGCAACTAGGTTCACCGCTTCATTGAACAATTCATTGAGGTTCAAACCAAGTGCCATTTGTCCAAGTAGAGCTACCACCGCTTGCTGATCGGCACGGATCTGCGCCTCCGCTTGCGCCTTCTTGCGTTCAACGATTTCTGTTTGCAGTTTCTCGCTGGCTTCGCTTAGTTCTTTGGTGCGCTCTTGAACGCGCATCTCTAATTCTTCTTGCGCCTCAAGTAGAGCCTCCTCAGCCTTCCTGCGTTCGGAAATGTCTCGTCCGTAGACGTTAACATAACCTGCCTCAACAATCGGTGCTAACATAAAGAGGAATGTTTGAGTTCCATATTCTTCCTCCAACTCCTTTTTTGTTCCTGATTTGAAAACTTCTGCGACAAGCTGACGCCAACTGTTGGGCGCAGGCTGTCCGACCTGACATTTCCACTCGTTTAATATTGGTGACCCCGCGTCGTTGCAGTACAAAATTGTGCCGTCTTTTGATATTCGCATCACAGGATTGGGGTTTTCAGCCGGAAAGCGTGACAGAACTCTGATTTCTTCTTCTGCTTTTTTGCGTTCAGTTAGATCAGTTATGATTGCTTGGAAACCAACTGTTTCCCCTTTCACAACTATTCTAGAAGGCTTAGTCAAGAGATGGAGAGCATGACCGTCTCTATGTAACGCTCGGAATTCCACATCTCTAGATTGCTCTTCCATTTTAAGGTTGACAAACAACTCCAGAATCCTATCTCTGTCGTCAGGATGCAGAAGGTCCTTGAACGGACGGTTCAGCAATTCTTCGGCAGAATATCCAATTATCTGCGTGAAAGCCTTATTCACAAATTGCATCTTGCCTTCAAGATCAATTGCACCCACAGGCGATCTAGCGTCTTCTACTAGACTGCGGAATCTCTCCTCGGAATCCCGAAGCTTATCCTCAACGTTCTTACCTTTCACTCTAGATATTTCAGCCTTGACAGCTGACCTCCCTACTTTTCTATCTTTAACGCGGGTGGCATGGACATCAACATTCTGTCGCTTCTTATTCTTCCTCTGTTTGGCTCCTCCAACGCTTTTCATACTTGGCATTTTTACCACCAAAATCATCGAGCCGAAACATCAACAACCATATAACTATCTACAAATAAGTATAAAAACACAACCAGTAATTATGAAGCTTTGATACCGACATCATCAATAATGAGAAGAGATTAGAGTTGGACGAAAGAAGATTGTATGAGATTCTTCGCGAGTTGGGTTTGTCAAAAAGAGAAGCCGACATCTATCTCTTTCTGTCAAGAAGAGGGCCACAGAAGGCACACTCGGTCGCAATGCGCCTCAACATCGACAGAGCGCAGACGTATCGCTCGTTAACCAGCCTGCAAGAAAAGGGAATAGTAGAGTTAACCATAGAAGCCCCCACACGATACATCGCCGTTCCGATTGAACCCCTACTCGAATCATACATCAAAGGCAAAAAAAACGAAGTTGCCCGCATAGAAGCCGAAAGGACAGACGTGATCAACTACTTCAAATCCATCCGCGCAAAAGAACCAGAATACCCGATGGCAAAATTCCAAGTCATCACAGGAAAGAACGGAATCTACTCAAAAATCTCAGAAATGGTGAATCAATCTAACAAAGAAGTCTTGGGTCTAACAACTAGTCTTGGCCTAATACAAGAAGACTTTGCTGGAATCCTCGACACGATAATTGAATCAGCCCGGCAAAGAAGCGATGTGCAATTCAAAATGCTAGCCAACATTTCAAACGAAAACCTCAACATTATAAAAAACACAGTCAAAAGAATACCAGTCAAAAAAACCCATGCCCAATGGCGCCACATTGACTTGGGCTCCAAGTTTTATCCGCGCTTCGTCATTAAAGATGAAGAAGAAGCCATCTTGTACATGATCTCCAAGGACGAACTTCCCACGCTCACACCTATGCAAGAAGACACTGGCCTCTGGGTAACGAGCAAGATGTTCGTTTCCACCCTAAAAGCATCCTTCATGGAAATATGGCGCAACGCCATCAACGTGAACGACAGAATAAACGAGCTGGAAACAGGAACGCCAATGGAAGAAACACTGGTGATAAAAGAACCAGCCGACGCACAAGCAAAAATCCATGAAGTACTCGACACGACCAAGAACGAGATAGTCCTGATTTCATCATCAGCTGGCATAAACAAAATCTCGGACAACGACCCATATCAAAAATACGCGCAAAAAGATGTCAAGATCCGCATAATGGCGCCCATCGACTTGGACAACCTTGAAGCGGCGCAAAGGCTCTCAAGGCTTTACGAAATCAAACACGTTTCCATAACTTACCTAACGATGATGATCGCCGACAGCAGGCACCTATTCATGTTCAAGGCGCCATTCTTAGAAGAGGAAAGCGCCGAGGGTCAATCTCCATTCCACTTGCGCAACACGTTCTACACGAACGATCAAAAATACGTAGAAAGAGCAACCGAACTCCTAAGAGACATATGGAAAAGAGGAACGCTAGTCTCAGAGATAGACTCCGGCGGCCCCCTGGGAACACCCATCGTAGAGGTGGCCAGTTCCAAAACCATACTAGAGGTTGTTGACATCATGCTCAGAAACGGCGTCAGCTCAGTCCTCATCAGTGAAAAGAACACAGTTACTGGAATAATAGATCAAAGAGACATTCTGGAAAAGGTACTCAAAGAGGGAAAAGACTCTAAGAAAACGACTGCAGCCGAGATCATGTCCACACCCGTTCTGACAATAGACTCAGATACCCCTTTGATAGAAGCATTAAGGACCATAAAGAAGAAACGCATACCTAGACTTGCAGTCATGAGGAACGGAAAACTAATAGCGATGCTGACCTGACAGCGTCCAACTATGGATAATTTTGACTGCAACGGCAATAGGCACCGGAGTGACAGCAGTGCTGTTCTTAAGAAGACGAAAATTACTGAGACTAAGGGGCAACACTGCATCTCATTTGATTAAGTTTGTGCTCCAAGTTTAGATATGGTGCGGGGGGTGGGATTCGAACCCACGAACCCCTACGGGACAGGCTCCTGAAGCCATCGCGCACTATTGGTGCTCTGCGCCTTTAACCTGGCTCGGCGACCCCCGCCCGTATTTCCACATCGTAACTCTTCCTTAAGTTTCTTTTTGCTTCCCTTCTATTTTCAGCACGTTCATGTTTAAAAGCATAAGAGCTAACCTATTAATGCGAAGCCTGAAAGGGTTGCGTAATTTATGGATTGGCTAGACATACTAAAAGAATGTTCACAAAAAATGAGGAAAGAAATCCTCGCCTTTTTTGGATCCCCCGACGCTGCCATAGGGTTTGGTATAGGCGCCGGCGGCGACACCATGAAGAAAATTGATCTAGTTGCCGAAAAGGCTCTAATAGACGTTTTGGAGGAACACGAATTATCATGTACACTCATCAGCGAAGAAACCGGAACCAAAAAAATTGGATCCCAACCCTCTGAAATCTACCTCACTACAGACCCAGTAGACGGCACGACCAACGCCATTCGCGGACTGCCTTTCATGGCCACAGCCATCGCAGTTTCGAGAGCCCCCCACCTAAAAGATGTGGAAGCAGCCCTCGTATCCGATCTCTTTCACAATGTTACCTACACTGCGCAAAGGGATCAAGGTGCCCACCGAAATGAAATAACAATCAAGCCCTCTAAGACATCCTCTCTAGAAGAAGCAGTTGTCGGCGTCGACTTTAACACGCTGAAAATAAAAGAACTCGTCGTTAGGCTCGAAGAAGTGCTCATAAGGACAGGACACTTGCGACACCTAGGAGCCAACGCCCTAGAAATCTGCTACGTCGCAGACGGAACCACAGACGCATTCTTCGATATAAGAGGAAAGCTAAGGGCTACGGATATCGCGGCCTCCTACCTCATACTACTTGAAGCAGGAGGCATCATGGTCACGCCTGAAGGAAACGAACTTAACGTTCCGTTAGCGGCCACCCAGAGAGTGTCTTTCATTGCAGCAGCAAACAAAAAACTTTACGAAACCATCAGAAGACTCTTAGCTTAAAGACACCGCCATCGCGTTGGTTTTAACTGAGAAATCCTCTTTATTCATTGGAGAACTCTCGCAACTTGATGCCGATAAGACCTATAAGACCGCATCCGGCCCTGCTTCTGCAAAGAAACGGTGAGCGAGTCTTAGTAGTCGCTGATCTCCACATGGGTTGGGAGGTGGCACTGACTCAGAAAGGAGTCCATGTTCCGTCTCAAATGCCAAAGATTTTGGACAAGATGCTCCAACTAATCGAGTTGTGCAAGCCTAAAGCCTTAGTTTTTCTTGGTGATGTGAAACACACTATTGCAGGAGTGGAAATGGAAGAGTGGCGTGACGTCCCGGACTTCTTTGATGCCCTCGGTAAAAAGGTGTCAGACATTCAGATTGTTCCGGGAAACCATGACGGAAACCTTGAGCCTCTCCTTCCTGAAACCGTGAAAATTCTGCCTCCAACCGGTGTTGTCCTCGGGAACGTTGGACTTTTCCATGGTCACGCATGGCCAGCGCCAGAGCTTCTAGGATGTCGCAGCCTCATTACTGGTCACGTCCACCCCACGGTTGCCTTCCGTGATCCCATGGGTTTCCGAATAACAAGGCAAGTTTGGGTCAAAGGTACATGCGATAGTGAGCGGTTGGCGAAATCCGTTCTTGAACGTCTAGGCGTCAAAGTTGACGCCAATCCTTCTACTTTACTTCGCGACCAATTCAACGTAAGGCTCAGGGTTTCGCGACTTTTCATAATGCCCTCTTTCAACGATTTTCTTGGAGGTCGACCAATCAACGAAAGACTATTAGGGAAAGGCGCAAAATCTGGAGCTTTCATTGGTCCAGTTTTGCGTTCAGGAAGCGTCAGCATAGACAATGCAGAAATATACCTTCTCGACGGAACCTTCTTAGGAACCGTCAACCAGTTGAAAACCCTAGGTTAACCACTGAAAGTGAGTTGATGACCCTTAACTGGCGGCGAGAATGTTGAGAGCATATAAAAGAAAAATAGGGGTCTAGGGAGACAAGATGCGTGTCGTCAGCAAGCTGAATCTAAAAA
>Ga0315308_1001476_pt1 | contig 13482 bp, 12 predicted proteins | sample TDP3_MG_FD_203078 | JGI IMG/M metagenome (GOLD analysis project Ga0315308, IMG submission 203078) | Freshwater sediment microbial communities from Lake Towuti, South Sulawesi, Indonesia - TDP3 | ecosystem: Environmental > Aquatic > Freshwater > Lake > Sediment | place: Indonesia: South Sulawesi... | reverse complement strand
AGTGTCATGGCCTATTTCGTAGAGAAACTGTTGCATTATCTGTTTTTCCTCTATGTATCGTACTTTTCGCATTATTTCAGGGGCCTTGTCCATTACTTCTTTCACGCCTTGTTCTTCTACGTAAGCCGTGTCAATCGTGTCTATAATCTTGTCCTTCAGCATGTAGTTCAAGTAATCGCCTTTTTCAAAATCATATTTTGTTGGTCCAGGCCCTGCTATTATCAGGCCTTTGAAGTTGTCAATCGGGAGAAATGTCTCGTTGGCGTGTTCCCCTATTCGGCTGAAATATTCTTGAAGTCTCATTTCTCTAAGTCTTTCATATCTTCGCGCTGATTGGCCACCTGCACGGGTTTTTCCAGGAACCCCCGATGTTAAGTTTCTAACTATTTCAAGTCTTCTGCCTTGGAGCGTCGCGAGGGTAGCCTCCGTAGAATCTATGAGAAGTATGCCGAAAGTTAGTTTCTCCCTCAGAAGTTCTTGCAAGTGTTCTGTGTGGAATCTCGCGTCGCATCTGTAAAGGTAAATGTGTATTGGTTCTGGCGGTATGATCACGTAGGTTTCTATCCTTTCGCTGCCAGCACCGTTTTGGGGAATCGCGCCGCAGAATATCACAAGTCCGTTTTCTGGGGCTTCTTTGAAAAGTTTGAGGCGTTGTTGAACCTTGACTATGGCGTCTTGAACGTTTTTTCTGGTGGTCGTAGATTTTATGTTGGAGGCTGTTCCATACTCGTCCCTGAGCATGTTTATTACATCGCTTATCTGCTTTCCAGGAGGGACGTAGAGTGAAACTAGCTCGGTTCCGCGTCCTTCTTTGTCAGCTAGGCTAGTCAGCGTCCTTCTTAGCCTGAACAGTTCTAAAGAGGTTTTTTTCCCACTACTCAATTATTTTCACTGACATTTGTTTGGTAATAAGCTACATTGCAATGAATCAAATAAGAGTTCCTACGGTAAAAGCTAAGTCACTTCTAAAACTTCCTTTAAGAATGCCTTGTATGGACCTAGTTTTCCAGCGTAGTTGCCTGCAGAGATTCTGACGACTCCTGGTACGCCTACGGCAGCCTTTATGCCTTCACCCATAGCCTTCTTAATGGCCCCGACACTTAAACCATTAACAACAATTTCGTAAACACAATTCACGTTTTCTGGCAGTTCCGAATCTTGCACGAGCGTTTTCAATCCTGGACAAAAAGGATGATTCGTTGAGGCTTTAAGCTTATACTTTAAGGAACCAGCTTTCGACCCTGAACGGCAGATTCCACCGGGAAACGGCAAAACAACCTCGGTCGCTTTGGTCTTGATTGCTGCAACTGCTTCTTCAGCTGCTCTAAGCCCGGAGGCTTTGTCTTTGGCTAAAATGAGGAAGTTTCCGCCAGCTATGGCTTCTGCAGCACCGAAAGTGTCTTCCACAATGAAATCTCCTTCCATAATAGGTATTTTCCAGACTTTTCTATCCCCAACCATGCCTTTTCTTTGGAACCCATCACCGAACAAACGCAGGCTTCTGCCAATTTTTAGTCTTCTTTTGGCGTTAGGCATGGCATTGAAGGCTGAGGTTGTTGGACAAGTCATTATACACTGGCCTATACGTTGTATCATCTGGTTCTTCAACTCAAACCTATTGCGGTTATATATTTGAATCAAAATGCCAACGCGGTTGTCCGGAGTTTTATCCTCCGGCACTATGCCTTCTATGCCTGCCTCTGCTGGGGACATTATTACACTTGTCGCGAAACCCGTTGCAACGGTTGCTGCAGTTAAAGCCCACCTTTCATCACCAGCCGTAATTAATGCCCTTCCAGCCCATAATGGAAACATCTCGGCGAATGTGTCCATTATGGTGCAAATGTTTCCCGTCTGGCGATGTTGAACCTTAAACCAGTCTTCTCCACGTTCCACGACTTCTAGGTCACTTATGCTTCCAGTAGAGTTTAACTCCGTCTCGCTCGGTAACATGCTCAAACCCCATTACATTAATTCTTCGTCTTCTTTGATATAAGAGAAGGTAAACTGAATTTAACTTTTTAAAGATTTGTAGAAAATTAGAAGAGGTTACGTTTTAGTGAACTGCTTGCCAGGGCAGCGGATGTTTCTCTTGTTCAACTAGATGCTATAAGGTGTTCTTGACTCAGATGTGCCTCAAAACTGGCGTTGTGAAAATCTTATAAACATCTTGTCCTAAATACGGCTTCTAGTTTGGCTTTAGGGTGGTTTCTTGAAAAGGATTAAAATAGGGGTTGTCAAATGTGGCAACATAGGCACCGCTCCATTGCTTGAACTTCTCCTAGATGAGCTAGCGGATAGAGAAGACATTAATGTACGAAGTGTAACAACTGGATCGAAAATGATCACTGAAGAAGTTGAGGATGCCCTCACAAGAATTTTCGAGTTCAACCCGGACATTCTAATATTCATATCACCAAACCCGTCCGTCCAAGGACCTACGAAGGCAAGAGAGATACTTTCAGAGAAAAAAATTCCCAGTATATTTATATGTGATGCGCCTGGAAAACGTCTTAAAGAAGAGTTTGAAAGGTTTGGTTTCGGTTATGTCATAATTATGGGCGATCCACTTATTGGGGCTCGAAAAGAATTTTTAGATCCTACTGAAATGGCAATCTTCAATTCCAACATTATCAAGGTTCTTGCAATTACAGGCGTTTATAAGATAGTGTATCAAGAAATTGACAGACTCATTCATGATTGCAAGACAGGTTTAAGACCAGAACTACCTAGGTTAGTGATAGATACTGATAATATACGAGATCAGTCTGACTTCAAAAACTCGTATGCTAAAGCTAAAGCGATGGCAGCCTATGAGTTAACCAAGCGAATTGCTGAAATCAATGTGAGGGCTTGTTTTATAGAGAAGGAAAAAGAAAAGTATATCCCGCTTGTTGCTTGTGCTCATGAAATTGCTCAAGTAGCAACTAGGTTAGCTGAAGAAGCAAGGGAAATTGAAAAATATGCTGACACTTTGGTCAGGAGGCCTCATTCAAAGGATGGCAAGCCTAAAGTCAAAGATAAGTTGATGCTTCCGCCAACGTTGGATGAAGAAGTTTATCAAAAATGGCTTAAGAAATATGAAATGAGTAGATAGATGGCGAAGGCGCGCGCGCTGTATATACATTATTAACATGCATATATGATATTTCGAACAACTATATATTTCTGAACAACTTTACATATCCAAAGGTGACAAAATTGAAATCGCTCGAAATCGCCCCTTTAGAAGAAAAGATGTTAAGAGTCATAATTGTTGAGAAAGAGTACAGCGAACCTTTCTGGCTTATAGAACCTCAAAGCAATTATCCACCGAAAAATATGCTTTCCTCAATTTTAAGGCCTTCCATTGCCTTTAGCAACTTTCTAGAAAGGCTCATTGGAGAAGTTGACCCGGACTTTGCAACTGAAGAGCAAGGAAATCGTTCTGTTGATGAGTTCCGTGAGAAGAATGTGATCGCTCAACTTTTCCAGAAAAAAAGCATTCCTTTCACTGCGGTTGATATTGATGAGGATGCTAAGAGCCGTCTAGCGTCTGTTATGGAAGAGAAGAAGCAACTGAGAGATCGAATACTTAATGCATTGGAGAAATTATCGCTTGAGGAAAACCGTGCACGTGAAACTGAGAAGGAATACTTAACGGCATATGGTCAATGTTTGCAACAAGAAATTGAGGAAGCAGAACGAGAAGTAAAGTTTTCGGTTCGCGAAGACTGGATTATCATGGGAATTTTAGAAAACGCCAAAAAACTTGAAAAAGAAGAAATAACGTGTCTTCACATATCCAGTCCCGAACATGTCAGCGGTGTCAAAAGACTGCTAGAATCATTAAGCGGTGAGGTTGAAACAATTCAGCCTGTGAAAAGATTGTTCTTGACTGAGAAAAATGCACCTTCAGAAGAACTTGCAGATTTGCTCAAGTCAATGCAAATTCAAGTTAAACCTCTCATCAAAAAAACCTCAGAGGAATACCCAAACTTACTTTTTTTTCTAGATACAGACAAAAGAGCTAGTCCCTTTGACATTTGCATGGCGTACGACGCTGGATTTAGCGTTGTAATACCCTACGAAAACGCAACCGCCGAAGAAGCAAAGAAAATAGTGCAAGATGCCATGTTTTCCCGTGATCCAAAAGGAATTAAACATACATGCTTCTTTATAGGCGGAAAAGATATGGAAAGGGCCGAAGACCTATTAAAAGTTATACGTGACTCTATGTTCCCGCCATTTGAAGCCAGCACGATAGTTGATCCCGGTGGAGCCTATACAACAGCAGCTGCTATGATAGCAAAAGTTGAAGATACGCTGGCACGTTCTAAGCTGGGAAACTTGAAAGACAAAAGTTGTGCAGTGTTTGGAACAGGTGCCATTGGAAGGGTTGCAGCCATTCTTTTGGCGCGGCTTGGGTGCAATGTTATGATTATAAGTCCAAATCCAGAGCGTTTGAATGGAGAGGAGTACATTGAGAATCTCTCAATCTTCCTCCGCAATAAGTACGGGGTAGATGTGAAAGGAGGCTTCGCTCCGACCCCACGCAAGAAAGTTGAGGTTATGGAAAAGGCTGATGTGATTTTTTGCGTTTCTGTAGCTGGTGTCAGAATTATTGGCAAAGAAATTTTGAAAGAACTAAAACTTGCTAAAGTAATAGCCGATGTAAATGCAGTGCCACCGTTTGGGGTGGAAGGAATGAAACTTGAAGATGACATGAGAGAAATAGCTCCCGGAATTTTCGGCATAGGTGCGCTGACAATTGGCAGACTGAAATATAAACTGGAACAAGAGATATTGAAAGAAGCGCGGAGAAATGGCAAAGGCACTGTGTATAACTATAATTATGCGTTTCAGTTGGCAAGAAGAATTTTGAAAGGAGAAATTTCAGCTGTTAAACTGGCCGTGACAGTAAACTATCCTCCCAAGTAGAAGGGCAACTCGGGGTGAAATTAAAAGGACGGTTTATGAGAACGGTTAATGGTGATCTCCGCAATGTCTGCCGCATATTCGGCTATCCGCTTTATGCTATCACGTATGGAACAACAAGCGCAAATAACTTCAGTACTTTTCTCTTTCGAAAAGGCTAAGGTTGCTACATCTTGATCCAACGTCTCTATTTTTGATTGACTATCAATAATTTCGTTAGAACACGTTAAATCATTTAAAGACAGGGAATTTACAGCCTTATCATATGAGGCTAAAGCGGTGCAACCCGCAGTATGGATCTGTTCTAAAAGAGGCTCAGAGATTTTTTTATCTCTTCCTCCAAGCATTATTAGATATTTTGCTATGTTTGTAGCTTGATCTGCAACTTGTTCTATACGGTGAACAAGAGTCTGGTATTCAAGACAGTCGATAGGTTCAACCGCAAGCTGACCAGCTAAGGTTGGTTCAATAGCCGCGCTACGGAGCAAACGCAAAAGAAAGAATGAAAAATGATCAACTTCATCGTCAAGAGTGTAAACAGACCTTGCAAGTGCTTCATCTTGATTCTTCAAAGCTACTAGAACATCGCGACACATCGAACTAGATATTAAGTACATCCTATTGATTCCCGTCTGAATGGAGGCTTTGGCTTCATCCATAAGAGTCACAAGTTGCATTTCTTTTGTGTCAGCCTCCATAATGCGCAAGTAAAGCATCCGAACAATGTTACTAATAGCTTTCTGCTGAGTTACTGTAAAGAATTTTTTTGAGATCACTTTAATGTTTGAATAGCCATTTAGGTAACAGGCGATTATGCGGCGAATTATAAAGACGTCTCTTTCATCAGAGTCCACATGAAGAGTTATTTTGCTTGGTTCCCTCTCCTTTCTTAGACCTGGGAAAACAACGAGAGAACGGTCTCGATTGATTGCTACTGAAACAGAATCCCCTGGCTTTAGTTCAGTTAGCTCTATCCAATGTTTTGGAAGAGAAACCACTAAAGAAGAACGTCCAAGAGACATGATTTTTCGCTTTTCCAAGTAACGTAACACCCTGATGTATTAATATCCAAATAGAAATATATACTTTTATAGACCGTATAAACACCAAAAAGTACACGCGTTGATAATATTAGTTGTTTATATTGCCTTCCAAGTTTTCTATCAATCAGCGTATTTTTTGCTTCCGGTTATTTTTGGGATCAAGAGTAAAGGTTACGAAGAAAACGAGCGCCACGACCCTGTCATAACGCATCTGCCAAATCTTTTTTAGCATAGCCGCCTGCTTTCTTCTTGAAGAGTCCCAGTTTTGATATGCTGATAAGCAAAGGCGTGCAAATAAAGAAAGACACCATCACGACAATGCAATCCTCAATATAAGAGTCAAGAGCAGCGCCTACAAACACCAAGTAAAGCTCATCAAAACTGTTGAAAAATAACCCATGTAAACCGCAAGGAATGAGTAGAAAAACTCTGGCAAGCGAGTCTGCAGCTATACAAACAAAGGAAATTAAAACTAATGAAACTGACAAACGCTTAACATCATTTTTTAACAGGTTATCACTAAATTTTGCTGCAGGATAAATTAGAAGCAAAGCAAATAGTACGTCTAGTATTGTCCACAAAGGAAGAGCCCTTCCAAATGGATGAATAAAGTAAGCAGACAGCATTATCGCGTAAATTAGTAAAACGGGCTTCCATTTAGCTTTGATCAAAAAACCCGCCATTAAAACGCTAAGAGGTTCAACTATCGTACCGAACATCCAAAAATTGTCAGGTTTAACCATTCGAGCAATTAAGCTACCCAGCAATGCGGCCAAGAATCCAAATTTCGGACCTAAGATTATTCCTTCCACAGATTCCAAGTAGATCCCCCAGTTTCGCCAAAGCCCAAAAGAAATAAAGTATAATACAGCATGTAATGCAGCTAACATGGCAGTTAAGCTTACCCGCAGGCTTCTTTGCATCTAACCACGCTTCTGGTTTATGTGGAGTGTACGCGCGCTACGTTCTTAAATTTATTTTTATTACCGCAATTGTTTAATAATAATTTCTAGAAATCTAAGTACTCTTTAAGGGTATCATGTATGTCACTTGCCGAGTTGCTAGAGAGACTTTCAAACGCTTGTGGCGTGGCTGGCAGAGAAGAAGAAGTTAAAAGTTTAATGATTGAACTGTTGAGGCCTCAAGTGGATGAAGTTAGAGTGGATAAACTTGAAAATGTTATTGGAATAAGAAAGGGAAGCAAAGATGCACCTAAAGTGATGCTTGCCGCCCACATGGACGAGATAGGCTTGATGGTGAAGACAATTTCTAAGAAAGGTTTCTTGCAGTTTACAAAGATGGGCGGAATAGACGACCGCATTCTACTAGCACAAAAAGTCACAGTTTACACAGAGAAAGGTCCGTTGCATGGAATCATCGGTTCGAAGCCTCCACATATACAAAAAGAGGAAGAACGCAAGAAAGTCATGCCGTACGATGAACTCTTCATTGACGTTGGTGCAGAAAACCAAGAGGAAGCAAAAAAAATGGGAGTAAAAATCGGCGACCCTGTGGGTTTTGAAATAAGATTCGCCAAGATTGGAAAGAATGTGGCGATCGGCAAAGCCTTTGACGACCGTGTTGGATGCGCAGTCATGATAGAGGCACTCAAGCAACTAGATAAAACAGACTGCACAATATATGCTGTGGGCACGGTACAGGAGGAAGTGGGACTGAGGGGAGCAGGCACAGCTGCTTTTGGAATTTACCCGGATGTTGGAATAGCTCTTGATGTAACAGTGGCCGGGGATGTGCCTGGGGTTAAGGAGTTTGAGGCACCAGTCAAAATGGGAAAAGGTCCATCATTAACTGTGGCTGATTATGGGTTGATAACGCATCCGAAGGTTTTACGGTTACTAATTGATACCGCTGAAGAAGGCAAGATTCCGTACCAACTCGAAACTGGCTTGCCGGGTTCAACAGACGCCGCACGCATATCCCTGACAAGAGAGGGCGTTCCAAGCGGTTCAATATCAGTGCCGACACGCTACATTCATAGCCCGGCGTCGATGCTTAGCCTAAAGGACGCAGAAAAGGCGGCAAAACTGACTGCAGCTGCTATCCAAAAAATCTCAGCATACTTCTGATTCTGTTCATGACATGTTGATTTACTGAAAGTGCTCAGGAATTGATGAAATAGGTGATTTGGCTAGTCAGAGAGCAAAATAGTTTTTAAATTGAAATCTTCATCTTGATATGACTGAAGTTATGAAAAAACAGAAAAGCTTCAAATTTTTAGAGCACACCGCGGACGCCTACATTGCTGCCTATGGAAAAGATCTAGCAGAAGCCTTTGAAAACGCCGCCCATGCAATGTTTGACTTAATGACGGATGTGGAAAAGGTCAATTCAAAAGTTGAAGACCACGTCGAAGTTGAAGCCCAGGACAAATATGCCCTTCTTTACAGTTGGCTTGAAGCCCTCCTAGTAAAGTCCGAGGTTAATAGAATGCTTTATTCAAAGTTTAAAGTCTCAAATTTAGAAAAAATGCCAGTCGGCTTTAAACTTAGGGCAAAGATTTGGGGAGAAAAATTCGATCCGAAAAAACACATGCAGAAAGTTGGTGTTAAAGCAGTTACATATCATAGAATGGAAATCATAAAGGGACCAAACAAAGTTGCGCTAAAATTTATTCTGGATATATAATTGGCTTTATGCCAGCTTTAATTTTTTCAGCTCTCTCAGAATTTCTTCTACAGCTACTTCGGGCATGATGTCAAGTCTTTCACAGTTGAACTCCACAAAAGAAACAGTTTTTTCTTTATAATACTGCAATATCGGCCGCGTTTGCTGCTCATAAACCTCAATTCGTTTCTTTATGACTTCCGGATTATCGTCTGAACGTTGATATAGAGGTCCGCCGCACTTGTCGCATATCATATTCACTTTAGGCTTTAAGTAGTGTATATTGTAGACCTCGCCACAGTTTTTGCAGATTCTTCGCGTGGACAAGCGTTCAATAATTATCCAGTCTGGCACTCTTAGCAGAATTACTGTGTCGATCTTGGTGATTTTCTCTAGGGCTTTTGCCTGATCTAAGGTGCGAGGGTAGCCGTCTAAAATGAAACCTTTCCCATTTTTGGTTTTGGATAAGCGTTGTTTCAAGGCTTCTACTACGACATCGTCTGGAACCAGTAAGCCCTTTTCAACATAACCTTTGACCTTCTTCCCGAGGGGAGTAGCTTCTTTCATCATTTCCCGGAAAATGTCGCCCATGGCAAGTACCTCTACACCGAGTTTGGATTGAAGCCGCGAGGCATAGGTACCCTTTCCAGAACCAGGCGCACCGAAAATTATTGCCTTCACTTTAATGGTTCCCCTTCAACTTGTTTTCTATGAAGATGAGTAAGTGAATAATTAAATTTTGCTGTAAGTCCAACGAAAACCGTAAAATTGAATAGGTAAATTTACATGCATGGGCGTAGCGTCTTGTTTCTATACAGAAATGTTTAAAGTGGTAGATTGAGACTTTACGGTTTCACCAAAAGCATCGCATGGTGTGAGAATGTCCGTTGTAAAAATCGGAGAAAACTTGTTTCTGATCGATGTTGAAACTGGCGGGTTTAGAAAACTCATAGCCAGCTACGTTTTAAGAGGACGCAAAACCGCGATCGTTGAAACTGGCCCCACTTCTTCGATTCCTAATTTGCTTTCCGGTTTGAGAGAATTGAATGTAGAACTTGAAGATGTAATCTACGTTGCCATTTCACACATCCACATAGACCATGGCGGCGGTGTAGGGACGCTGCTTAAATATCTCCCCAAAGCCCAAGTCATAGTTCACCAAAGGGGCGCGTCTCACTTGGCAAACCCTGAAAAACTTTGGCTGCGGTCAAAGGAAGTTCTTAAGGGCGTCGCTGAAATTTACGGCGCCCCTGAACCGGTTGCTGAAGACCGTATCATCATGGCAATGGACGGCATGTCGTTTGACATTGGAGACAATGTTGGACTTAAAGTTGTGGAAACTCCTGGGCATTCTTCGCATCATTTAAGTTATTGGGAGGCCTCAAGCAGAGGGATTTTTACAGGCGATGCCGCAGGGATTTATTTGAATGAGTTTGATGTTATCGTTCCAACAACGCCACCGCCATTCTGCTTGGACGTAGCATTGGCATCTTTAGATAAACTGAGCCGCTTTAAACCCAACTTTTTATGTTATAGTCATTTTGGAAAAGCGTCTGATGCCTTGGTTAAGTTTAAGACTTATGTGCAGCGGCTTAGACTTTGGACAAGCCTTGCGAGAATAGGTGTTAGAAACAGGGAGGGCATAGAATCTATAAGTGAGAAAATAATTATGAACGATGAAACGATCCAGATCGCCGCTGGATATATTAAGACTCATCCAATTTTGAAGGAAATAGCAATCAAAAACAGCGTGCAGGGTTTGGTTGATTTTGTGGAAAAGACAGGTTCAAATTGATTGGTGCAAAAAGCCAAAATTGTTTTATTCGACGCCCCTCTTTTTTAGTGGCGGGTGAATTAATGGAAGAGAGAGAAGGTCGTCCCCCTTCAGGGAAGATTCCGCTTGAAAAAATAGACAATTACACCTGGCGCATTCCAAAATACAAGGAAGGCATGCATGTTCCAGGCGTCGTCTTCGCTGACAAAAATCTATTAGAAAAAATGCAGACAGACCGAACACTGGAGCAATGCGTGAATGTGGCCCATCTGCCTGGCATTTACAAGTACTCGATAACTTTGCCAGACGGCCATGAGGGTTATGGCTTTCCAATAGGCGGCGTGGCCGCCACGGATTATGATGAAGGTGTAATCAGTCCCGGGGGAGTTGGCTACGACATAAACTGTGGTGTCCGCTTATTAACAACAAACTTTTCAGAGCAGGATATAAGGCCTAAGTTGACTCAGCTGGCAAACGCTATGTTTGACAATGTTCCATGCGGACTTGGAAGTCGGCGGAAAGACCTCAAAATCACAACCTATGATTTGGATAGACTGGTTGCGGAAGGTGTCCAATGGGTTATTGACCGTGGGCTGGGCTGGTCTGAAGATGCTGAACACTGTGAAGAGCGTGGATGCATGAAAAATGCAGATCCTGAAAAGGTTTCGGCAACAGCCAAGAGCCGAGGACTGACACAAATCGGTACTCTAGGCTCAGGGAACCACTTCTTGGAAATTCAGAAAGTAGACAAGATATACAATAGTAAAACGGCGAGAGTCTTTGGAATTGAAGAGGAGGGGCAGGTAACGATTATGATACACTGCGGTTCCAGAGGTTTTGGTCATCAAATATGCTCCGATTACCTGCGGATTATGGAGAGAGTTGTCCAAAAGTACAAGATAGCATTGCCGGATCGGGAGCTTGCATGTGCACCTGGAAACAGTATTGAGGCAATGGATTACTATCAGGCAATGGCTTGCGCTGTCAATTATGCCTTTGCAAACCGTCAAGCGATAATGCATTGGGTTAGGCAAAGTTTTCAGCAGATCTATAGGGAAGACCCTGAAAAATTCGGGTTAAAACTTGTTTATGACGTAGCCCACAATATTGCAAAAATAGAGAACCACCGTGTCAATGGTGAAGAAAGGAAAGTTTGGGTTCACAGGAAGGGTGCGACACGAGCTTTCCCTCATGGACACGCTGAAATCCCTCTGGACTACCGCTCTGAAGGGCAACCTGTGCTTATTCCTGGAAGTATGGGAACGAGCTCTTGGCTCTTGGTGGGCACAGAAAAAGCCATGGAAATAAGTTTTGGATCGACGGCCCATGGTGCTGGCCGTATGATGAGCCGTGCGGCTGCAAAAAGGCGATACTGGGGTGGAGACATAAAGACTGCATTGGAGAAGCGGGGAATTTATGTTAAGGCTGCAAGCGCTGTAGTTTTGGCTGAGGAGGCTGACCCTGCTTACAAGAATGTTGACATAGTTGCAGAAGTAAGTGATAAAGTGGGAATTGCCACGAAGGTTGCAAGGATTGTTCCTTTGGCAGTTGTCAAAGGTTGAAATTTCCAGCTAGAGGTTACTTTCGCTTCCGTAGATACACCAACCCTTCTTCTATGCCTACCCTTTTAAAGCTGCATTCAAGCGCGCGCCTAAACAAATACTCCTTTGGCAATCATTACGACTTTTCCGCCAACGTGAACGTCTATGTCCGCGCCTTCTTTTTCCTCGGCTTTTAAGAGCAACAGTGAAGGCCTACCTATTTCATATCCCTGTTCAACTCTTATGTTGATCCACGCTTTTCTAAAATATCGATGTTTCACTAGATATCCAGCTAGACACCCGTTTGCACTTCCTGTGGCTGGATCCTCTGGAACGCCATAAGCATCGGCAAAAACGCGGACATGTAGAGCGTTCTCTTTTTTGTATGTTTCACGACAAAATACGAGTATTGCTTTGTCTTTAGGCATCTTCGCACGTTTCACTGCATCCAAAGTTTTCAACGGAACTACGACGAAAGGCAGTCCTGTCGAGACTTCCTGGAGGGGGAATCTATCGTCTATGTCGGCTCTATCAATCTTCAAAACCTGCGAGATTGACTTGGCACTGAAAGTTTTACCAAACGCTGGCTGCATCTGTTTCATCCATAGAAGGTTGACCCGCCCATGGCTGTAGCTGAGAGTGACAGGAATCTGTCCTATTTTCAAGTTAAGAACTATCGTGTTGAGAGGTTTTTTGACTATTTCGCGTTGCAATATGTAGGCTGTTCCCAGCGTTGGATGACCAGCAAAGGGCACTTCTCGTTTCGGCGTGAAAATGCGGACGCAATATCCTGCATCGTTTTTTCCATCCGACAAGATGAAAGTCGTTTCTGAATAGTTAATCTCCTTGGCAATCTGCTGCATCTCGCTATCTGAAAGCACCTTGGCATCTCTGAAGACTGCAAGTTGGTTACCAGCAAATTTTTCTTCAGCAAACACATCCACAATATAGAAGGTTAGCCTTTTCATATAGATTCTCTCCATCAGGCAACTCTGTTGCTAAATGTGATTTAGCACTCAGATTTAAAAATAGGTAAAGTATAAGTGCGTGTATAGAACACGAGAAGTCTGAGCTTCCTCGCGCGCGCTCAACCACAGAGACGCTTGTGGTAGGGTTCTAGCCCGCATAAAACACTATACAAGGAGGGAATCAAAATGCCCAAAGCGTATGTATTAATAAATACTGAACTAGGTTCAGAGGATGCTGTCGCTAAAGCCTTAAAGAAAATTGAAGGAGTAGACGAGGCTTACGTGGCCTACGGCGTCTACGACATAATAGCAAAAATACAAGCCGAATCCATGGATAAACTCAAGGCACTCGTAACCCACCGCATCAGAAGAGTTGACAAAGTCAGATCAACATTAACAATGCTGAAAGTTGAGGAAGAAGCAAAATAACTCTTAGCGAAGGCTATATCAAGAGCGCGCGCTCTACACAAGCCACAAACGGCATAGTCTCGACCCTCACAGTTTACTTTGATATTCTCGTGCGCGCGGCAAGTCTCCAATAGTGGACACTTAGGTTTCTCGCTCAGTTTCTCAGGGACCTCATAAAGGATTAAGGGCGAACCACAAAAAGAAAA
>Ga0315308_1001474_pt1 | contig 13492 bp, 7 predicted proteins | sample TDP3_MG_FD_203078 | JGI IMG/M metagenome (GOLD analysis project Ga0315308, IMG submission 203078) | Freshwater sediment microbial communities from Lake Towuti, South Sulawesi, Indonesia - TDP3 | ecosystem: Environmental > Aquatic > Freshwater > Lake > Sediment | place: Indonesia: South Sulawesi... | reverse complement strand
CTCTTCTCTACTTTTGGCCAAAATGTTTAGTGTTTCTACTTTACAATTTTTTAACAGGGACTTAACCCAATCTTAACATGTTGATGGTAAAATTTTATTAGAAGGTAGTCAATAGAGGAGAAGAAAAAAATGAAAAAATTTATAGTAAAGATAACTAGCATTTTAGGAGCAGTAGTAATTCTTGGCTCTAATCTCCATGCAAAAAGCCCTGGAAGCACTTCAATGAATTTCCTTAAGGTCGGAGTTGGACCCAGGCAGATTGGTATGGCAGAGGCTGCGACGGCTATCGCAGAGGATGTAAATGCCTCATATTATAACCCTGCGGGCCTAGGAAAAATGGTTTCTCAACAGGCGAGCTTTATGTACAACCTCTGGATTGAAGAGATTTATTCTCAACATGCAAGCTATGCTCACCCACTGGCAATAGGTACATTCGGTTTAAGTCTCAACTACCTCTCCATGGAAAAAATTCAAGGTTATGATGCGGATGCCAATCCTTTGGATAAGATATCAGTTTATGATTTATCCGTGATTGTATCTTATGGAAGGGACCTCTCCCGATGCAAAATTCCAGGGATGTTCCATTTGCCCAAAGGTCTATATGCCGGCCTCAATATAAAATTCCTCCAGGAAAAACTTGCTAATGAAAAGGCCTCTGCATGGGCCACTGACATAGGAACAATATACGATACCCCGCTGAAGGGATTATCGTTAGGAGCGTGTTTACAGAATCTGGGAACGGAAGTAAAGTTCATCCAGGAGGGCTATCCTTTACCCCTTACCCTAAAATTAGGAATTGGGTTCACCAAAAATATGATGGGTCAGCCATTGACTCTGGCAGTAGACTACAATGTACCAAACGACGACAAAGAGTCTTTCAGTCTGGGAGGAGAATACTGGGTAAGGAACGTCCTTGGTTTGAGGGCTGGTTATAAGAACGGTCAGGCTTTAGGAAACGGACTTTGTTTAGGAGTCGGACTAAAGATATCATTTGTGGAGTTAAGTTACGCATTCTTGGGGCTAGGATACTTGGGGAATACCCACAGGATGGGACTAACTATCAAGCTTGGAAAAGAAGCTCGTAAAATCTTGGCAGAAAGGGCCTACAAGAAAGGAACGAAGTATTATGCCCAGGAGAGATACTCTGAAGCAATCCTTCAGTTTAGCAAGGTATTAGAGTATGAGCCGGATAACAAGAATGCCCTGAGAATGATGAAAAAAACACAGGACAGAATAAAAAATATGCAGAAGAAATGAGAATGGTGAACCTGCCCCGAGCGGAGTATATATCTACCACATAAGAAGCGACATAGAGCATAAATCGGGTAAAGTGATTGTTGTGAGGTAAAATGACCAAACAAGCGAAATTTAGTTTTATTATCATTCTTAGAATCTTCTTTATTTTCGTGATAGGACTGGGTTTTCCTTTGATATTGAGCGCGGCTACTTATGTCGTATTACCAGGGGAAAAAATACAGGACACTATTAATCAGGTTCGTGCTGGCGACCAGGTGTGGATTCGAGCGGGCATCTATAGGGAAACTGTTATATTGGAAAACGATGGAGCAGCAGGTCAGGAAATCGTGATACAAGCGTATCCAGGAGATGAAGGTAAAGTTATAATAAGTGGAGCGGAAGTACTTTCAATATGGCGTGAAGCAAACGAGGCAGAATGCAAAGGCAACGCGAACTGGAGAAATATTTTTGTTGCTGAGGGTGTTGATTTTGAAGTTAACCAGTTGTTTCAGAATGGGACAAGGTTGCGTCAATCAAGATATCCTGATAATGAAGGCAGCTTTATGGAGATTGATGAATACGTAAACGCCTCTACCTTCAGGGATTATAGCGTAAGCCGGGAGGATGATTATTGGAAAAGCGCCAGGGTTCACCTAAAAATCCAGAAATATGCCATAAATCACTACAAGATTGCATATTCTAGCAAGACCCTGGGTGAAATCGGTTTAGCGGAAAGTGCAGATGAACTTTATAGAGCCTCCCAACGTTTTGGCTATTTTATCACTAATGCCGTAGGGGAGATAAATGGTCCCGGTGAATGGGCATATAACTCGTACGAAAATAGGATATACTTATGGCCCTTAGGGAATTCACTTGAAGGACAAACCATAGAAGCTGATAAGAGAGAAACAGGAATATTATCACATGGAGATTATATTGTCATTAAGGGTTTAACAATAAGGCAAACAAATTTTCTTGGAATCCCACAAACGGCCGCGATTTTTATCCACGGCCCTAGCTTCAACACAATAGAAAAGTGTACGCTGGAGTATAATCTTGGATTTGCCATCTGGACTTATGGCGGACGTGGCCAGAAAATAATCAACAACACAATAAGATACGCAGGTTACCGAGGTATCACCAGCAGCCGTCCTGAAGAGGCAATAATATCAGAAAACTATGTTTATGCGACAGGAACAGACAGGCAGGGAGGAGATTTACTCAGCGGATACTATCAACCTCAGGCGACAGGCATATGGTTAGAGGAACCCAGAAACACAAGTATTTACCACAATACAGTGGAAAGGACTGGAAATATCGGCATTGGCATTTGGGGTAACAATCCTGGAAGGAACAATACGATATCTTATAATAAGGTTATTTCTCCTATGCTTGCCTGTGGAGATGGCGGAGGAATCTATTTCATTCCGGGCCCAAATAATTACGACCCCAATAATTTTGATTACATCCATCATAATATCGTCAAAGATACACCCGGTTTTTGGGGCGGCGTAAAAAACGGGGAAGGAGAGAATGACGCTTTCGGAATTTATCTTGACGCAGGATATGCGCCTAAAACCTACAATGAAAATGTTATCGTCTTCAAAAATACGGTGGTTAATAGCTACGGTTCTGGAATCTTCCACCATTCAACCAGAAACACTCAGACGTATGACAATACCTTTTACTTCACTAATGGTGCACAATTTGGAAGCTGGGCGGATGAAAATGTTACTATGGACGGTAACAAATTTCATGACAATATCCTATATTGCGGTGCTTCCAGGTTTGCCACAATCCTGGAGGTAAACGCACACTTAGAAAACGATGTGGTAGTCGGTAACTTTAACCGCAACTACTACTACCACCTTCACCCTAATATAAGGACCGTCCATGTGATATACGGACCCAAAGGTGGCCCAACAGACGACCCAGGTGTATACTGGACTTTTGAAGAATGGAAAAATAATACAACATTACAAGGTAGTCCTCAGGACACCGACTCTTTTCTTATTACTCATACGGGCAGAACCATCGTAGATAGCCAAATATTCATCAACGATACACTGGAGGATAAGACTATCACTCTTTCCAGCCCTGGGTTAGATAAGGGCTATTGTGACATTGATGGAAATAATGTAGTTAGTTTTACCGTACAACCATTTGAGTCTAAAATAGCACTGACCTATGAAGAAGGTATCTATACTTTGGAAACCGCGGCAAATCTTGATGTGGCAGGAACGATAACTAGGGATCCTAACAGGACGTTATACAAACAGGATGTCAATGTCAAGATAAATGCCATCCCAAATCCCAAATGGGAATTTGGTTATTGGGAAGGAGATATCCCTGCAGGAAAAGAAAAAGAAAATCCCGTAACCGTTATCATGGACTCAAGTAAGACAATAACGGCTGTATTCTCATATACCGGAACCGGAGTCACCGGTGGTTTAGTTGGCTATTGGAATTTCGACGAAGGAACAGGCAATATCGCAACTGACAATTCAGGTAAAGGAAATGACGGAACAATTCATGGCGCAACATGGACAATTAGCGGAAAAGTAAATAAGGGATTGAATTTTGATGGCGATAGAGACTATGTTGATTGTGGCAGTGACGGAAGTCTAAATTTTTCCGGGCCATTTACTATTTCTGTCTGGATAAATCCGCATAGTGTAGAGACCAGACAAGATGTGGTAGTCCGTATGCCCGTTGATAATTCAGGAGGGTATGGCTTAAGAGTGGAGGGCAATGCTATCCAGAAGGATGCTACTCTTTTACTTATGTATCCCAGCGGAGGAATCTATAATGGTATGAGCACTACCAAAGGTATCATTAAGGAAGAAGGAAAATGGTACCATGTCGTAGCTGTTTTGGACGAAACAACTGTGTCAATATATGTTAATAAAGAAAAAGATAGTAGCTTACCTACGCCTTCTCTCACGCTATCAGAAAGCCCTTTATTTATCGGCGCCTTCACAAATGGGGCAAACGGATTCAACGGAATAATAGATGAAGTAAAGATTTTCAACAGGGCATTAACCCCTGAGGAAATTTTAGAAGAGTACTATGCAGGATTTCGTCTATTGTCTCCAAAAAATAGACCCCAGGCTATAATTCACGTGCCAGATGCTGTACTCTCATACGAAAACGATTTTATTGGTGCAGACCCAAATACACCAATTGAAGTTACTTTTAGTAAAGAAATGAGACCGGATTCATTTCCTCAAGGCATCCACATTACTGCGGTATATGATAACGAAGGAAACAAAATTAGTGATGAACTTCTTCTTCTCTTCTCATATAATATAGCGGAAAAAAGTGTTTCTATTTCCCATCCTCAATTTAAGAAAAACTATACTTATAAAATTGTTATTGACGAAAATGCCAAGGATACCGATGAAAACCCTGCTCAAAAAATCGAAACCTTCCTTACCACTCCATTCGACCATAGACAGAAAAATGTGATTATAAAACTCCGGGTTCCGAATACACAGGTTGTCCTGGAACCGTATACAGTTAGCATGGATGGCTATATGCTCATCGATTCACAGCCCCTCAAAAACCAGGAACAATCCTCCCCGAACAAACTTGATAAAATAAGGGAAGCGAATGGAAAAATAGAAACAATTACGTCCGGCCACTCTTTTCCTCTCGTAGAGACTATGCAAGATTTCATGCTTTATAATTCGGGCAGAGAATATGTTACACCTCAATTTAACAAGGGAGCAACGATTACTCTACCTTATCCTGATGTGGATAATGATGGACTTGTAGATGGAACGAGTGTAAATGAAAATGGACTCTCCATCTACCATTTGGATGAGAAGCATAATCTATGGGTGAGAATCCCGGGTTCTATTGTGGATACAAAAAATAAAACAGTTTCTGTCAAAGTGTCGCACTTTTCGGTCTATGTGCTTATGAGATCACTTGAAGGAGACCTGAGTAGCGCCTTCGCCTTTCCCGTCCCCTGGCAACCGAACGATGGTGACCCAAAAACAGGAGGGCCTGAGGGAATAACATTTGCCAACCTCTCTTCTGAAGGAACAATCTCTATCTATACCTTAACGGGAGAACTGGTAAAGAAGATAAACTTTTCGGGAACAGGAGACCCTGTTATCTGGCCTGGAAGAAATGAGAATGGTGAACCTGTGGCAAGTGGAGTATATATCTACTACATAAAAAATGGTACGGAACATAAGTCTGGAAAATTGATTATTGTGAAATAGAACGGAAAATCGGCTGTCTTTCCTGGGACCGATTTTGGACTTTTCGGAAGGTCAAAAAAGATTGGCTTATCCTGCAATTATCGACCCAGCCCTCCAGCCTTCTCCAGGCAGCTACCGCACGCCCTCAGGATTTCTTCCTTTTCAAGCTCGTACTCTTTTCTTATCCTCTGGATCATATCGGTTCTCCCGGAGGATAGGGCAAAACAACAGGAAAGGCAGATAGGTTTGTATAACAATTGGCACTTGATTGTCTTCTCTACGTCCTTACCGCAGATGACACATTCTTCTCCCATGGGCTTCCCTCTCTTCCCTCCGTTGGGAATTCCATTTATGTGCAGTTTTGGGCTCGATTTACCTTCTGAACGACATTTAGCCCCTCTCTTACCATAAAAATGGCTAAAATCAGCAAAATTAAGCCAATTAGGGCCAGTAGATAGTCTTGACCCTTGATAAAAGCAATAAACTGGCTTACCAAAGCCCCTACAGTGGTCAATAGAACAAAAATTCCTGGATAAATCGTATATTTTGTTGGCTTTTTCATTGCCCAAAGATAGACCGTAACCACCAGAAGAGCCAATGCTGCCACGAGTTGATTTGAAGCCCCGAAAATCGGCCATATCGCTTTCCAATTGCCAAATGCCAGGTACCCTGCGAAAAAAATGACAACCGCTGTAGAAAAATAGCGGTTCCCGAAAATCTTTAACTTCAAACCTTCCCCAAATAGCTCTTCTGTTATATAACGATTAACTCTCGTAGCAGTATCCAAAGTGGTCATAACAAAGCTATTGAGCATAACCATAGCGGTCAAAGAACCTAAAGTTGCACCCAGAATAGGTGCCGTTATCTGACCGAAACCCTTAGCAAAAGTTCCAATCCAGTTTCCACTCCTGATTAATTCTGGATATACCAATCCCTCTCTCCCAGTTCCTCCCGTCCAGTAGAGACCAGAAGCTACGGCGAGGAGAGCCAGTACAGCGAGGACACCTTCCAGAACCATTCCTCCATATCCGATTTTCTTCGCATCTCTCTCATTTGATAATTGCTTGGATGTTGTTCCGCTGGCAATTAACGAGTGAAACCCTGAAATTGCTCCACAAGCAATGATTACAAATAACATAGGCCAGAGGGTTCCCTCACTCCCCGACCACTTTGCGAAGGCAGGAGAGTGCATCCTGGGATGGGAAAAGAATAATCCCAAATAGCCAACGCTTAGTCCAAAAAATAGAATGAAAGCCGACAGATAGTCCCGCGGCTGGAGGAGGATATTTACAGGAGTAATAGAAGCAATATATGAGTAGATTAATAACACTCCTATCCAGATTTCTACGCTTGTCTCTACCCTGAGAGTTACAGGGTAGTAATACCCTAGAACCAGCAAGCTCCCCAGTAAAGCCAGACCTATCAATGTTGCGACTACCCGGTCTACATTCCATTTGTAAATCATAAACCCAACAAGAATAGCAACCAGAATCAGGCCAAAGGTAGGGATTACTATCCTCGGCTCGTTGACCAGGGTGGTGCTCGTAACGGCGGCAAATACTGCCACCACCAGAATAAGGCTCAGCCACAGGAAAGTGGCAAATAGCAATTTTGCCCGGTGACTTAATGTAGACTCCGCAATCTCGCCAATCGACTTGCCCCTATTCCTTATAGACCCCATCAAGCAGGAAAAATCGTGAACCCCTCCTATGAATATGGAACCTATTACTATCCACAAGAGAGCGGGGAACCATCCCCAAATAGCTGCTGCAATCACTGGTCCAAGAATTGGTCCAGCCCCGGCAATGCTGGCGAAATGGTGCCCGAAGAGAATCGTCCAGTGCTTTGCCGGTATATAATCTATTCCGTCCGTCATCTCTACCGCCGGGGTCTTCCTCTTTGGGTCAACGTCCCAGAGTCTCTCTATAGTTTTTCCGTAGTATCTTAGTCCACATCCCAGAAGCAGAACGGCAAAAATGGCTACTATTAAAGAATTCATTTATACCATCCAGAATTTCTATATATTTATACTAAATTCTTTAACCGCTGTCAAATTGCAACTGGCAAATATGCCCAAAAGAAGTCTCAAAAAAGTTTGAAGAGGATAGTTTGTTAGGAACATTGCAATTTTTAGCGAGGAAGACATCTCGGCCATATCTCTAAATAAACAAAAGCTTGTCCGAGTTCCGACTCCGTCGGAACGAGTTTGCTTTTGTGCCTGTGGAGAGACGGCTACCGCAGCGTTTAAAAATTGTCAGAGACGAAAAAACTGCCTCTTCAGACACAATATCTAAAAACTTGGTCCGAGAGAAAAGTAGAACTTTCCAGTGAACTTATCCGTGCGCCAGCCGTAATCCAACCTGAGCGTAAAAGGAAATATCTGGACCAAAAAAGTATTTATTCGTAATCCTATTCCGACAGTATTTCTTATATCCGAAATTCCTCTTATCTCCTCAGGGACATTCCAGGCCGCTCCCGAGTCGGCAAAAAGGGCAAATTGTACACTTTTTAGATAGATCTCGGGCCACAGGAGCCTTAACCCCCAATTTATTTCTGGAAAGACCATAAACCTCCACTCGGCGTTGATCAGGGCTAACCTGCTCCCGGCGTAAGCATTTTTTGAAAGACCGCGTAACCTTGTCTCTCCACCGAGAGAAAACTCTTCTCTATCCTTACCGTCGCTTAAGGCACCGAGAAATCTAAACGCCAGAATGCTCCTTTCTGACAGTTTGAAATATTTCCTCGCATCAAGAATATAGTCTATATAGTCAAAGTCTCCATCCAAAGCTCTGAAAGCCTGATACACCGTGAAGTTCATCCTGCTGCCACTCATTATGTCTAGAATTTTTCCTTCCGTCGTATCTCTCACTAAAGAAAGGACAACAGCATTCTCCCTGGTATCAGTAGTGTATCCATTCCATTCTCGTTCCTTTTCAGTAACAAGGCCTAATTCTATTCGTCGGAAACGGTCAAAAGGATATCCGACCGATATTCCCTCGACGAAGTTACCGGTCCGGATTCTATTTTCCTCTTCCTCATCAGATTCACGCCTCATCTTTCCATAGGCGAAAAAACTAATGGAGGGCCGCCACCTCTGATAAATGTAACCCGCCCCATAGTTTAGCCAGTCATACTCCGAAGCATACTCGACAGAAAGAACTGTATTGTGGTTTCCCAGCATATCGCTCGCCTGCCAGTATGCAGCAGTATATAGACCTTCTGTTGTAGAATAGAAGAGGAAAGGAAAGATTAGGTCTGTAGATGCCTTAAACTTATAGGGTCGAATCCTGGTGACTGGGGATGGATAGGAACTTATGGCGGGGCCAGCTGATTCAGGAGGCAACTTAGCCGTGGAAATTTCGCCTTTCTCTCCCTCCTTACTCAATTTTCTTACAGAGAGTTCTTCCTGAGGAAATCCTCCATAGTGTATGTTCATCTCTCCATGCCGATAGGAAGCGAAAAGGAGATACCTTCCCTCGGGAGAAACTTCTGGGGTAAAAATCCCTACCTGGACATCGGTTAACTGGAAAATGTCAATTTCAACATTTTCCTCATTAATGTATTCGGTTAGATTGCTTACATCCATGCGATAGATGTTGTAAATCCCATCGTAATCCCCAACATAAAGAATACTATTGCCGTCAGGGAACCAGGAGGGATCTATTTCATCACCGGGGGTAAAGGTTAACCTCATAACGGCGGAGGTTTCCATATTTAGAAGGAACAAGTCTTTTTCCTTCTCTCTTTCGGAGACATAAATAATCTTTCTATCATCTGGAGAAAAAACAGGATAATCGTCATAAAATTCGTCATTCGTTAACTTTACCAGGTTCTTTCCGTTTGTATCCACCATGTATAAATTATCTATGCCCCCTTCTGTTCCTACAAAGACAATCTTATCGCCGTTATGAGAAAAACAGGGAGATTTGATAACCTGTATTGGCAGTTGAAGTCTCTTTAGCCTAGATTTTTTGAGGCTCATTATGCAAAGAAAGTCCTTCTGTTTCCTTTCTCCTACAAAAGCAATTTTTTCTCCATCTGGCGACCAGGAAAGGGCGTGTCCATTGGAGTGGATAACGTCCAGGTTTCTGCCAATTCGCAAATGGAGAATCGATTTTTGATTCGTGCCGTCAACATTCATAACAAAGAGGTCACCATATCCGTTACGGTCGGAAATAAAAGCAATCCTATTTCCATCCGGAGAAAATACCGGATTGGTATTGAACTCAGCATCTTCTGTAAGTTTTTTGCCGTAAAATTCAGCTTCTTTCTTTCCTTCTACTTCCTTTGCATATTTCTCCTTCACGTACTCCTGCCATTTGTTGTCAAAACTATAGAAATTCATGCCAACTGTCCGGGAAAAGACTCTATCTATGTCAAGACTCTCCTGGAAATTGGTAATCAAGTTAGCTACCTTACCTTTCCCGTATTCTTCCGCCAAAAAACTGATTGCACTATGGCCCTCCTGATACGCTAGATATATCTGGTGACTTCTTAAATGATTAAAATTATGCAATTTAGTAAGGGGAATTAATCTATCAGAAATGGCAACATCCCTCAAAACCATGTTGTCGTAAGTATCCCAATCCTTACTCTCATACTCCGACAGCCCTTCAATTACCCATAACGGATAGAAAATAAATTTCATCAGGCTTGCTGATTTCCAGAATCCGGCGTACCATATGTTAAAAATTGCTATGTGGGTAAACTCATGAGTAATTAGATGTTCCAGTTCTTTGACCGAAGCCGTTACAGGAATTACAAACCTGTTCTTATAGGGTTCGGAAAATCCTTCCACTCCCTCCCCGATATCTGCAATGTTGTTTTGCTCAAACTGATTGTGGTTCAAGAATAAGAAGAAAGGCGTTTTCTTAGGTATGCTTAGGCCCAGGTCACCGGTGACTTTTTCATAGGCCTTCTCCAGGAGATTACTGACCTGTGGGATTAAATGACTTTCCTCAGGATAATGGTAGATTTCGAAATGGTCGGTTTCTGCAATGTACCAGGTGTGTTGGTCAACGATTGTCTTGTTCTTGCCAAATGAGACCTGGGAAAGGCACGGGGAACTTCCCAAAAAAAGAGGAAACAAGCAAAGCCAGATAAGAAACACAAATTTTTTTTTCAAACTATTTATCATTTTCTTGATTGTTCAGTTTCTCACTTAGTATTTCGCCCAGAGTAGCTTTCGGAATCTCCTGTTCGATATACTTTTCTATTTCGGCTCTTTCCTGAGCCTTGATATATTCTTTAATGCTCAAATCAACTACCATTTGTTGGGGATCAACCCTAATAATTTTTGCCCAGACTCTATTTCCCACCTCTAAAACATCTTTTATATCTTTGACTCTTCCCTTAGCAGCCTGTGAAATATGGATTAGCCCTTCAATTCCTGGCTCCAATTCTACAAATGCCCCAAAATTAGCGAGCCGGGTAACTTTCCCCTGGACATTACTTCCCACCAGATACTTCTCATATGGGTTCTCAGATTTTTGCTTCAGTCCCAGAGATATCTTTTCAGCCTCGACATCTATATCCAAGACTACCGCTTCTACCTGGTCGCCCTCTTTCAAGACCTGTCCGGGATGTTTCAGCCTCTTTGTCCAAGAAATATCCGAAACATGAATCATTCCCTCTATTCCTTCTTCCAATTTGACAAAAGCACCAAATGGAGCCAGATGCGTGACAGTTCCAGTGAGTCTTGTCCCCCCCGGGTACTTCTCTTTTGCCTGAGCCCAGGGATTGGGCTGTATCTGTTTAAGTCCAAGAGATAACTTCCGTTTTTCTTCATCTATACTTAGTACTCTAACTTTAACCATATCACCTATCTTCAAGACTTCGCGAGGATGCCTTATTTTCTCCGTCCAGGACATCTCTGACACATGAATCAACCCTTCTATCCCTGGTTCCAATTCAACAAAGGCGCCATAATGAAGTAGACCTGTTACTTTTCCCGTGGGTGTAGAATCAACAGGGTATCTATCTCGTATATTTTCCCAGGGATGAGGCTCCAACTGTTTCAAACCTAATGAAATTTGCTCTTTATCCCGATTGAAGGCAAGAACTTTCACGTCCAGTTGTTCGCCAATTTTTAGCACATCCTCTACCTTCTTTATGCGACCCCATGTTATGTTACCTATGTGGAGGAGTCCATCTATTCCCCCCAGGTCAATAAATGCACCAAATTTTGTTATGCTCTTTACCGTTCCCCTTAATACATCGCCTATATTTGTCTTTTCCAGTAGGTCTTTCCTTTTTTTCTTTACTTCATCTTCAACTACCAATCTCCAGGAGACAACGACGTTCTTCTTTGGTTTAAACTCGATTACCCTCAATGGCACGACTTGACCGATAACGCTTTCGAGGTTCTTTACCGGAGGGTAACCAACCTGAGAGGCAGGCATGAATGCCTCAGCGAGACCTTTTTCTTCCTCTAAGGTGGAAACAGACTCTCCGAGATTAACCATCATTCCACCTTTGATTTTCCTGACTATCTTGCCGAGGATTTCCTTCTGCGTAGTGTAAGCCTCGCGTATTCTATCCCATGTCTTCAATATCTCGGCCTTTTTAAAGGAGATAAGAGGTCGTCCAAAAAGATCCTCCCTCTTTTCCAGAAAGACCTCAATTTCATCACCAACTCTTACCATTAAATTCCTTGAGGCATTGATTAATTCCTCTTTCTTCAGAACTCCCTCGGTCTTTAATCCTACATCAACCAGCACAGATTCCGCTTTTATCTGAACAACCTTACCGGTAACGATTTTACCCTCCCGGACATTGTCAAGGTCATCCAAAAACTTCTTCATCCTGGAGTTAGAGTCAGAATTGTGAGAACTTGTCTCCTTTTGTGCATCCATAACAGGACCTTGTACAAATTACAAATTTCAAATTACGGGCATAAAGCCCTACACTACAAAAGACTTTTCTAATGCGGCTTATTTCTGGGTAACTTCTTAATCACTTCTCTGATTACCCAATCGGGAGTGGAAGTGCCTGTAGTTATTCCCACCACACGCTTTCCAATAAACCATTCCGGCTTCAATTCCTCCGGTGATTCTACATGGAAAGCACGGGTAATCTTATTACAGATTTTATGAAGAGTTGTAGTATTAGCACTGTTCTTCCCGCCAATGACAATCACGAGGTCCGATTTTTTCGCTATCCCTTTTGCCTCCTTCTGACGCTCGGAAGTCTCTTTGCAAATAGTGTTATAGACTTTTAGACCTTTGCTTCTCGTCTTTAATCTTCTTGAAATTTTCTCGAATACTTTCATCGACTCTGTAGTCTGACTAATAAGCCCTATCCTCTTATCTGTCTTGACCTTTTCCAGATCTTCAGGAGTTTCCACCACAGAAACTTCGCCACAGGCAAAAGAAAGGAGGGAACTTACCTCTGGATGAGACTTTCGCCCGATTATTACCACATGGTAGCCTTTCTCATGCAGGCTTTTTGCCAATAACTGAGCCCGACTAACGAATGGGCAGGTGGCATCTATTAACTTGAGTTCCATTTTGCCTAGCCTCTTCAACACGGGTTGAGGTAACCCATGAGAAGGAATAATTAGAATTCCTCTCTCAATTTGTTCTAAACTCGCAATAGCTCTTATTCCCATCCTCTCCAAGCGCTCAACTTCCTGGGGATTGTGAATTAGAGGACCCAGGGTGTAAACCCGATTATCGCCGTTACCTTTCTTTCTACGTTTAGCCAGTATACTTCTTTGAGCCAGAGAGACAGCTCTTCTTACTCCTGAACAAAACCCCGTCTTCTTAGGAAAAATAAACCGCATATCCTTAAAGACCAAATTTCAAATTTCAAGTTTCAAGTTTCAAATTCTCATCCGTAACCATTATGTATTTGATTTTTGATCTTTGATTTTTGATCTTGATTCCTGATATTTGATTTTTGATTTTTGACTTTTAATTTTTGATATTTGATTTTTGATATTTGATTTTTGATTGTTGTCTTTTAATTTTTGATATTTGATTTTTGATATTTGATTTTTGATTTCTTATCCATATTGCCCTTCTCTATCCAGTTTCGTTATCCCT
>Ga0315308_1001472_pt1 | contig 13498 bp, 13 predicted proteins | sample TDP3_MG_FD_203078 | JGI IMG/M metagenome (GOLD analysis project Ga0315308, IMG submission 203078) | Freshwater sediment microbial communities from Lake Towuti, South Sulawesi, Indonesia - TDP3 | ecosystem: Environmental > Aquatic > Freshwater > Lake > Sediment | place: Indonesia: South Sulawesi... | reverse complement strand
AGTGCCCCTTCGTGTATCAAAAGGGGTTCAAGCTGGCCTCTGTAGGCTCTTCTCACGGCGGCTATCGACTCCATGACATCGTCAGAGAAGGCTGTGATGATGACACCTTTGGAGACGAGGTCAAGCCTGTGGCCGCTTCGGCCCACCCGCTGTATGAGACTGCTTACCTGTCTTGGCGACAGGTACTGGACTACCAAGTCAACGTGCCCAATGTCGATGCCCAACTCAAGCGTACTCGTACATACGATGGCTCTCAGGTTTCGAGACTTGAACTGGTCTTCGATTAGGGTTCTCTCCTCTCTGGACAGCGACCCGTGGTGAACTGCTATGTCAGATGTCATTTGGCCGAGTTTATATCCCAGCATCTCTGCGTTGGTCCGGCTGTTGACGAAGATAAGGGTCGAAGTATGCCTCCTTACAAGGTCAAGAATTCTTCTCATCCTGGCTGCGGCTTCGGGAGTTGTATGGAGTTTCTGAGCTAAGTCATAGTCAATATCCTCTGGAGCGGGAAGTTCGACTCCGTAGTGATAGCCTTTGGGCAGAGGAACCTCGACTGCTTTGATCGATCTACCAGCCCCGGCGACGAACTGTGCTACACTCTTAGGGTTTCCAACCGTCGCAGATAATCCGACACGCTGGAATTCTGCACATGTGAGGTCGAACAGCCGTTCTAGGGCGACTGTTAACTGAACCCCGCGCTTGTCTCCCGCCAATTCATGGACTTCGTCGATGATCACGTGACGGACGTGACTGAGGTGCTGTCGCATGCGCGCTCCTGGAAGGATTGCCTGCAGCGTCTCAGGGGTAGTTACGAGCATGTCTGGCGGACGCAACGCCTGACGTCTTCGAATCTTGATTTCGGTGTCTCCATGACGGACTTCAACTGCGATACCAAGCTTCGTGGCCCAAAGAGAGAGACGCCGAACCATATCGCGGTTGAGCGCACGCAGAGGGGTGACGTACAGGATTGAGATTCCGTGCCGCTCCGAGTGCTGAAGAACGTTGGAAAAAATAGGCAGCAAGACCGCTTCGGTCTTCCCGCTTCCGGTCGGCGCGATTAGGAGAAGGTTCTCGCCCTTCAAGATTTCTGGAATCGCAGCGGTTTGAGGGGCCGTCGGATCTGAGAATCCCAGTTCTTTGAGCGCTCTTTGCACTGGTATAGCGAGTAAATCGAAGACGTTTGCCATGCGTCTTTCACCGCTGGGACTTATTCTCAGGTTCCAGTTTCGCGCTCATAAACGTAGGTCGAGGACTATCTTGCCTAGTTATGGAGGCTTTGGTCATTTCCGTCCTCCATGGACAACGTCGGATCTGCGGTCATGACGATCGGCACGCTCTGAAGTCAATGTTGGAGAGAGTCATAGACAGGTGACCCTGAAATGCCCATCAGGATTATATTCTGTCCGATCGAGATCTTCTGCCTACCTTGCAATGTTGAATTAGGTGAAGTCGAATGAAGCTTATGAAGGATGTCTATCTCGTTGGTGGAGGAGGCTTCGGTTGTTCACATCCTAATGACTGCAACGTCTACCTGGTTGACGGAGGAAGTGATGCCATTCTTTTTGACACGGGTTGTGGGCTCGGAGTCAAGGAGATTCTTCAGAACATAGCGATGTCTGGAGTCGAGCCTTCGAGAATCGTGTACACGGTTATCTCCCACTGTCATTTTGATCATATCGGAGGGAACTCCGAAATTAAGAAGGCGACGGGATGCAGGATTGCAGCTCATGAATCCGAAAGAGATCTGATAGAGCGGTTAGACTCCCGGATGGTTCTCACCGAGATGGCTCCCTCCAAGCTCGAAGCTGCAGGTGTCGATGTTGCACTGAAAGACGGAGATCTTCTATCTGTAGGTCGGCATCGTCTTCGAGTCCTGCACACTCCAGGGCACACCTTCGGAAGCATCTGTGTCTTCTTTGAGATTGATGGAAAGAAGGTCTTGTTCTGCGGAGACTCGGTGATGTCCCAAGGAAGATTGGGCTGGATAAACGGCCCTGGCTTCGACCTGGAAGCCTACAAACGATCCCTGTTTAGAATAGTTGAGTTGAAAGCTGATTCGCTTCTTCCCGGACACGGGACTTTCGTGCTCTCTGGTGCTCATGAACATGTCAAACTCTACTCCGACAAACTGAATTCGCCTTGGATTAACATCGTCACCTCGATCGGGTAGATGCCGAGTCTCCAAAAATGGGCCCGACGAGAAACCAGTACAACGAACAGTATTGGAGAGCAGTAGAGCGCGCGTGTTAAGACCCCGGTCTCCTCTTGCTAGTGGTCACAGCTTTTACGCAGTTGCTGGACGGTGGTGAATTGTAGCCAGTGTGGCTGAGACACCGTTGCAATACCCGAGGGGCACTAGTGCCCCAATCTAATTTGAGGTGATTGATTAACGATTAGGCACGCAAGCCACGGTTGGGTATCGGGTGCAACTCAGGATAATACTTTGGGGAAAAAGACACCTGAACAATAATGACATATAATTGAAAGCTCAAGCGTAGGATCGCCGGTGAATAGATGTCACCCTTATCAACGAAATCAAAAGATGGGGTGAAGATAAGCTACACAAAAGAAGGCCGAAAAGGCCCAAACCTAATACTCATTCACGGCTGGTGCTGCGACAGCAAATATTGGCGGAAGACGACACCTTCCCTCTCAACCGAATACCAAGTCTACTTAATAGACCTGGCCGGCCACGGTAAATCTGGGACAAATAGGACAAACTGGACGATCCCAAACTACGGTGAAGACGTAAAGGCGTTAGCAGACCAGGAGAAGCTGAGTGAGGCCACGCTCGTCGGGCACTCCATGGGCGGTGACGTGGCCCTCGCCGCAGCTCAACTTCTCGGCGGAAGGATTAGGGGTGTCGTTCTTGTGGACACCTACCACAGCCTTACGGTGAGCAGCGAGGAGCAGATCAGCAAGATAATGGCGCCGATGAAAGAGAACTTCGTGGAGGGCGCCAAGAAATTCGTCTACGGCATGTTTCCTGTAGGCGCTGATCCGGGGCTGGCGGAGTCCATCGCTGAGGACATGTCGAGTCAGGAGAAGTCCATAGCGATTCCGAGCGCGGAGGCCACACTCAGGTACGACGAGGGTGCTGCATTTACTCGCCTGAGTGTCCCGGTCAGGTGCATCAACTGTGACATGGAGTCCTCAGACTATGAGTCGGCGAGGAAGAGCCTCAGGGACTTCGACGCGACGACCATGACGAACGTTGGTCACTTCATTATGCTGGAGAAGCCGGATGAATTCAACAGGGTTCTCAGGGATACGCTTGCTGGTCTGAAGTTGACTAGTGTGCACGCGTATACGTAAAGTTGAGCGATAATGATTTGAAGATCGAGGGCGGTCTAGGCTTACAGAGCCGATCAGTTTTTTGGAGAATAACCGCTCTTTCACGAGTCGAAGCGACTTTCTGCGCTTTCTGATTCGTTCCTTTCTTCGGTCCTAGAGTCACAAGGAGAAAACCAAGGGATAGGGTCATTAGATTAACCGGTTCCAGACTTTACCCTATTGAAGTTTCATGATCAGCATGAGATCGACGGGTGATGTTGTCTGAAGGCGGCTGTGAAGAAGAGGCCTGAGCGAGGAATCGAACTAGCAGAGATGGACACACCAAGGATTTCCCGTGATCAGTTACTCGTCAGAGTCAAGGCTTGTGGAATATGTGGCAGCGATGTCCACATTTACGAATGGACGCCTTCTTACAGCTGGTTGACCAAACTCATGCCAATAGTGCCTGGCCACGAATTCGCGGGGGAGATAGTTGAGAAGGGACAGGATTGCGTAGAGTTGAACGTCGGGCAGCGGGTAACATGCATGCCCTTTGTCCCGTGTGGCATCTGTGAGTTCTGTCAGAAAGGAAGACCAATGATCTGCGAGTCCATGTTCGGAGGAGATGGAATCGTCGGACTACATCACAACGGCGCACTCGCCGAGTTTGTGGCCGTTCCCGAAGCAAGCGCATTCTTCTACCGGAGAACGTCTCATTCGAGCTTGGAGCACTGGCCGAGCCTCTCGCGGTCGCAGCCCACGCTGTGGAGCGCTCAAGCTTGGAGATCGGAAGCAAAGCGCTAGTTGTCGGGCTAGGCCCGATAGGTCTGGCGATACTTCTCCTTCTCAAGCTCTACGGAACTATCCGAATAGGAGTTGTCGGTAGGCGGGATGACAAGTTCAGGCTTCAATTGGCCGAACGGCTGGGAAGCGACAACATCTACCAGTTTGAGGAGCTAGAGCATCAAGCACGAAAATGGCCTGAACGCTACGACGCAATCTTCGAGGCTACGGGCGATCCAAGAGCTATGGCCCTGGGAACGAGCCTCTGCAAGAGCGGCGGAAGGACCGTCACTGTCGGAATTCATCCGGAGACAGCTGCAGTCGATGTCACGGACATCGTCAGGAATGAGAAGATGATAGTTGGCAGCTACAGCTTCTCTCTGCGCACTTTCGAACGAATCCTAGACTTAATGGATTCAGGTCAACTCGATCCGAGGGCGCTTATCACACATCAATTCAGTCTCGAGGATGTCGTTGATGCCTTCGAGACTGCGGCCAGCAGAAGGTGCGGCAAGGTGTTGGTCAAACCTTGACAGATGATGCCCGACATGTAACGCGTGTTCTTGTAGTCTTTGTCATAATGTAGATGGGTCTGAGCCTTGCTTGAAGGCTTCAGGGTCCGGGCGCATTCAATACTTGTTTCGCCAGATTGGGGATCTCAAAAGGCGTTTCCGCGACTCTCACCCCTGCTTTTTTGAGAGACTCTATCTTGCTCTCGGCGGTTCCTCTTCCACCCGATACTATGGCTCCCGCGTGGCCCATCCTCTTCTCTCTAGGAGCACTCTTTCCTGCGATGAAGGAGATCACAGGCTTGTGCGGTCTGGAAGCTAGGTACGCTGCAACTTCTTCCTCCATCGTCCCGCCGATCTCCCCGATGATCAGAACCACATCGGTGTGACCATCCTGCTCCAGCATCTCAATCAATTCGATGAACCTCATCCCGACGACCGGATCTCCACCGACCCCAACAGCAAGGCTCTGCCCAATCCCCGCCTGTGTGAGGAGAAGAGCAATCTCTCCAGTCAGAGTACCACTGCGCGAGATCACCGCAAGTCTGCCGGACGAAACAGAGGAAGGGGGCATCATCCCCAACGAAGTCTGGCCTGGAACGATTATGCCCGGACAGTTCGGGCCAATATAGCGCGTCCCCCTCTTCCTCGCGTATTCTTTTATCTCGACGGCATCATGTAGCGGAACCCAGTCTGTGATCAGCACCATGAACGGGACTCCGCCATCCATGGCCTCGAAGGCCGCCTCCTTGAGGAAGGGCGCTGGCACGTAGAGGACCGAAGCGTCTATTCTGTGATTGCACGCCGCTTCCTCAACTGAATCGTAGACCGGCACGCCAAATACGCTTTCTCCGCCTTTTCCAGGGGTCACTCCAGCGACGATCTTGGTGCCGTAGTCTAGCATGAGCTTGGTCTGTCGTGATCCGAGCCTGCCTGTTATGCCTTGAATCATTACGTTCGTGCCTGAATGCACGAGTATTCCCATGCAACTTCACCTGCCTGCAGCTTGTGAAATGGCTTGAATAGCCTCTTCGAGAGAGTCGAAGAGGTTTACGCCGGATGCACGAAGCTGGAGTTGTGCATTTGAGGATCCTGTTCCGTGGATGACTCCATAGACCGGCAGAGAGGTCGGTGCCTTTCTCATTGCTTCGATAATTCCTTCAGCAGCCTCCTCGGCTGGCGTTATCATCAGACTGAGAGTGAACAGGATTGCTTTCACTCGAGGGTCAGCTCTGGCCTTCATGAAGAGGAGGCCCAGAGCGCTGTAGACCCTCTCTTTGGAGGCTCCTCCTCCGGTGTCCAGGAAACAGGCGGGCTCTTGTCCCGAGCGCTTCAGCACGTCCAGCATTGTCATCACCAGTCCGGCACCGTTGCCCATTATCGCGACTTCGCCGTCCAAATCGACATAATTGACTCCTGACCTCCTAGCTTCCCTTTCGAGCGGTCCCTCCGGCCGTGTGTTTCTCATCGAATCGATCTCTGGGTGGCGAAAGAGTGCGTGGTCGTCTATGTTCAGCCTCGCGTCTGCTGCAACGAATCTCCCATCCGTCGTTTGGACGAAAGGATTGATCTCAGCCAATTCCGCATCGTACGTCCTGAAGACCTGAAATAGCCGCCAGAGCGTCAATCCTACCGATGCGGCCGCCAATCCTTCTATGCCTGCAGCTCGGGCGAGACCGCGCGCTTGATACTCACGAAGTCCCTCTAGGACGTTCACGCTAGCAGAGATCAGACTCTGCGGATCGCGCGATGCGGTCTCCTCAATGTCAATTCCCCCTCTTGAGGAGACCATGGCCACGGGGCATCCCTTGGCGGAGTCGATCGTGACACCAATATAGAATTGGCGCGCTATCTCAAGACGCTCTTCGACCAGCAGCTTTTGAACGTGGTCGCCGCCTATGTTCCTACCCAGTAGGGATGCTGCTATATCTCGTGCCTTTTCTGCGTCTTCCGCCGGTACTATCCCTCCGGCCTTCCCTCTTCCACCTGCAAGCACCTGCGCCTTGAGCATCACGGGCTTGCCGATCTCTGTTGCAGCGTCGAAGGCTTCCTTATGGGAGGCGACTAGGGTTCCTCTGGGAACTACTATGCCATACTTGGAGAGGATTGCCTTTGCCTCATGTTCGTAGAGACGCATTAACCGTTCGCTCCAAGGCTGAGGCTGATGATGTGTGGACGCCCCAATAAGTCCGACGCATGTCTGGGAATTGAGGCGAATAGCACTTCGACTAACATTCGTATCCTATGCTAAATCTCTAGCAAGCGGCTCCGTGATAGCTGTTCAAGTCTGCGATCATCCGTCTTCAAAGGCTGTTCGACACGCTTATGTGTCAAGCCATCCGATTCAATCTTGATGAAACGGATTTGGCGCTTAGGTTGAATAGGCGTGGCGTAGTCCCGATCATTCTGATCCTGATTTCGATCTTTGTTCTTGTGGTCCTCTTCGGATTATTCATCTCGGGGAGGTTCTTCCTTCCGAGGCCCGCCGTCACAGATGTCTACTGGACGGCTGAAGGTGAGCGCGTATACACGGTTCAAGTAAACGCGAAGGTCAAGGCTCACGTTTTTCTGGCGACCGGCACGGAGTTCTCGGGCGAGATAGTCATCAAGATAAAGAGAGATCTCAGGTTCTGGCCTGACAGCGAGCTGACTAGGCAGACCTTCTCAGTCTCCATGGCACCTGACTCGGTTAGAGAGTTCACGATGGAGTTCTATCCTGATAGGACATCGCAGGGTCAAGTAAGAGGATATTATGTCGAAGTTGACTTCCCCTTCGGCCATGGCAGGTGGACTATGGAAAATACGTATCCGCCAAGGCTGAACGTTCTTCCACGAGACTGATGACCAATCGAGCTCGGCAACCTCTTCACCAGAGATTTACTTCACGTCCCAAGGACTCGCTCCAAGCCTTCTTCTCCGCCTTTTCAGATTCAGCCTTCAACATCAGAGAGCGGCCGGAGGTCTTCAAAGGTACGATGAAGTATTCCTCTATTCTACCATCTTCATGTCGCAGGCTCAGCTTTCTCTTCGTACCGACAGCCTTGACTGTCTTGGCGTCCAGATATTTGCAAATTGCGAAGCTCCCGCGCGATTCGAGGGCCCTGACCTCGAGTCTGCCCTCTTTGCTTTTCGTGAGGACGGGGTCTGGAAACCGCATCGCAAACACCCTTTAGATTCTCTCGTATTGTTGAATAAGAGAGATGCGGCAAGCTTCCCGCACCTATGTCGGAGGACCTCTTTCAGTCCATTGGGGGGCCTTCGCATCGGCAATCATATCAGCCCTCGGGAGGTAGGGCTTTACGTCAACTATGGGAGATCCGGGCAGCGCGTCCAACCCTTCCACCGTCAGAATGTTCTTCTCAATGTGGATGAGTTTAACGACGCATAGGCCTATGGGATTTGGTCTGCTGGGGCTGCGGGAACTGAACACGCCCACCTCTGGGGCTCCCTCGTGGATTCTCGGGATGACCCGGAGGACGCTTCTGTCTTTCTCGTTGTCGCGAAGATGCAGCCAGTAGAGCACAATAATGTGCGAGAAATCCTCGATTTTGAGTAGGCCTTTCGCATATTCGGGGAATATTCGGATCTTCGAGGTTTCGTTTTCGACCTCTTCGACCTGTCCGACAAAGTGAACTCTGCTCAATCCTCTCAGGCCTTGCATAGAGATCGATCCTCAAATGATACAATCTGATAATAGAGGTGCGACCATCTTTGAAAAGGATGTGTCGGAGCAGCCAGGAGTCACTGAGAAAAAGGGGTTTGGTGGCGCTCAAGCCTTCCTTGAGCGTCTCCACGCATACCAGACGACGAGTCCAACAACGATGGTTATCGCAGCGACCGTCACAACGAGGTACCATGGCTGCACGTCAATCTGCTTTGACTCCGTCCCTGAGTTGCCGTATTGATCACTTGCTTCGACTTGAATATTGTAGGTGCCAGTCGGATTGGTGACTGATAGGTACTGGGAGCCTGTCCAAGTGAGTTTCGCCGAATCGTAGACCAGCGTGATCTTCGAGAGGTATGTACCACTGGTGATCGTCGCAGACACGTTTCCTACCGTGAGTCTGGTTCCGTCTGGGTAGGTGGCGTTGGCGCGGATTCCTATCGTGTCATAGACCAAGTTGTAACTTGTCTTGTCGGTCCAAACCGCGACAGAGAATCTAGCAGCAACTATTCCCGCCATCATCTGCCCAGTTCCAGAATTATCCGATGTGTCTCGCGCTTGGACGCTGAACGTGTAGTTACCTAGAGGATCGTCCATCTCCATTTTCTGAGATCCAACCCATCTGCCGATTGTCGCATTATATTGCAGCGACTGTGTGCTCAAGACAAGGGCGCCTAGAGTTACGTTCAATCTCACCGAGGAGCAGAGGTCCAGCGCTAGGCATGAAGGCTTCAGTGAGCTTCCATTCGGATACTTCACCGTGGCTTGAATCTGAGCTGTCTCGGTCCTCTGGTACTCTGACATGTCGGCAGTTACTATCACTTGGAGAGTCGCCTTTGTCACCGCTATCGCGGCCGTGTCCGAGCCCGTATTCGCATATCCGTCATCAGCCTCGAACAGGATCGTCCATTCTCCGATCGGGTCGCTGGATTTGATCTGATACGATCCCCTCCAGTCTCCGAAAACCAGCGAGTATGTCAATGGCACCCGCGCAATCGTTGAAGCGCCGATCTTCATGGTCGCATTCACAGATCCGAAGCTCATTCCTGTGCCATTCGGATAGCGTATAGTAGCCGTCACTTGAATCGTCTGCGTCCTTTGATAGGTCGTTGCATTCGATGAACCTGAGACCGTGAGTTGAGCCGCTGAAACGCTGACAATTTTCGATGCTGACCCACTGTTGTCGTAAGCGTCCTTTGTCGAGGCGGTTATGTTCCAATCGCCTATAGGATCGGAGGCCTTTATTGGGTAGGTCGTTCCCCACGTCTTCGCCGCAGCGCTATATTGCAGTGTGAGGCTGGCAATCTGTGCTGCTCCCTTCTTCAAGGTCGCTGTGACCGATCCTGTCCCGAGCACGGTCCCATTCGGGTATTTGACAGATGCAGTGATTTGAACGGATTCGGTTCGCTGGTAGGCGTTCTTGTCGGTTTGCAGAGTCATCACGTATGCGGCTTTGGAGACCGGCAGGGTCTTTGTGGCTGAGCCGTTGTTTCCGTGTGGATCTTTCGTGTAGACGACGATCGAGTACGTTCCTGTGGGATCATTGAGTTTGATCTTGTAGCTGTAGGTCCACTTCTTGATGGTGGTGTTGTACGTCATCGAGACTGCTGAGAGCATCTTGGTTGTGCCTACAGTCATGTTGAGCCTAACTGAAACGCTTGTCTTGATGGATGTGCCGTTCGGATATGTCGCGGTCGCATTGATTTTGATTGTTTCTGTTCGCTGATAAGATGCCTTGTCTGTCGTGATGCCGATCGCTATAGTGGCCTTCTTAATGGTGAAATTCTTCTCGTACGAGAATGAAGGGTTTGGAGAATCATAGGCGTATCCACTGAGCGTCGCCGTCCACGTTCCGAGAGCCGTGTCGTTACGCGTGTTCCACTCGATGGTCCACCTTCCAACGTCGTCGGTTGTTTTAGTCTTGCTTACTGTGGCTCCGGGGCCTGAGAAGTCGACAGTAACGGAACTAGATATCTTGGCTCCTCCTCCCTTGACTGTGACCTTCTGGGTCCGCTCATACGCAGTCTTGTCTAGGTTCCAGACTCCGAAGTGGCATTTTGCCAAGACAGCGCCTGTTGTAGCATTCTTGGCCAAGACTGTGTAGGTTCCTAGATCGGCCGTCGAAACCAGAGACCACGACTTTGACAAACCACCAGCGCCATCAGTGGTAGATGCCAGCGTCGCCTTTGAGGAAGAAGAGGTTGCGCTCAAATTGAACAGCATCTGCACAGTGACTTGGGCGTTGGGTGCAAAGTCCGAGCCGGTAACTGTGACCGTTTGTCCGGGCTGGTAGACAAGTTTGTTTGTTGTGATCGATTCGGGCATAGCTGAGACATTGGGCGTGGTAATGCTCTGTGCCATATACACTACGAAAATCATGGCAAATGCGAGGATGATGGAACTCCTTTCGATTCTACGTAGCTTCATGTTCGATGCACTTGTGTCTCTCTTCGGACCGGCGTCGCATATAATACTAGACCCTAGAACACCATGAACAGAGACCGGAACGAGAGGAGGCGCTATCTCTCTTCTATTAGTTGGGATAGGTTGTGTCTTAGGAATTTTCTGATGGTGAGGGGTGGGTTGCGTTCTGTGAGTGCGTGGAGGAGGGTGTCTATGAGTATGAGCTCAGGCCGCTCTTTGAAGTGTGGATGGCATAGCTGGTCGATGAGGCGATTCAGGTCGCCTTTGCTTGGACGTGTTCTGCGTTTTGCCTTCTTTGTCATAGGGTTCGAGTCAACTCTGATGGTGGAAAAAAGAGGGTGGGAATGTTGTTAAGCGGTCGGCGCGTCTACTAGGGCTATCAGCTCTTGGATGGTCCGTTTATCCTTGCCCATCAGCTCCAGGCCTGTCCTCAACTCGACCTCGCCCTGCCTCGCCAGCTCCGCTCTCTCCTCACCGCTCATCTTATGGAAGGACTCTCTTAGCTCGCTGATTCTTTCTCCCACCATCTTACTCCTGGACCATGGGTCAGTCTCTGCCTCGAACCTCAGAAGGAAGCTCGTATCCTGCAGACCTCGCACCAGATGTGTCATCCATGCCTCATATCCGCCCCTTCCACGGATCGCGCCCAAAAACCATGACCGCTCTTTTTGGTTGATTCCTGCGAGCCAGCGCCAGCTGCCCCAGCCCGAGCTGAACTCCATGATGCCCCTTCGCGCACTTCTGCGTTCCGTCAACTTTCATCATCGCACTTCCAGCAACAAAATTGACCCACAGAAAAGCTTTCGAGGTGAACTACTGACCTCATAGCTAATTGAGAGGTCATCATAACCGATGCAAGGTAGAGCCTCGAAACGATGGTTACGCTTAGCAAAGGTCGTTGAGAAGATGCGGGGTGGCGGATGGTTCAGCCCTAAAGATCTGGCCTCACATCTTGACCTCGCTGAGAGAACTGTTGACTACGATCTGAAGCTGGGCACCCACATCGGGATTTTCAAACACGACGAGGAGAGGGGCCGATACGCCTGGATCGAGTACGAGTCTGGAGAGGAGAGAGTTCGCGGACTTCTAGGGACTTGGGCCCTCGGTTTCATATTGAACATTATTTTTGATGCGTCGTTGAAGCCGATAGAATGGTTTGAGAGATATCTTATACCGTTTGCGGCAGCCGAGTCAGGTATTGATCCGCAAGACGAGAAGTTCAGAAAACTTTGTTTCAGAGTTCTTGGAGAGTTTTTCAAGGAACCAGAGAGATTCGTAACGCCAGAATTGTTGAAGGCCGCCAGAGAGTTGGCAGATAAAAGACTGAACCAATGCCTCTCTGAACTAGAGATCATCCTAAAGGATGAGATGTCAGAGGAACGTGATCGAATCCACTGAAGGGAACCACCGGAAAACATGTTATGAGCAAACCCAACACGCACGCGAATTGAGGACGGTGTGTGCTTCGGACTCTCCAAAGGATCGAGAAGGGCGGCAGTGAATGAAATCGAGTAGTGTTGAATGGTATTTGAATTGAATAGTATTCGAATAAGGTGAATAATCTGAATAACTTTTGGACAGTGGCCTTGGGAGAGGCTATGGAGTCACTGAATAAACAGGAGATGAATAATATTCGAATAGTATTCGAGTAAATCGAATAATCTGAATAACGGCAGACAGTGACTGGAGCGTTTGCTCCGATTACCCCTCCCAGGCCCCTATGGAGGTTCATTGGAGGATTCTGCGCGCTGATTCCGGAGTATTGGTGATGAGCCATTCAAATTACTCAGAGCTATTCAGAGTTTGAAGCCACTTGTGCGTGAATGATATTCATGTGCATGAAGAGGCATAGGAATCCCCAATGACAGGGAAGTAGAGGGCATGCTAGCGCTCGCGATAGTAAGAGGACTTTCACACGAGTAGCGCGCAGATGCTGTAGATCATCAGTTAAGTTTGAATTATTACTCTATCAGATTTCTTACCACTCATAAAGACAATATCTATCCTACCAATGAGAACGCGTTCGAGGGAATGGGTAGTTATCTGCTCTTTGATGACTTTTTCAGGGTTCTCATCCAATTTGTTTATCATTAACCTAAGAGCATGTTCTTTCTCCTTTAGATCTTCTGTGAAGGTTGCCTTACCATAAAATTGGGTGGTCTTAAAGAGGTGATCACACTGATTCTGCTGGTATCCTATATCGACGAGTGCTTGCCCCCATACTTGGTTATTGCTACGAAGGATCCCGAGCTTCTTCCCTTCCCTCGCACAATGGAAGTAGATGCATCCTTTCATTTCATCATATGCATGGGTCAAAGTCACCAAGTAAGGCTCATCATTAAGACTCATCGCAATTGTAATGTGTTTTGCTTCCTTCAGAATTGATATCATTTCCTTAGGGTCAGTTATGGCCTTGTCACTCCGTCTCAGCAAATCATTCTCCCCTCTCAAATCATGCAGAATAGTGTTATACTATTTTTCACTCTTTCTAATCTTCTTATGAGCAAGAGGCCCTAACACCCTGTGTGTGTAGGAGTTCAATTTTATTCTGACAAGACTCGAAAGGAAAAGCGACACAGCGCGTTCACACGCGCGGGTCATTAGTTAGCCCTCTCACACCTGACTGGTGGTCTCCTATAGCCTTAATCGTGATCATAGCGCTTCTTTCGGGAGTTGTGGTCTTCAGCGCCCTTAGATTCCGCGCGCAGTTTACGTTTTGAGACAAGCATCTTAGTTTGGTTGGTCCCTATGCATATTGAAAAAGAAGAAAAGGGATTTCTATAGAGACGTCGCGGGTCTGAGATGCTTCCTCAACCGTGGCTTGTTTATCCATGCAGAGGGAAGT
>Ga0315308_1001470_pt1 | contig 13505 bp, 17 predicted proteins | sample TDP3_MG_FD_203078 | JGI IMG/M metagenome (GOLD analysis project Ga0315308, IMG submission 203078) | Freshwater sediment microbial communities from Lake Towuti, South Sulawesi, Indonesia - TDP3 | ecosystem: Environmental > Aquatic > Freshwater > Lake > Sediment | place: Indonesia: South Sulawesi... | reverse complement strand
TATTCTGTAGAGAACAACAGTCGGGTTGCAGGGGTCAATTCCAAATTCTGGTTTAAGGCTGTTCTCTGATTTCCAGGAACGGATTACTCTGTGTCAAGATTGTGAATTCATAACTATTATCAATCTGGGTCGTAGACGCCTAAATCAGAACCGGTATAGACGCATTGCCTGAGTGACAGCAATGTTTCCCATCGACCCCCTGTGGGTTTACATATGTGTGCCCACCGTTTTAGTTTCTGCGCTGGTTTTGATAAAACTCAGACAGCAAAAAATCAACAAACAGGTTGCGAGTGAATATACCGGTGAAGACAAAGAAGAAGCGCGAACCCCTGAAAACGAAGCTGCGGTAGAGAATTTAGCTGAGGTTGAGGAGACCAAGGCAAAACCCGAATTTTCTAAGGAAAAAGGATCTCAAGACTGCTCTCATTATTTGGGGTATTTGTACATGAAGAAAGCCCCAGATAGGACTCACATTCCAAGCGAATGCTACAACTGCAACAAACTGCTGCAATGCCTCTATTCACCCAACGTCATCGAAAAAGTCTACGGAGAATAAAATAAGTTCGAATCAACGAATTGACTATTTTTTGGCGTATTCATAGAGTCCAAAAAGGTTTCCGTCAGGGTCTGCGAACGTAGCCATGGCGTTTCCGTTTTCCTTCGACTTTGGAACCACAATTTTTCCTCCCTGTTTCACAACGTTTTCTAAAGTCTTGTCAATGTTATCCACAAGAATGTAGACGATGATCCCCAATGGTTTCTCCTTCGGAAATCGCCACATCCCGCCTCTTGGCTTTTCGCCAGTGTCAATCAACCAGTAGGCATAGTCTTTGTTCTCTTTGCCGCTTATTTTCCAATCAAACCAGCTTCCGTAAAACTTCTTAGCTTTTTCCAAATCCCTAACACGTATTTCAACAAAATTGAATCTGTTTGTCACTTTCAGTTTCCTCCAAATGGTAAAGAACAGATGTTCACGTATGTAATTTTAAACTTTTTGTTCCTATATTACTGTAGAAGGGCACCTCAGTAGACAAATCGTTACGACAAAACTTATGAGAATAGAAGTAAATCAAAGTGGAAGGTCTAATCGGACCTTTGTAGGGTTGTCAGAGCTGACTTAGAAGGATAAAATTTGAGCAGATTTGAGCTCCTGAAGTTGGTCGACAGAATGTCTTCCAAGCCTACTGTTAGATACCTGACTTACTCGGTCTCTGTAGGCTTCTTCTTCGCATTGATTTTGATTCCGCCCATACTGGGGATACTTCTCAAATGGAATGAGGTGGGACAGATTTTTGAAAACCCAAGTCTCCAATCCAGAGCCTTAGCCGCAGTCTACGCGTCTTTCGGGATAGCCCTTTTTGTTTCATTGATAGACATAGTTGCTGGTTTACCTTTAGCCTGGTTTATTGCCAGAGGCAAATCGAGATGGCTAAACGCGCTCGACACGCTGGTTGACATACCTTTCATTCTGCCAACCGTGGCCCTCGGCTATTCACTGCTTCTTTTCTGGAGCAAACCGGAAGGCGTTTCTTCACTCTTCGGCCCTAGTCTTATCTCTCAAGGCTGGCTTCTCGTCATTTTGCTTCATTTCGTCTTCTCTTATCCTATTATAGTTAGAGTGATGGTGGGAGCGCTCCTCGACTATCAAATGGTCTACGAAGAAGCGTCCAGAACCCTAGGCGCACCGCCATTTACAGCCGACAGAACAGTCACTCTTTCCATCTTGAAGCCCAGCCTGGTGTCATCTTTCATACTAGCCTTCGCCAGATCAATCTCTGAAACTGGCGCAACCCTGATGGTCGCAGGCACATTTGAGAATGGTCCGGTCTTCATCGCCCACGCACGCGCAGAAAATCTAGGGGAGGCTCCATTGGTTTTTGTTAGTTTCGTGTTGATAGCCGTTTCTTTCATGATTTTTGCAATTATCACAGCGCTGGGTCCCCGATTAAAGTTATCTAGTAAAAAGGTTTGGCCCCTTTTCGAGAGGAGATTGAGCGGTTCCAACGTCGCGATTTCAAAAAACACTATAACAATAGTGATATTTTTCCTAGTTGTGCTTTTGCCTTCTCTCTTCGTAGCCTTACCAGCCGTGTACGCGATTTCCAATGGAACTATATCTCAAGCATTGTCTGGGACCGGAATCTGGCAGGGCTATTGGCAAAGTCTGATTCTGTCTTACTTTGTCGGCGCTGTTGCTACGTTGCTGAACACTCTGATAGGGTTGCCAATGGCTGTGCTTATAGCTAGGAAGAGAGCCGGCGCATTGCCTTCAACAGCTTTAGACGTGCTCGTAAACGTTCCCTTAATAGTTCCTTCTATCGCCCTCGGAGCATCCATGAGGTTTTTCTGGAGCAACTTTGCCTTCGTGCCTGAAATTGTCTTGCTTGTTTTTGCACACATTTCCATAACTTATCCTTACTTTGTTAGGGCTATGGCGTCTGCTGTTGAAAGAATCACCATGGACTTAGAGGAGGCTTCCAGAATCCTCGGAGCCAGACCGTTCTCCCTATTCAGAACCATCATCTTGCCACTCACAAAGTATTCTTTGTTTGCAGGCGCCCTCATAGTCTTTACAAGGAGCGTAGACGAGACAGGAGCCACTGTGGCAGTGTTATCCAAGGAATCTATGTTAAAAACAGTGCCTGTTCTTTTAGTTGGCTGGGTCAACCCCGGAGGAACTCCGACTGCTACGGCGTCCGAAATTGGTTTGGGAATAGGCTTCTTGGTCATCTTATCATTCGCAGTTTTGCTGGTCATGCGACTAACAGTTAGGGGAAAGGAGAGAAGGTACTGACATGCACAACCTCATTGCTTTTACACTCGCACTAATTCTGGATGGTGCCTAGATGCCTGAAGTCAAGGTTGAAAATGTCAGCAAAAAATTTGGCAAAGGCAAGATTGTTGCAGTCGACAATGTCAGCCTTCAAATAAATAATAAAGAATATTTCTCTCTCCTCGGCCCGAGCGGCTGCGGAAAAACCACGTTGCTCAGGTTGATTGCGGGGCTCATTCAGCCAGATGAAGGAAACATCTACATCGACAGAAAACTTGTCAACAACGTTCCACCTGAAGACAGAGGCATCGGATTCGTCTTCCAAACATATGCCTTGTTTCCTCACATGGATGTCTGGGACAACGTGACGTATGGTCCTCGAGTCAAGGCGTGGGACACACAACAAAGCAACAAGATTGGACGCGAAATGCTGGAGATGGTTCGACTCTACGAACGTTCAAAAGCGTTTCCACAAGAACTCAGTGGAGGAATGATGCAGAGAGTAGCCGTGGCTCGAGCCCTTTCTGCAGGAGCCAAACTGCTATTGCTAGACGAACCGTTAGGGGCTCTAGACGCAAAAATTCGATTGGAGCTCCGATACGACATCAGAAAACTCGTAAAAGACTTGGAGCTAACAGCCATACACGTCACACACGACCAGAGTGAGGCTATGGCAATATCTGACAGAATAGCTGTAATGAGAAAGGGCCGTGTACTGCAAGTTGGCACGCCACAAGAACTTTACATGAACCCAAAAGAAATCTTTATAGCAAACTTCGTGGGCGAATCAAACTTTCTAGAAGGGTACGTAGGATCCGTTAATGATGTGGGGGCTGTCTTGGAGTTGCGAGGAAAACTCCGTGTCAAGGTTGCAGACAAAAACAAGAGCTTAGGAGAAAGGGTTGTTTTGGCGGTCAGACCGGAAGCCTTTGATGTGGAGAAGGGACGTAGAAAAGTTGAGAACGCCATGTCTGGTCAAATCGAGAGGGTCAGGTTTGAAGGCACAGACATACGCTATGAGGTCAGACTTGAAAATGAAGACATGGTTGTGGTCACGCGCCCCACGCTCGCTGGCGAATGGTTCGATGTAAGTGAAAAGGTCACTGTCAGTTTTCCTCCAGACAAAAGTTTTGTATTCACCTATCCAAGCAAGGGGTTAAGAGAAGAGTTAGTGGCTGAATGATAAAAGGGAGATGGTTTGTGACCCGAATTCACAGCAATACAAAAATAATAATAGCGTCATAATGAAATAGAGGGCAAAACTATGGAAAGATGGTTTGTTCAACGCCGCAAATCCAAGGTTCTGGAGTTAGCAGATAGGCAACTAACGTTGGCAATAGACACAGTAGCCGAGCTTGAAAACTCTATTTCTGCAGCCTCGAAGAAAAATGTGGAAGACGCAAAAAAGTACATTGAGAAACTCTTTGTCACAGAGGAAGAAATAGACAGTCTCAGACGAACAATCTTCGAAGAATCAACAAGGGGCAGTCTGCCAGTGAATGACCGAGAAGACCTCATGCATCTTGTAAAGAGACTAGACGTCATGGCCGATTACGTAAAGGATTCCGGGAGAAATGTGTTGCTGCTCTTAGAGATAAGCATACCAAAAGAACTCTGGAACATTTATGAGGAAATGGCGAAAGACTTGGTTGAGTGCGCCAAAGCCCTTAGAGCCAGCATTGAAAAACTGGGAAGCGACCCTATAGAGGCAAGGACGCTGTCAGAGAAGGTCGACCAAGTAGAGAAAAGAGTAGATGAAAAGCATCTCAAAATAAAAGGGCTTCTTTTGAAAAGCGACAAAGAAGTCAATCCTTCAACATTGTTAATACTCAAAGACCTAGTGGAATCCATGGAGCAGGTGGCTGATTCGTGTGATGACACCGCCGACTATGTGAGGGTGCTCACAATAACGCGAGAAGCCTCTTGAGAACTATGGGTTTGTTGACTCTGGTCTCTCATTTTGTTTTCTATGTGTCTCGATAGGTTCTATCCTCACTTTGATTTCAGCGACTTCGTCGAATTCTTGTTTCACTTTCTCCTCGATTTGGGCTGTTATGTTGTGGGCTTCGTTCACTGTCATCTTGCCGTCGACCTCTACGTGCATGTCGCCAACAACGTAGGGACCGAGTTTCCGCAGGCGAATGCTATGCACGGCTCTTACGTGAGCAAAGTTTTTGGCTATGTTTTCGATGTCTGAGACTATCTCTGTGCATGAGCACGCATCCATCAGAACCAGTGAGGCTTCTTTGATTATGTAGTATGAGACGGTGAAAATGAATAAGGCTATTATGATGCCCGCTATCGAATCTGTTTGCGTTACGCCTAAATAATGGCTGAAGGCTATGCCGAAAAACGCAGTTATCGATGTCAAGAAGTCTTTCACCGAATTAAATGCGTCGGTTTTCAACGCCAGAGAGTCAAACCTCTGTGCTTCGCGCCTCTTGAAAACTGACATTACCATTGCTATAGACGCAGCAATCAGTGCCACGATCATGGCTATTTCTGCATTGACAATCTGTCTCGCATAGAGTAACACCTGATAAGATTCGTAAAGAATCACCGCGCCCAAGATTATCATGAAGAATGCAGCGACTATGCTGGAGAAGGTTTCAACTCTGTAGTAACCGAAGTGAAACTTGCCGTCTGGAGCCTTCCTGGACAACCGCAAACCCACCCACACGATGAGCGATACGGCAGCGTCGGCGAAAGAATGAGTGCCATCGGCGATCAAGGCGACACTTGCAGAGAACATTCCAACCACTACCTCAACTATCCCCACAAGCACCAGAACCGCGAAGGACTTGGCGGCTACAGCTCCGCCTTTAGCCAACTCCATACGCTGCAATTGGAATCACTTTTGAATAATCGTTGTAGATTGAAAATACGTTTTCACACTATTTTGTTTTGCTATGATGGTTCAAATTTCAAAAAAGTTAAGGTTTTGACGTTGTATCGGCATGTAGTGTTAGTGGCAACCGTGTCCGGCTAGGTTCTGTTCCATGTTCCTATGCATTTCATCCATATCCCCATTCATCATGCTGTGGTTATCTCCCTCGTGGTAGTTTCTGTTCATGCCCATCTGGTCTTGTTGTCTCATACTCATGGAACCGCTGTAAGTTGCGAAGCCCGTGACGATCAACGCTGAGAGCGCGATGACAGTTAAAATCGCAATTGCCTTGAGTTTTATTTGTCTTGCACCTCCCATTTTCATTTTTGTTTTCTAAGAGGATGAATAACGCCAGCCATGTTAAGAGTTGTCCATGAGACCGTTTCAAACCGTTTCAGTCGGTCACTTTTTCTTCTCTGTGAGAAACACGCTGTATGTTTTGCCCACTCGTTCTCTTTGAATGAGGTTCATTTTGTCGAGGTTGGTTAGAATCCTTGAAACCTTGGCTTTGCTCCAACCCAACCTGAACCGCAACGAGTCCTGGGTGATTTCTCCCGCCCTTCTTATCTCATCCACAATCGCCTTTTCATCGTTTGAAAGAACCTTTCTTATTATTTTAAGTTCGTCCACCTCTTTCATCGGCTGTTGAGTGAGCAAAGGCTGACTGAGCTGAGCGGGTTGAGCAGTTTGAATGTGAGTAGGAGTAGCGTTTGTGGAAAAGATTCCAAGCAAGGCAGTCGCAATCAAACCAGCTCCCAAGCCTAGGGTTATGGCTAAAATGTTATTGAGGTACATGCTGCCCTGCGGACTGAACCTCATCATGTGTCCCACCATTTCCTGCGTCGAAGACCCAGACTGCGGAGCCAGATAATAGCTCATGAACAAGATGGATAGGAAATAAACAAAGAGTGCAACAAACACTTCGAGCAACACCTTAGTTGCAACGATCATCGAACGACTGTTTGAGCTCATGATTTCTCTTTCTCCACTGATTATGTATTTTATTATAACTAACTAATAAATCTCTTTTTAGCCATCTTTGGGGTCTGTCGGTCTAAGTCTTCATCTGCATAAATCAGTCTGGGACGGCGACATCATCCCCCAACTAAATGAATGAATTCCTAACTGATAAAATGTTGCATATTAACCCTTTGTAGTGTCAATAGATCGATGCATTTTGGAACATTAGGCTCAACGCCTTTCTCTGAGCGCTCTCAGAGTTCCAGACACTCTTAAAACATGTATGCTTGCGGGTTTACTCTTCATTTTAGTGACCGAGGCAACAGAGGCATGGACCACGGGTAAAGCCTTGTGCGAACAGCGCAGAACAGCTTCTTTTCTTTCCCTATCATATTGGACGAAATATAGGCCAGTCTGACTTGCGCCGTGTTCACCGAAGAGTTGGATAACAGCACTCCAAACAGCGTCTTTAACGTCTTCCTCTTCAAGAGACTCTGCACTTTCTATCTTAAGGGCTAAGTAGCGCTGTTTGACTCGCCTGATCAAGGGTCTCGACTCCGAACAACACGCAAACCTGGCGCAACAAAATTTGGACTCAGCTTCTGCCTGTTTCTCTCCACAATACTCCGTGGAACCTCAGAAAGAGCGCTGAAGGCTAACGATGAATCCATGTCAAAGAGCCTAGCTAAAGCAGAATAGTCGTGGGGTCTTCGCAACAAATAGTAGTCTGTTGCTCCGCTGGAAATCAAGACGGGCACATGAAAACTCTTGGCGATGGAAGCCTCCCTGCGAAGACTGGAAATTAGGCGAATTCTCAAGAAGCCCTCTAGCGAGAGAAGTGGTGCCATATCTATTTCGAGAGAAGCCAAAGACTCTGAAGCCAGTTCAGCCTCAGCATTGTCAAAAAATCTGTTCCTTGGTTTTGTAACCGGGAAAGACAACACGTCTACTCGGCGGTCTTTGGCGGCTTGCCTCGCGATTAGTTTAGACGTGCATAACACTGCAACCACTTCGAACCTGCGCCTCAAACGACGCAGACTTGCCAAGAGTTCGTTTGTATTCTTAGGAGTAAGGTCTACTCTGCTCACGAAGTCTAGGCCAACCTCACTGCAGATTTTGCGCAGACGTTCAACTTCGTCTGGCTCAAGATTTGGTGGAAGCGGTATTCCCACTGAGCCATATCCTATTTCGAAGGATTTCTCAACCATCCTCCTCAATTGTTCAACGTCTCTAAACGGTGCGCAGAGGTGCAAATCCACGAATTTGGTCATGGAAGCATCCCGATTTCTCTGCAAATCTGCAAGATGTCTTCGAGTCTGCTCTTCTTAAATCGCAGGCGAACTCGGATAGGGTCTGAGACGCCCAGTTTAGCCCGTCCTTGAAAAGCCGCTTGCTTGTCAAACCTGAGGTAAAGGTTTCCCTTCTCCATGTGCAAGTTGATTTCTCTTAGCAGCGTCTCCTTGTCTAAAACACCTAGCTTCGAAGACAAGTTCTCCACAACCGCCTTAATCATGTCTTTTTCTCTTATCTTCGTTTCAAAAAGGGTGATTGGATTGCCATGATGCCCGAGCAAGCTGCTCCTGTCAAAAACAATGTTATCTCCCTGAGCCGTTGGAAGCAGATGCCTCGCCGCCTCGATTACCTTGTCTTCATCTTCGGTTGCGTGGGCGAAGAAACTGATGTCAATGTAGGCGATTGGCATCTGAGACAAAGCGCCACTCTCCCCCTATTCTTCTAATCGAAGGTATAAAACTGTTACACAGCATCTGAAAAGACTGCTTAATTTGGTTTCAAAGAATTTTGGAGGGCTGTGACATTTTCCACACTTTGTCTTTTCCTCAAATAAAAATAGGTTGCTGCAGCTTTGTGCTCTAAGTCGATTCCAACCTCTTGAAGTTCTTCTGTGCTAAAAACTCTTCCACCTTTTTGTCTTACCAGATTTTCTCTTTACAACTGCTTGAGCGCAAAAAGCAAGTTGACTTTTACTGATTTGAACTCTTAATTTAAAATTATCTAGAGCGAGACCACAAAATTATTAAACAAGTTGTTATTGCATGCAGTATTTAGTGCAAGTGAGGTATTGAAACACAAGGATGATTCCGAAAGAATTTTTCATAACGAGCGGAAAAGCCATAAGTCCTGTTTCTGAACTCAATGCGTTCGACCTCGCTCTCAAGAAAGCTGGAATCGCTCAGTGCAACCTTGTCTGTGTGAGTTCTATACTTCCAAAAAACTGCAGAGAAATGAACAAGCACAACATTGATGCTGGGTCGATCACGTATTCAGTTCTGGCAAGAATGGACGGCGACGAGGGCACAGCTATAGGTGCGGGCATCGCTTGGGCATGGGCCAAGAGTAAGAAATACGGTCTTGTGGCCGAGGCGCACGGATACATGGACAAAAAGGCGCTTGAAGAAACTCTAGATTGGAAAATCAAAGAGATGGCAAAGATAAGGGGAATACAAATCGGTCCTACACAGATGCGGATGGAAGTTTTGCGGGTGCCTATGGACAACTACGGCTGCGTCATATCCGCTCTGGTGTACAAACCATAAAAATTTTCTAAACAACCCTTCTACTATTTTCTTTTATGCTTGTCGAGCTCTGCGGCTAGGTCTGACTTTTTCGGCTCCACGACCCCTGTGGCGGAGTCCTCGGACCTCTTTGCCTGCGCTTGTTAATCCTCGGAAAGCTCGCCCACGATGAGCGTTATCGCATATCCAGTTGATGTCTTTGTCGGACTTGATAACGGGGTGGTTGGGATCAACCATAATGACCTCAAACCATTTGTGGCGTCCGTCTTGCCATGTCCAGTAGGAGTTGAGAACCTCCAAGTTTGGAAACTTTCTCGCGGCTCTCTCCTCAGCCATCAGTTGCAGGCTCTTCGCGGTTTTTAGTTTGGCGACACCCATGCGTTTGGATCGTCGACCACTCTTGGGCCTGGGTTTTTTTCTGCTTCCTCTTCGAATTCTAACCCGCACCGTGATGAAGCCTTGCTTCGCCTTGTATCCCAGTGTTCTCGCGCGGTCTAGGCGGGTGGGGCGTTCTATTCTAACTATTGCGTGTTGTTGTCGCCACTCGATTAATCGCTGTTTCATGAGTTCTTTTACGAAGGAGGCTTCTGGTTTGTTCCATTCTTCTGTCATGTACTTATAAGCCATTTCAAGCATTCACTCCTCTTTTGTTTATGGTTCAACCCTCACGGGTTACATTCCAACGGACGTTTATCCGTCCATGACTTGTAGCATGATGGCTTTGAAACAACTAATAAACCTTTTTCAAAAAAATTGTGTTTGTGTGTGCGCACGGTTGATCTAGCCCCTCTATTAGGATCCAAATAGGTTTTGGGAAAAAACCATCATTTTAATCAGCGAGAATTAAATCTGGTAAACATTTTCAGAGAAAATGAGGATTTGCGGGAATAATGTTAGTACACTGAAATTTTCTCCACGCCTTTTATCTTTAGAAATTTTGGGATGAGTTCACCCGGAATTTTTGCCTCGGCTATCAGTGTTAGTTTGGGTTCAGGAGACAGTTCAGGGTCATCTACAATGGCTTGTCTGATGCTAATGTTGTTCTCTGCCAGAATGGTGGCGGATTTAGCTAATATGCCTGGGGTTCTAGCGTTTACGGGCGTGATCTCTAGCACTCCTAGATTGAGGTATTTGGCGATTTCCCTCAGGGAATGACCCGCTGAACGAATTCCAGCAAATATTTCTCGCAACTCGCTACTTTTTTCAATTGCTCCGATGGTTTCGGTGACTGTTCTTCTGTCTACTCCAGCCACACGTGCTATTCGTATGGGTGGAATTTCTATTTCATTGCAGAATATCCTTCCATTCTTTACCCTTAGACCGTTTTCTACGATAACCTTTGCCACGTTGAGCCGTTCAGGATAGTCTTCTAGCCTTTGTACAACTTTGTTCCATATAGACGCCATGATGCACCATCTTTTAATGTACAATTATGTACAAGAAAGATATAAATGTAACCCACGGGTCTTATATCGTACAGAGCCGCCCACAAAACATCAGTATGGCAAGGTGAAAACAAGTTTGGGAATATCAAACAAAATCTTGGAACATGCTGTTTTGCTTTCACCTGAGGAGATCCCAACATCTTGGTACAACATTCAGGCGGATTTGCCTGAAGCTTTGGCGCCGCCCTTAGACCCCAAAACGCTGGAGCCCGTCAACCCAGCAATGCTGGAACGCATCTTCGCCAAGGAGTTGATTCGTCAGGAGGTCTCAAGCGAACGTCACATAAAGATTCCCGATGATGTTCTAGACGCTTATCTGCGCATCCCGAGACCAACGCCCCTTATTAGAGCTAAGCGACTTGAATCCTACCTGAAAACACCAGCGCAGATATACTACAAATGTGAGTATGTGAGTCCGACTGGGAGCCACAAGGCTAACACTGCCATAGCTCAGGCTTATTACAACAAGGCGCAGGGAATAGAGCGGCTTGCCAGCGAGACCGGTGCAGGTCAGTGGGGCACAGCCCTAGCCATGGCGTGCACACTCTTCGACTTGAAATGCCGCCTCTACATGGTTCGCGTCAGTTATCAGCAAAAACCAGGTCGAAGGACAATGGCTGAGACCTATGGCGCTGAAATCTTTCCTTCTCCAAGTGACAAGACAGAGTTTGGAAGGAAACTGCTTAAGGAGAATCCTAACCATCCAGGGACGTTAGGTATTGCTATCAGTGAGGCGCTCGAGGACACGCTCTCTGACGAAAAAACAAGGTACAGTCTTGGCTCTGTCTTGAATCACGTCTTGCTGCATCAGACCATAATAGGACTCGAAGCCAAGAAGCAGTTTGAGATGATCGACGTTTACCCCGACGTCATATGCGGTTGCATCGGCGGCGGCTCCAACTACTCCGGCTTCAGTTTTCCCTTCATGAGAGACAAACTGACACACAAGGTCGATTCTCCAGAGTTCGTTGCCTGTGAAGCAAAGGCGGTGCCGCACACCACAAGAGGCACTTATACATACGGCTTTGGAGACACAGCAGAGATCACACCACTTTTGAAAATGTTGACGCTAGGACACGATTACGCTTGTCCGCCCATTCACGCCGGAGGACTGCGCTATCACGGAATGGCACCAGCAATATCATATCTGATTCAGAAGGGTTACATGCGTTCAGTTGCCTACAACCAGAATGAAGTGTTTGAAGCGGCACGCACTCTGGCTCAGACTGAGGGGATGATCATTGCTCCTGAGTCGGCGCACAACCTGAAATTTGCCATCGACGAGGCTTTGCATTGCAAGCGAACGGGCGAAAAGAAGGTGATAGCCTTTAACAACAGTGGACACGGATTACTCGACCTTTCTGCCTACGAGAGTTTCTTGGCTGGAAAGCTGCAAGACTACGAGCCGGTGGAGATTAAGGTTCCAAAATACATGAGCTAAAACTTACCTCTCCTTTCTCCCTTCTCTTTTTTTATTCACTAAAACAGCTTTCTTGACGAGTAGAAAACCGCTTGAATCTTCCCAAATTTTTTCTGTTTCAACGAGTTTAATCTTTTTCTTAAAGAAAGGTGCGTCTAAGACCAGAGTTTCGTATTCTCCACCTTCTCCTATGAGTGAAACCTGAAACTTTTTGTTTAATTCACTGAGGTCGTTGATTGTTGTCTGGTCGATTTTTCTTCCAAGCCAGTCTTGAGTGAAACCGTGGGCGAAGACCCCTACAATAATTGTTTCCATCTGAAGTTTAACCAATTCGTCTAACAATTTTTGTGGGTCTTGGTGCCACAAGGGCGCAATCGACTTCAAGCCTAATTCGCTGCAGATTCTGTCGATGCGTTTCTTCTGATACTGCGACGATATGGCTCCCGAAACAACAGCATCAACATCAAGTGTCGCCAGCAATTTTTTCAGGTCTTCAACCTCCGTCTCTTTGACTCCAGCAGTTTCAGCCTTGACCAAGGGGATGCCCACAGCTTCGGCGAAGAGGTCAGCTAGGTGAATGTTGGGGTAATGAAACATCCAACTGTCTTGACGTTGAGGAATCATGGTGACCAAGCAAGCCACTTGGTAACCCATTTTTATGGCATGATACAACGCTAGGGCAGAGTCTTTTCCACTGGTTACGAGCGCTGCAACCCGCAAACTGGACACGACCATTGTTGAATTAAGGCGACCTACTGCTAATAGGTTATGGTTATCATTCGTTTTTCGTGCAACCAATATTTTTGAAGGTATTCTTCACAGCGTCGGCGTCCCTCTTCAACTGGTTGATCCCAGAGGGGCACTGTTATCATCCCCCAGTCGCACTCAACTTCAGCAGCCTCCACTTTCATGGCAAAGAAATCTCTGATGCTTACAAAACTTGGGTTGGCTAGGTTTTTTCGGTTGAGAACGAGCGCCCCAAATCTGTGGGAGGAACTGTTTAAGGACTGGATTATGCTTTCGACGCGTTGTTTTGTGAAGCCCGTGTTCACGACATCGTCCACGACAAGAAGGTTTTCACACAGGGTTAATTGCTCATTGAAATAGTTTCTCCAGTCTAGACTTGGAAAATAGGATTCCACGTGATGCTGCATGTAAGTGTGGCGCTGAGCCACGATTGGAACAAAGTTTTCAATCACTCCATTTATCTTTGCTACGCTGTAAGCAACCGGCAACCCCTTCAGGACAACTCCCAAAATCAACGTCTTATTCAGGTTGAGTTGACGCCGTATTCTCTCGTTTAAACGTTCAATCACTTTCTGGGCTACAATTCGTCTTCTCATCCAGCTGCAAGCCCAACCCTAAAACAACCACTTTACTATATAGCTTTTTGTTCAAGGATTAGAAAGTCATTGTTGAACGAACATTGCCGCCTCGTCTGATTTGCGGCACAACAGAAATTCTTTGCGACGCAATGGTAGGCAGT
>Ga0315308_1001468_pt1 | contig 13520 bp, 16 predicted proteins | sample TDP3_MG_FD_203078 | JGI IMG/M metagenome (GOLD analysis project Ga0315308, IMG submission 203078) | Freshwater sediment microbial communities from Lake Towuti, South Sulawesi, Indonesia - TDP3 | ecosystem: Environmental > Aquatic > Freshwater > Lake > Sediment | place: Indonesia: South Sulawesi... | reverse complement strand
GCTTAGAACCCTAAGCTAGTGCGTCATTGCTCTCGTTGTTTTGGTTCATGCACAAGGAACAACGTTATCAGGAATTGTGGGATCATGAAGACTAGCATTAGGAAAAATGGAAGCTGATGCGAGATGGTTGAGTAAAGTATGCCTCCAAGCAACACTCCTAGAGCCATGGTGATGTAGTTGAAGAACTGTGAAAAGCCAGTGACTTTTCCTCTCTGCTCCTTCGGCACAAGGTCTGCCATCAGGGCTGAGTACGAAGAAAACATCATCAACTGGGTCACCCCCAACAAAATTAGTGACACGATTAATCTGTAAAGGTCACCATAAACGAAGAGCAGCAGTGCGGGAATGCCGATAACATACGAAAGCAGCAGAGGGATTTTTCTCCCAACCCTGTCAACAAGTTTGCCAATTGGGATGGCCAAAAGAATCATGGCGACAAACAGAAACATCAAAACCAGCGACCATTCAGGTCTGGACAGACCCAAGTCTTGCACAGCGTAGACCACTGTGAAGGTCTGTATCATAGCGATCGAAAACCCTCCAATCAAGAAAGCTAAGAATAGGTAGAACGTTGATCTCGGCACTACTTTCCAAACCTTGAAGCTTTCTTTGAGTGAGACTGGGTAAGCCTTCAGTATCTCCTTGGCGCTTATCTTTGGGGGATCTGAAATGGTTTCTTTTAGATTTGATCTAAGGGCGGCTGCCACTAGAAATAAGGCGACAACTATGCCATAGCTTATTCTCATGCCACTTATCGATCCATAAACTCCGTACAGAAAAGCGGCTATGGCAGGTCCAGGCGTCGTGGACACAGACGCTATGAGTTGAGTTATGGATGTGCCCATTCCGCGTTTTTCAGGCGGCAGCGAATCTGAAATCATGGCGAATAATGCAGGTTGATAAATGAGGCACAGGTTGTGTATAACTGCTCCTAAGAGAATGGCTTCCCAGCTGGGCGCCAAAGCGTAGAAGATGAAAGACGACGCAACGCCAAAAGTCATCGTGGAAATCAGCCATCTTCTACCATATTTATCAGCAAGGTAGCCGCCTGGAAACTGGACTGACGCTAGGCAAAGGAAGGATATGAAGCCGATTACGCCGAGGATGGCTTCGTTGCCGCCCAAGTCTTTGACGTATAATGGGTAGTATGCTCCTGGGATTTCGCCTGCAAAGTCCATGAAAACCCAGCTCACTACGAGGACTAGGTAATTGCCTCGGAAGAACGAGAATTCTTCTCTAAGAGTATCAAGCAACGGCAACTTGGAACGGCCCTCGGTTAATTGCCGAGTTTTGGGCTGTGTAGTATCGGGCTGAGATATTTAACCGTTGCAGACAAAGACGCAAGGTTTTATGAGACTACCTTCATTAATCCACTAGTGCTTGATACTAGGAATGCTTCATGGATTCAGGAATTGTGCCAGCTCAAGACTACGTGAGGTCGCTTGAGCAGAAGTATCCAGGCTTGGACTTTCCAGCTTACAAGTTGAGACAATGGTATTCGAAAGCTTGTCAAGTGTTTTTTGATTGCTCAGAATCTGACAAAGAAAGCTGCCTTCAAGGGATTCTTAAGAACACAGACTATGCTGCCTTCACAATATTCTTTGTTGCCAAAGAGCAGGGCAGAGGATACAGGCTCTTGGATGCTAGCTTCAGGAATCTAGGCACAGAAACCTTGGAGCGCTTTATCACACGGTTTCATTCACAATTAGAATCCATGACCAAGTTAGGAATGCAAGCCACAGGACTGGAATATGCAGAATGCATAGGACACAGTTACGTTGAGCATGAATGATGAGCCCTAGTCTGATTTCGACGGCCTAGCGTCAGGCTTGATAAGCGCTTTTCATAAGCTGGCTTCGATGGTAACTTGACCCGTTGTTGCTGATTTGTCAGCCTTCGGCGCTCAATATTTCTGGCCCTTGCTTGAGCCTTGGCGATTTTTGTCTTGGATGGCAACGTTGTTCGTTTCGGTTTAGGAAACTTGAGGGGGCGCTTGAAGAAGTCAGTCTTTTTGTTTTCCTTCTTTTTTTGTTTGACTGTGGGCTTCGCAAGTCTGACAAATGTGACTGTTCGCTCGTTCATGTCAACCCTTTCAACATGCCACCCCACAGTTACCCAAGGTCTTCCTTTTGTGTTGTTCCACCATTCAGCGTCTCTTGAAGCGTTGATGGGCAGGTTGTCACCGATTATTCCCTCAATGTCCCTAATCGGAAGCACAACCCTATCAGTGAACATGCCTCGGCGCAGAAGATAACGGCTCAATGAACTGTATTTTGTCCCAAAGCGTCTAGGCGAAACCTCCCTACGGGCGCAGCTTAAGCAGATGATGTACCCATCCTTAGTGTGAGTGGTACAGTCGAAACAGTAGAGCCTAGAGCAGCGTGAGCAGCGTCTCAAGTAAGAACTTGAAACAACACGTTTGCAGAGTCCGCATTCATCTTTCAACAGTAACATGGTGTGATACTCAGCATTACTGAAGATTTAGCATGGCATTAATCTTACGTATTGCCAATTCAAAAGCATAGCTAAAAACGGCAAGGCAGTGACTACTATGCGTTTGAACTAGGCTGAAAGCAGCATACGCGATGTCTGAACTAGATTGGGCTTGTGCCTACTTTCTTTCCTTCTGCAACCATCATAGTAACAGTGGAGCGAACGCCGTTGAGTTTGCGGATTTCATAGGACACAACGTTTTTCAGTTCGTCGATTTTCTCCGCTTCGACGTAGGCCACTGCATCATATACGCCGTAGACTGTGTAGGCTTCTTTCACGGTCTTCATATTCTTGAGCTGGTTAACTACGTCTTGCTCCATTCCAGCCTCCGTGTTTATCAGCACGAACGCTCTTGCCATGACATTTTCTCCTCAATTCTGCTATATGCAAGTGATTCCACTAATAAAAGATTCGCAAACTAGAGAACAACGTGTTATCACGTCAACACCGAGAGGCAGAAACACGCAAAACTGTCTGTATCAAAAGCAAATAAGAAGCAGAAGCACTACTTTCGTCAAACGAATCCTATAAGGCGTATCTTGCTTCCACATTTGTTACATTGGATGGTTAACTCTTCCAAAGAATCGCCATTCACCCTAGTGTCAATGATTGCGTAGACGTTTTCAGATTCATCTTCAGGCGATATCATCACGCCACAGTTGGGGCACGGGAAGTCACCCTTGCCGTCAATTCTAGCTAAGTCAATAGTGAATATCTGGGGATTTGTTTGTTTCATCTTTTCCATCTTCCAGCGCGTTGTTCCACGTTTTTCGTTTGTGTGGTGTCAGATTTATTATAACGTTTATGAACTGATAGTATGCATTCGAGAAGCGTAGGATTAAAATACTGATGTTCAGTATAGCGCATGAATTTTTGGTTCTGAGACTTCATTCTTTCCGTGCCGACTAGATAGCAATCACAGCAGATGATCAAAGCCAGCCTCGACGCTTCCTGCCGAAAACTCGAAAAAGAAAACATGATTTCCAGCAGTTCATCGCAAACTGTGGAAATGCGTGAAGGAGACAGCAGTTTTTATGGTTCGTTTATTTTGATCGCTTGAGTTGGACACTGCACTTCACATGCGCGACAGAAGATGCATTGAGGCTCGTTCACTGGATCAGATTTCTTCTCAGATGTTGGATGCCCAGGCGAATCAGCCCAATCGAAGACGCTGACGGGACAAACTGATATGCAGATGCCGTCTCCATTGCAGACGTCGTGATCAACCGCAACCTGAGTTCCGTGGACTCCAAGTTTTTCAGGAGGCTTCACTTCACCTCTGACCTTATGCCCAGCGTGTTCACCAGTTACAGGCTTCTTCATGAAATCAGGGTCAATCGGCAAATCGCATTCACACCTTCCCTTTTTTGCAGAATACACGATAAACTGCATATTTATCTTTTGCCCAGATCCATTAACAATTCTTAAATAAGTTTTCTGCAACTGCTCTCGTCATGGATTTCATGCCTCTGCTAGCGTCCTTCGGTTTGGTCATGTTAGCAGAGCTCGGAGACAAGACCCAACTCGCCGTTATTAGTTTAAGCTCAAAACGCAAGTCCAAATCCGTGTTCATAGGTGCGCTTCTGGCGTTTGCGTTGGTTGACGGGGTGAGCGCATTAGCTGGTGGAGCTATCGCCACACTTGTTCCGGCATTATGGGTGGGAATAGGGGCAGGCACGGCTTTCCTCTTGTTTGGAACGTATACCATATTTTTCGAGAAAACCGAGAAACCTGAGGTTGAGGATCGTTCGTTCGCCGTGGCTTCTTGCTTCTCTCTCATCGCTCTTATGGAGCTGGGAGACAAGACACAATTGGCGGTTGTGTCGTTAGCAGCTGAGTACGATTCACCATTCCTAGTGTTTGTTGGAGTAATGCTGGCGTTTGCAGCCTTAACGGGGCTAGGCGTAACTTTAGGCGCAGCTATCTCTAGGCGAGTCCCATTGAAGTACGTAAGAATCGGCTCAGGCTCACTCTTCATTCTATTCGGTGTTCTGTTTATTTGGAGCGCTGTGAGCGGAATCAAGCTATTATAGGGTAGCAACTCTTTTTCGAGTGGCTTATATATCCAGCCAACTTCTTTCCTCAGATGAAGGCGAAGTTCAAGATGAAACCAGCCAGCGTCAACGAGCAGTCGTGGAAACACCTTTACGCGCTATACAAACTCGCAGAGCTCGGCGCCTCACGTCGCACAGTGAAGGTCTCAACAGAATACTTCGCCGATAAGATGAGCTTGTCTCAGCAGACCGCATCACGTTATCTTATTCAACTCGAGAAAATGGGCTGGCTGAAAAGAAACATAACGCCCGAAGGCTGCTTGATCAGAATCACAGACGCAGGACAGCAGGAACTAAAGCATCTATGTTCCAACCTGCGTCTCATTTTTGAAGCCGAGTACCCTCCCTCGGTAACTTTGGAGGGCGTCTTGTTCTCAGGGCTGGGTGAAGGCGCTTACTACGTCTCTAAAGAGGGCTATCGGAAACAGTTCATCGAAAGATTAGGCTTCGACCCATATCCAGGAACCTTAAACATCAAGCTCACAACTGACTACGACATCAAGACAAGAGCGGAACTCGAAGCGTACCCAGCTATAGAGCTACAGGGTTTTCAAAATGAGTCAAGATCCTTCGGCGGTGTCAAATGCTATCCAGCGGTGATCAACAACAAGGCTAAAGGAGCTATTCTAACAGCCCTAAGAACTCATTATGATGCATCAGTGATAGAAATCATCGCACCCGTCTTTCTTCGAGGCAGCCTCAGACTCAAGGATGGGCAAAAGGTCAAGGTGGAAGTTCTAACTCTACCCTAACCTAAACATTGGATGACACCAGAATGAGCCACGTCGCTGTCAACGAGACTTGCGCAGGGCTTTGCCAGCCAATGCTCCTGTGTGTTCTCCTTTCTCTATGGCAATTGTGCCATTAACTAACACGTACTCGATGCCCTCAGGATATTGATGCGGCTCAGTGTAGCTGCTCCTGTCCGAAACCTTTTCCAAGTTGAAAATGGTGACATCAGCTTTCATTCCCTCAACGATTAGTCCCCTATCTCTCAATCCCAGTTTCTGCGCTGGCAGCGACGTCATTTTTCGCACGGCATCTTCGAGTCTGAGCACCTTGTCCTCCCTGACATATCGTCCTAACACTCTCGGAAAGGTTCCGTACGCTCTTGGATGCGGCTTTCCTTTGCCCAAAGCTCCGTATGGTGCAATGGCGGAAGCATCGGTTCCTATCATAGTATCACAGTGTTTGAGCACAGTGCGTACATCTTCTTCACACATAGCGAACCTTACAACACGTGCGGATGCGTTTTCCTCGATGAGAAGGTCGAACACAAAGTCAAACGGGTCGACTTTTTTCCTCTTGGTGATATCTTTAACTGTTTTTCCTTCATACTCCTTGTGTAGCCTGCTTCTGGCTATGAGCGTGGCATCCCAACCAGCGGCTTTAAGCGGACTCGACCAGCCAGATGTTCCGGTCTGCATCTCCTTTCTTAGCCTTTTACGCATTTCTGGATCTTTTAGTCTTTCAATAAGTTTCGATAAGCCACCGTCATAGGACCATGGAGGAAGCATTGCACTCAAGCCAAAACTTCCAGCTGTGTATGGATAGACATCGCAGGTTACGTCTACACCTTTGGCTCTAGCTTTCTCCATCATTTTCAAAGTCTGCTGGACCTTTCCCCAGTTTGCTTTTCCACCTGCCTTGTGATGTGATATCTCCACTGGCAATCCAGCTTCTTCTCCGATTCGGATTGCTTCCTTCACAGAAGAGACTAGTTCGTCGCCCTCGCCTCGAATGTGTGATGTGTAGATTCCACCATACCTTGCTACAACCTTCGAGAGCACTATCAGTTCGTCTGTCTTTGCGTAACATCCAGGCGGATAAATCAAGCCAGTAGACATGCCGAAGGCACCGTCCTCCATCGCTTGGCTCAGCGCCTTCTTCATTTTCTTCAGTTCAGTCTCGTTCGGCGCTCGATCCTCAAAACCGATAACCAATGCTCTTATGTTCTCGTGTCCAACCAGCGGAGCAACATTCAGTGCTATGCCTTGTTTGTCCAACCGATTTAGATACTCCCGCATCGTTGACCAATCTAGCTCAAGCTTTGCCTCATCAAGAATCGCCGTTGTCTTCCTCATCTCACCTTTCAGAAGATCATTCAGCGGCGCGGCTGAACCTCCGCAGTTTCCAATAACTTCAGTTGTTATTCCTTGTCGAATCTTACTTTCAGCTTTTGGATTAATGAGCAACGGCAAATCAGAGTGTGAATGCATATCAATGAATCCAGGAGAGACTATGAGTCCTCTTGCGTCTATGATCCTCGTTGCTTTTTCTTTGTCCAGTCTGCCGAGCTGTGCGATTCTTTCTGCGCTTATTCCAATGTCTGCGCTGTACCAAGGATTGCCCGCACCGTCGACAACGCGTCCATTCTTGATAATGAAGTCGAACATGCCTCTCACCGTTAAGAAGTATACAACTCCTTATTGTACGCGAACAGCGCCGGCGTTCCACCTGTATGGATGAAGACGACATTGTCTTCGTTTTTGAATCGTCCACGTCTTGTCATGTCTATGAGCCCAGCCATGGCTTTACTAGTGTAAACTGGATCAAGCAGTATGCCCTCGGTCTGTGCCACCAGTTTGATTGCTTCTAAAGCTTCAGAAGTGAGCACCCCATACTGCTCTCCGGCGTAGTCTTCGATCAGAGTGACATCCCTTGGCGCCAATTGAACCTTTAAGTCCAGAAGCTTAGCAGTCCCGTTTGCGATCTCAGCCGTCTTTTTGACCAGCCAATCTCCATCTGGCTCATCACTCATTCCGAGGATGTTTATCTTTGATTTGAGAGCCTTGTTAGCTAAAATCAACCCCGCTTGAGTCCCGCCTGAGCCCGCAGCATGAATGATATAGTCGATTTTTAAGCCTCGATCGTTAGCTTGATCAAGCAGTTCAAGCATCGCGTTAACGTAGGCAACAGCCCCAACAGGATACGAGGCACCACTAGGTATAACGTATGGGATGTGCCCTTTTCTCTTCAGCTCCTCTACTATTTGCTTCGATATCAAGGGAAACTTGGACCCACCAGCGCCCACAAATCTCACGTCAGCGCCTAGAAGGTAATCCAAGAGCAGGTTTCCGTTGTATTCCTTAGGCTTCTTACCATAGATGACAAGAACAGCTTTTAGACCCAATTTGTTTGCCGCAGCAGTTGTGGCTCGGACATGGTTCGACTGAATGCCACCAGTTGTTATCACAACGTCAGCTTTCTTGCTTAAGGCGTCTGCTAGAACAAACTCTGCCTTTCTTTCCTTGTTGCCTCCAAACGCCAAGCCTGTGCAGTCATCTCGCTTTATCCACAGCCGTGGACCGTTCAGAAGCTTGGTTAAGCGACGCATTTCTTCAAAAGGAGTAGGTAAATGAACTAGCCTGACTCTTGGCAGTTCTTCTAATCTTGCTTTAAGCTTTTCCGAGGTTTCCAAAAGAACCTACCTCTTGTAGAGTTGTGTGATTTTTTTCTTAATTTTCAAGGAGCTGTTGAACTCGGGTTTTCCGAACCTCTTGATTTTTGTTACTTGAATGTCCAGTTTCTTATTGGACACTGCTTGCCGCACGCGTGTCTCTATGTCATTTTGGTCATGACCCACTGCAATGATGTCTGGCTTGATTTCCTCAATGACCTTGCCCATGTCGAAGTCTTCATAGCCCAGTACTGCCTTGTCTACGACCCTAAGCGATTCAACCAGCGCTCTTCGATCTTCCTCCGGCATCACCGGCTTTCCTCCTTTTCTCTTCTCCGCCGTGCTGTCTCGAGCCACTATAACAATCAGCTTAGCGTTCTTGCCGCCAGCTTTCTTGGCTTCTTCCAAATACTTTACGTGTCCCAAGTGGAGCAGGTCGAAGGTGCCTGAAGCCAGCACAGTTTTCCCGTTTCTCCTTACAGTTTTTCTTACGTGTTTGGCCATGTGAACTCCACCAAGCCTAACAACCGCAAAGCGTCGAGCATGCCTTCGCAGTACGCAACTGACACTAGTCCTGTTTCATGCTGCTGCTTTTCCGCATAATATTTCGCATCCCTCAGATATCGTTTTGCGTATTCAACCACTTCCATGACGCTATTTATGCTTTGAACCCTAGCATCTCGGTTAAGCTTCATCTCAGCGAGAACTTTCTCCGAGTTACGAATGTATTTGAACAGCAAGGTCTGGACGCTCATTTAGCCATCTCCCTAATCTTCTCAGGCGCGTTTGCTAATGTTACAAGCGCCTCAGCCTCCATGAAATGCAGTTTTCCAGGAAAGACAAGCGAGTGAGGCGGCTTCCCAAAATCGAATCTCTGAAGCTGCTGGACATAATCGGCCTTTGCTACTGGTTTTTCTGAACCTGCCCTTGCTACACCAACTGCCAACGTGTCAGGTGTGACAACACGCTCTTGTTTCAGCTTCTCTAAGGCAATGAGTATTTCCAACGCGTCTCTAATGGTCATGTATCTTTTCTCCTCGGCTCGAATATCTAAGAAGCAAAGCGTGTGCAGGCCTACCTTCTGGTTTTCAGCAATCACATTGTATGGAGTCGCGTCCAAAGTGCCCCCTTCAGTGAAGGGTATAGTGACGCTTCTGCCAAACTTGTAATTCTGCAAGCCTGACAAGCCAATGGCCGCTGAAACAATAGATGCGCCATGTACGATGCTTGTCCTTATGCCCCTCTTCTCGGCTCGAATCCGCAAGTCAACATGAGTAGTCGCCATCAGCGGATCGCCTGGAACCAACAGAACGGTCTTACCCTTCTTTGCAACCTCAAGAATTCTCTCTCCTTCTTCCTCTTCCAAATCCCTTCTCGAAACCACGTGAATGCGCTTTTCAATCAAACCTTCAAGCTTCTGTAGGTCGAGTTGCGACATAAGGCTGGTGTAAAACTCAGCAAAGACCACATCAGCCTCCTTGGCTTTCTGCAAGCCCTTTAACGAAACATCCGACTCTTGGTTCAAACCCAAGCCAACAAAGGCCAGTTCGCCCACGACGTCACCATCCTTCGTGGTAATCCTTCAAAAGGCTAACCTTATAACTTTAACAAAGGCAGGGAAAACCTGTTGTCGAAGCATGTGTGGACGCGCATGGAAGTTAAGCTTATTAAAGTGATTCAAACCTTCCCTTAACGACGCAGCACGAAGAGGGCCCGTAGCTCAGCAAGGTTAGAGCGGCGGACTCTTAATCCGTAGGTCAGGGGTTCAATTCCCCTCGGGCCCGCCACTGAACCTTCACTTAGAGAAGAATCGGATTAGGGGCGCAAAAGCAAGAAAAAACCAGTAATATATGTCACAGGTATAGGCTCAGGTAGGTATAAGTGAGCCACCACTTTTAGACCAGACTATTGTGGACACGCTTTAAATATCTATTAAAGTGTACTTTTCGGAGAGTGGAAGACTTTGAGAGAGCAATACCTGTATTTGCTCGTTGCGTTTGTCACGCTAATTTGCTACTATTTTGCTCTCTCTTTGATTCATTTGACGTTTGTGCTGTTGACTTTCGTAGGGTATTTCATCCTAGGGATCGTCTTTGGTTTCTTGTTCAGAAGAGATGCTCTCACCAATTTCGTGTTAGTTTTTGCTGTTGGCTTTCTCGCAGCAATACTCTCCATTATTTCCTATAGGGCTTTGCTTGATCCAAAGAGTCTTTATGAAGCCCTACAGGACTTGGCAAATCCCCTTGCTGCCTCCTTTTTCATAGGTGTCACAGCGGCTGCTGGAACTCTAGTCAACGCTTTGATTGCTTGGGTTCGCCGCAGGCGCGCGCGCAAAAGAGACAGGCAAAGGATCAATCAAACAAGTGAACAACCCTCGGAGACCGCCGAAGTCGTATGCTGATCGTTAAAAACTGAAATTCTGCTCACTTCAAAGGTTAGGACAACATCGTTATACAATTCTTGTCCATGCAGAATGAGAAATAAAAAAAAGGAGATTCAATAGGGTACCTGCGCTTTCTGCGCATTCGTGCAAAATAGTGTTTAGTTCTGCTAGCCAGTTCCAGAAATAACAGTCTCGAAGCTGAAGGAGCTGATACCTTGCACGTTTGCCGCAACAGAAAGCGTAATCACGAATCCTAAGACTTGGTTAGGATTGATTTGTTGTCCTTCACGGTTCCATGCTAAGGTCATATAGTTTGTAGCGTTTGTTGGGTTCCAGTTTCTTGTTGTCATACTCAACGTGAGAATTGAGTTTCCTGTGTTTTTCACGTACAAAGTGAAATTCTTTGAGGATCCAGGTGCTACTAGACCGAAATTGAGCGATGAGGTTGCATTAGTGCATTGCTGATTCCAGTATACTCCAACTCCCACGGTTTGGATAGAGCCTGTGCCAGAAATGGTCTTTTGAGCTGTGAGTAAAGCCGTCACTGAGGTCGCTGCAAGCGCGGTGGCAATGACAGCGTAAACTGTTAGGGTTTGGAATCTATTCAATATGACCCCCCATATCATTTTTTCCTATTCGCAACGTGAATCTAGAGTCTTGATATATAATAAACATTTTCGTATGCATGTTGAACGTTAATACACTTGATAAAACCCTTGCGCTCCTTACCTTGTCCGATGTTAAAGATCAGAGTGGTTATTCTTGATTGCCATTGGCCTAACTGTTATTGGAGTCTTGACCTATTTCATTCATGTCATCCGCCCGGGCAAGGAGAAAACATGATAGCTCTTTTGGGGAACCTTGAAGGACTTGCTAAAAAATCGCATGAATGCAAAAGCCCGTCTTCATTCAAAATGGAAAAAGAAGAAACTGCGAAATGACTCAAGAGCCGTAAAGCCGATTAGGTTTTCCGCATTTAGGGCAAGACTTCATGGTTACGTCTACCCAGATCCCGCAGCCCGGACAGGCCTCTCTAATCAAAGTTCCACAGCTCTCGCAATAAAACGCCAAGTGTGCAACCTGCTTACCACATTTTGGACACGTAGGCATTGAAACGCACCAAGGAGCATTCTGACCCGATTCCGCACTTAAGCTTTGATGGTAGCAAGAAAGGAGAAGAGGAAATATCTAAAACTCGGCTACCATTATGCATGCAATGTTCTCCCATCGAAGTTGAGAATCCAAGGATATATGAAGCTCAGAGACCGCTGAAGTAAATCACTAGGAAACTGATGGCGAAACCGATCAGAAGACCTACTGCCCTGTATATTATACTCGATCTGGCTTTCACATCTTGCCCTTGCCTTTTTTCCAAGTCTTTTATCGCCCCTGTGAGAATAATGAGAATGTATGACGTCGTAATATGCTATAAACCGTTCGCGCATTCGTCCAACAGCTCTACAGCTGTGGCTGTAAGGACCGAGTAGAAAGGTTATTTTCGTTTTCTGAATAGCTCTAGGTCTTCATGATTGTTGTGATACTGATTCAGCGAGTCCGCGCCTCTGGTCAACACCGGGATTCTGTCCTTTTTCATTTCTAATACTTCGAAATACTTCATTGCGGTTCCAGTTAGATACAAGAGTATCTTTTTGTCAGAATTCAATGTGCCTTCGTTCTCAAGTTTGTTTAGAGCCGCCAGAGTAGAAGCTGCTTCTGGACAGGCGTATATGCCCATTTTGAAAAGTGTTTTCATTGAGGAGATTATGTCCTTGTCGTCTACTGCTGTTGCCATTCCTTTGGTCTCTCTTACGGCTTGCAGTACGAGATAACTTGCATAGGGACGAGGAACTCTCAAGCCAGTAGCGATTGTTTCCGGGTTCTTCCACGTTTCTTTTGCTTCTGGCTCCTTTTTGTCATATGCCTTGGCAAGTGGAGCGCAACCCGATGACTGCACAACAATTAGCTGTGGGATTGTTTGAGTCCAGCCAAGCTCGATTAGATCTTTGAAGCCTTTCCATAGACCTATGATTCCCTCTCCTCCGCCAGTTGGGAAAAATATGCTGTCTGGTAGATCCCAGTTGAATTGTTCGGCTAGTTCAAAAGCCATGGCCTTGTACCCTTCAAATCGGTAGGGCTGTTTGTTGGTTGAAACGTCAAACCAGCCGTATCTTTCCTTGAATCTCTTGACGATTTCAGCTGCATCGTTTATCAATCCGTCGACAAGATACACGTTGGCTCCCATGAACACGCATTCTTTGAGATTGCTCTCAGGCGTATCCTTCGGCATAAAAGCGTAGACTTCAATTCCCGCCTTTGTGGCATAGGCGGCAACGGCTGCAGCAGCGTTTCCTGCGGAAGGCAACGCGACGCGTTTTATGCCAAATTCCTTAAGCTTGGAAACGAGAACCGCCATTCCTCTGGCCTTGAATGTTCCAGTTGGAAGTCTCCCATCATCTTTAATGTACACGTTCTTGAGCCCCAAGACGTAATTTTTAGGAACCGGAAGCAAAGGAGTATACGGCTCTCCAAGAGAAACTATGCTCCTACGCGACTTGAGGGGAAGCAGCTCCTCGAACTTCCAGAAACTATCTTCTCTTCTGCCCAAACAACTTCGAGAGACTTTTCCAGCTACTCTGGCTAAATCGTAACGAATCAAAAGTGCTCCACCACATCTTGGGCACACCGTCAAAGGCTTGTTAGGAGGGTAAGATTCTCCGCATTTACTGCATTCAGCCGCCATTTCAAACATGAAAATCACCTATAGCAGAGGCGCACTAATCTTTGCGGCATGCATTCTTTAATGTATCTTTTTATGGTGCATTAGGACGCTGAGCTTAGGTTTCAAAGACTTTATATCTTCTTGAACGGTCTAGGTGAAACCTATGATAACCAGTCGTGGGCTCCATGTTACATATCGATGGCGGCAAGAACCCGTTCTGAAGGGAGTCGATGGAACCTTTGATGGCAAGCACCTGATTCTAGGTCCTAACGGCTCCGGCAAGACCACTTTTTTCAGAGCGATTTGTGGTCTGACGAACACTACTTCAGGCGAGATCGTTATCGATGGAAGAAACGTTGAGGATTTGTATGCCACAATCGGTGTCATAAGCGCGAACTTTCAAGAGGTCTACACACTCCTCGCCTCAAACGTCTATGACCTTATCATGCTCTACACAGATCTATCCAAAGG
>Ga0315308_1001466_pt1 | contig 13543 bp, 16 predicted proteins | sample TDP3_MG_FD_203078 | JGI IMG/M metagenome (GOLD analysis project Ga0315308, IMG submission 203078) | Freshwater sediment microbial communities from Lake Towuti, South Sulawesi, Indonesia - TDP3 | ecosystem: Environmental > Aquatic > Freshwater > Lake > Sediment | place: Indonesia: South Sulawesi... | reverse complement strand
TCGGACGATGACTGCGCCCTCATCATTAAGCTCGCGAGGAGGGCGATCACCGAGTACCTCAAGGGTGGAGGGGAGATCGAGCCCCCATCTGACGCCCCATCGCACCTGAACGAGAAGTGCGGGGTCTTCGTGACCCTCCATCTCCTATCCGTCGGGAGGCGCTCCCTCAGGGGATGCATCGGCTTCCCCGAGCCCGTGAAGCCTTTGATCGAGGCCGTCGTTGATGCCGCCATCAGCGCTGCCGTGAGGGACCCGCGTTTCCAGCCCCTGACGAAGGGGGAGTTCGAGGACGTTGAGATCGAGGTCAGCGTCCTGACGCCACCGGAGCTCATCGAGGCGAAGCCTCAGGACCTCGTGAAGGCCGTCAAGGTCGGCCGCGATGGGCTGATAGCTGAAAGGGGGTGGAATAGGGGCTTGCTCCTGCCACAGGTTCCGGTCGAGGAGAAGTGGGACGTGGAGGAGTTCCTGATGTACACCTGCCTCAAGGCCGGCCTCGGGCCGGACCAGTGGTTGGATCCGAAGACGAAATTCTACAGTTTCAGGGCCATAGTCTTCGGCGAGGAGGGACCGAAGGGCCCCGTCAGGAGGCACCCGCTCCCTTAGGAGTGGATTGGGAAGGCGGCGTTATGGGATGGCATGGTGCCGATAGGCGAGAACCCCCTTCATACCCCTTCCTATTCCCCTTCCCTCCACCGATAGGCCCATATACCTCCCTTGAAAACTTATTCCCGAAATTGGGCTCAGAAACGCGATGCCCTCGGAGAATGTCATAGAGACCATCGATCTGATCAAGAGGTACCCGACGGGGGCAAGGAGGGAGAGGGGCGGTTTTCACGGAGGGGGGCAGGTCACCTCCTTCAGCGGGGTCCTGAAGGCCTTCAGAAGGTCGAAGGGGCCCTTCGTCGAGGCACTCCGAGGGGTGAACCTACAGATCAAGAGGGGGGAGGTCTTCGGCGTACTTGGGCCTAATGGCGCGGGCAAGACGACGCTGATCAAGATCCTCTGCACCCTCGTCATCCACGACGAGGGCGAAGCCTATGTCAACGGATTCGATGTCAGAAGGAAGCCGACGGAGGTGCTCAAGAACCTCCAAGCGGTCCTGCCCGAGAGCAGGGGGTTCAATTGGAGGCTGACGGGAAGGCAGAATTTGGAATTCTATGCCCTTCTCTACGGACTGAGGCAGAGGGAGGCGGTAGAGAGGATCGACTACCTAATGGAGTTCACCGGGCTGAGGGAACGGGCGGATGATGGTTATCAGCGGTACTCCACCGGCATGCAGCGTAAGCTGTTGCTCTGCAGGGCCCTGCTCAGGAATACGCCCACGTTGCTCTTCGATGAGCCGACGGTCGGCTTGGACCCGGCGTCCGCGGCGGAGTTTCGGGGCATGCTGCGCGACACCCTTGCCAAGGAGGAGGGGAAGACTATCCTACTTAGCACGCACAACCTCTACGAGGCACAGGGGATGTGCGACCGCATTGCCATCCTCGACCGGGGGAAGATAACGGCGTGCGATACACCGGACAACATCCGGCATGCGATATTCGAGGAGAAGGTCTTCGAGATATCCTTCACCGATGTCACCTATAATGATGAGTGGGAGAGGCTGGTGGATGAGCTGGAGGCGATGGCAGGCGTCCATGGCGTCACCCCCGAGGTCGATCCCGAGGGGGATTTCAGGGGGATATCGATCAGGGTGAACAAGAACATGGACATCAATGAGATCTTGGAGGTCGTCATGAAGAGGGGGTTGAAGATGAGGACGGTGAACACCATTGAGCCGACCTTGGAGGAGGCGTTCATCGCAATGACGAGGGAGCGCAAAGGTGGCGAGGCCATAGGAAAATGGAAATCCCAATAGGGATTAAGCAGGTCATAGCCTTCACGAAGCGGGACTTCCACAGCTGGACCACCTACAGGGCCACCGTGATCACACAGATCATCAACATCTTCATAGGCGTCTTCTCGTGGGGGGTGGGTGCCGCCTATGTGCAGAAGCCGGTGAGCGAGATGTACGGAAGCGATTACATATCCTTCCTCGTCGTGGGGATAGCGATCGGCAACCTCATAATGCCGCTCGTGCAAGGGGTGCAGTCGCAACTCAATCCATGGACGCTCGAGACCATACTTATGACGGGCATAAGCACCACCGTCTTCATAGTCGGGAACGTGATGTGGACGTACATCTTCTCCGTGATCACGTTCATCCCCTATCTCGTCATCGGCATTTACTTCTTCAACGTGAAGCTGAATGCCAACATACCCTCCGTCATCGCGGCATTCCTGATCTCCGCGGCCATCATGATGGGCCTCGCCATGATCTCAACGGGCTTGAGGATCGTGACCAAGTCCACGGATTCGGTCACATGGGCGATAAATGTCCTCCAGAACCTCTTCGCGGGGGTCACGTTCCCCGTGATCTACCTGAATACGATATTCTTCCCCGGGGCCTCGACGATCTCGTGGTTCCTCCCACAGACTTGGGTTTACCACCTCTGCCGCCTATCCATGCTGACCAACACATCTCTCTTGAATCCGAATACCGCGATCGATTTCCTGAAGGGCTCCGTATTCGCCATCATACTCTTCCCCATCGGATATAGAATATTTCGATGGGGTGTTGACAGATCCAAACGGGAAGGGACCCTCGGCTGGTATTGATCCCCGCCAGGATTCACGAGTTGATGTCAGGGGGGACTTACCCCCATGTAGTTCTAGCCACATCGGATTAGCTGTCAATGGGCCTGAGTCAAATCTAGATATGATGCCCTGATGAGGCCGCATGTTTTTATCGATATGACGGAATGAGTGGGCATGAACCCCGAATCCGAAAGGCGGAAGGGGGATCTCCCGATGGCCCCGGAGCTCCTCAACCTCGTGCGAGGAATGGCGCGCGAACTTGCCTCCCAGGGGGCCAGGGCGGTCCTGCTCACGGGAAGCCATGTTCGCGGGGAAGCCTATCCAGAATCTGACGTCGATATATTGGCGATCGGAGACGCCCCGGGGGGGAGGCCATACTGGCCAAGCCTCCGGAGGGGGACCCTGGTCTCGGTGTCATGGCGGACGGCGGATGACGTCCGTGAATCCTTTTCGATGCCTCCGGAAGTGGGGGAGATCATACCGGCCCTGCGTGGCGCCCTCGCAGTCCATGACCCGGATGGTCTGGCCGCACGGCTCAAGGGGGATGCAGAGGCCTGGAGGTGGGATGCGATCAGCGACCGCTGCGATGTCTGGGTCGCCGACGAGATCACGGGCTATGCCGAGGAGGTGCACCGGCTGTTAGGGAACCTGAGGATAGGTCGGGTCTGGGTTGCGGCCGTCCAGCGTTTCGTCCTCTCGTGTCGCATGGGGGCGATCATGGCCGTCCATCATCGCATCCTCTATGAGACGGAGAACAGGCTCTGGGATCTCGTGGCAAGGGCCATGGGAGACCACTGGGCCAGGGTTCAGGGAGCGGCATTCGGCGCGGGGGACGAAGGCTTCGCGGAGACGTGCGATGCCGCACTGGAACTGTATGCCCTTGCCGCATCGGAGGTAAAGCATCTCCTCGCCAGTAGCCAGCGCGATATCGTGGCACACGCATGTGCGATGGCCGGTCACCCCCTGTAGAGGGTGAGGCAATGGCCATCAAGGACCTCATAGCTCGATGACCTTTCCGGCCTGGTCAACGGACAACCTCCAAATGAGGCCATTCGCCCCATTGTATCGGATCTCGACCGTATACGTCGGTTGGAAGACTACCGGGTAGGAGACCGTTATGGACCAAGCTTTGCCTACATATTGCACCACGGATGCGCCCAGCAGTTCAGGCGTCAGGTCCCGCATCTCCCAAGTGATCTCTGCCATTAAGCTGCTGGCCTTGACCGGCTCCCTTCGGATCATCTCGGCGATGGCCATATTCCGAGCATCGTAGGGCAAGATTAGTTGCGGACCAGGGTCAGCGGGTATTACGATGATCGTCGCGATAGAAAGGCATAACATGCCCAAGGCGACCGCCCCTTGTATGCGGAGCTGACTCTCCCAATAGGATTGGACGCGTCCCACCTTCGCGACCCCATTTCGAACGTTCATTGCGCTTTCACCTCCACATATTTGCGAGTCAGCTTGGGTTCGAAATGAGCATAGTTAGTTCTAAAGTCTAGAACAACCCGTCTCATTAGTAGAACATGCCTTCATCGGTTCAAATGGCGGCATTCATGAACCGTTGGTTAGCACCTACTGTTGGTGTGATGGAAAGGTCGATGCTCTCATACTACGGGGAATACAAGCCAAACATATGGAAGGTCTTCTTTACCTAGGGATCCATCGATTGCTTGTGAGGATTCAAGATCCTTCTGTTGAATTAGACAGAATAAGCAAGTCTTCATATGTCCTTCCGGCAACATAAGTAAGACAAGTTATTTGGTTGAATAATTCATCAGGATAGCAATGAATGCCTTGTTTCAAGAAGTATTCGCATATGTTTATTAAATCTCGATATAACAAATCCATCGAGTCGGAGTTCCTATATAGGTCTACGGCTTGTGGAAGGTCGATTATCCAGATCTTATCTTTCCAATACAGTATATTGAAGGGTGAGAGGTCGCCATGAATTAATCCCGATTCAAAGAAGATCTTTAAATTATCCATTATCTGCTTCAATGCTTCGTCGGCTTCACTCGGTTCCATTATTATCTCGCAGAGCTTCGACGCTGGCCTTTCTGGTTCACCGATGTAAGCCATGAGGATTGTGTTCCCTTGTTTGAGGACAGGAGTTGGGACGCTGGCGCCGTTCCTCCAGAGCTTGGTCAATACCTCGAACTCCCTATCGACCCAAAGGGCACCTACGACGCCTCTGCCATAACGTGTCATGTGTTCTACGGCCCTTTGGATTCGATGATCATCCGGGCTGAAATACCAACTTGCCCTGTAGACCTTGTCTTTCTTGAAAGACCTCGTGTCCCTCGGCTTATGGACTTTAGCTGCGAAGTAAACGACCTTATCGCCTTTTATTCGCTTAGTTAGATATACTTGACTCTCCTTCCCGCTCTTGATCAGCCTTACAACTTCGTCGATTGCGCCTATATCAATGAACCATTGAAGAGCGAGTGGAGCCTGCAATGTTAATTCACCATATTGCTGTACAATGATGGCATCATGCCCGCATTCTATAAGAGTCACTCATGCCCAACCGAGGCTCCCCTCAACCTGACATCTCCTAATGCAGAGCCTAAGCGTGATCCAGCCCATCCCGAACAATACGACGACCAATACTGAGAGGTTGAGCAGCGACGGAAGCATGAGCGTTAGGCTTCTCCCGATAAATGACTGACGTATCATGTCAAAGACGTAGGTATGGGGGATGCACCAGGCTATCGAATACAGTATACCCGAGTGATCGAAAGCGAGCAACGCCTCAGGCGAGTAGAATATTCCGGATGCAAATTGGGTGAAAGCGAAGAAGAACCACGAAATCGGATCCCACCTCTTCGTGACCAGTTGGATGGCGGCTGCGATGATCCCCAAGCCCCACATGCATAAAATACCGAGTAAGAGGACGGCTAAGAATGTGGTTGCATTGATTGTTTGGAGCTGCATGTTGAAAAGCGTCACGCCAACCAAGACATAGACGACGAAATTCATGGTGCTCCAGAGGTGGCCCCACGACATCTGTCCAAGTATAAAAACAGGCAGACGACAGGGCGAGAGGAGGGCCCTTTCTGTTACGCCTGGGTTGACGATCTCCCTCGGGGCTATCTGACATTCTATCAGGAAATTGTTTGTCATTGACCCTATGAGTATGAACGTCGCCGCACTCATCCCCCCGTATTTGGTCATGTATGGCGCTTGAGCGCTCTGAGTTACGATCCCGAGGATGCCCATCGATAATGCGGTGATGAACATCGAGATTAATGATGTCCCGAATTCGAACTTGTAGCTCATGGCATTAAGCGCATCCCTCTTGAAGAAACCGTATATGGAGTAGGTCAAACGGAAAAGGGGATTCACGATCATTGCTCACCCGTTAGCTTTACCAGCGCATCCTCCAACGTGGGCTCCTCGAATCTGACCAAATACAACAATCCGCCTGATTTCGCTACGATGTGTGAGATCGTGGCTGAAACCGACGGATTCCTAACTTGGGTCTCAATACGCAGCGAGTTAGGAAAGGCCGAAATCGGCCTGCTTCTAATGGAGATAACTTCATCAAGCTTAGCAATATCATCAACCAATCTTGGTGGCACGTTTCCAGCTACTACAATTATCGTCGTGTCGGACTTGACAAAGTTCTTGACCCTCTCGGGGGCATCGATCGCGATGATCTTGCCCTTGTGCATTATCGCTACCCTATCGCAAATCTGCTCGGCCTCGAACATGTTGTGTGTTGTCAGCAGGATCGAACGTCCCTGTTCCCTGCATAGTTCCTGCTTGATGAATTGGCGCAGATTACGCCCAGAATGAGGATCCATGCCCACAGTTGGTTCGTCGAGGAGCAACACAGGTGGATCTGGTAGTAACGCACGGGCGACATCTAGCTTGCGCCTCATGCCACTCGAGAGCTTCTGATACCTCTCATCCGCCCTTTCCCTGAGGCCGACAGTGCGCAGGGCTTCATCGACTCTACTATGGACCTGTGATGGGGAAAAACCGCTAATTTGGGCGTAGAAAGCCAGGTTCTGCCTGCATGAGAGCCTACCATACCAGCCCATATCGACATCGAGGACCGTTCCGGTGGAAGCCCTCACCTGCCTTGGTTGTTTCCTAATGTCGTATCCGTTGATCAGTGCTGTCCCATCGGTGGGCCACAGTAGTGTGCACAGCATCTTTATCAGAGTCGTTTTTCCAGCTCCATTGGGTCCAAGGAGGCCAAACAGCTCCGAGTCTCCGATCGTGAAAGAAACGTCTTTCACGGCGTAAAGCTTCTGCCTGAGTATGCGTTTGCGAAGTGAGCTGGCGAACCAACCCGTTACGTGGGGATTCGCGTCTTGAGTCGTCTTGACCCAGAAACTCTTGTTGAGTCCTTGGATGTTTATTGGATGATCAATAGATGCCATTCTATCGCCAGGAACTTTTCTCCACCTTCATTGACGTTTTACTTCAAATCCTGCGGAAATGGGAAAAGGTGAAGAGAACCCATCGAATTGCAGTTGACACGTCGACAATACTGTATAGAAGCTGAGAGGGGGGACATCGAATCCCTGCGCGATGTTGAACCTCAGTTTCCAATGCGCCTCCCCCTCCAGTTCCGTGGAAATTACATTCGATTGTTGGCCATCAATCGTTGTGCCTTTGGGAAGTAGGTGGCTCATGTGCAAGTTCATTTTATCTTCTCCTTTGTTCTCCAAACAGATCTCGTATTCCCCAGTCCCGCCCATGTCCATATCAGATGAGAATAGATGGATCCAAGCGTCAAATGCTCTGGGCCCCTCCTTTCTGGCGATTCCCGTGATCCTCGGCATGCTCTTAATCAGGCCGCCCTCTAAGTAGAAGGCTAGGAAATCACCTATCTGGGGATCACTCCACCTCATCTCGAATGCCTGATTTTCATGAAAATCCGTCTTCCCTCCCGAGATCGTCATAATGGATAGTGGGTGATTCCGCAGGAACTCACTGTAGCAGGGGGCATCTGAGAACTTGAAGAGGCATATCTCCTTGTCATCTTCATCGAAGCCCTGAAGCAATGCGGGTTGAAAACCCTGCCTCCTGTGAAACCTAAGCACAGTTGGATTATCCTTCCACGTCATCAAGTACATGATGTCACAATCGTATCGCCTTCCAAAGGAGATACATCCTTTCACCAGTTCGGTTCCAACTCCTCGTCCCCTGTATTCGGGATGAACGAGCAATCCTGCTAGTTCCGCATAAGGTGGATATGGAGTGTCTATCACGGCCCTGCCGACGGCCTTGCCTTCCCTTTCCGTGACGAGGTTGTTGGAATACCTGTCTAATCCGCCCCTTGCCATGCGAGTTAGGTGTTCTTTGATATGTTCGGGATCACTTCGATAGAACTCTTCGGTGAGGAGCACTTCAAGAACGGCGGGGATGTCACGCTCCTCTAATAATCTCGCCTTGCCCTCCCCAGTTCGCATTTCATCGCTCATGTTTATGCCTCCATTTCTATATAGTAGTTTAAGGGCGTACAGGCGCCTAAACTCGGCCTCGAACTCCTCCCTCGTCGTTCGATCTATGGCATCCTCCAATTCGTGAGGCATATCCCCACGCGTCACATTCTGGTATGAGGGCTCGTAATCGTCTAAGGAAGACTTGATGTTCACCCCTCCCCTTTTACATCTAGGCCTTCTCCCATCTCATCGATGAAGCGCTTGACCTTCACCCGTATGGCCTGCATCAACTGCTCGTTGGGAACTTGATACTTCTCAAGTACCCCCTTATCCCTGAGCCGCTTCGCAACCAGCTGGGTCATCCTGTCGATGTCGAATTGGGGCCCTTTCCGTTGCAGCTTGAGGGCCTTCTTCCCCTTATCCGTGATAGAATAGTAGCTGCTGCGGCCATAAACCCTCCTCTCCGCTAGGCCTTCGTCGACCAGATCCTTCAGCGTGAGGCTGAGTGTAGTTGGCGAGATGCCCAGCTCATCGATGATGTCCGTGAAGGTGGATTCCTCGCTTCCCAGCAGTATGTCTAGTATGTGCAGGCCGTATGTCCTACCTAAAGTTGCCTTCATCGTCATTACCTACCTATTACTCCATTATTACTACAGTATATTTAATATAAGTCCATATTTAAATATTGCTTATGAATAGCTGACTGTCACCTAAAATATCCGGTTTCTTTGTTAAAGTCGACTTGCTTAGGCCATTCTCTCTTTTGCAGTATCCTAAGGACTCCTATTTCCTCGAAACCGCAATGGAATATAAGAACATAGAAATGCCCTTGTTTAACATAAATGTCTATGTTGTACTTAGTCGATCTTCATGCAAAGCTTGTAAACGAGCTGATGAAGATATATAAATGGGGGAGTTAAACGCTCGCGTAAGGACTACTAACTTCACCAAAGTTTAAATGTTAATCTGCAGTTTAATATGATGCTGCTAGCAATTATAACAATGGTAACGCTATTTATTAGAGTTTGTTATCTTTGTTACTCTGGACTATTGGAAAAGAAAGGAGACTATTATCAAGTTACAAAGAAAGGAAGAGAACAATTCATGCTCATATCAACACTTAATATGTAATGGGTCTCTTGTTAGTGTACCATTATATCGGATCGAAGGCAGAAGTACCAGTCCCGAATTACATACTTTTTACTGTTATCATGATGTTGTTTGCAACGGCAGCTGTATACTATAGGGCTCTTAAAAGCATCAAACCGGCTATACCTGATGATTTAAAGAAAATAGAGTGAGTCTTAACATGTATGTTCTGAGGGATCGATGACTTGAGTTAGCTGGAGCCCATAGAGGGTGTGAAAAACCTTGTCACAAACCTCCACCGTTCAATAGGATTCCGAGGCGGAAAAATCCGAGGTGACGAGCTACAGGACTGCCTATATCGTCCTCATACTGGGTGCTGTCGCAGTTTTACTTTAGCACATGCTGGCGGGCATCGACTTCCTCTTGGCCCTCAGCATATTGATATTCACAATCTTCATCAGCGGTATGGCGGGTTTCTACACCTACGCCCACATAGGCTTCCTTACCATGAACAATCTCGCTGGTGGGTTTTCGTTTTTCCCATTCTAAGTAAGGTATGGTGGCGAACTACTGAGTGCGACCAAACTGAACCTAATCATGTAGGGAGTAATGACCGGAACCCTCACCAATGACACGATACTGATGGAATTCCCAACCGCCCAGATGATCCATGAAGACCAACAAGACCCAGAAGGCAACTATGCCATCCCTACAAAAACAATGAGTTACTAAATTAAAGTAAGGAATCTTAAAAAAGATGATGAGTTTAGGATCGATCCACTACATATCTTTTGTGTGTAAATAAGTGAACAAGTCTTTATAAGCATCTGTTCACTAGATTAGCTAAATGTTTATAAGCATCTGCTCATATATTTCTTAATATGACAGAACTGAGCCTTTCTAATCAAAACCCTTGGTGGGCTAACCCTAATGCCATAAGCACAGACCCCCACATCATCAAGTTCCAAGAATGCCCTGTTCAATGGACTCCCCGTATTCGCCATTTTTTTGACTTACAGTCGGATGGAGTATACACACTAAGAGGCCCTAGGCAAGTCGGAAAGACCACGCTCCTGAAACTCATTATAAAGTCACTTCTGGAGCGAGGAGTCCATCCCCGACGAATCTTCTATTGGAGTTGCGATTTGATAGAAGGACCGAAGGAGCTAGTGAATCACTTAGAAGGGTACTTGGATTCAACTAGGAATCTGATGAATGAACGCCTCTACGTGCTCCTAGATGAAATATCAGCGGTAAGAGACTGGCAAAGGGGGATCAAACACTTGTTCGATATAGGAAAATTAAGGAATTGCACGGTCATCATGACTGGATCACATAGCTTGGATATTAGAAGAGCGGCCGAAAGACTGCCGGGTAGAAGAGGAACCGTTGCGGGAGTGGCAGACAAGATTCTAGTTCCTATGAAGTTTGGTGAATATGTGGAAACTAGAAATGAGGAAATTAAAAACTTACTACAAACCCTGAACTTAATCGCCTTAGAGAACCGTAAGTCTATTCTTATGGAACTTGCCAAGGGGAACATTCCACAACAAGTTCAGGAACTAGCCTTACACTCTCAAGTCCTTTCGACTCTCCTAGATGACTACCTATTGACAGGAGGCATTATTCAAGCTATTAGCGACTACCTTTTGCAAGGAAGAATTCGACCAGAGACTTTTTCAACTTATGTCCAAGTCACTCTGGGGGATCTAACGCGGTGGCATAAAAAGGAGGCCTATCTCGCCCAACTACTCCGTCGAATCATGGAAACGCTTACTACCCAAGTGAGTTGGCAGACCCTTAAAAGGGATACTGATATCGGCCATGTTAATACTGTTGCTGAATATGTAGATGTACTCCAATCTAGCTTCGTTCTCTGTCCGATATATCCTTTAGATAGAAGTAAGAAGTCTCCTATGTACGAGAAAGATAAGAAGATTCATTTCCTTGATCCCTTCATTTTCCACGCCTTAAGGGGGTGGGTAAATCAAACTCCTGCCTACGAAGAGGCCATCAGTTTCTTACGTAATAGCGAGAACAAATCGAAGCTAGTTGAATGCTTGGTATGTGACCACTTGATCAGGTTAGCCTTTAACTTAAATCCGACTGATGACTTCATACCGAGTATGAATGTGTTTTATTGGAAAAGTGAACAAAAGGAAGTAGACTACGTACTCGATCTCGAAAGAGAATATTTGCCAATTGAAGTGAAGTATCAATCATCCATCTCACGTGAAAATTTGAACTCAATATACTCATTTTTGCGAACCCAGTCTACTTATCGCGGGATTGTAGTTACTAAAGACCTTTTATCGGCTGAGAGGGGTGTTGTGATGATACCAGTGCATATATTTTTATGTCTTATTTAGCTTGATAATTCTGATTTTGGAACGGCAACTATTCCGCAGCAGAAAGCATATCTTCAGGAGGATTAGGAAGGGAGAAAAGCTGACACAGCAATCCTCCATTATAACGCCCAAGATGGCTAGGACGAAGCCCTTCATGTGACATGAGGATTAAAATACTTCAAAAGGCAATGTTTTAACTGATATATTTAAGCAATCAGTTTATCTCCTTGTTCAAGGCAAGAAAGGAAACTACGGTGCATAAAAAGACATATGGTTGGAAGGTAATCTATCATCCTGTTTACGGTAAAGTTCCTTATATTGATGTCGACAGAAATGTCTGTGGTTTTGATAAATGGGCTCCGATGAGCATATCTGAGGCCACAGAGTACTACTTCCGAGATAGAAGAGGCAGGGACATAACATCGCTTCGAGGCCTCTTCGCCTGGCAGGCCGAATACTTCTACCACGTAAATCCTTATGCTTTTCATGACTACGACCACAAGCTGAAGGAAGGGGACTTCGTCTCGGACGATCTGGGCAAGAGGATCGGGCCCGATGTAAGTCAGCCAGTAAAATGCTTGGAAACCTCGATCTCGGTGCAGCAGAGGAAGGAGGATGGCAAGATCTGGATCTCATCTAACTGGCTGCACCACGAGGATTGCTATGCAGCGACCTCGCCCTTCGCAGACGCCATAACGGGCGCGATGGACGTTGTCGCGGGAGGGGACGAGATGCTGTACGACAGCCTCTGGGAGAAGTATGTGGAGATCTGCCACGCGAATGAATCCGAGTTCGAAAGGGCACTTGAGGGATACTTCGGAGGAGAGGGGTTGAAAGGCGTTTATTGGAATGGAGGCTATGTCTTCGCGGCTTCTAAGGAATGGAGGATCAAGACCCTCGAACAGCTCGATGAGGCGCTTGAGGCCGAGGAGGGGCACTTTTCGAGCGTATTGGGGGAGTTCATCGGATGGCTCAGGAGCAACGGACTCAACCTTGGAGATGGGGCGGAGGAAGCCCTGAGGAAGAGGCTCAGGGAGCTGTATGACGCCTATCCCTGGGGCAAGGCCAGGGAATTGGGCGAGTACCTCGTGCAGGAGGACAGGGGTGAGCCATCGGATGTCCATCTCTGGTGGGGAGGGGAGCCGAACAGTGATTCCTGCTATGCTTATCTCACGCTCTTCTTCGAGGTCGATCCCGAGGATATCGGGACAAGCATATTAGATGAGAAGGTCTCGAGGAACCTTAGGGCGATGATCAATGTGGCTGAGAGGGAAAGGTCGATGCTTTCATATTACAGGGAATACAAGCCAAACATATGGAAGGTCTTCTTTTCCTAGAGAGGGTACCCTCGTTGGATTAAGGGGAATGGGTCGGGCAGGAATCGAACCTGCAATCTCCACATAACGTGCCACTTAAGGTGGATCTCGCCTAGGCGTCCCATGTAAGGGTGGCATCATGCCTTTGGACCACCGACCCTTGTGGGGTTTGCCCTTCATTCCAGTTTAAGTTTTTCGGCTTGGCATTTTCCCAGGCGCTCTCCCTGCCCTCCTCCTCGTCAGGATCGCGGCCACGAGGATTACGATCGCCGCTGCGGTTGACGATATAGCTAAGTATTCGTAACTATTTACCGTCGCCCTCTGAACCTCCAGCTGGTTCAGCACGTCGTTGTAATTCGCCTGCAGCGCTTGGTCCTCGGACAGGAGCTGCTCGTAAGACGCCCTCAGGTCATCATAGCTCGTCGTCAGGTCCTCGATCCTGGATTCCGCAACTTGCAGGGATTGTGTCAATTCCTGATACCGTCCCTCCAGCTCCGTGTAGTTGTAGTATCTACTCGATAGCTGTGCGTATTGTTCCTCGAGCTCCTCGAAGGTCTCGGCCCTGGCCAATGTTATCGGCATCTTTATGTCGCCATATCCCTGTTGGTGTTGGCCCCCGATCTCCCAGTCGTACTCCGCACTCGCCTCGATGTATATCGCCTCTTCGCCAGTTGGCGTTATCGAGATCGCCTTCGGTATGCCCGTGCCTTGTGGGAGGTTCGCATTCATCTCGCTCCTATCCTCATAATTA
>Ga0315308_1001463_pt1 | contig 13552 bp, 16 predicted proteins | sample TDP3_MG_FD_203078 | JGI IMG/M metagenome (GOLD analysis project Ga0315308, IMG submission 203078) | Freshwater sediment microbial communities from Lake Towuti, South Sulawesi, Indonesia - TDP3 | ecosystem: Environmental > Aquatic > Freshwater > Lake > Sediment | place: Indonesia: South Sulawesi... | reverse complement strand
GCTTGGGCAAACTGCCATCGGACGTGGAGCGCGATGTGCTGGTTCGAGCCCAAGATGTCACGGATCCCAACCATGGCATTGAGCCGGGCTCTAGGCCGATGCGCGAGTACTTGCGCTTGGGGATCATCAACCTAGACAAGCCCGTGGGTCCAACCTCTCATGAGATAGTGGCTTGGGTCAAGCGCCTGCTGGAAGTTCGCCGGGCTGGACACGGGGGCACGCTCGACCCCAAAGTCAGCGGGGTGCTGCCTGTCGCGCTCGAGGACGCGACGAAGATGGTCCAGACCTTGCTGCCTGCTGGCAAGGAATACATCTGCCTGATGCACCTGCACGGCGACGTGCCGGATCACAGGCTCCAACAGGTGATGAAGGAGTTCGAGGGAGAGATCTACCAGCGACCGCCCATGCGCGCTGCCGTCCGAAGGTTGCTGCGGAAGAGGCGGATCTACTACGTCGAGATGTTGGAGAGGGAAGAGAGGGATGTCCTGCTCAGGATAGGGTGCGAGGCGGGGACGTACATGCGGAAGTGGTGTTTCGATGTGGGCGAAGCCCTCGGCTGCGGTGCCCACATGGCCGAGCTCCGCCGCACTCGCACAGGACCGTTCCGAGATGACGGGACGATCGTGAAATTGCACGACTTGGCCGATGCCTATGCATTTTGGCGGGAGGATGGAGCCGAGGATCACCTGCGCAAGGTCGTCCTACCTGTTGAGGCGGCGGTGCAGCACCTGCCCAAGCTCGTAGTCCGGGATGGGGCTGTAGATGCCCTGTGCCATGGCGCGAGCTTAGCGGCCCCGGGTGTGCTTTCGGTCGAAACTGGGATCTCACCCGATGATCTGGTGGCGCTGATGACCCTCAAGGGAGAGCTTGTGGCGCTTGGAAGGGCCACAATGACATCGAAGCAGATCGCCGAGGCTGATCACGGCATAGTCTCAAAGCCTGAAAGGGTTGTGATGTCGCCGGGCACCTATCCGAGGAAGTGGAAGTAAGGAATTTCTGATAAGATTATAAAATTTCAGCAAATCTCAGCGCTAGCACCAAAGCTAGGCTGAGAAATGTCAGCAGAAAAATACTTTGTGAAGTAGCCTTTCGGTCAAGGGAAAATCTGGCGACTATGATCATGTTGGTGAATGCCGGGGGCATCACGGACATCATGAGCAGAGTTCTCGCCAGTAGCCCCTCTAGCCCAAATCCCCATATGAGGAGTACTCCGATCAAAGGAGAAATCAACATACGATTGACAACGGTTAGCCCAGTGCTTCGGTTGTTAATTTTAAAGGAGTTCTTTGAGATCGGGAGGTACATGCCGACGAAGATTAGACTCAAGTAAATCGTCAGTAGACCTAGCTTTTCAATTGGATCAAAGACAGGAGATGAGGTGATTGGGCCCGAGAAAGGCCTGAGCAAAACTCCGATTACGAAGGCTATTAACGGTGGAAACTTTAGGGCGTCGAAGATCATAGAAAGTCCTCCCTCCCCCTTCCCAAAGTAAGATGCGAGTAGAATTCCTAAGGTATTGTGGACGATCATTATCGGGATGCTGATCAGAACTGCGGCGGAGATGTCCCCATATAGGGCATAGATGAGGGGGAACGGCAAAAACATCGAGTTCAAGAAAGTTGAATTGAAAATTGTGGTTCCCCTTTCAACTTTTGGAAGAGAGGAGGTATCGACGAAGCTTACCAGAAAACACAGCGATAGATAGAGCAGGGCCAACCCCATCGTGCTTCCAACGCGCAGTCCCTCAAACGTCAACCCTTGAACGAAGAGTAGAATTGGGAGTGTGAAGTAGATGAGGGCATATTCAACATAGGACGGCTTCAGCCATTTGATCCACTGAAGACCTATCCCAACTCCCATCAGAACTGGGATCAGCACAACATTTAGTATACTGGACACTATTGGCCCCCTGAAATTTCTTTTTTAGTTCAGGCTCTTTTACCCATCCCCACATCAAAAATGTTGCATCTCCCAAAAATTCGATCAAAAAAATAACTTCGGCTTCATGCAAACTCTCTCTGCTTGAATGAATCGATGTGTTGGTTGACATCGGACAATTTTGTTGAAAAGGGGATATAACCTTAAACTCCCCTATTTTATTCGGTGCCGGGGTAGCCAAGCCAGGTAAGGCGACAGCTTGGAGAGCTGTTGGTCCTCACGGGCCTCCAGGGTTCAAATCCCTGCCCCGGCGTTCCACCCAGGGTTCCAAAAGAGTGGCTTTAAATAGTGGAAGACCGTCTGACAGTGACCGATGCCAGGCGATCGAGATATCTACGGCAAGGAGAACGAGCTCGAGCGGCTCGCCCAGAGGATCCAAGAGCTCAGGATAGACGGCGCCAGCAAGCATACCCGGCTTCCTCGTTCATGAGCGTCTCCAAGGTCTGTTTAGAACCGGCCCCTATCCTCTGCACCTAAATATTATGGACCACTAAAGCCTTTGCGCGCCGGCCCTGAGAGACTGACGGCAAATCTTCTAAGAAGAACGGGCTCGATGAATTAGAAAGGCGGCGATCATTACCACTATGGCTACTACAACTCCCGCATATACCAACAGGTAAATTCCTACGCCAGCTGTCGCCACTGTTGCATTCATCGGATAAAACAGCTCGAACTGACTGTCAAAACCCGTCATGTACTGGTTCAAGTATGGCGAATACGTTCTCACGTAAATCGTATTCTCGCTTGGCGCGAATTCCATTATCCTTAGATAGCCGTTACCACCTTTGGGGAGGTCTTGATAGTCTGAAAGTAACTGGTACACTGTTCTGTTGTCCAAGTTATCGATTCTTTCCGCCTCGCCCACCTCGTGTCCACAAAGGACGAGGAAGACATTCTTATGTGGAACCACCAAAACTTTCCAAATACTCGGTCCGCCATACAACCTATTTCCACGCGCGTCAAGATACGCATGCGTCGAAATGATCGCTCTCCTCTCTGAATACTTACTTAAGACATTGTCTGCCCAAGCCAGCACATCGGCGGGGGGGTCATGCTGCAAATTAAGTGCTATAAAATCCATCCCGCCCGCGGAGAACAGCTGGTAGTTATTCATGTTGGGGAATGAAGCGGGCACGGAGTTGGAGTCGTAGCTTCCGCCCCAGTAGGAGTATCCCTCGTATCTTGAGGGTGGGAAATAATTCTCGTATTCCGGGGCGTTTAAATCCGGGGCTATATCGTGGTTTCCGGGTAATATGCCGTAGGGAACTTTATTGTCCAAGGTGCTCATGGCGTTATCGGCATTTTGCCACTCATAATCCTCCCAATAATCATCGACGATGTCACCTAGATGGGCCACGAAAACGATATTTTTCTCGTTCTCGTTTTGGACTATCCACTCCGTCTGGTTTTCAAAAATCCACGGATACCTCTCAGAGTAATATTGTGTATCCGACAGCACTACAATTGTAAAGTTTTCTGAGGATGGATTTGCAGATGCTGTTTGAGATGTTATTGTTACGATAAATGATGGAATCGCAATCAGCGAAGTCACCAATAAAATCGACAGCAATATAATGCCAACGTGGTTAGTCCGCACTTTTTACCTCCTTCCTCGTTTTCGATTTAAGGGTTGATTTCATAAAGCCCTTTGCGCGCCGCCCATGAGCTTGGGAAGTTGAACCCAGGGTGGTGGGCACTGCCCCGGCGCCACCTGCTGCGAACGGCTTAATAGGCGCCTCAACAAATTTAAGAAAGACCATATTGGCGATTTAAATGCCCGAGGAGTTCAAACACATCGTGCGAATAGCGGGCAAGGACCTCGCGGGCGAGAAGCGCGTTCAGCTCGCGCTATCCGACCTCAAGGGCGTCAGCATCGCTTTCGCTCGGGCCGTCGCATACGCCGCGGACGTCGACCCATTCATCAAGCTTGGCAGCCTGAACACCGAGCAGATCAGGAGGCTGGAGGACGTGCTGCGCAACCCAGGCGAGCACGGCATCCCAAGCTGGATGCTCGACAGGCGGAAGGACTATGAGTCCGGCAAGGACCTGCATTTGCTGGGGGCCGACATCGACATGGCAGTTCGAACAGACGTAGGACGGGAGCGTAGGATAAGGAGCCGCAGGGGAATAAGGCACGAACTCGGCCTGCCAGTGAGGGGCCAGAGGACAAGGACCACAGGACGAAAGGGCCTGACGGTGGGAGTCAAGCGCAAGGAAATCAGGCTGCGGGAGGAGGCGGCCAGGGCGGAGAAGGGACGCAGGGGGAGGGAGAAGGAATGAAGCGCCAGCGCAAGAAATACCTGAGGCCCTCTCACCCCTGGGAGAAGGATCGAATGGACGCTGAGGACAAGCTGCTCCGCCAATACGGGCTCTACCGAAAGGAGGAGATATGGAAGACGGCCTCCATGCTTCGAAATTTCAGGCATCAGGCCATGCGTTTGCTCGCGGCTTCCGGGCCACAGGCCGAGCTTGAAACTAGGCAACTCCTGACCAGGCTACACAGACTTGGCCTCGTCGGCGAAAATGCCACCCTCGACGATGTCCTGGGCCTGAGCGTGGAGAACCTGTTAGATCGACGTCTGCAGACTTTAGTTTACAAAAGGGGGCTGGCTAAGACACCTCGTCAGGCCAGACAGCTCGTACTCCACGGCCACATATCGATCGCTGGCAAGAGGGTAACGGTTCCGAACTACCTCGTCCCCATCGATGAGGAAGGCGCCATAGCCCACGTCGCGGGCTCACCATTTGAAGCGCAACTTAAACCACCCGAGGCACCATCCGCAGCCAAGCCCGAAGCTGAAGCGTTACCAGAGCTGGAGGAAAAGGAGGAAGGGTCATGACGAATGGAAAATGGGGAGTCGCCCACATCTACTCATCGTTCAACAACACCATCATCCACATAACGGACCTGACGGGAGCTGAGACCGTCGCTCGATGGTCGGGGGGGATGATAGTCAAGGCCGATCGCGAAGAATCCTCGCCTTATGCCGCGATGCAGGCAGCGATGCGTGCGGCGGAGGAGGCGATGGACAGGGGGTTCATGGGAGTGCACATCAAGGTTCGGGCGCCCGGAGGGAGCGGTTCGAAGAGTCCAGGTCCCGGGGCGCAGTCGGCAATCCGAGCCCTCGCCCGCGCGGGGTTGAGGATTGGGCGGATAGAGGATGTTACGCCCGCACCACATGACGGAACGAAAAGACGCGGTGGCCGCCGCGGCAGGCGAGTTTAGGCTCCTGTGAGGTGCATTGGATGGAACTCGAGATCAGAAAGCTAGAGGGAGACGAAATGGAGTTCGTGCTCTCGGGGACCGACCCGGCCTTCGCGAACGCCCTCCGCCGGGCAATGCTCCGAGAGGTGCCGATAATTGCTATAGACGAGGTCGAGTTCGTGGCGAACGACTCCGTGATGTACGACGAGATCCTCTCGCACACGCTCGGCCTGCTACCCCTCCGCACCACCGACGGCTACCTGATGCCGGACGAGTGCAAGTGCAAGGAGGGCCGCTGTCCGAAGTGCAGCGTCAGCCTCACGCTAAAGCGAGAGGGCCCGGCGACTGTAACTAGCGGGGACCTGAGGTCGTCCGACAAGAAGGTCGTGCCGGTGAGCGGCTCTGTCCCGCTGGTGAAGCTGAGCGAGGGACAGAAGCTAGAGTTCACGGCCATCGCCAGGCTCGGCTTGGGCAGGGAGCACTCAAAGCGGCAGCCTGGGGTGATAGCTTACAAGTACATGCCTGTCTTCGAGGTCGACCTGAAGGCCTGCGATGGGTGCAGGGCATGCATCGAGCGCTGCCCCCGAAACATACTCGAGCTCTCGAAGGACAAGGTGAGGATCATCGATGTCGAGAAGTGCACGATGTGTCGGGCATGCGTCGAGGCTTGCCCGCGGGACGCCATCCGAGTAGGACATGACGACAGCAGGTTCATTTTTAGAATTGAGTCGACCGGCGCCCTGCCTCCCGAACGCATCCTGCTGAAGGCGACCGAAGCCCTGGGCAAGAAGTGCAAGGAATTCATAAAGCAAGTTAAGAAGCTTTAGGCAGATTTTTTAGAGTTATTTGACATATGCTAAAGCGAGCGGGGGTGGCCGAGCCTGGTCAAAGGTCTCGAAAAGATCGACTCAAGGTGCCAGCTTGAGGGGCTGGTCCCGTAGGGGTTCCGGGGTTCAAATCCCCGCCCCCGCACCATGGATTTTGGAACTGAATGGGGACAAAAATTGAGAGGGCGAGGCATCAAAGTTGTGCTGCTATTGCTGATGACAACTGCTTTGGCTTTTTCACCAGCCTTAGCATATGAATCTAAGGACATGGCCTCACGGGGGCCAATCCTCATCGAAGGGAATTCGAATTTCACGCTGGCCAATGGGGTTGTCTCAGGCTCTGGAGCTGTGGGTGACCCGTTCATCATAGAGGGTTGGGATATAGATGCTTCAAGCGCGGATGGTATAAAAGTGAGGAATACCTCGGCCTTTTTCGTAATCAGAAATTGTCTCATCCGCAACGCTAAAGATAGGCTTGGGAACGGGGTACATCTAGAAAATGTCGTGAACGGAAAAATCGAAAACGTAAGGAACGACAATAATTGGAATGCCATTTTCCTCTCTACATCAAATAATAACATCGTCAAAGGTTGTTCCTCGCAAAACAACCGAAGGGGAATTTTCCTCGATCATTCCTCAGCGAACGTGATCGAGAACTGCTCCTTTCAAAATAATGTCGGTGGAATCGTCCTCTTCAGCTCTGAGTTCAACACCGTTAGAAATTGCACGGCTTTGAGTAACGACACGGGCATCCTCCTGACTTTTTCTGAGAATAATGAAGTTAAAGCTTGCACGGTCCCGAAGAGTAAGATTGGGATATTCCTAGAAAGTTCCTCCGGAAACGTCATCAGTGGTTGCACAGTCGAGAACAGCAGCTTTGGATGTATCGCAGTTATCCCAGTGACCGGATATGAGTCCTCGGATAATAACCGCATTTATCACAATAATTTTTTGAATAACCCCCAGCAAGCATACGAGAACGGCTCCAATTACTGGGACAACGGCTACCCATCCGGAGGCAACTATTGGAGCGATTACACTGGCGTGGATGTGGATAACGACGGGATCGGCGACACGCCGTACAGTATCCCCGGAGGTAACCAAGACCGTTATCCATTGATGAGTCCATTTGTTCCCGAGGCTGAAGGAGCTCCCCAGGCCCCAACGAGATGGCCGCTAATCGCCGGAATCGTTGGGATAATAGCGATAATCGGCATCGGGTTGGCAATTTATGTAAAAAAGGCGTTAAAGGGAGGAAGGACAGAAAGAAATTTTTACCTCCTATCCCTGCACCATAGGACTTCAAATTAAATCGGCCAGTTTTAGAAGGGATTTTCCGTAAAGGTTCTGGAGGGTACAAATCCGGATTCAAACCCGATACCGCACCACGATGGCTAGCCGCATCCGATCGTGCTCACTTTCCGTAAGCGTCCGTGAACACGATCTCCTCGAGTCCCTTGCGCCTCTCCGCGGGAAAGCCGAGAGAGATGATCGACAGCAGACGCTTTTCCTTTGGAATCTTGAGCATCTCCTTCACCCTATCCTCGTAGGCCGAGCCATAGGAGCCTATCCAGCACGCCCCGAGCCCTAGGGCGTGGGCCGCGAGCAGCATATTATGCGTCGCTACCGCCCCATCCTCGACCGGGTGCGTCGAAGCCCTCGGGTCCACTACCACCGCTATGCCTAGGGGTGCGTCAGCCAAGAACTTCCCGTAGGTCGCCACTTCGGCGATTTCCTTCCTCAACTTCTCATCGCGCAAGACGATGAAGTTCCAGGGTTGGCTGTTGTCCGCCGAGGGGGCCAACCTCCCAGCCTCCAGCACCTGCCTCAGCATCTCCTCGGGCACCGGCTCCTTCCCGTACTTCCGGATGCTCCTCCGGGTCCTTATGGCCTCGAACACGTCCATGTTTCCCCATTCGATTGATAATGCCCGCAAGCCTAAAAAGGGCAGGTTTATCTAATTAGGTGGTAAAATTGTTCGAAGGTATTGAAGATGCCAAGGCCCACAGGACCAACAAATCCAGTGCTTCGGAAACTCGTGCGCCAGCTCCGCGAGAGGGGGAAGGAGCAAAAGGTGGCGCTTTGGGTGGACCTAGCGGAGCGCCTCATGCAGCCGCGAAGGGCTAGGGCGGAGGTCAACCTGAGCCACCTCAGCAGGTACTCGAGCGGGGGGAGCACCGTCGTCGTCCCAGGAAAGGTATTGGGGGCTGGGAAGCTCGAACACCCGATCTCGGTCGCGGCATTCAAATTTTCAGGCACGGCGAGGCGAAAGATAGTCGGGGCGGGAGGCAAGGCCTTGACGATCCAACAGCTGCTGGAGCAGAACCCGAGCGGCAGGGAAATCGTCCTGATGGAGTGATCCCATGATAATCGACGCCAAGGACCTAATATTGGGGAGGATGGCGAGCTTTGTCGCGAAGCGATTGCTCGAGGGCGAGAGCGTGGCAATCGTGAACGCCGAACAGGCCGTCATCTCGGGCAGGCGGGAGGCGACATTGGACCTCTACGACGCTTGGCTCGAGATCCGGAGCGTCGTCAACCCTCAAAAGGGGCCATTTCACCCACGAAAGCCGAACGATCTCGTAAGGCTTACCGTTCGGGGGATGTTGCCCTTCGATAAACCCCGTGGAAGGGAAGCCTATCGCCGCCTGAAGGTCTACGTCGGGGTGCCTGCGGAGTTCAAGGGCAAGGAGCTCGAGAGCCTGCCAGGCGCCAAGCTCGAGAGATTGGGCACCAGGCGGTTTATAAGGGTCGGGGAGTTAAGCAGACATCTAGGAGTCAGATTTTAGGTGACGACGTGAAGGTAGCACTAGCTGTGGGGAGGAGGAAGGCCGCGATCGCCCGGGCGACGGTGAGGGACGGCAGCGGTCGCGTTTACATAAATGGACGCCTCCTCGATGTTTATGAGCCTGAACTCGCCCGCCTCCGGATTTCCGAGCCGCTCACGCTCGTGCCCGAGCTCGCGAAGAAGGTCGACATCGATGTGGACGTGGAGGGCGGCGGGTTCATGGGGCAAGCAGATGCGGTGCGGACGGCTATCGCTCGGGGGCTCATCGAGTGGTCCGGGGATGCCAAGTTGCGCGAGCTCTTCAAGCAACACGACTGGGCGATGGTCAAGAGCGACGTCAGATTCAAGGAGCCCAAGAAGCCCGGCGGACCTGGGGCTAGGGCGAAGTTTCAGAAGTCGTACAGGTGATTTATACGAGACCCGTGAGATGCTGGACGTGCGGGAAATTGCTCGGCGACAAGTATGATGAGTTCGAGAAGCGCGTCGCTAAGGGGGAGGACCCGAAGCAGGTGCTGGACTCGTTGGGCCTGAAGCGCTATTGCTGCCGCAGCATGATGCTAACGAGCGTCGACCTCATGGATGAGGTAATGAAGTTCAAGCGTTGATGGAATTCTACAACGTTGATTTTTTTGGTCCGGACTCAAAAGCTATTTAAAACTAGGCAGCGTAAGCAACTCGGAGGCATAAAATGAACCAAAAGGGAATAGCTCCGTTAGTTATCGTGGCAATAGTTGCCATCGTAGCCGTCGTGGCAGGGGTCGGCATCTTCGTTGCCACGCGTGGCGGTGAAGGTGGCGGTGGCGGCGGAGGCGGCGGCGGAGGTGGAGCTGGCGGCGGTGTTGGAACAGCGACGAGCTTGGACTACAAAATAGACATGACTGGCCCAGAGATTGGAACAATTACATCTAGGTTTAGGGTGAGGAACATTGGAACTGCCAACATGGATATGAGGGTGGACATGGATACCGCTTATGGAACTATATCGTACATCCTGAGCGGGAGCCAACACGAGGGATGGGTCAAACCCAATGGCGGTTGGGTATCTTTCTCAAGCTTTGGTCTCGATTTCGATGAGCAGTGGAATCAGCAGTCCGGAAGCTTCGAGCAATATACAGACTACCTTGCGAATTGGACTTCAGGAGAATGGTCGGGGACGGTCGGCGGATACACGTACAGAATTTACGACATTCAAGTGAACCCATCACTCCTGGATTCCGTGTTCAGCCCCGGTTAGGCCACGAATGCATGTAATGGGGGCTTAACGCGAAAGCCCCAACTTCTTTTTTTATTTTCTATTCTGATTTCCCAACTCTTTTTATGGTCGTCCACATAATTCCCATTGGGTGAAGATGCGGACGTCAGCAAAGGCGGCAGTGCTCTTCATTGTTGGAGCATTGGTGATAGCTCTCGTTTATTTGCACGCCCCATGGACCATCAACGGAGTTAGATGGTTCCTGCTCGTAGGCCTCATCCTGTGCGGCGCTGGGCTAGCAGTGGCCGCACATGCTGTGGGGTTTGCCAAGGCGGAAAGGGAGTACGCCTCTCGACTGAGTTCATTGGCGGCGGATGTGGAGAGAAAGAGGAGGGAACTGAAGGATTTGTCATCGACGCTTGAAAGGGAAAGAAAAAAGTTGGGCGTGGCGAGGAAGGAGGTGGTAGCCGCTAGGGATGAACTTGCGGCGAAGAGGAGGCAACTCGCTGTTGTGAGTGGGAAGTTAGGGGAAAAGGAAAAACGATTGAAGAAAATCAGGAAAATCGTCGGAGCCTCTTGACAAATTTATAAACCTTAACGAACGACTACATGGGTTTAATGTACCCCCACTTGTCGAGGGCAACTTTCAGCTCCTTGTGTGTTTTCGCGTATTCGTCCAAACTAATGCCTTCTCTGTATGCCTCGATGGCCTGCATGACCGCTCTCGCCCCGGCCTCTATTCCCATGGGATGGCCCTGCGTTCCTCCACCCACCTGCAAAACGATATCCAGCGTCCCATAAATGTCGAATAACTCGGGCAAGAGCCCGGGGTGAAGGCCACCAGAGGCGACCGGGAGCATGGGCTTTATCCTTCCCCATTTTTGGGGCATCCTGAGGCTAGGTATCTCGTCAACTTTCTGCTGCGTTATCATCTCCTTCGTGGCGATTATTTCCTTCTTCTCGCCTGCCAGCTTTCCTATTACCGTGCCTATGTGGAGCTGGTCTACACCGATCAATCTCATCAACTTTGCAAGGTAAAGCATCGACATTCCGTGTTTAGGATTTCTTGTCATCATCGCGTGCATGGCCCTGTGGCCGTGTATCGCCATGTCATAATCGTGGGCGAGTTCAGCCGCGGTCTGCACAGCTGTGAAGCCGCTGACCACAACGTCCAGCATGAAATATTTGAACCCGTGATCGTGGACGAGCTTTATCCTCCTCTCGAGCTCCTTTAAATCGGGCGCCGTAACGTTGAGGAATGCATCCTTGACATCTCCCGTATCTTTTTCAGCTTTGTCTCTATACTTTGCGACGAGCGCTACCCTTCTTTCAAACCTGTTGAATTTTTGGCTCGTGAGGTTTTCATCGTCCTTGACGCAGTCCATCCCACCCTTCCAAATCGCATATCCCACTTTTGCAGCGTGCTCGAGGGCCGTGTACCCTATTTTCGGTTTTGGAACGACCGAAGTAACGGGCCCAGATTTCCTCTTGAAGATTCTTTTTATAACATCTCTCCCGTATGTTGGCCCTTTGAAGTGTTTTACATATTCCAGTGGTAGTTCGGCGTCCAGCAGCTTCAGGTTTTTCACGGCCTTCATTCCGTAAACATTGCCGCCGAATCCACTCATCATGCCGGGAATGGACCCCTCTTCAAAGATCAAAAGGGGATAAGCGATCTTCACATAGTTTTTGCTGTAATGATATGCGTACGCTTTCGTTTTGGGCAAAAGTTTTGGAAGCTCGGCCAAGGTGGTCCAAGTGCCAGACGAGCTCTCAGAAGCTATCCTACCGATCGCATCCTCCTTGGTTATGCCTGGGGCTGGTTCATAATAGAAAAGCACTTTGATGTCGGTCTTTAACGGCTTGTATTTGGTATCTATGAACTCGTGGTACCATTCTATCTTCATATCCCAAATTGCTCCTTATGATTTCAATTAACAAATTCACCTAAACAGCAATCTGTCAGATTCGATGCCCTTTTCCTCTTCCTTTACCTCCGGGAATTCCTTGGGCAGCTCCTTGGCACTTTGACCTATCCCTATGGTGTTGCCTATTCCGGCCACGACCACGACATCGCCTGGCTTCGTCCGCTCGCGTATCGCGTGTTTCACCCTCTCGACCGTAGCATCTGCAGCCTTCGCGAGCCGCTTGTTGATGGGCCCTATCGCCTCCTTGAACGATTCCTTTATGATTATCGCATCGACGGGCACGAGCTGCTTGACTGCAGCTTCCTCGATCTTGTACTTCTCTGTGGGAGGCCCTCCTATCGCCGCACCCACGCCCTCGATTATCTGTCCGCTTGCATCCCCTTCTAGCTTGAGCGCGGCATCTATCATGATGATCCTGTTTACCCTTTGGCGCTTCATCAGGCGCCTGATGAGCTCACCTGGCTTGCCCACCCTTCCCCCAGGGCCTTTGGCCTTCACCACGACGAGCTTTCGCCCGTCGAACTTCGTCTCTGCGTAGACTGTATCCTCGACGAGCTCCTTGCATCGGGCATCTCCTATCAACTTCGTCGCCACCATCGCGCCCATGCCGTCGCCTATGGGCTTCCCCTGGGCGAATGTCTTCGTGGCGTTAAGGAATGCCTTCGCGTATTCCTTGAGGATTGGCATCTGCATCTGGATGAGCATCACGTACTGGTAGCTCTTCATCTTCTCAGCCAGAAGCATGAAGTGCCTCACGACTCGGAAGATCCAGTAGCTAGCCATCGCCCCCTCCAGGGTCATCTCTAGGTTTGCTGCCTCCTCGGAGTTTGCCTTGGGCGCAAACCCAGCTACAGCTCCCTCGAAGCGCCTCTTCCGAACGTCAAGCACGTGCTCGAGCCTCCGGAGCACTCCTGCCGGGTCATCGCTCACGGGCTCGATGGCGAAGAACTCAAGGAAGTTGTCGAACTCCTTCTCTATGTCACCCTTGGGGCGGCCGTGCTTGGTTATCGCGTTAAGGGCGATTTTTCTACCTTCTTTTGCCCAACCCTCGAGCTCGACCACCGATTTTCGTAAATTCATCAACGCAATTTTAGGGTTCATACTCAGCATTTGAGGGAGATACATGACAATGAATAACAGCCATATGATTATGAAAAGTATGCCAATCCAGCCCTCCCCGAACTGCATGACGATGTAGCCAACATTTTCCAGCATACGTATTCCAACTCCTAGCTACAATTTTATTGAACTTTATTGCTCATAAATGTTAAAGCCTTGCCAGTTAATTTTGATTTGCGGGGGTGGCCGAGCATGGCCAAAGGCGTAGGCTTCAGGAGCCTATCCCGTAGGGGTTCCGGGGTTCAAATCCCCGCCCCCGCACATTGGAGTGGTTCGATAGACAATCGCATCAAAATGAATTCGAACTCGATAATCTTAAATTCAATTAAAAAAAACAACGTTTTATGGAGAAAGTAGGAATAGGTCTCGCAGGTCTAGGCTTTATGGCTAGGGTTCATTCCAGATCTTTAAATGAGATACCGGAAGCCAAAATAGTCGCCGCATGGTCGAAATTTCCCGATGAACACAGTAAGTTCAATGAGTTCAGCAAGAAATTAGGGTTCGAGATCGGAAAATATTACACAGACATCGAAAAAATGCTCGAAGATCCAAATG
>Ga0315308_1001461_pt1 | contig 13571 bp, 13 predicted proteins | sample TDP3_MG_FD_203078 | JGI IMG/M metagenome (GOLD analysis project Ga0315308, IMG submission 203078) | Freshwater sediment microbial communities from Lake Towuti, South Sulawesi, Indonesia - TDP3 | ecosystem: Environmental > Aquatic > Freshwater > Lake > Sediment | place: Indonesia: South Sulawesi... | reverse complement strand
AGTGAAGGAAGAGCAGAAGAAGAGGGGAGCCCATGAGGAGTTCATAGCCCCGCAGGCCTCAAACACGATATATGTTATGTTAGGAGAGGGAGCCAACATCTACCTCCTCGATCCCCTAGCGAATATATTCGGGAGGATGAGTGAGGGCACCAGATGCGATGAATGTTCTCGTGAGCAGATAACGAAGTGCCTCCAAAGGACCAAGGCGGACAAGTGCTTCGATTTTACACCGGAGGAGATGAAAAAACAGGAGAAGCTCTTAGAGGCAAATAGGAGGCCTTATCCCTTCACACCCATAGACCGCATAATCAGCTGCATAGCCCTTAGGAGCCTCACCGGGGAGGGATGCGCGATCAAAGTCTGTGAGACCGAGTGCAATTTCATGAAGAAGGTCAGGGCGAAGATGCAGAGGAAATCCTAATCTGCATTTCCACCAAGTGAATGCCAATGGCAAGTGTCAAGGTTAAGCTCTCGACTACAATCCTAGATAGGAGATCCGAAGCCGATATCGAAGCCGATCGTGTCGTAGATGCCCTCAGGAAGGTTGCGGAACGGTTCGAAGGGAGGGTGAAGGGCAGGATATTCGACGACGAAGGCGGACTCGATAAGTTCCTGGATGTCTTTGTTAATGGTCGAAATATCGATCTACTGAGTGGCCTTGACACCGTGCTCCGAGATGGCGACAATATAACGGTTCTGAGGGCCGTTAGCGGCGGGTAAATAGGCGGAGATGGTGATGTGGTGGGAAGGGGAGGATTCCATAGAATAGGCTTCATCGTCCGGGCAAAAAGCAGCTTGAGGAAAGGTCACAGCGTAAGAAGGACGATCTTCTTATCATCGGCGAAGAATGAGTATGAGAGTTTTGAGATAGTCGTAGCACCGGATAGCACACCTATAAATGGCGTTGGATTGGAATTCGGGGATCTCGTCAATAAAAGGGCACGAATCGGAAAAGAGAAGATTTGGTGCCATGTTGTGGGTGGGATTGGATCGCAGTCGGATGTGCTCTTCCCATACAACTCCTTTTGGTCGATCATGGCCAGACAGAGGGTTGCTACCGCACAATCCTTCTGGGTGACGGTATATGTCCCTGACGATGCCAAGTCTGGCAATTATAGGGGGAAATTTCTGGTGACTACGAAAAATGCCGGAAGCGTAAATATCGTACTCAGCCTTCGTGTCTGGGACTTTCGGCTTCCAGCGCGGATGCATCTGAAAACCCATTTCATGATGAAACGTCGGGAGCTCAAGGATCTCTATCCAGATCTCCCCGATGGACGATTTGAGGAGACGATCTTTAGATACAGGGCCAATTTAGCGGAGCACAGGATGAGCGGCCAAGGCAATATTGCCATCCCATTCCGGATAGTTGGGGGTAAAAGGGTCCTCTTCGATTTTAGGAAATTCGATGGGGATATGAATATCCTCACAAAGCTTGGGCTGAACGTATATTGCCTGCATCTTTCGGATATCGATCCGCATATCGACCCCAGTGCATTATCTAATCTACTTAGCGGGCTGCAGAGGCATCTAAAGAGGAAGCGATGGCTTGATCTGGCTTATCTCCATATGGGGAATAACCACCTAACTATAAAGTCTCAAGCCGAGATGGCGAAGAGGGCTTCACCTGGGATTAGGGTTGTGGCGGAGGCGAGTGACTCACGGGAGCTCATTGGGCAGGAATCGTTAGTAGACACGTGGATAATCGATTGCTGCCGTCATCGACCGAAAAACCTTATTGGTATTTTGAGGGGGCGAGGTGAGGTATGGCTCGATGGCGCCTGTAAGGACGGGAGACATGGGCCATTATGCTGGAGTCGTGAGTATGTCGAAATCAGGAGAGCCTTCTGGCGGATGTGGAGCATGGACATGAGGGGCTTGGTCTACGACTTGGCTCTACCGACAACAAGGTCGAAAGAGCCGTTGATCTATACCTGGGAGGAGGGAGCCTTGAACTCCGTACGTTTGGAGATCATAAGAGATGGGATCGAGGACTATGAGTACCTATCACTTCTGGAGGAGATCGTCGACGATCCCAAAGGCACTGAATCGATGATCAGAATCGGGCGCAGAGCCGAAAAGTTACTGAGGGACATCAGGGCCAAATGTGGCCATGTGAATCTGGGACAAGCCAGAGGGGAGATCGCTGCCATCCTCGAGGCTTACAGTGCTGGGGTTCCCTCGGAAAGTTAATATTCCCTCCCAGGCGCACCTGAAGTGGACGAAGAATGAGGGATTGCCAAATCGAAGCCCAAACCGCGATCAACAGAACTCATTAATAGCCTGAATTCATGGAATACCTCTCATTCTGGGTTATCGGAGCGTAAGGACAGGGAATACTATGTTCAAGGATGAGGGCAGCAGGGCCGATTTCCTGAAGCTGGAGCATCGGATACTAAACTTCTGGGCCGAGACGGGGGCGTTTCAGGAGAGGAGGGCGCTTAACAAAGGAAGGGAGCGATGGTCCTTCATGGACGGCCCCATAACCGCGAACAACCCCATGGGGGTTCACCATGCCTGGGGGCGCACATACAAGGACGTAATACAGCGTTATAGGGCCATGAGGGGGTACGACCTCAGATACCAGAACGGCTTCGACTGCCAAGGCCTCTGGATTGAGGTTGAGATCGAGAAGGAACTCGATTTCAAATCCAAAAGGGATGTCGAGTCATACGGCATAGGCGAATTCATCAAACGATGCAAGCAGAGGGTGCTCCGTTATTCAGCGGTTCAGGTGGGGGAATCGATCCGGCTCGGCTATTGGATGGATTGGGATGATCCACGCCTCCTCAGGGAACTGGCAGATGGACTTGAGCGCCCTGACAAGGTGATCACGGTCGCGGGCCCATCTGGAAAAGCGTTGACCGGAACTGTGGAGCAGGTTGTAGGCATGCTCGGGACGCCCACCTTCGGGGGATCATATTTTACCTTCTCCAGTGAGAATAATTATTGCATCTGGAGTGCCCTGAAGAAATGTCACGAAAGGGGTTGGATCTATAAGGGAACTGATGTAATGCCGTGGTGTCCACGTTGCTCCACTGCACTTTCCGAACACGAGATCGTGACAGAGGGATACCGCGAGATCAAACATCTGGCGCTCACTGTTAAGTTCCCACTTCGCGGTCGCCCGAATGAGAAACTGCTCATCTGGACGACGACACCATGGACGCTCTCATCGAATGTGGCGGCGGCCGTCAACCCGGACATCACCTATGCTAAGGTGCACAAGGACGGCGAGATATTCTATATCGCAAAGGCGGCAATCGGTAGGAGCCTAAGCGGAAGCTATGAGGTGATCGAGGAGCTTCAAGGCAGTGAGTTGGAGGGCTGGCCATACCATGGGCCATTCGATGAGCTGCCGGCGGTCAGGAAGGCCAGGGCGGATGATGTGCACAGGGTTATACTCTGGAAGGATGTCAGTGAGGTCGAGGGGACGGGCATAGTACACATCGCCCCAGGATGCGGAAAGGAGGACTTCGAACTGGGCAATGAGGAGCGGCTGCCAGCAATAGCCCCCCTGAACGAGTTCGGGATATTCATCGAGGGTTTCGATTGGCTAACCGGGATTCACGCATATGATACGCCCGGTCTAGTTATAGAGAACTTGAGGAAGAAAGGCCTGCTCCTTAAGGTTGAGGATTACGTTCATCGATATCCTGTGTGTTGGCGCTGTGAGAGCGAACTGGTCTTCAGGCTCGTGGATGAGTGGTTCATATCAATGGGGGAGAAAATCGACAAGCCACTCGAGGGGATAACGGAGGGAGAGAGGGAGCGGAACCTGCGCTACCAGATAATGGAATCGACTAGGCAGGCTCAATGGATCCCATACTTTGGGCTACAACAGGAACTTGACTGGCTTAGGAACATGAGCGACTGGATGATCTCGAAGAAACGCTACTGGGGCCTGGCCCTGCCCATCTGGGAATGTCGGGAATGCGGGACCTTCGAGGTGATAGGCGGCGAGGAAGAGCTCAGGGCATTGGCCGTTGAGGGTTGGGATGAATTCGAAGGCCATACGCCACACAGGCCGTGGATCGATAAGGTTAAGATAAAGTGTAAGAATTGCGGATCAATCGTCTCCCGCATCCCGGATGTTGGGAATCCATGGCTCGATGCCGGGATCGTGTCCTTCTCCACACTGGGCTACAGGCAGGATCGGAATTATTGGGAGAAGTGGTTCCCAGCGGAACTCATATGCGAATCGCTAGCGGGCCAATTCAGGAACTGGTTCTACTCTATGCTGGCGATGAGCACCATAATGGTGAGGCGCACGCCCTTCCTGACCTGTCTCGGACACGGAAAGGTTCTGGCAGAAGATGGACGCGAGATGCACAAATCCTGGGGCAACGCCATCTGGTTTGACGATGCCGTTGAAACGATGGGAGCCGATGTCATGCGTTGGATGTACTGTACGACCAAACCGGAGGCCGATATGCTCTTCGGATACAAACGCGCTGAGGAGGTCAAGAGGGACTTCTTCTTGCTACTCTGGAACATCTACAGCTTCTTCGTCACATACGCCAATCTCGACAACTGGAGGCCGGGCAAGGATGTGAGGGCCTACTCACAGCTCGATCTTTGGATGTCCTCTAGACTTCAGGTGCTCATAGAGGGCACGACCGATTGTCTCGATAGATATGACATCTATGCTGCGACGAGGCAGCTCGAATCATTCGTGAATGTTCTCTCGACCTGGTACCTCAGGAGATCGCGGAGGAGGTTCTGGAAGGGCGAGGCCGATGAAGATAAGGAGGCGGGTTATGCGACGCTGTACAATTGCCTGTCTACTCTCTTGAGGTTGCTCGCGCCCTTCATTCCCTTCATGACCGAACACATGTATCAGAACATAGTACGGAGCATTAACCCCCAGGCTCCCAAGAGCATTCACCACAACGACTGGCCAACCCCGGATAAATCCTTGATCGATGAGGGGCTCATGTCCGGAATGGATCTTGCCATAAAGGTGAGCAGTCTTGGTCGTTCGGCACGTAGTTCCTCTGGCATAAAATTGAGGCAGCCACTTACCAGGGCAACAGTTGTAGCCGATGGGACCGTCTTGGGACAACTCGAGCACCTCATGGGCTTGGTTGCCGATGAGCTGAACGTAGGGGAGCTCGTCCTGACCAGCGACAGGCAGGTAGTACAAGAGTATGATGTAGTCCTCCGATTGGAACTACTAGGTCAAAAGTACGGGAAGCTGTTGCCAAAGATCCGCGAGAGGATTAAGGAAATGGATAAGGGCTCCCTCGCGGAGCAGGTGATGCAGTCAAAAGCAGTAGAACTGGATGTGGATGGGAAGGGGATATCTCTGCTTCCGAGCGAGATCGAACTCCGCAGTAAGGCCAAGGAAGGCAAGGCGATTGCCGAGGAGAAGGACATCATAGTGGCCATCGATGTTTCCATCACGGACGAGCTTAAGGATGACGGCATTGCTCGAGATATCGTCCGACGCATTCAGAACGAGCGCAAGGCTGCGGGATTCAGCATCTCGGATCACATCGATGTATATTACAGAGCGGAATCAAAACTACGCCGTGTCCTAGAGAGCCATTACGACTACATAGCTGCAGAGACCCTGGCAGTAGCCCTAAGGAGCGGGGATCCGCCGACTGATTCCCACAGGGCTGAATTCGAGCTAGAGGGGGAGCACCTGACAATTGGACTCATCCTGCAGAGGAAGGCATAGCATAGAATGTTCTCGCAGTTCATTCGTGGATATTGGCAAGGAATGACCAAAAAGGAGAAATAACTCCTACCTATCTGACCTCCCAATGAAAGAGGCCATCATCAAGGTCGTGGTAGCCGAGGTGCCTTGCCCAAAGTGCATCACTGCATTGACCATAGCCGCTAGAGTTGCTAAGAAGACGAATTCGGTGATTGAGCAAATTGATGCCTTTTCCACGGAGGCCAAGAGGTTGAGGGTTCTTGTCGTTCCTTCCATATATGTTAATGATAAACTTGTAGCAGCGGGAGACATCTTTGATGAAGAAGAAATTGAGAAATTCGTGCGGAAATTTTCTCTATCCGATAAGCCTATATAATAGGCTCTCCCAATCTTCTATGTAGAATGTTTAATAAAATTAATTCATTCTATGGTTTTGCCGTCGAATTCCTCTGGCTTTGCCAACACGTCCGCCTTTGTCTTGCGTACCGTTCCGTCTTGATGTTCGGTTATCTTCCTTGATCGCCGGTCATCGTTTTTGATGTAGTTGGTCACGCTCGTAGAGAGGGCTATATAGATAAAGGGAGAACCCTGTGGCGGCTAGACTGCCAAGTACTTGCGCGAATACGAAGAAGATTGCATCATCTGGATCGATGCCCGCTATGGCATAGGTGAACATCCTAGCAATCGTCACTTGGGGGTTTGCGAACATGGTGCTCGACGTAGTCAACAGCATTCCCCCTACGAGCAATGCGATTGCTAGGGACGTCAACTTGGAGTTATTTTTCATGCATCTGTATATCGTCGTTAGTAGGAGAAAGGTCCCGAGAAATTCCGCGAAGTAACTGCCTCCCGGCCTTTCAACGCTCGATATAGTCAACAATATCGGATTTATGTGATAGAACATGAGATGGCTGCATATCGTCCCGAGTATTCCTCCAGCGATTTGAACCACGACATACCCAATAGCCGTTCTAATGTCGATTTTTTTAATTATGATCATAGAAAGGGTAACGGCCGGATTGATGTGGCACCCGCTCACCGGTCCCAGGATCTCTATCAAGGCGAAGAGCATGAAGGCCACTGCCAGGGCGTCGCATAGGACAACTAAGAGAGTTTCAGCGTGGAGCACATCGTATCCGAGTATTGTCGGCGAAATGGCGGCTATGACGAGGAAGGCGGAGCCCACGAACTCCGCTAGTAACTTATGCCCAAGGCCGATCTCGCTTTGAGCCAAAATCAACGCCCTTACGTGTGCAACATGCGATAGTATGGCTTCGGATATCCAGGTTTGAAGCTCGTGGCCGACCAATCCCCATAATGCGCGTCGTGTCGAAGGGTCATGACCTCTAGCGATGTTTTGGCTATTTTTGTAAGGACCTCTGGATCAACTGATGCCCTTATGTTGAGGATCACGTCGATCTCCCTCGAGGGTGGGGGCGTCACCCCTACGATATTGATGGAGTTATCCGATATAACCAGACTGGCCTTGGCCCATCCCTGCTCAGTTGAGAAACGGGTTTTGGCATGGGCCACTACGCCTTTGTTCTCACGCACCCCCCTGTTGATCTCCGTTAACAATTCCTTGATCAATGCATCCACCTGCAAGGGTTTATCGGAATATATCCTATAAATGCCATTGAACCAACCAAGTTCAGCCTCCGCCGTGGCATATGTATCGTAATTGACCTCCTTCGTGATCGTGGCCCGAGGTCTGTGGTCGCCCTCTATCGCCATCGTGAGTAGTCGACCGATATTCTCCCCAGTCTTGGCTGAAATCCGCACTATCTTGGCATCGTTATTCAATTTCCTGAGGAGGGCCTCTATCTTCTGTAGTTCGTCATCCGAGGAGAGATCCACCTTGTTGACAGCTAATATGTCAGCATCCTTAATCTGCCAAGTATAAAGTGAGCCGAGTGGCGTACTGGGGGATGTGAGCTCATCCATCCGGCCGAAGTGCTCGAGAATAGTAGTAGCGTCGATAAGCACTATGAAAGGCGCAAGTCCAAACTCCTTATCATAATATTGCCTTATCGGCCCATATACGGTTGCCAGGAAATCAGTGCAGCTCCCAACCGACTCGGCCAGGATGACATCCGGTTTGACATCCCGCACGATCTCCTGGGCATGTGCCAGAAAATCTTTGAACTTGCAACACAGGCATCCTCCAACGACTTCCGTTACGGCGAATCCATAATCGCGGACCAAGTTCGTATCGACCAAATTCTCCCCCTGGTCGTTTGTTACAATGGCCACCTTCTTGCCAAAGTCGGTAACCATTTTCTTCCCAAGCTCTATCGCCAAGGTGGTCTTCCCGGAGCCCAAAAAACCACCCAGACCTACGATCTTCACCTTACCTCCCATGGGCAGTCACTGCCTATTAACAATAAAATATAATATTTAACTTTTTTCTTAATTAATGCTGATGGAGTTCATATTGCCGATGGCCACGGATGCGCTAAATATCAGGGATTTACGGCCTTTAGCTGCGGTGAACCCTCCGATGTTGTCATGTTCTCGAACCCCTAAGGTTCATCATCGCCTCAGTGAAATCCTCTGGCCCTATGCCTGGCGTCTGAATCCCGCAGCTCTCATAGACAGCGCGCACTCTCCCCAGTATGACATCGCGATCCAATATTGTGCCATTCAATGCCGACTCGAGCTTAGGTAACCCATCTTCTGGTATCATGAAAAAATCACCCGATAGCATAAGATCTTTAATTTCCTCACCGACTAGCTCCGCCGTGACCCTGATCAGTTTATGCGCCTTGTATTCGACCTCAACGATCCTAACATCACCTGCGACCTTTATCGCCCTTTCTTGAATTATGTGCTTGTGCCTGATCTCGGGCATATACAGCCAGTCAGCTGATGTGTGGCGGGGCTTCACCTCCTCCTCCCAAGTGGTCATTTCGTTGATTGTGGGCTTGGCTACAACCAAGTTAATGCCCAGGATTTCCTCATAGCCCTCCGCCAATAGGCCCTTAACAACCTCAACTGAGGGAGCGTTACCACTCTCCCTCTTGATGGACGTGACCCATTCCATCATGCTCTTGGCCATCTTGTCCCTGAACTTCACGCTCGGAACCTTGAGGACCCTGCCCATGGAGGCATAATCGAGATCGAATATGATGTTCCCGACCACGATGACTGTATCATGGCCGTAGGATCCGGCCCCGTTGCCCGAGATCTTCCTCCCATGTACGACGACATCGTTGAGGGCCTTGAATTCAGCTGGCAACCCCAGTCGCCGATAGGCGTAGACCGTAACGGCCAGGAATTTCTCGAATAGCCCCTCAACGTCCATTGGGATGGCCTCGCACCTTTTATTTGCGACGACTTGATAGAATAATTGATCGCCGTTAAGATATGTTGCACCTCCGCCCTGAGACCTCCTTATCACCGTCAGGCCATTTCCCCTGCAATAGTCCAGGTCGACCTCCCTCTCCAGTTCCTGGTGATAGCCGATGCAAACATATGGGCGCGAAGGCTGGACGAGGATTATCGTATTGGCAGAGGACCCATCATCTACTGAGTGAGCCACCGCCTCATAGAAGGTCTGGGCTATGAGTGGTTCCACCTTACCCAGATCAATAAGGCGCCAGGTCTCCATTACAAGCACTCCATGGTTGGAGACTCGATTACTTATGTGGTGCTCTCGAGCACGATGGGGAGATTACTTCTTCCTCGGCTTTAGTTTAATCTCCTTCAGCTTTGTGCCGCAGACGATGCAGAAGTTCTCCTTAGGGGTTCTGAATAGATAGCATTTCGGGCAGAACTTCTCTATCCTCCTACCCTCTGAGTCGAGGACCTCCTCAGGGGGCGGCGCTTCGATGCCATAGGCATCCGAACGCTCAGAATCACTTCCTTCATCACTTGTCAAGGACACGGCCTCCTCAACGCGCTAGTAGATCAACTCCTGCTGCTTCAACTGTCCATGTAGCTTATGGACTGCCTCGAAAACCTGACCCTCCTTCTTGGCACCCGTGCAGACCAATTTGCCGCTTGCGAACAGCAATATCACTACCTTGGGCTCGTCCATCCTATATATTAAACCTGGGAACTGCTCTGGCTCGTACATCGTTCGTCCCAGGACATAGGTGGACTTCTCCAGGTCGACCCTTCCCGGTAATGCCGCGCTGGCGACGATGTTCTGGATCGTGATCTCTGGCTTCCCCTGTATCACTATGCCGCCTTTCTTCAACTCGGCGACCACCTTGAAGACTGCCTTCTTCGCCTGATCCTCGCTCTTCGCGCCCGTGCAGACCATCTTTCCGCTGCTGAAGATCAACGTAGCCGTCCTCGGCTTCTTCAGGCGAAACACGAGGCCCGGGAACTGCTCTAGCCGACCGTCAGATCAACTGGCGGTCTCTGGCTTATACTCTACGTTGGGGAATGTCTTCACGATGTCGTTCAGGGACATGTTCTGATGCAGGATCGCCGAAGCCACAACGTTCTCGATGTTGACTATCGGTTTGTCCTTCTGCCTATCTATCAGAGGCATGGTGCATCAATCTTATATATAGGCTTTATAAGCTTTATAAGCAATTCGCATTTATAAGCCTTATTTCGGGCTTTTTCATCCGATTTGAGGGCCCGAATATGGCACGATTCACATTCGGGCCGGTGGGCTATGGGCTCGAGATCGCGCTAGTAGTAGAGCGCCTGGTATGCTTCCACCATTGAACTGACTGCCTCGGATTTTCGCCCTTCCTCGATCAAGCCCATTGCCCTATCATGGAGCGCCCTTGCCACCCTCACCTCCGCATCTCCTTTTCCATGCTGCGCGTCGAGGAGTTGTCGCACGAGGAGCCCGATCTCGTCTACGTATTCATAGTTCATGAATGGGAGGGATTGATGATGGGTGATTCCCTCAGCCAGGCTTCGAAAGGGCATCGGAGGGGATCTTGCCAGCTCGACGAGCTTCCTGCCCGTCACCTTGGCCTGCTTGAGGGCCGAATCGAAGTTGAATCGTGAGACAGGGAGGGGATCTATGCCACGGATGGACTTACAGAAGAACCAATAATATATCGACTTGAGGGCGGATGTCAACCCCTTCCCGGTTCCACCTGCAACCGCGATGCCAAACCCTGGTTTTCCCGATGCATCGCGCAGCTCAACCGTGTCCATGAAATCCTTGGCCAGTCCATTCACATCCAAATAGTAAACCGGTGCGCAGATCACGATCCCATCCATCCCGTCGAAGGCCGTGCTGAGCTCCGAGGGCCTCCCGACGTTTTCATCCGACCACTGGGGGACATCGTATTCGGAGAGTAGGACTAGCGATATTTCGCCACCTGCAGCGCTAGCGCCCATTAGGGCTGAATCCACGAGCCTCCTGCTGAACCCATCTCCATGCAAGCTTGCCACGACGCCAACTACCTTTGTCATGAACGCCCTTGACTGCTCGAAGAGATAAAAGCTTCTGGGAAAGTCTTATGAGCCAAATATGGAATTCAGACAACGAATGCACATGGACAGAAAGGTCATGGTATTAACCCACTCAGCTGGCTTTGTTCACGATTATCTGCCAGCTGCTCAGAGGGCCATCCGGGAAATGGGCGCGAGTTCCGGGGAATTCGAGGCGGCCGTATATGGTGATTGTAATCAAGTCAAGTGGAACGCCATAAGTGAATTCAAGGCCATCGTATTCGCGACGACGGGCGAATTGCCCATGTCTGATGGCGACAGAAAGAGCCTCATTGGCGCGATAAGGTCAGGGGTCGGCTTTGTTGGAATCCATAACGCGACGGACACCTTCTACAAGTTCCCTGAGTATGGCCAGATGCTCGGAGGATACTTCAACGGACATCCTTGGACCCAAGAGATCGTCGCCAAAGTCGAGGACAACGGGCACCCGGCCACCGAACACCTTGGCAAATCCTTCAGAGTCAAGGAGGAAGTCTACACCTACAGGGATTGGTCCCGGACGCGCACGCACGTGCTCATCAGCCTTGACAACGGCTCCGTTGACCTGAGCAAGGGCAATAGGCCGGATGGAGATTATGCGCTCTGTTGGTGTCACGAATTCGGAAAAGGCAGGGTCTTCTACACCGGCTTCGGTCACTTCCCTGAACTTTGGGCCGAAGGATGGTTCAGGAAGCACCTGCTTGCTGGCATCCTCTGGTCCATGGGAGCCAAGTAGTGGATCGATCGAGGAGACAGCCACATACGTCGTTTATCCGACGTCCGATGGCGAGTAAATCCCTACGCCCTTTTACGTGGATATCATTGGGGGATATGGGGACCCATGAACCGGAATATGCTCGCGGCATTCGTTGCCCATGTTACGAATCACCTGTTTCAATTGGTATTGCCAACGGTCCTCCCCCTTGTCGTCATAGAGTTCGGCCTCAGCCATTACTCAGCGGGGCTTCTGCTGGGGCTCTATAGCCTGCCCTATGCACTTTTACAACTCGTCTTCGGGGAAGCATCGGATAGATTTGGGAGAAGGAGGTTGATCGTATTCGGCACCTTGGCCTCAAGCATAACAATGCTACTGACGGGCCTCTCTCGCGATATAATGCAGTTGGGGGCCATACAGGTGATCGCGGGCATAGCCGGTGCGGCATATCATCCTGCCGGCATCCCCCTCATCTCGGAATCGTCTGGCACTGAGGGACGCGGGAGGGCCCTGGGGTATCACCAGATGGGAGGGGCATTGGGCTCTTTTCTCCCCCCAATTATCATGGGAGCCATTGCCCGGATCTCGGGTTGGAGGGGGGCGGTCATACTTGCCTCCACGATCGGATTCCTATCGACGCTGCTCTCCTTCTCGATCCTTGAGGAGCCCGTGAGGCCTCGGAAGGAAGGGGGCAAGTCGGGGATCCTGATGGCCCTCCGAGAAAAATCGGTCTTATTGCTCCTAATGGCCTCATTGGTCTCCCTGATCGCCTACAGGGGGATCGCGGCATTCGCTTCACTATACGTTGTGGAGGGAAAGGGACAGACCGTGGAAGAGGCAGCGGCCTATTACGCATTATTTCAGGTTGCTGGCGCATTCGGCGGCCCGATCGGCGGGTGGCTCTCGGATAAGATCGGGGAGCCGAACATGATCGTGGCATTCGTGCTCTTCGAATCGGCGCCCGTATTCCTCCTGCCATTCCTCAGCCACATCGCACTGGCCTTGGATCTCGCGATCGTCGGATTCGGCAGCTTCGCGGTTCTAGCCGTGCAAGATGCATATCTTTCGAAAGTTGCGCCAAAGGCCGCCTTTGGGGCCTCCTATGGGCTGCTCCTCACCTTGAGTTTTCTGCCCGCAGCATATATTCCGCCTGCAGTTGGGATCATGATAGATCGAAACGGTTTCGAGTCCTCATTTGCGATCGCAGCGTTAGCGACGCTCGCTAGCATACCCATAATATTGATGGCCAAGAAAGCAACGATCGATAGATGATGGAGGGAAGCATTCCGGCCATCCAATGAAAGGTTATAACGGGATCCCGGTACGCCCATGGCCGTGACATAGAAGAATGGAACTTAAGGGAAGTAAGACTGAGAAGAATTTACTGGCGGCCTTTGCTGGGGAATCCCAGGCAAGGAATAGATACACATACTTTTCAAGCGAAGCACGGAAGGCTGGCTTTGAGCAAATATCGGCGATCTTCCTCGAGACAGCCGACAACGAGAAGGAGCATGCGAAGATCTTCTTCAAATTCCTCAAAGGGGGGGACGCCGAGATAACCGCAAAGTATCCTGCAGGCAAGATAGGCACGCTCGGCGAGAACCTTAAGGCTGCCGCCGAAGGCGAGAGACTGGAGTGGGGTACGATCTATCCGAGCTTCAGGAAGGTGGCAGAGGGGGAGGGGTTCAAAGACATCGCCTTGGCCTTCAAGGAGGTGGGCGAAGTCGAAAGCTACCACGAGAAGAGATACCTGAAGCTACTACAGAACGTCGAGAAGGGCACGGT
>Ga0315308_1001457_pt1 | contig 13593 bp, 10 predicted proteins | sample TDP3_MG_FD_203078 | JGI IMG/M metagenome (GOLD analysis project Ga0315308, IMG submission 203078) | Freshwater sediment microbial communities from Lake Towuti, South Sulawesi, Indonesia - TDP3 | ecosystem: Environmental > Aquatic > Freshwater > Lake > Sediment | place: Indonesia: South Sulawesi... | reverse complement strand
GCTGATGGCTCTTCCTCTGGCTTTGACGTTTACTTCTGGTGCTCCGCCGTGGAAGAGGGTTATGCAAGCCAAGACATAGTTCATTGCAGGCTTTCGCCCGATCAATACAGCGTTGCTTTCACGCGGCTCTGACATTTTGTTGTTTTCTCTCCTTGGATTGTTTTTGTCAAAGGCGTTTTGTGTGCTCCTTTGCAAGCAGTCTAATGCGTAGGGGAATTTTATAACTGTTGCTCCGAAAGAGTGCTGACAAGTAGCATTTTGTGCATGCGTAGTAAGACATATATGTTGACAACAGTAACACGCGCGCGTTGAACACTTGCCAAAAAGTAGGCCTCTAACCATGCCCAAACCACGCCCACAACCCTAAATGCTACATTTCCTACGTACCTACTACCCCAGCAACGCTACCGGCAGAACACGAAAGGCTACGCCAATTTCATGAGGCTTCAGCATCTTCATGAAAAAAAGAGTGAAAGCGCGCGCAATATACCATATCAAGGGGTTGTTTGGGCTAACCGCAGAAGAGAGGGACAGCTTCTGCCAGGTGGACAGCATGGGAGGGACAGGAATTCTATCCAAACCCACACCCCAAACAAGTGCTCTTATTATCTATGGAATTTGTGCACGTGCCTAAGAAGCCATAAAGCCCTTTTTTGTGTTCTATGATTATTAGACGCGCATGTTCCGAAGCTCGGCATATGTCCACTATTGGAGGAACTGTCTTCAAGGCGTCTGTCAAAGTCTAACTTGCACGAACACGAATCCACCAAAAATGAGTAAAGACGAGTGAGGCAAGAGGTACGGTGAGTGCATAAGGAGACAGGTAGACTTCTCAATCCTGTTGTCGTAATAGGAACCGGGCAGACTGCACTTGGGATAGCTAGAGCCTTAGGAAGACATGGAATTGACGTTTTTGCCGTTTCGGATAAAAGAGACCCAGTTGTTTTCAGCAAGTATTGCAAGAGGAGTTTTACAACTAACGAAACAAGACACCACAAAGGAATCTTGAAACGTCTTCTAATAGAAATCGGCAAAAGATTTAGTAGAAGAGCTGTAATATATCCGACCTCTGACATGGATGCTTTGAACCTCGCTGAACTAAAGGATGAGCTGTCTGATGATTACCTTTTTGTCGTAGGAGACAAGGAAGCTGTTGAGACTCTTGTCAACAAGAAAAAGTTCTACAGGGTGTTGTCTAACACTGGCATAGTTCACCCTCAAACCTATTTTCCTGAGAACGAGAAGGAAGCTCATAGACTTGCGACTGAATTGGATTATCCGATTTTCGTCAGGCCAGCTATCACGGAATTGTTTAGCTGGGCCTTTCCCAAAAATGGGAAGGGATTTGTTGCATACTCTCCGAGCGAACTCGTGGACTATTATAGTTTGGCGACGCAACATGGGATAGACGTAATGTTTCAAGAGATAGTTACAGGACCACCAATCAATTCCTATCAACTAGAAGGATACTACGATTCCAAATACAATCCGCTAGTTCTCTTTGCTCGTCAACGGCTGAGAATCTATCCGCCCGACTTCGGAAATACCACGCTTTGCGTCAGTATTTCGATGGCGAATTTGGTCGAAGAAAAGGATTCGATTAACAAGTTAATCGCAGCTATCGGCTATAGTGGGTTTGCGAGCGCAGAGTTCAAGAAAGACGAAAGAGACGGAGCATTGAAACTTCTTGAGATAAATGCGCGGCCATGGTGGCATTTTTGGCTTTCCGAGAGATGCGGGGTTGACATAGCATTGACATCTTACCTAGATGCCATAGGAGAAGCGGGAGGAATAGCTCCCAGAACCCACTATGAAGTGGGTGTTAAAGGCGTCAATCTTCTTGATGATTTTGCGGCCGCAGCAGATATGCTACGGAATAAGAAATTGAGGTTCAATGAATGGGCGTCAACATTTCGGGGAGTGCGATGCGATTCCTTCCTTTCAAGAGATGATTTGACGCCATTCATAATCGCACTCCTCAAAAAAGGCTCGAAATTGTACAAGTGAAGTCTAGGGAATCGTTTGTAATGCCGTACACGGGCGTGCCAACGCGCTTGAAGAGAAAGAAGCACGCGCTACATGATCACCTTTTCTGCTATTGCAGCGTGTCGCGCGCTCTTTATTAACGAAAAGGTTAAAGTAGTTGACTTTTGTAAAAGAAGACCTTTCCTACAACAAGGTGCTATGCTGTGAGCCAAGAAATTCCGTCGGGAAAACCGTTGCGATTGCTCCATATGCTGTACGATAGGGGTAAGCCAACGACAACGTACACTTTGAACGTGAAGCAAGGTGACTTAGCCAAGCAGCTTAACATAAGCAGGCAGGCGTTAAACGTGCATTTGCGCAAGCTTCGAAGTCAAGGGCACATACGCACTGGCAGAGGCTTCATCGACGTAACTGAGAAAGGACTAGCCGTGCTGGGCGTGTCGGTTAATCCAGCGTTTGTGTTCATTAAGGTGTCACCTTTGAAGCGTGTTCAAGCTTATGAGCAGATTGTCAAGTTTCCAGTTGAACGAATTTACAGGGTGACAGGCGACATGGACGCCATCATTCAAGTGGAGAGGGAGAAGCTTGATGAAGCGCTTAAGAGAATGGCGTCGCTTGATGGCATAGAGGGCACAAAATCTTACATAACCATACAGACACTCAAGTAGACTCTTTCAGAAAAGGGGTGTGAAAACAGTTGAGACTGTTTGAATACGAAGCCAAACAAGTGTTCGCGAAATACGGTTTGCCAACGCCGCGAGGCTTTTTGGCGAAGACTGTTAAGGAGGCCCGTGAATTCGCTTCGTTGATCAATGCGCCTGTGGCGGTAAAATCTCAGATACTAGTGGCTGGGCGAGCTAAGGCTGGAGGAATACTCTTCGTTGATTCGCCAGCAGAGGCTGAAAAAGCGGCAAAGCAGCTCTTAGGAAGCGAAGTCAAAGGAGTTAAGGTTCTAAGCGTGTGGATCGAAGAGAAAATTGCGATTAAGAAGGAGTTGTACTTCAGCATCACTGTTGATCGAGCCAATCGTTGTTACGTGGCTGTTGCGTCTGCGGAGGGCGGCGTTGACATTGAAGAGTTGGCAAGAACCTCGCCTGAGAAGATTGTGAAGGTCTTGATTGATCCAGTCTATGGTTTTCGTCTTTATCATGCTAGGCGGATTGCGAAGAAATTGGGCTACGCGGAGAATCAGATGACTGAGTTGGCTTCGATTTTTCTGAAGCATTTCAGGGTTGCCATGGATTTTGACGCTGAGTTGGCTGAGATGAATCCATTGGTTGAAACCACGGATGGCAAGTTCATGGCTGCTGACACACGGCTTATCATCGACGATAATGCTCTGTTCAGGCATCAGGAGTTCACGAGTCGTCCCATGGAGGAGGCAGAATTGACCCCACAGGAGTTGCAGGCACAGAAAACTGGTTTAGCCTATGTTAAACTCGACGGTGATGTAGGCATAATAGGCAACGGTGCTGGTTTGGTCATGGCTACCTTGGACGCTATTCAATTGTACGGTGGGAGACCGGCGAATTTCTTGGATGTTGGCGGTGGCGCCTCCGCGGATATGATGGCAGGTGCGCTGGATATTGTGCTGTCTGACCCTAACGTTAAGGTTGTCTTCATCAACATTTTGGGCGGAATTACTCGTTGCGACGAGGTGGCGAACGGAATTCTTGAGGCGCAGAAACGCGTGGGTTTAGCTAAGCCCATGGTTATTCGGCTCGTAGGCACTAATGAAGAGGAAGGAAGACGCGTTCTCGTAGACGCTGGGATTCATGTATTGGATAGTATGGAGGAAGCAGCTCAGAAGACAGTTGAACTCATTAAAAGCGGAGGCGATTAGGCAAGTTGGGAGTTATTATTGACAAGTCGACGAGAGCGATTGTTCAAGGCATAACGGGAGCACAAGGAAGCTTTCACACACGCTTAATGCTTGAATACGGCACGCAGATTGTGGCAGGTATGACTCCGGGCAAGGGAGGAACCAGTGTTGACCGAGTGCCAGTTTATGACACTGTACAAGAAGCAAAGGACGCTGGTGATGCCAATGCGTCGATTATCTTTGTCCCAGCTCCCTTTGCTGCAGATGCAGCATTTGAGGCACTAGAAGCTGGGCTGAAGACAATCGTTATCATTACTGAGCATATTCCTGTTCGTGACGCTGTTCAAGTGATGTATCGAGCTGGGCATGAAGGCGCTGTGATCATCGGTCCTAACACGCCCGGAATCCTTACTGTGGGTGAGTGTAAGCTGGGCATTATGCCTGCTCACGTGTTCAAGCAAGGTGTTGTTGGTTTGGCGTCTCGCAGTGGCACCTTAACGTACGAAATAGCTGCAGGTCTGAGCGCCAGAGGCTTGGGTCAGTCCACGTGCATTGGTCTGGGTGGTGACCCAATCGTGGGCTTAAGTTTCATAGACGTTCTCAAAAAATTCGAACGAGATGAACAGACGAAGGCTGTCGCGTTAATTGGCGAAATCGGCGGCAACTTCGAGGAACTGGCAACCGACTTTATAGCAACCGAAGGCTACTCCAAACCAGTTGCTGCCTTTGTTGCTGGGCGAACGGCGCCGCCTGGCAAACGGATGGGACATGCAGGTGCAATAATCATGGGCAACACTGGAACCGCGGCAAGCAAAATTGAAGCGTTCAAGCGGGCGGGTGTCTCAGTAGCTGAAAAACCAAGCGACGTTGCGAAGCTGTTGGCTGACAAACTGCATTAAGGGTTCTAAAGAAGAGAAGCCAGGTTTTTCCTCTGGCTGATTTGTTGAACGAGATTGCGAGCATGTTTGCTAAAATGAAAGAGCTTTTTGGCTGGTTCTGATCCATTCGGCTAAGTCGCCAGTAGTTGTCCCTACACGCACGCCCGGTATCAGTTCTTCCTGTGTCAATCCCCTTGCGTTGACGCATGTACGGCAGGCAACGACCTTAGTGCCCTGGTCAACCAGTTCCTTCAGCATTTTCTCAAGGTTGTAGTAGCCTTCAGGCGGTTTCTGTCCTTTCTTTGCAGTGGTTACCGAGTCGCCCATTAAGAATATGTTCACTTTCATCTTCTCAGTGCTCACCATCAGAGCTTTTGCGAGTCGCAGGGCATTCCACACTTTTTCATCGCCATAAGGCGCTGTGTTCAAAACAATAGTCACTGTTTCCAAACTCGCACCTCTTCCACGGTTCTTGCAGCAAGAATCGTACCAAAAGTCCCATTAGCTTAATTCGTTTTCGGTCGGCTCTGGCGCTGAACATGGCACTTGTGCGCTATGCCACAAACTCGAGAACTTGACCTACCAGATTCAGCTCACCAGTGGCGAGTGGGGACTGATATGCCCGAGCTACAAAGAGCCGCTCCTTGAGAAGCTCGACCAGGAGCGTCGAGCAGCATGAGTGATCCTTTCTAGTTGATGTTGCAGAAAGCCGGATTCATAGAAGACTCTGTCAAGGCTAAAGCTCGGATGCTTGCGCGAGAAATAGAGGCGAAGAAAGAGCTTGACAGACATAGTTGAAATCGCATTCCGACTGCTCAGGGAAATGAAGCGCAAGCTTGAGCAGCTTATTGCGGCAGGTGTCTTCGGCAACAAATCCGAAGCCTTCAGGCAAGCGATCCAAGATCTGATTCAGAAACATAGCGCAAGAAATACTTGAATATGATAGTTTACTGCAACACGGAAGCATGTTTCTTGGTGGTTTTTCAGTGGCTTGGGCTAGGTAAGTGGCTCATTTCCACTATATTTCACCTGAAACATAAAGTTTTAATAAACAAATCGTAGTAGGATATCCTTAGTGAGCCCTCGGTGAAGACATCTGGTTCTGGCACCATCACTGCTTCTGCTTCATGGCAAAATCCAGCCTTGCATGCATCCAGCCAGAACAACCTTTTGGACTCACCGCTGGGGATTCACTTTCTCTTGGGAGGAAGAAAAAAGTGAAAGGAGCTGTTTTTGCTTGCTTGCTGTTACTTGCGATGACTTTTGCTGGAATTTCACAAACTTCACTTTCAGCCAATCCATCATGGGGAATAACGAGCGATGCTACTTACTACTATGTTGAATCAGCAAATATGAAAATCTACATTCGCAAATCAGATGGGTTGATGCAGTATTTTGTGGGCGGCAAAAGTTGGACAAGCACAAAAGGATATGGCGGCATTTCCATAACCAAGAAAGGCGTGGGCTACAATGACGGAGCTGCCGCGCCCTATGATATTGGCTTGACACCATTTCCGCACTCGCTTACACAGCTTTCTCTGAATACTACGCATTTGTCATATAAGCAGCAGAAGGCTGCTGGAGCAACAATGAGGCTCTACGTTGATGTCCAAGCGAAGGCTGAAAGCATTCAGGTTCTTTTCAAAATAGAGAACTTGGACTCTGTTGTGCGCGGGTACACTCTTTCGTTTTCAATGTGGATTTTTCAGAATGGCATGAAGCAGGTGTTTCCATATAACAGTATTCTGGAGCAAGCCAGAGCTACCTATTCCCAAAAGAATGTTTTTAATGGGGAAACTATCTCTCGTAACTATGCCATTTCCAGCATAGGGAATATCTCTTATTCCGTTGGCATGACGCAATCGCCATACCACAATGCCCAGTTGAAATATCTTGGAGTGCTCGATGATGCATTTAGGCAAACTTTCTACTATGGCTATGAATCTTTGAGAGCCATGCCGAACCAGAACACAACTCAGGTAGGAATAATCACCTATGCGGTTGACGGAAACAATTATTGCGCATTGAATAAAATGCCATCTGTTCTTTCAACATACATTTCAACCATTACACTCGATAAAGAGTTTTGGGCTATCTTTGGCACACCGATAACTCTTGCAAACATAACAACCGGTTACCTAAACGAACTAAAAGCAAGAAACATCATCAACATTGAGCTACAGTTCTGCACAGGCAACTACATAACGAACCGCAACTGGACTCTTACAAACGCTCAGATCCAAAGTCTAATAACAACGCTTAGAAATGCAGGATTCAAACCTTGGTTCTACATTACCACAAACTTTGAAGCACGCCGAACAGATGCAAAAAACAAGTATTTTGACGCTCTCATCAAAACCTCGTTGCAGCAAAACGCGAGTGATGATTACGTGGTTCTTAACCCAGACCCAGCATACAGCTGGGGTAAACAAATCCTTTCAGATGTGGACCACATACTAGCAACCTTCACGGATATCTACGGTTTTTTTGTTGACGATTTTGGCTACTATGGAGATCGCCTAGATTACAATGCCAATCACAGCCCAAAATACTATGACCCAAACACTTCAACAAGAAACGCCACAAGTTTGTCATTCGGGATTACTAATTTGGTGGCTCAGCTAAAGACCAGGGGAAAACCGCTAATGGTCAACAGCCCTACTCACATTGAAGAAATGTATGGAGCAGACGGAGCTTTGATTTGGGACTTTCCAATAGGTTCGGGAACAGCACTTTATCTGCGTTATAGCACACTCCATTGGGGCCTTCCAAGCGGGTTCATTAAGAGCGGAATATCAAGCAATGTTGGAAACAGCCATGACAGCAACAACACTCTTTGCTATAGAATGAACTTCTGGATCAATGGCCAACCTTATGTCTATGGCTACAAAGACGCCGACGACACAGTTTTCAACGCAGCCAAAACCGAATACCACATACAAAACGCTTGGTTCCTTGAGCAACCAGCAGAATATGCCTATGGCAATGGAATCACATTAAAGATTCAGAACAGCGATACACGGTTAGCAATTTTTGGGCAATCAGCAACAGCCACAATTACATCAAGCACACCTATTGACATCTACACAAAAGATGGAACCCTAATAGGTTCAGAGAAGACAAGCCAAAGCCTAAACGCATATCTCACAGGCACTCAGGATATTTTCGTCATCAAGTTCACCCAATCGAATCCATACATCATTATGTCACAATCATGCAAAGTGTCAAATGAAGCTTACACTGGCAAAAAGCTTGTTTTTACCGTGAGAGCGTCTTCCGAAAGCACAAGCACAACAAAAGTATATTGTGGCAGCCTTCGGAAACCAAAAAGGATTGATGGCATATCAGACTCAGGAGCATGGACATATGATGGCTCAAGCATAATCTGCACCATCACCACAGTTCACAGTAGTGATGCTAACATCACAATCTATTGGAGGCGGAAAGCCTCTGGCAAATACGAGCTTGATGTTTTCATTTTGAAAGGTTCCCTTCGCACCATAGCTTCAGTCACCGTTAATAGCGAAAACAAGTCAACCAGCTTATTCACTCCAACCTCTTAGCGACTATGCTATGGCACCTACAATGTCACAACCCACTTGGAAAATCAGAAGCAATCAGCCACCATCCTACTCAACCAAGACACAACTAAAACTTTCAACTTCATATCGCCTCTGCCAAACCCTCCAAGCCTTGCAGCCATCTTGAGCTTGTTCCTGTTGTGCGCTGGGTTTGCCTTCGTTTATCTCTTCTTGTTTCAGAGGCGAGGAGCATGAAAAAGGGGACGGCATTTCTCTGAAACTATCAGCGCTGAAGGCTATGCAAAACAACAATTCTAAACCCACAAGATTCAACAGAAAATGCGCATTCACTCCGGGCACTTGATGTTGAAAACTGGGCAGAAACCGCAGTAAATTCCAGACTCCCACGAGTTCGAGCTTGAGCTTGGACAAATCCCTCAGCCCTTTTCCAAAATTACAACAATGATGGAAAAATTAAAGACTTGTTGCCAGAGCAGAGAAGATTAATGTCAGTATGGATCAGAAAGTCGAGCAGACAGTGGAAAACAATTGAAACGCTCAAATCAGTTCGGCGTATATTTGCGATGTTTGTGAAGACAAGTCCATGAAGTTCAATAGTGAAAAAGCATCAGTGGGATAAATCATAAATATCATGCGCAAAGATAACAGTGAACTTGTGAGGAATAATCAATGAGCACTCTATTGAGTAAGACGGATCGCCAGAAGATCATCAAAGCATTGAACATTGACATTGGACTGGAAATCGGCGCGATCATACAGTATATTATGCATGAAGTGATGGCTGAAGGCATGGAGAGCCCAGCTATAATGGAGAAGTTCGAAAGCATCTCTAGGGATGAGATGAAGCATCTGGAACGACTTGCCGAACGAGTGAATTATCTTGGAGGACTGCCAACCACGAAGCCTGCACCGATCAAGGTTGGCGGCAACCTCAAGAAGATGGTACAGGACGACCTAGACGGCGAGTACACCGCTATCAAGACGTACAAGGGTCACATTAAAATGTGTGAAGAAATAGGCGACACAACCTCGAGGCTGATGCTGGAAGAGATTCTTACGGATGAAGAGAATCACGCCGACACATGGGAGACCGTTCTTCAAAAAACAGTGAAGTAAAGAACGCAACTCGCTTTCCTTATTTTTTTGTTCTCGAATACTTGAGAGGACACTTTGATATTTATTGGATAGTTTTTATATCGCCAGAAAACATGTGTATAACACTCAAGTCATGATCGTTGCAGAGGCGTCAGGTATGTCGTTTGATGAATCTGCTATTCTTGAAGTTGTAGAGAAAGTAAGCAAAAGCGTGGTCAACATAAATACTGTTCGTTTGCTTCACGACTTTTACTATCAGGTTCATCCTGTTCAGGGGATGGGGTCAGGAGTGATTTTTGACCCGAAAGGCTACATCTTGACGAACAATCACGTCATCGAAGGCGCGGAGAAGATCGATGTAACATTGACTTCGTCCGAAGTCCTACGGGGCAAGCGAGTTGGAGTATGCGCCAGCGACGATGTAGCTGTGATAAAGGTTGATTCAAAAGACCTTCCAGCAGCGGAACTGGGCAATTCCGACGAGCTCAGAGTGGGACAAACTGTTTTCGCGATTGGAAACCCGTTTGGATTGCAGGGAGAGCCTACGGTTACTAAAGGAGTGATAAGCGCTGTGAAGCGATCTATCAGGTCGGAAAGAGGACTTATCGAAAATTTGGTTCAGACGGACGCGTCGATTAACCCTGGCAACAGCGGTGGTCCACTTGTGGATGTCAAAGGCAGGGTTGTGGCAATTAACACAGCGATCGTGCCCTTTGCACAGGGGATAGGGTTCGCTATTCCAGTCAACGGTGCTAAGCGCTGTGCCAACGAAATTATTACGCATGGAAAAGTCATGAGACCATGGCTTGGAGTAAGCGGTCTAACTGTGACTCCTGAGGTGGCTTCCTATTACAGTTTGCCTGTTGACAGAGGCGCACTTGTGACAGAAGTTTGGTCTGGTAGCCCGGCCGAGGAAGCTGGTATGGAGAAGGGAGACATCATCATCGGTTTCGGAGACAAAGCCGTGAATAGCGTCGAAGAGTTAGTTAGAGAGGTTCAGAAAAAGAAGATTGGTGAGACAACCCGAACGCTGTTGATTCGTGACGGCGAAAAATCAATCGCAGAAGTGACGCTGGGCACAACACCGTAGACTGGTTTTTTGAAGACTTCACTTGGGTCGTGTTCGCAGGATTCTTTTCTTAGGCACTTTAGGCTTCTTGACGTGTTCCTCTTCTTTAGCCGCCATGAGTCTGGGTTTCACCAAAACTGTAGTGCCCTGAGAAACGATTTAAAGTGACCGTCTGCTGTATTGTCTGAGACACATAGGTGATACCGAACATGCACGACCTCATCATCATTGGTTCAGGTCCAGCTGGACTAACCGCGGCGATTTACGCCAGCAGAGCCAAGTTGGACACGCTTGTGATCGGAGGTTTGTCTTGGGGTGGTCAATTAATGCTGACAGGCTTGGTTGAGAATTTCCCAGGCTTTCCAGATGGCATACTTGGACCTGAATTGATGAGTAAGATGCGTCAGCAGGTTGAGAGGTTCGGGGTCAAGATTGTTTTCGAAGATGTTGCAGCTGTTGATTTTTCTCGTCGACCTTTCAAGATCCGTGTGGGAGATAGAAGTTTTGAAGCCAAAACCGTGATTGTCGCTGCGGGTGCCTCTGCTAAGCCACTTGGGCTGTCTTCTGAAAAGAGGCTGATTGGAAAGGGCGTCTCATACTGCGCTACTTGCGACGCGCCTTTTTTCCGAGACAAGAAAGTTGTGGTTGTGGGTGGAGGCGACGCTGCGATGGACGAGGCATTGGCTTTAGTAAACTACGCACGTGAGGTTACGGTTGTTCATAGGCGCGATCAATTAAGGGCTTGTAAGCTGCTGCAGGAACGGGTTTTCGCCAACAAGAAGATCAATTTCGTTTGGAACAGTGTGATTGAAGAAATAATGGGCGAGAGCAAAATAGAAGCTGCGAAGCTCAAGAATGTGCAGACAGGTATGACTTCGATTTTGACCACTGACGGAGTTTTCGTTGCCATCGGTTACAAGCCCAACACGGGCGTCTTTAAGGGACAACTGCAGCTTGACAATTACGGGTACATAACTGTGCACGATGAGACCAAAACCAATGTGGAAGGCGTCTTCGCCGCAGGTGATAATCAAGACTTCAAGTACAAGCAAGCGATTACAGCAGCGGGCTCAGGATGCAAAGCAGCGTTAGATGCCCAAAGATACCTGCAAGAACACTTTGCTTACTAGAGATGTGCTTTCCCGTAGTTTTTGCCTAGTAGGTACAAGTCTTTTGCATCAGCTTTGCCGTCGTTGCTGATGTCGCAGTTGGGATTCCACCTGGGTTGGGTTGGGGCAGAACCGTAGGTTGCTGCCAACTGAGTCAGGTCTTCGTTATCCACGTTTGCGTCTCTGTTGATGTCACCTAGAATCGGGTTACTCCAATATTGATAAGGAGTCATCAGCGGATAGTTGTCTTTATTGTTCACATCAATGGCATACGGTATGTCTCCTATTCCATCACTGCCAAGCTTATCCTGAGAGGCACCCCAAAACAGGTCAAGCCCGGTGTAGTCGCTCCAGTAGTTACCGCCCAAAGAATAACCCTGATTCCAGACATTCGCATCGGCTGTCTCAGCGTCCGCTTGCACCTCATTATTCAGGAAGTTGTTATGGAAAATTATGTTGTTTGCACTATTGGAGGCGATTGCTAATCCGATGCCTCCGTTTGTTATGTTGTTTCTAGCTAATGTGCTGTTTTGACAAGCTACAAGCACGATGCCTTCCATGTTGCTTGTTACGTTGTTCTCGCATATTGTGTTGTTGGAACTGAAATAGAGAGTAATGCCATCGAAGTTATGTCCTACTATGTTTTCTGAAAAAGTGCAGTTAAAAGCAAAATCAGCAGTGAAGCCGAAATGCGCATTGCCAGTTACATTGTTTTCGGCAAACACACAGTTAAAGGAATACCATAAGTAAACGCCGAAATTGTTATGCGTCATCGTAACGTTTCGCAAAGTAACATTGTTTAAATGAGTTAACAAGATACCGCTGTCATACCAATCGAAGCCGCTGTTCCTCGCAGTGAAGTTTATAACCGCGACATTGCTTGCCACGACTATAACTGCGCTTCCCATGTGATCTGCGTCGATTATCGTGGCATCTCTATTTTCGCCTACGAGGTAGACTTCTTTCTCGACAACAACATGCTCATAATACGTGCCAGCGCATACTCGAATAGTAAAGCCTGGACCAGCTGCATCAATAGCTGCTTGAATAGTCGGGCAGAATAAGGGAACCTCGATGGTTTTGATTCCTACAAAGATATACCTCGACATCGCATTGTTTGTTATAATAGTTTCGCCGTTCAAAGGAACAACATACGAAGTGATATTGAATATCCCCTCCACTGTGGGTGTCCATAAGAAGCCTACGGTCGCCAATTGACGACTTGCAAGTGATTCAATATTTGTAGAGTCGACAACGCTACCATTTGCTAGAAGCTGAACTGCCACACCAGCCTCATTCTCCTCTCCGAAGTTTACAACTGTTGCACTCATAGTAGCTTCACTTTCAGAATCAACATAAGGAGGACTCTGCCAACTCGAGAGCACAGCGTCGTGATTAGGGAGGTCCTCCTCGACAGCCCTTCTTGCATTAATCCTTCCGTGTCCGTAATAGTTGTCAAAACCTAGGTCGCCTAAGTCATCGGCAGTATAACGCAGTCGAAGCCGTACCCAGTCTCGAACTGCGTCCGGGTATTCACTCCAAGCTAATGCAGCAACTCCTGCAACATGTGGACAGGACATAGAAGTACCACTTCCGTATGCGTAAGAGTTGCCGTAATAAGTGGAGTAGATGCTGACTCCTGGAGCTGCTAACCCCATCCAGTCTCCGAAATTGGTGAAGCTAGCTGGACTATCATTCTCATCCGTGGCTGAGACTGCCACAACTTCTTCATACGCCGCAGGATAAGACCTTCTGCTCGATTGCCCATTTCCTGCAGCAGCAACCACAAGCACGTCCTTTTCGTAGGCGTATTCTATGGCTTCGTGAATCAATGTACTCGGTATATAGCTACCCCAGCTGCAACTGATGATGTTTGCCCCTTGATCTACAGCGTGAACGATTGCGTTTGCTAGGTCATCTTCAGTTCCAGATCCCCAGCTATCCAGCCCTTTCTCCATCATGATGCGCACTTGTGCTAAGCCTGCAATCCCTAAGCCGTTGTTAAGTGTAGCTGCTATTATGCCTGCGCAGTGGGTTCCATGCCCGTTGTCATCCGTGGGATCTGCGTCTTTGTTTACCCAGTCGTAGCCAA
>Ga0315308_1001456_pt1 | contig 13598 bp, 12 predicted proteins | sample TDP3_MG_FD_203078 | JGI IMG/M metagenome (GOLD analysis project Ga0315308, IMG submission 203078) | Freshwater sediment microbial communities from Lake Towuti, South Sulawesi, Indonesia - TDP3 | ecosystem: Environmental > Aquatic > Freshwater > Lake > Sediment | place: Indonesia: South Sulawesi... | reverse complement strand
CTGTCCTTCCAGTTGCTCAATAAACTCACTGTAGGTTGGGACTTTTTGTTTGGGTTTTGTGTAGTAGGAGACTTTGCCTTGGTCGAGTATTTGTTTGAAGCTTTTTTCTATTCTTGCGTCTGTTTCGTATTCTCTGGGTTTGACGACTGAGTTTGTGAGCTGCTCTAGGGATTCTGTTCTGGTTTCGAGGATGACTTTGCTGGGGATGTTTGGGTCCGTGAATATGTCTAGGAGGAGGAAGAGGTACTCGCAGCTGATATCGAAGATTATGATTTTTGTGTTTTTTGTGTGTAGGAGTATGCGTCTTAGGATGTTTGACATGAGGTTGCTTTTGCCTCCGCCGGTGAAGGCGAAGACTCCGAAGTGGTATCTGACTAGGTTTTCGAAGTCTATGTAGATGGGTATGATGGTTTTTGTGGCTTGGAACATTTTTATTAGGCCTAGTCTTGGGTCTCTGTGGGCGTCTTCTGTTGTTTTTGTTGGGTCTATGCCGTATTTTTGGGTGATTTTTTGGTTGTACATGCGGTTTATCATTTGGCTGTTGAGGATGTAGGCTTCGCTGGCGACGATGGGGTAGGAGAAGCCTTTGATGAATTTGCATTCGTCAGGAGGGCAGAGTGTGAGGTCGTAGTTGATGGGTATGGCGCTGATTTGTATCATCATGGTTGCCTTGTCGTCTGTTTGCCAGTCAGCTTCAGACTGCTCGATTATTTCGAATTGCATGGGGTAGTAGCCGTGGTCTGAGAGGCCGCGGAGTCCGAAGTGTTCTGGCCAGACTCGGCTTATTTCCATGAGTGTGTATCTTTCAGTCGCTTTCTCGGTTTGTTTGAAGTTTTTAACTGCGATGAGCATGCCTTCTTCGAGGAGGCCCATGAGGTCTTTTTGGTATTCTACTTTGATTCTGCCTTCGTATCTGGCGCTTATTCCTGCGAATTTGGATTCGTCGGCTATGCCGAATTGTCTTGGGATGATGTGGCTTAGGCGGGCGTGGAATTTGTCGTCGAAGTCGGTGAAGCAGGCGGAGGGGTTGTTAGAGGGTTTCTCTTCTTGTGGTTTCAATTTGGGTTCGCCTCTCTCTAAATGTGTTCACATAGAATATGAATTTTCGCAGTTTGCGATGGTGTGTGCAAGTAGAGTTAACTTGTGACCTGTTTGGCTCATGAACTATGAATTTCTCGGATGCGCTTTAAGGTATTTGTCTAATGCTTTTTTTGTTATGACCCAGTTTCTGCGGAGCTTGAACGCTCCTATGCTGCCCTTTCGCGCCAATAGACTCAGGTATTCTTGCGTGTAAGGCGTCAGTTTGCTCGCTTCAGCCAGAGTCAGTATTTCTGCTTCTTTTTCAAATGCGAGAAGGTAGATGTCAAGCGATCTCTCAACGCAGTTGGCTACGAAGTTTGCGAAGGAAATCAGGTTTCCGTTGTCTGCCTCGCTTAATGCTCTCAAATATTTGGGTCGGTCTACTTTGAGGAGGACGGTGAAGGGATACCCGCTTCTCATTAGTATGACGTTCATTAGGAGTCTGGCAGTTCTGCCGTTTCCGTCCAGAAAAGGGTGTATGTAGACGAACTTGTGGTGGAAGAAAGCCGCTAGTTCGATTGGTCTCAATTCGTCTGGGTTTTGGCTCAGGGTCTGCAGAAGCTCGCTGATCATAGTTTGGATTTTTTGTGCTGGGGGTGGCATGAAAGTTGCGCCCGCAACCCTGACTTGCCCAGTTCTGTATTTTCCTGCGCTTTGGTCATCTATGCCACGCATAAGAAGGGCATGTACTTTCAGGATATCGTCTTGTTTGATTGTAGCTTCCTTTTGTGCAAGTTGTTCCACGTAGTCGATGGCATCTGGGTGGTTTCTCGCCTCTAGATGTTCTCTTAGGCTTTTTCCGCGAACGGTTATTCCCTCTTGGATGACGAGTTGAGTTTCTCTTAGTGAAAGGGTGTTGCCCTCGATGGCGTTGGAGTTGTAGGTAAACTCGATTTGCATTTGTTCCCATAATTTTTTGACGAGTTGAGGAGGTAGGGGGCGAAGATTGTCCAGAGCCTTCTTTTTTGAAAGTATTCTCGCGTATGTTTTTGGTTTCAGCATCTGCATGGTGGGTTTTCGCCAGGTTTCTCTAATGGGTTAGCCGATATAAAAAAGTATCGTATAAATGAGTTTCTTTTACATCCGATATGGATTAGGTCGTTTCTCTTCTTGTGGCTTCTATTGCGGACCTTCTTTCTCGGAATGTGCTCATGTAGAATATGAATTTTCGGAGTTTGTGGTTGTTGAGTATCCACATGGCGGTTGAGTCGGCTATTCGTTTGAATTGCCCGTAGTTGTATTTTGCGATTTTGTCGGCTATGAATAGGGGTTTGTTGTGTCCGAAGGCTTCTGGTATGCTCGGCGATGTCATGGCGATTAGGATGGTCATGATCAGGTTTTGGAGTGGATTTTGGGTTGTGTTATCTTTGAAGAGTAGGACCTCTGCGGGTTCTTTGGCTGAGCCGAATTCGTTCCAGAGTTGGATTGTGCTGTTTGGTGTGTAGTCATAGTCTGGATGGGTTAGGCGGTCTATGAGGAGGACGTTGCTTCTGAGCATGGGGTCTGACTGTGCTTGGCTGAGTTGGATGTAGGTTTTTAGGAAGGTTTTTTCGAGGCTTATTCTGTTTTTTCTTGCGCCTAGGACGTAGCCTTTTCTGTTTTGTGGGTCGGGGATCATGGTTTTGAAGGCTGAGTCGTATTCGATTAGGGTCCATGGGACTTTGATTTTTTCGGGGTTGAAGAGGCTGGTGGATTGGAGTATCATGCGGTCTGTGTTAGGCAGCCTTTCGTATTCCTCTGGTTTGATTGTGGTTTTGAGTAGGCCTTGGTTTTGGAGGATTGGGATGAGTTGGCGTTTGAAGTCTCTTGCGGCTGTGTCTTTTGTTATGCCTATGAGGAGGATTTGGTTTTTCCAGCATTGTTCGATGAGCATTTCGAGGGTGAATAAGGTGAGGAAGGCGATGTCGAGGGTTGTGAGCCATTGTTCTTTGCCGTCTTTCTGGATTTTCATGAGGTTTGATGTTGTGATTGTTTCGGGTTTTTGTTCGTAGAAGAAGCGGTCGCCTAAGGTTGTGACGAGTTTTTTGAGGCGGGTCCATGCTGATGCGTATTTTGGGTTTATTGTGCATGTGTCGTCTTTTTGTGTGAGGACGTTTTCTTTGACTGAGGATTTGAGGTAGCGTTCTGCTCGTTTGATGCGTTTTTCGTCTTGTATGGCTAGTTCTTGGAGGATTTGGTTTTTTGTTAGGGGTCCTTTTTGTTGGATGAGGTTGATTATGGCGTAGCGTAGGTAGTCTGCTCTGGCTGCGGGGATTTTTAGTGTGGGGTTGATGATTTGTTGTCTGCCTAGTGTGAGGTCGTTTGTGTCTATGGGTTGGTTGTCTATTTTGTAGCCTATTAGGGCTGATTTGGCTGGCCAGAGTTCTCGTTTTGATGTGTCGTAGAGTAGGCTGGCGCGTTCGGCTGAGAGGCTTCGGTCTAGGAGGATTATGCGTGTGTTTTGGTTTGGGTCTGATGCTAGTTTGTATGCTAGGTAGTATTCGGCGAAGGTCATTATCCAGTTGGCTATTGTTGCATTGCTTATGATGGATTCGTCAATGAGTGGTTTGTTTAGGGTTAATTCGCCTGGCTGCTCTTGGTCGAAGAAGGTTTGGTCTATGTCTGGCACTTCATTAATGTAGACAGGGACGACGCTGGAGATTCCTGCGGCTTGAGACAGTGTTTTCATGTCGTATTCTACTGTTGGTTTGTTGTTTTTTGTGAAGATGATTGTGCCCGTTGAAGCGTAGGCGCCGCCAAAGAAGATTATGAGGTCGAATAATGGGCGAGAATACATGGTTCCATCAATGCCGGCAAACCGAATGGTTGAAGAACCGAAGAATTGTTTAGTTGTTTCGTAGGCTTGTTCATTTTTGAAGTCTGAAATGATGAAGTCTGAGAGTAGGCGGTCGTGCAGAGCTCGCAGGGATTGGAAGCGGTTTTCGTATGCTGTTACCTGATCTGATGCGCCTAATCGGAGTAGGTCGCTTGTTCGTTTGATTGTGTTACTTAAAGGAGATGAAGACAAGCAGTCCACCTTAAACAATGAATTGTAGTAGGAGCAACTATTCTTAAAATAATTAGGCTTACGTAATACCTCGAGACCTGCCCCTACCTCTAGGGGAAAAGTGCTTGATGGATGTAGGCTGTCCCGTTGGCATTATGCGGTGGTGAATGTGATCTCGACTTTGTGTTTTTGGGCGATTTTTTCGGTTTCTTGCTTTAAGAGTTGAGATGTGGTTTCGGGGAAGCTTGTGAATACGTGTACTGAACCGATTTTGCAGAATGTTTTGTTGTCCCTGATCTTGTAGTCTAGGGTTGCTCGCACCTTGGACGTGTTCTGTTCGATTATTTTGACTGCGTTTTCGGGCAACTTTCTGATCCCTGGGAAGTAAATGATTTCGCAAGCCCAGATTAGTGGTTCATTGTTCAACTTTGGCAGACAGCGCGGAGCTTTTGGTAGTCTTTTCCGCTTACAACATCTAATGTGTGTTTTCTGATGAATTCGGGGTTGAAGATTACTAGGTCGTAGTGGCCTCTTTTGTATAATCCACCTCTTGGCGTTCGTTCATTGTCACTTTTCACTCTAAAGTTGTATTTCCTCATATCGCATCTGAAAGGTGTTGGATACTCGTGGTGAACAAGGCTGGTTGTGCACTTGTCGCGAGTTGTTTGGATTTCTATTCCAAGTTGTCTCAATTCGTTTTTGACAATGTTGTAGAGAGAGGAGTGGATGTCGTGTTCAGAAAAGAAACAGTGCCGACAACTCTTAAAGGTGGTTTGAAGCTGGCGGATAACCTTTTTCGCTAAACTATTCCATTGAGACTCAGATTCCATGAGTTAGGCACCACCAACTTAAAGATATCACTTTATGTTTGGTTGAGGTGTTTTTCTATTTGTTTTTCTGCGTTGTCTGCTTGATTAATTATCAAAGATTTGGTGGACTGCATTGCCTTATCGTGTTTATGATTTTTCCTGGGGTGAATCGGCATTTAGAATCTAGTGAAACAAGCTGTAATTGCTTTCCAACTTCGTCCAGAAGAATTTGTGTCAAGAATTCCTGATGGTCGAGTTCTTTTGTGGAAGCTTGGGGTTGGCTTGATATCTGTAGACCAGAATATATAATTCGAGTAGTGTTCCCAAGAATCTCTTTGGCTGTAACATTTGCAGAGAAAATTGGTAGACCATCTTTTCCAATTATTGGGTAGCAATCCCTTTCGTGTAAATCGACAATCGCCCATTCATTGCCAAGTGTTGCATCGATGAAGACCTCAAGTGGTAAATCCCTGCATTCAGGGATAAGAGAACGATAATACTCAGCTAAACTTTGAATCATTTGATTGTTTTGGTGTAAAGTATTTCCAGAGATTCGTTCTATGCTTCAGTGTTGAAAGCGCGACTCTTTCGGCAAGCATCAGAAAGGAAGTTTCATTAGCGATTGACAACCCCAGTTTTTTTGCATTCTTCAGAAGGCAGGTACATGCCTTGGACATCGCATTGTCCAAGTCAAACAATTCCGAAGGAATCACTCTACTCCTCTCAGCGATTCTCTCCATCGTATCATCTTTAACTCGGCAACTAAACTCAGATTGTGCCCATATCAGCAACGAAAGCAATCGCGAACAATCACCATAAGATATCGAGTGCGTTTCAAGGAATTCCTCAAAATAAGATATGGAATCCGACAATAAACTTTCTAATAATTCAGTCGCTTGGAATGTTAAGCATAGAACTTCACAAAGTTTTGTGGCAAAAAGCACGTATAGCGTATATTCATCTGGACTGTTGTCAATCTGCAGTCTATTTTCCTCGAAATATTGTGCAAATTTCGATACAAGTCTATCAATTAGCTCTTTGGTTGTCTTCTTGGTCTGAAAGGAGATTGTCGGCAGGGGATGATCGAATCTGCTTATTTCTTGCTCTCTCAAACGCTTTGACTTGAAGACATCTTCTAAATATTCTATAATGTCAGTCGAGCTCATCATTGTTGTTTTAATACGACTTGGGTAGCCATACTCCCTACTGTAGCGTTTCTGCTGCGTCTTTGCAGCTGATTCCAAATCCTCTGAAGTTAAAAACAATGGTAGCAATCTCCAAAGATCGCCTATCGTTTTTAAGTTTATGAGATTCACAAGCATATTTTCAATCCATTCAGCTTTGGTCATTGAAATGAATTTGCGAGTGCTTATAATAACATTTACACACACTTTGTTTGAAATCTGATCTCCTTTTTCTGAGCATAACCATAATGTAGTCCCTGGGGCTATTCTTGTTCGTGGGTGCAAGAGAATCTGCGTTTGTCCTGGGTTTATATTCACCTCGTATGTGTCCAAGACTGTTTTGTCTGAAGATTGTGTTTTGATATAAAGAGCAGGAAGCTCCTGTTGACAGAGAAACTCGACGCGAAGACCTTCGAAGCTATCATAGTGGGCAGAGATTATGTGGTGTGAGTATTCCTTAATTGTCTCAAAGCTCCATAAGACCCTCGATGCTTTAATCTCTTCTTTGGTTATTTTCGCAAAATCTAGCTTTGAGATGAGCTTGGAAATTTTCTTTCCCCTTACTAGAAGCGCAGTTTCAAAATTTGATTTCCCAACTGTAAAAACCTCTTTTAACCCTGCATAAGTGAAGTTAGGACTTCCAATAAGAGCAAAGTCATCATTTCTGCCTTTAAAGAGAATAATTTTTGAATGGATTCGCCTTCGCATCTTTGTCCGGACTTCAAGTATAGAAACATAGTTCAAGTTTTCCACTTGTTCGGGGTCTAAGGTATGGTTATTCTTTTTGTATACACAACTTGATAGAGACCGGGCGGATTTTCGCTCTGATTTCTTTAACTAACTCGTCCACATGAGAAAAAAATGGAGAAATGACAATAACCTCTTTGACGTCAAAACCTTGACCTTGTACAATTGAAATCGCTTGGTCCAGAATGGTCGCTTTTAGATTGTTCAAAAAGAAAACATCCTTGTCATTCTCTGGTTCAATTTTCCTTTTTTGTTGCTCTATGTCCAACAATGTTTGATTCCTAGAATCAAGGAATAGTGACAGCAAATCTTGAATGCAATCTAAACACTCAAGTGCAACTTCGTGGTTTTCCAACTTGCATGTTGTTTCTAGATTGTGTGTGAACCCCGCAAGTGTGAGATTATGGCTTCCTATGATCGACGTTAGTATTTTTGAGCCGCAAAATATGAACATTTTCGGATGGAAAACCGACGGGATTGTTATTATTTCATAGTCTACTCCAGTTAACTCCGTGCAGTCTTCTATATCGAAATGATTTGAGTCGACCAGAACAATAATCTTGGCATAAGGATTTCCCTTTCTTAATTGTCTTAGCGCTATATGATCGAAAAAGAGTGGATCAAATGAGTAACTAGTAAGAATTATTAGTTCGCAATTCCTGATTGAACCAAATTGCTTAAGCATGTCTATTTGATCTTCTGTAACCATGATCTTCCCATCTTGCTTATCTTCAGAGCTTTCCCCACCTTCTGGATCAGGCCCATATCACAAAGAAGCTCTACTACATTTCTCCATTTTGACTCACGATAGGCTCTGAAATCGTAGGGCTTTCCATAGTGAAAAAGGACTCCGTCCTCCTCTGTGAAAAGCCAAAATCTCGTACCAGATTCATATTTTATTGATGCAATGAGTTTATGCCGATCAACCAAAAGCTCCAAGAGCCTTCTTAGGAATAAGTCTATGTCTCCCCTCATTACGTCTTTGTAGAATTGAGTGGGTGTTAAAGATTGCATCTTTTCTTCAGAGTAGCGCAAGACTTCGAGTTGGGCCTTTGTGAAGTGTGAATATCGATATTTTAGGAGGCATAGAAGAACAAGAAGGTTGGCAAACTCCGCCTCTGTAGTCTCAGCCTGAAGACCATTCATGAAGCATTCTCTTTCGTTTGGTCTGGTTCGCAGGTTGGTCTTGGATGGACTTCTGCTTGCTAGCTGTTCAAGTAGGTCCTCCATAGTTGATGGTCGAAATCCGACTCCTTTAATTTCTTTGTTTATTGAGGATATGTTCATGGAAGATATTATGTCGGGTAGAGAAACACCAACAGGTTTTTTTGGAGCATTTCCAGCAAAATAGCAAATGCCTTTTCCAAGACTGATATAAAGTATAAATTATGCACATAGACTTCCCAAAGTGTTCTTAGACTTTCCAACTTGCCAAAACTGATTTCCTTTACTGCATCGTTACTGTCCAAGAACTGCTTGAAATACAAAGCGTCACGAACAACCTGATCCAAATCGCTGGCATTCGGTTCTACATTCTCGATCACTTTCATTATCATCAGGAGAGTACCTCTCCTTCCAACAGCTTTCAGATGAAATATTGCTCTGGGGTCAATTCCCTCCAAAGCATTGCCACCAAACCGGTACCACTCTTCTGGTCTTTGAAAGAAAGTCAACTGCCCTCTTTGAAATTTCATTAGACTTTCTTTGTCAAATTCTAGGTAATTCTCTCTACTGACATTAGTGAACCCGAAGAAAATGGCCCTCCAGATTTCACGTTCATTCTGCCTTATCGCATTAGAACAGAGACAAAGGGGGTGCAGAGTCGCTAGTTTGGTCTTTGCTATTCTATCCGATAACAATAGATCGTTACCCGGAATACTCTCCATTAAGTCAGCAATGGCTTCTCCAACTTGTGAATGAATAATTCCCTTTTCATCATCCGTCCAAACTATGCGCAGAACAGCAAGTGGGTTCCTGTAATAATAAGTTCCGTATCCTATTCTGTTGTTGCCACCATATCCAAAGTTCCTATATTCATCTATGTTAATTACCGTTCTCTGTGCTTGCGCCGAAGAAAGTCTGATGCGCTTTCAGTATTTCGAGTGCCATACGGTACGGAGTTATCCTCTTGATGGTTGTATTGAGTTATCACTGTAACCATTTTCTCCATAGAAAGCAGTCTTTGAAGGTTTATCTTTTGATCCCTCATCCTCTTGTAGGCCCAAGTCAGGAAGGAATAATACCGCAATCTGGGAGTCTGCGTTGTTATGCCGGGTAGAAAATAGTCTTCTAATTTCTTCAATGGTCTAAGTCCTAGAGGATCTCTAGAAGCGTTCAAACTGGTCTTCTTGGTCCAGGCTACATCGTACTTCTGCATTCTTGACCATCTACATAATATCCTGCTCTTTGTGTTATAATACCTTTGAATAGTGTGCGTGCCTATAGGTCCATGTGTTCTCGATATTTAAAACCTCAACAATACTGCTAATGAGAAGGTCTAAGATGACTGAGTGTGCGGTTTGTGGTAGAGAGGTAACTGAGCTTTATGCTTGTTCTGAGTGTGGGAGGCCTGTTTGTGATTTGTGTTATGTAGATACTGTGGACATGTGCACCGACTGCGAAGAAACATGGAAAGCGTCCATTCTGGGGCTATTGCTTTCAATTCCCCTTTGCTGGGATTTTCCCTTGACTCTGGCTGGCTTCCACAACAATGAGCATACTTGGCAAAGCGGCTTAAGCGACGGGAAGTTGGAGCCTAAAACTCCAGCCGCCCAGCCCCCCAAATGCCCAGAATGCGGCAGCCAACGCCTATTCAAAGACGGCTTAAGATACACAGCTCTTGGTCCAGTGCAACGTTATTTATGCCGAGACTGCTACCGAAAATTCAGCCAAAACCCATATCTCAACGGCTCTAAAGGCTCTGAGCGTATTGAGAGAATTCATACGTTGATTTTAAAAACAACAGCGCCCTACTCTTTTAATCGCCAAGTAAGCGTCAGCCAGACAAAGGCGATGATAAACTTGGACGCAGCAGCAACAGAAAAACAAACTGCTGCGGGGACAACTCCACCAAACCAACCGGCGCCAGCAGACGTCAAAGGCAAAATCATAGACTATCTCTGGTGGATGGAGAAGAAGGGCTACGCGCCAGAGACCATAAGAAGCAACGGCGGCGCCTTAAGAGCACTGCTATCCAGAGGCGCCAATCTCTTAGACCCAGAATCAGTTAAAGAAGTCTTAGCCAAGGAGAAAAGGAAGGCCGAGAACGGAGAGAAAGGCTGGGGCGACAATAGACGCAGAAACGTCATAAACGCCTACCATCTATTCCTCAAAGTCAACGGCATGACCTGGGAGAAACCACGCTGTCAGACCACAAGGAAAATTCCCTTCATTCCAACCGAGCAAGAAATCGACGACTTAATCGCCGGCTGCCCCAAAACGGTGTCCACATTCCTTCAACTCCTCAAAGAAACAGCGATGCGATCAGGAGAAGCTAAAAGACTCAAATGGACCGACATCGACTTCCAAAGACGAACCATCACACTAAACGAACCCGAAAAAAGAAGCCTACCAAGAATATGGAACAAAGTCAGCCAAAAACTTCTCAGCATGCTAAACGCACTTCCCAAAACAAGCCAGAAAGTATTCGGAGACAGCACAATGAACTCTACTAAAGGAACCTTCACCAGAGCCAGACGCAGACTCGCGTTAAAGCTTCAAAACCCACGACTCCTCCAGATCCATTTTCACACCCTCCGTCACTGGAAAGCAACCATGGAATACCACAAAACCAAAGACTTCATGCACGTCAAAGCCTTCCTCGGACACAAAAGAAGCGACAACACCGACCTTTACATCCAAATCGAACAAAAACTATTCCAAGACACCGACGACGACTTCACCATCAAAGTAGCCCACAACGTCGAAGAAGCCATCGAACTCGGAGAAACAGGCTTCCAACCCTTCGACGTCATAGACGGCGTCCACCTGTACCGCAAACGCAAATAAGCACCAAGCGAACGAGGTTAAGAAGAAACCCCATCAAAGCGAACGGGGTCGAGCAAAACTATGGAAAAAGCGGCCGGGGTGAGGTAGCCTGGAAGCCTATAGGCCTGTGGACCAGACTTCCCGCGAAGTTCGGCAGCAAGCCTAGCGCCCGGGTTCAAATCCCGGCCTCGGCCCTCACAACCCGACAACTTCTGCAAAAATCCATTATCCTCAGAAACTGTATAGATTTATCCAAAAATGAAAACGCCCAAGCTGGGTCGAAGCCTAAACAGGTCAACAAGGCTTAGTTGACCATCCAGCTGTTTAGCCGGAGCCTATCCCACTTGATGCAATCTCATGAGACAGACTGCAACCAACGGTTGGACAACCAACCAGGCTTCGTCAGCCTGTCCAAGCGTGCTCCCCAACTTGGGCGTATGGTCTTTATGGAGCAAAGAGTCTATATAGTTTTTCCAAAGGAGAGTTTCTATACAATTGGAGAAGGCTGTTGATTTTTTACAGTCTGAATTACATTTGGTAACATTCCCTTTCGACTCTATCCATTCGTATACATTGAATATATAAATAGAAAATTTTTCTAGAATCATTCCCTTTTTACTTCCTCTCTTCTTTCCCTTTATATTCCCATATATCGATAGAAAAAGTTTAGTTTGACATGTATCCTCATGATTCCATGCGGGCCGGTAGTTCAGCTTGGCATGAACGCCTGACTTGCACTCAGGAGGACGCGGGTTCAAATCCCGCCCGGTCCACTCTAGGACAAACCTGAGCCTCTTCCTTTTGGAGTGTTTTTCTTTTTATGTAGTTTTATCAAGATGCAAGCACGCGTGCTTATGCGATATATATTTTGACTTCATTAAATCTATATCCTTAACAAATCAATGTTTTAACATCGAAAAACCAACGATGAGATAAATTGCCAGACGAACTCGGAGTAATTATTTGTCCAAATCCTGAATGCTGCAGGAAGATTGAAGAACCCATTCTCTTGAGGGATTTGTCAACAGAGCCAGCGGAACAGTATTACGCTTGTCCCCACTGCTTCATCAAACTGGACATGACTCTCACTCAACCTCAAAAGGGAGAGGAGAAGAAAAAAGAAGAGACTTCGGTTAAACCACCAGAGAAGAAAGAAAAGGGTCCTTCAAAGTGCGCTGGTTACCTTGGATACTTGGCAAGTCGTCCTGAAAATGCTTCCATCCCGAAAGAATGTCTAACCTGTCCGAAAGCATTGGACTGCGCGATGAAAATGAGTGACTCTTAATAAAACATGCGTGCACGCCTTTGGAGTCAGAATGCCATTTACCAAAAATGTTTTTTAAATGTCAACAAACTTCTGTTCTAGAGGTGAAAGAGTATGCCTTATTGTTGGAAATGCGGAGCGAATTTGAAAGAAGAAGCGAGGTTTTGTCATGTTTGCGGTGCCTCAGTTGCCAAAGTGGTTAAAGAAGAATTTTCGGTTTCCGCCGACAACCTTATTGAAAAAGTCAAGGAACTGCTTCATGAAGGAAATGTGACAAGAATAATCGTTAAAGATGAAAAGGGAAAAGTTCTGCTTGAAATACCCGCCACTATAGGAGTCATCGGCGCAGTTCTTGCTCCTTGGCTTGCAGCTTTGGGGGTAATAGCTGCTTTCGCTACGAACTGCAAGATAGTTGTTGAAAGAAAAGAATAAGCCCGTTTACATTGGAGTTTAACGAGAGACATCCCTTTTTTAGATGCTCTTGCCACAAAGACCGCTCGCGTATGACTCTTCATGGACTTGGCACTCGTGACAATAGTATCGTTTTTAGGGTTCCTGACACTGCCAGGTCTTCAACAAAATAAAGGTGTTGTGATGGACTTGAACCTCAAAACTATTTGCAGAAAAACTTTTATAGGTTAAAATCTTTGTGATGAGATTCTCCAATCGACTTTCGGAAGTGAATGAAGTGAACGAAAAGTTGGCAAATCCAGCCCCTCTCGGACTATTGGGTTTCGGAATGACAACAGTATTGCTGAATTTGCATAATGCTGGTTTCTATCCCTTAAGCAGCATGATTCTAGCAATGGGGTTAGCTTACGGTGGATTAGCCCAAGTGATTGCGGGCATAATGGAATCTAGGAGGGGCAATACCTTCGGCACGGTGGCATTCAGCTCTTATGGCTTGTTCTGGTGGTCTCTTGTGCTTCTGCTTGTGCTTCCACAAATAAAAATTTGGGATGTCTCCGAGAATTCTCCTCTGCAACCCACACCTCCTACAGCAATGGCAGCCTACTTCTTCCTGTGGGGGTTATTCACCCTCTTAATGTTCTTTGGAACACTCAGGACAAACCGTGCATTACAGTTCGTATTCGTTAGCCTGACAGTGCTTTTCTTCCTCTTAGCCGCAAAAGAACTGACCGCAAGCACGGATTTAGGCACCATCGCGGGATATGAAGGAATAATTTGTGGATTAAGTGCGTTCTACCTTGCAACAGCGGAGGTGCTAAACGAAATATATGGAAAGACCTTGCTGCCAGTCTAGTTAATAAGAAAGAAAATAATATGAAATTTTTGAGGCGCACAAACTTATCTGGAACAGTTTGGAAGGTTAAGAATATGTCGTCAGAATCACTTCCCGTTGAACTGAAATATTGGCCAATAAAAAGGTACATGGACACCTACAGGAAATCGCTTGACGAGATGGAAGAGTTTTGGGAACAAGAAGCAAGAAAACTTGAATGGTTCAGAACTTGGGATAGAGTGCTCGACTGGGATCCACCATTTGCAAAGTGGTTTCCCGGTGGAATGTTAAATGCTTC
>Ga0315308_1001454_pt1 | contig 13608 bp, 11 predicted proteins | sample TDP3_MG_FD_203078 | JGI IMG/M metagenome (GOLD analysis project Ga0315308, IMG submission 203078) | Freshwater sediment microbial communities from Lake Towuti, South Sulawesi, Indonesia - TDP3 | ecosystem: Environmental > Aquatic > Freshwater > Lake > Sediment | place: Indonesia: South Sulawesi... | reverse complement strand
AATGGAAAGGTTGTCGGGGTTAATCAAAGCTCTCTCAGGGCTTTTCAGGAAGAAGTAATCGGGGTGATTGATGATGAACTGGTCGAGGGGAGAGCTGGAAGCGACAAGGACAGCAGCGGATTTCCCTGTCTTGCGGCCAGCCCGGCCTGCCCTCTGCCAGGTGCTGGCGATCGTTCCTGGATAGCTGGCCAGAACTGCAACGTCAAGGCTCCCGATATCGATGCCCAGCTCCAGAGCATTGGTCGAGACAACGCCCTTAATCTTCCCTTCTCTCAAACCTTTTTCGATTTCTCTTCTTTTTAACGGGAGATAACCGCCCCTGTAGCCGCGGATAAGCCCTTCGTTTTTGATAGTTTTTTCAATCTCCTCTTTAAGATAAGTGACCAAGACTTCAGTGATCAGCCGGCTCTGGGCAAAGACAATGGTTTGAAGGTCGTTTTGGATAAAAAGGGAGGCCACGCGCCGCGATTCGTTGACATAGGAGCGGCGAATGCCCAAAAACCTGTTGACCACAGGAGGATTGTAGAAAATGAAGTATTTTTCTCCTCGCGGTGCGCCGTTTTCATCGACAAGCGATACCGGCTCTTCGGTTATCTTCTCCGCCATCTCCAGAGGGTTGGCGATTGTGGCTGTGCAGAGGATGAATTGAGGATGAGAGCCATAGAAGCTGGCGATTCTTTTCAACCTTCTCAGGATGTTTGCCAGATGGCTGCCGAAGATGCCCCGGTAATTGTGAAGCTCGTCGATCACAACGTATTTTAAGTTTTCGAAGAGTTTAATCCACTTGGTATGATGAGGGAGAATTCCGGTGTGGAGCATGTCAGGATTGGTGAGGATGATGTGTCCCCGTGCCCTTATCGCTTTTCTTGCATCCTGGGGCGTATCTCCATCATAAGTGAAAATCCTGATCTCACCAGGAAGCCGGCTGATTGTCTCGTCAAGCTCGGCTCTCTGATCCTGAGATAGAGCCTTGGTGGGGAAAAGATAGATGGCACGAGTCGATGGATTTTTCAGGATGGCATCAAGCACAGGCAGGTTGTAACAGAGTGTCTTTCCTGAAGCTGTTGGAGTGACAACAGCGATGTTTTTTCCTTCTTTGAGTAACTGCCACGATTGATGCTGATGAGAGTAGAGTTTTAGAAAGCCCTTCTCTTTCAGAGCTTGGATGAGGGCAGAATGGACATCCTCTGGGTATTCGCTATACTTCCCCTCCAGGGCGGGAAGGTGTTTTATGGCCCGGATGGACTCATTTTTGACCCCTATTTCTTCAAGAATTTTCAAGGACTTAAGTAGATTTTCTTCTCTTCCCATATTGCTTATCCTATTTTGCTCATAGTCCTTTGCTTATGATATTATTTTTAAGGAAGCACGGTCAATAATAATAAGAACGATTATTCCAAATCTAAAATGGATCTTATCTTATTGAGCTGGTTGAGAGAAGAAAAGACACAACTCTTGCCACGGTCCTCGACTTATGGGATATGATCGGGATTATTGCGAGAGAATAAGCCGCTTCTCTATAAGGGCTGATCGAGTATCTTATATATCTCATCAGCTGATTGGATGGCAAAGAGGCTTGAGCGAATCTTTTCGTCTTTCATAAGGGCTGATATCGAAGAGAGAGTCTTTAAGTATTCCTCGTTATCTTTGGTGGGCGCCAGGATAAGAAAGAAGAAGTGGACTGGATTTCCATCCAGGGCATCAAAGTCGATACCCTTTGTACTCCTTCCAAAAGCAACGCTGATCTCTTTCACCTCGTTTGTTTTAACATGAGGCAAAGCTACACCATACCCGAGTCCGGTGCTGGTCAGCGCTTCTCTTTCCATAAGGGCGTTCATAACACCCTCGACTGCATCCTGAGGAAGGCGTCCCTGCTCAACCAGAATATTGACCAGCGATTGAATGACACTCTGCTTATCTTTGGCTTGCAATTCAATATTTATTTGAGACCGCGTGAGATATTTTGTAACCTTCATCTTATAAGATTTTTCTCAATTCATTCTCTTTCTCTCGAGTGGTAAGGGCAACAACTGTATCATTGGCTTTAAGAACTGAATGACCTTTGAGCAAAACAGCCTCTCCATCCCTTATGGCTGCAATGAGCAGGGTATTAGGAGGAAGCCTAAGATCCTTGACCTGCTGATTGACTGCAGGAGAAGAATGAGTGACCTCAGCTTGCACGATTTCCAGGTTTTTAAAAGTGAGAAGGGGGAGAAGAATTGGAACATTGAGTTTATGTCCGATGAGCACGCTGATCAAGTTGGTTGTGTTGACCGTAAGGTCAACACCTAAGCTTCTGAATAGGTCCTCATTTTTTGGATCGTTGACCACGGCCAGAGTCTTGGGAACCATAAAGAGGAGTTTGGCTAACTGGCAAGTGACAAGATTCTCTTGATCAAGGCCGGTCACAGCAATAAGCATATCAGCACGGCTGGCCCCAACCTTCTTCAGGGTAGCGACTTCGCAACCATCCCCATGATAAATGGCTTCGCTGAATTCTTTGGATAAAAGATTGTATTTATTTCGGTCTCTTTCAATCAAAAGGACTTCATGACCCTCGGCCATTAAAGCCTTGGTGAGGTCACAGCCAATCTTCCCGGCGCCTATGATGATAATATACATTTAACCCCCTTTCGATTTTTTGGGCTTTATTCCCAGTTCTTTAAGAATCATCTCCAGCTCTATGTCACTTGGACAGATCGTCTGAAGCCCGAGTTCTCGATAAGCACCAGCCTTTATTGGATCGCGGACCCTGACCAAAACCAGCTCTCGCCCGAATTTTTGGCGGGCAACTTGCGCGGCCATAAGATTGACGATATCATCCGAAGTGAGGACGACCACAATGTCGGCTGAATCCATACCAGCGCCTCTCAAGACTTCCTCATCTGTGATTCGGCCGTTCATTTGATTGCCCGGGAAATTATCCCCTAGACTGGTAAAAGCGTTCGGGTCGGAATCGACCACCGTCACTTCCCATTTGTTTTCTGTCAGTATTGTCGCCAGCATCGAGCCAACGCGTCCACAACCCAATACCAAAGCTTTCATAAATCCTCCCTATGATCCTTATGTCGGTCTCCGGTCAATTATGACTTCGCAGGGCGCTCGACGCAGAACTGTCTCAGAAGTCCTACCCATAATTTTTTCTGGCGCCCCTATGATAGGACGAATACCGATAACTATCAAATCTGCATCCTCTTCTTTCGCCAAGCGCACCAGCCCCTCACCGACTTGTCGGGCTCGCTCAATCCTCGACTTCACAGGCAGATTGTGATACTGGACAATTGCCACGGCTCTAGCGATGACCTCTTTGGCAATCGCCTCTGCTTTTCCCATTGCCGCATTGAGCGGCAGAGTGAAAGGAACCTCGATGACATAGGTGACAACAATCTCAGCTTTTTGTTGATGTCCAAGGCGGCAGGCAAGCTCTATCGCGCTTTCGGAATAGGTCGTCCCTGTCGAGGGCACGATGATCTTTTTTATAGCCGATATCGCAATCTTCGCCTTAGCCACCGAAATGGCAACCTGAGGCGGCGGATGCAGCATCCACCACATGATACTGAACATGGCCCCACCAAATATTGAGGCCATGATAAGGCCAAGGAGAGTGATATGGGGAGCCGGATTCATTTGATTTGCCCTCTTGCTTTTTTTGACAGCTTCATAAACATGATAATTCGGTAAATGCCATAGGCACCGAGGAGTAAGCCGAAAATGCCTGCACTTAAAAAATTTCGATAACCTTCAGCCCGCAGAAAGATAACGATACCCAGAACTAGAAATAATATACCAGAGAACAGAAGATAGATCAATTTTGGGTGGAGACGGCTGGTCGTAATCTTCTTATTTGGCTCCATAGCTTTTAGCCTTTGCCAGAGCTTCGTCCCTTTCCTTGAGGGTCTGCTTATACATCTCAACCAGCTCATACTCTTCAGCAGAGGTGAGAACTTCAATCTGCTCTTTTTCCCAGTCGTGTTTGACATTTCCTAATATCGGCAACTTCGCCTTGTGCCGGAACCAGAAATAATAACCAATGCAGGCCAGAACCCAGAGTGGACCGGCAATCCGGCCAATAGTATGAGTCAAAATAACCTCAAAGAGGATCAAGCTCACGCCAATCATCCCTATGAAACCAAGAATAGGAACTTTAATCTTCTGGCCACGCCGCATTATTGTAATGTTCAAGGGCATTGAATAGGGTCGAGGGGTATAAGGGTCTGAGAAGCGGAGTTTAATGAGTGAAATGAAAACTAATAAATAACCAAGCGACGCGCCGAAGGCATACATATTCCCCATGGTATCCAATGCCCTCGGCGTCAAGGCTGAAAGCAATGCTTCAAGTGCGCCAATAAGCGAGAAGAAGACGATGGTTCTCACGGGTGTATGGAATCTTGGATGAACGATATCAAACCAGGGGTTTATCAATTTCAACTGACTCATCGAAAATGTAACCCTCGAGGCGCTCATCACACCAGAGTTTGAGGAGATGAGAAGAATTGTCGCCCCGAGTATTGCCGCAAAAGGACCGGCGACAGCGCCGATATAAGGTATGGCGCTAGCCAGCCTTGCTACCGGGTTACCTTCATGAAGAGCAAATTCCTGCCAGTTGAGGATACCGAGGCCGACGGTTGAAAATGCGGTAGCAAAGATAAAAACCGTAAAAATCAAAGATATTGATGTGCGGGGGATGATCGTGGCTGGACGTTTTGTCTCCTGCGCCGCCTGGGAGATCGACTCCAATCCAACATAAGAAATGATAGCCAGAGAAGAGCCGTACATAAAGTTATGAAGGCTGGGAAACTGGGTCTTCCACTGATGAGCAAGGAGCTCTGGTTTCCAGGCGAAAAGAAAACCCATGATGATTATTGTCGATTCGGTAATAATGTCAACAGCGCCCAAGACCTCATTTAAAAGAGAGGATTCTCTGATTCCTCGGATATTTATCCAGATTAGGAATCCTATGATTGCCAGCGCTTCTATAGCCCAAGCTGGATTGACATTGTGAAACGGGCCAATATTCATGGATATTTTGGCGATCGAAGGGAAGAAGAAATTGATGTAGCCGGCTGAGGCATAGGCGAAGAGCGCTATGTCGATCGTATAATCAAGTAAAAGGGCAGAGCCGGCCACAAAACCCCAGAAATCTCCAAGGCCTCTCAAAGTGAAATAATGGCCTCCTCCGGCCACTGGATAGGCTGAGGCAAGCTCGGTATAAGCCAGGCCGATCATTATGTAGACAAGCCCGGCCAGGGCAAATGCCAGGTTGGTTGCACCTTGGGCAGCAGCCATAACCAGTCCCAATGCCACATAGACATCGGCGCCGACATCAGCATAGCCCCACATAAAGGAGCCCCAGACGGTGACCTCCCGTCTCAGTTCAGCTTTAGCAAGTTGAGAGTTGGATTTATTCATGGTTTAATTCTAAAGAATAGTCTTTTCCTTGCTATAAATTATGTATAATCAATGAAAAAAAGGCTTGTTCAAGCCTCCTTGGACTTTTGTGGGCTATTCAAAATATGTTAGGCAATGTGTTAGCGCTCGATTATATTCTCTTAATAGATATCGAAAAAATATTCGATAAATTATAACTATTTCCTATCCTTTGTCAAATTTACAATGAACCGCGCTAGCATCTTTTTTCCATTTTTGGAAGCATCTATAAATCCGTACTATGAAGAGGATCAGGCAGGGTGTTGAGAAGACACGCCGCTTTTGCTCCTATTTTTTCCTCATTTTTTGCTTGCTTGTCTTACGGGGCATGTGTGGTAAAATAAATCGTCATGTTGGAAGAGGTCAGAATAAAAAAGGCAGCCCAGCATAATCTCAAAAGAATCGATGTCAACCTGCCTCGCAATAAGCTGATTGTCATCACCGGACCGAGCGGATCCGGAAAGTCCTCCCTTGCCTTCGATACTCTTTACGCTGAAGGCCAGAGGCGGTACATCGAATGCCTCTCAGCCTATGCCCGGCAGTATATTGAGCAGATGGAGAAGCCCGAGATGGAGTCCATCGAGGGCATTTCGCCTTCCATCTCCATCGATCAGAGGACAATTTCCTCCCATCCGCGCTCGACAGTCGGGACAGTGACAGAGATATATGACTTTTTAAGGCTGCTTTTTGCCAGAGTGGGGATCCCCCATTGTCCCCGCTGCGGCAGGAGAGTCAGCTCTCAGACTCCACAGCAGATCTTGAAGAGGATTTTTGATTCTGCCTCAGGCGAGAAGGTTAAAATCCTTTCTCCACTGGTTAAAGGCCGAAAAGGAGAATACCATAAGCTTTTCGAGAAGTTGAGGAAAAAGGGATTTCTTCGGGCTCGGGTCGACGGTCGTGTCAGGGAGCTGGATGAGGAGATAATTCTGGAGAAGACAAAAAAGCACAACATCGAGACCCTGATCGACGAAATTAACGTTTCTCAGGCTGGAGAGAGAAGGCTGAGAGAAGCTTTGGAAAAAGCTCTTGAAATTTCTAGGGGAGATATTTTGTTGATCAAAGAAGATGGAAGCGAAATTTTTTATTCTCTAGCCTTGCTCTGTCCTTACTGTGAGATCAATCTTGCAGAGCTTGAGCCCAGGAATTTTTCCTTTAACAGTCCTTACGGTGCTTGCCCCCGCTGCCACGGCCTTGGCTTCCAGACCGTCCTAGATGAATGGGGAGAAATCGAGCTGACAGACGAGGCTTGCCCGGTCTGTGAAGGAAGCAGGCTGAAGAAGGAAAGCCTGGCAGTGAAAGTCGGAGGTAAAAACATTTTTGAGTTGACCTCGCTACCAGTTGGCGAGTTGATTTCTGGGCTTTCTTCTCTTGAATTTTCCTCCTCCGAGAAGTTGATCGCTTCCAGGATACAGAAGGAGATTCTATCGCGACTCGGGGTCATGGTCGAACTGGGAATGCCCTACATCCAACTCTCCAGGACGACCGCCTCTCTCTCGGGCGGGGAAGCTAGGCGCCTTAGGCTGGCAGCCCAGGTTGGCGCTCGGCTGAGGGGCATCCTCTATGTCCTGGATGAACCCACAATCGGACTCCATCAAAGAGATAACAGCCGTTTGATTTCTTTCCTGAGAGAGATAAGAGATCAAGGGAATTCCATCGTTGTCGTCGAACATGATGAGCAGACCATTCGCTCTGCGGATTTCATCCTGGATTTAGGGCCAGGGGCTGGAGAAGGAGGTGGCTATAAAGTCGCAGAAGGGAATCTGGAGTGTATCCTTTCTTCTTCCCTTTCTCTCACCTCTCAGTATTTGAAAGGTGAGAAGTTCATCCCCGTCCCTCCGAAACGGAAAAGACCAAAAGGCTGGCTTGTGGTTTTAAAAGCTGCAGAGCATAACTTAAAGAACATCGATGTCCGGATTCCCCTCTCAGTGATGACCGCTGTAACCGGAGTTTCGGGTTCAGGGAAAAGCACCTTGGTCTACGATATTCTTTATAAGAGCCTTCTGAACATATTTTATAAAGCTAAACAAAAGGCAGGAAAACATCAGGCCATTCTCGGAATCGAACAGATCAACAAGGTCGTATCTGTTGACCAGAAAGCCATCGGTCGTACCCCTCGCTCCAACCCTGCGACCTATACCGGAGCTTTTACGCCTTTAAGGCAGCTCTTTTCTCGGACTCAAGAGTCAAGGATGAGAGGGTATTCGGCGAGCCGTTTCAGCTTCAATCTTCCAGGGGGGCGATGCGAAGAATGTCATGGAGCAGGAGTCAAGAAAATTGAGATGCATTTTTTGCCTGATGTCTTTGTGACCTGCGACCGATGTGGAGGAAAACGCTACAACCTTGAAACTCTTTCTGTCCGCTACAAAGGCAGGAATATTGCAGATTATTTAGACATGACTGTGGATGAGGCTTATGAATATTTAAAAGCTCACCCGATGCTCAAGAGGAAGCTGGGGACCTTGAAAAGAGTGGGATTGGGCTATATCAGGCTCGGTCAGCCAGCCCCGACTCTTTCAGGAGGAGAAGCGCAGCGAATCAAACTGACCAAGGAGCTGAGCCGGAAGAATACAGGGAAGACGATTTATCTTCTGGATGAGCCAACCACCGGCCTTCACTTCGATGATGTCCGCAAGCTTCTGGAAGTTCTTTCAGAGCTGGTGGAATTGGGAAACACCGTGGTCGTGATAGAGCACAACCTTGAGGTCATCAAGTATTGTGATCATATCATCGATTTAGGTCCAGAAGGAGGCGAAAGAGGAGGTTGGATCATTGCTCAGGGTTCACCAGAAGAAGTCGCAGGGGAAAAAGAATCGCACACTGGCAGATTTTTGAAGAGAGCGTTAAAATAATAAATTGAGAGACAAGAAATGGCTTTCAAAGATATATTAGGCAACAGCCGCGTAAAAAGAATTCTGATAAAAGGTCTGCAGAAAAACAAGATTCCTAACTCTTTGCTTTTCTGGGGGCCTGAAGGGGTTGGTAAGAGGGAAATGGCCCTGGTCTTAGCTAAAACGCTGAATTGCCAACAAAGGAAAGATGACGCTTGTGAAAACTGTGTTTCCTGCAGGGCAATCAATGCCGGAAATTTTCCCGATGTGTTGGAGATTCAGATTCAGCCCGAAGGGAATGTGCTCAAGATTGAACAAATGAGGATTTTGAGGAATATGGCTTATCTGAAGCCTATGATGGGAAAGAAAAGAGTTTTTATCATAGCTGAGGCAGAAAAAATGACCGAGGAGGCAGCGAATTCCCTGTTGAAAATACTAGAGGAACCGCCGCTTTTTTCTTACATCGTCCTCATGACTCATAATCCTTTCCTGCTCATCTCGACCATAAAGTCGAGATGTCAAATTTTAAATTTTTTGCCAATTTCAAAGGAAGATATAGAAAATGTCTTAGTGGATAAAGGCTATGAGAAGGGAAAGGCCAGGCTTGTCTCCCTCCTCGTCCACGGCAATCTCAGGCAGGCTTTGAGTTTAGAGTGGGAAGAAGTTCAGGACAGAAGAAAACAAGCATGGCAGCTTTTTCTTTCTCTAATCAGGAAAGAAGGTCTTTCTTATTTTTTGAGGAGCTATACTTCTTCACAAAGAGTTCTCATCAGAGAGGAATGGGAGCAGCTTTTAGAAATTCTCTCATCCTTCTGTCGTGACCTCATCTTGATCAAGGAAAAGAGCCATCATCAGCTTTTGATGAATCCTGATTATGAGGAAGAAATCAGGGAAGCCGAAAAGCTTTTGAGTCGCGAGCATTTGATGGATTTTCTGGCAAAAATAGAGTATACACTATATGGTTTGCAAAAAAACTTTAATTTAAATCTTCTGGTCAGCTCATTTTTTTTGAACTTTAGGGAAAGTGAATATGTCTGATATTGTCTGCGTGCTTTCCAAGAGTTCAGGCAAGGTTTTTCGAGCTAAAAAGGGAGAGGAAGACCTGAAAAGAGGGGATCTGTGCATTATTGAATCCGATCTGGGAGGCGATTTAGCAGTTGTTATCGACTCTTCGAGCCAGATTTGCAGTTCTTCAAAGTTTGGGCAGGGTGCGGTTAAGATCATCCGAAAAGCCAACGAAGATGACCAGAGAAAATTCGAGTGGCTTCAAAGGAAGGAGAAAAGAGCCTTCGAATTCTGCCTGGCGAGAATTAAAGATCGGAATTTGCCGATGAAATTGGTCATGGTTCGGTATTTCTTCAATGAAAAAAAGGGGATTTTTTATTACACGGCCGATGGCCGAATTGATTTCAGGCAGCTGGTGAAAGACCTGGCCAAGGAATTCAAGATGCGGATTGAGATGCGCCAGGTCGGAGTTCGGGATGAAGCAAAGATGGTGGGTGGGCTTGGTGTCTGTGGGCGCTCTCTTTGCTGTTTCAGTTTCATCAAAAATTTTGAGCCGGTGACCATTCAGAAGGCGAAAAAACAGCAAATCGTTATAAACCCGACAAAAATCTCTGGGTTGTGCGGGCGTCTAATGTGCTGTCTGGCTTTTGAGGATGAAAGCCGAGGTCGGATGTATGCTGAAGAAGAAAAAGTGGAAGAAGATTAGATGATTGTTTTCATGAGAGGTCAGGAAAGGTTAAGCTTTACTCGGTCTTGACAACTTTGAAATAAACCTTGCTGGATACAGCAATCACAGTTCCCTCTGCAGAGAAAGCTTTGACCTGCCAGGAATAAGTTTCGCCTGATTGAATGAGGCTTCTGACTTTTTCCGGGAGAACGATAAAATTCTCTTTTGTCGTGTCTGTCCACAATGTCTTGGCATCAGTGTAAATGGAGATTTTATATTCAAGAGCTTTGTTTGATTTTGCCCATCTGAATTCAGTGGGAACGGCATTGATATCCATAAGAGGGGAGATGAGCTCTATCGAGCCGCCTCTAACAGTCTCGTCGCCTATCTGGAATTGATAGGGAGTTGGATTGAATTTGGGCAGCACCGCAAGGAAAAAAAGAAGGATCAAGGCTGCTGCAACTCCAGCAAAGGCCCACTGTTTTGGTGTCAAGAATGAGAAAATTCTTTCCGCCCAAGCGTGTCCTTTTAGCTTTTCTGGCATGAACTCAGCTTCAAAGATTATATCCCCTTTTCTCTTTACAATACGGATAAGTTCATCTCTTTCCATCATTTTTTCAAAGCAAGAGGGGCAGTTAAAATAATGCTCCTCGAATTTATCTTTTTTATCTTCCGCAAGCCTGTTCAATAAATAATCGTCAATAAACTCTTCAAATTTGCAGTCCTTCATTGCGCTCTTCCTTTCATTTTAAATTCCATTAATTTAGTCGAAAATAAGGCGAAAAAGCTGAAGAAAATTCATTTTTTTAAAAACTTTTTAAGAAGCTTTTGTGAGTAATTCACCCGCTCGCTCACTCGACGGGGCGAAATGCCTAATTTCTCAGCCACTTCTTCTCTCGAAAATTCTTTATAATAATAAAGATAAAGGACTTTTCGGTATTTAGGCTTTAATTTTTTTAAAGCGCGGGCCATCAATTCTGCCCTTTCTTTATTTTCAATTTGTTCTTGAGGGTCAGGAAAGTCAGCTGGCTCTGGAATATGTTTCAAGATCTTGCTCTTTTGCCGGATGTAATCGATGATCCTCCGGCTGGTTATCGTGTAAATAAAAGTCCCGATCGAAGATTCGCCTCTGAACTCCCCTTTCTGTATTTTTTCTATGGCGTTGGTAAGGATTTCGTTAACGATATCTTCCCAATCTGGATTAGAAGAACCCAGAGATTTTCTAACTCTAAAGCTGATAACAGGACGGTATTTAACGTAAATTTCTTCTAAATTAGTGTTTAACTTCTTATTCTCCACTTTGCTTATTATATATTCTGATACAGGAGTTGACAAGTTATGAGTTGAAGAAGAAGTAGGCATTTTTTTCCTTAGGGGAAGATTGCTTTCCTCCTTAGCCAGGTCTAAAATTATTGCCAACATGCTTTCAGTTGGCCAATGATTTTAGTCGTTTTTAATTTAGAAAATATGAAAAAAATTTGAGATTTTTCGTTTTTCGTCATAGATATCTTGAAGAGCTTTCGATCAATCAAAGAAAGTTTATGGTCAAACACAATTGGGAAAATCATCGGAGAGAAAAGCTTAAAAAATAGAATTCAATTTCTTTTGAGCGGGCTCGACTAAAATGACGCACTAAAAAGGAAACAGGTGTGAAAGGTGAGAGAGCCTATGGTTCAAAAAGCTCCGTGGGGAAGAGAAAAAACATCAACCTCTGAAGATGAGAAGAGCCGACAGAAGACTTTTGAGCAGTATTTGGCCGAAATGGAATTTGATCGTTGGGCTTCATCGCAAGAAATCAAGAAGGGAACATTTGTTTTTTTGGATGATCATCAGGACTCCACGGTATTTGAAAAAAAAGAGACTTCAGATAAGGAGAGAAGGCTAACTCCTCCCATTGCCTTTGTTTTCGATAAGAGAAGAGAGGGCCCGGATCTCTTTTCCTGGGACTTGCAGAATCTGGGTTCGATAAAGGTCTTATCGGCAAAAAGAATATTAAGGCATTTAGACCAGCAGTATGAGAAGCTTTTCAAGGACCAGATCCCCGGTCTTGAAGAAGATTTTGTCGAGAAGCAGTTGTTTTTTAATTCTAACCTTCTCTATTTGATTTCCGCCACAGATGGCAACGAAGATACTTTAGGCCATTCTCAGCTTGTGGCCAGCTATTCTTTAGTGTTGACCAAAGCTCTTGGCATTGAAGATAAAAGTTTTCAGGTCAATATCGAAAGGGGCGCTTTGCTCCATGATTTCGGAAAGATCTGTATCCCTGAATCGATAATGAGAAAAGCCGGCCCTCTAACGAAAAGAGAAAGAGAAATAGTCAAGGAACACCCAATTTTAGGCTATGAGCTGATCAAAGAATTTGATTTTTTGAAAAGAGCTGCCCTTGTCGTCTTGTTCCATCATGAGAATTATGACGGAAGTGGATATCCTTATGGGCTTGTTGGGGAGGAAATTCCTCTGGAAGCAAGGATCTTTGCCTTGGCAGATGCCCTGGATGCGATGACCTCAGACCGGCCATACAGCGAAGGAATAAGCTTTGAAGAAGCTTACAGAAAGATTGAGAAAGCTCAGGGCAGCCAGTTCGATCCCCTCCTTGTTGAAGTCTTTCTTTCGATCCCCTTGGAAGAGTGGCGGGGAATAAAAGCAAGAGCTCAAGTCAGCCCTCCTTTTCCCACAATTCATTAACTTCCCCATCCAATCAATTATTCATAATTATTCTTCTTGGCTGGCCCCTTTGTCTATTTCACGCTGTTCTATGACTTTGGCACACAGCTCGGCCGTATGATAGACCTTGAAGACTTGGCCCTCCTTGTGCAGGTTTGATTTGAGCTGAAAAAGGCAACCTGGACAGTCGGTGGCGATGAGCGTTGCCCCGCTTTGGAGAATTTTCTTCTTTTTTTTCTTCCAGAGATGGGCAGAGATTTCAGAGTTCTTCAAGGAAAAGACGCCGCAGAAACCACAGCAGGCAAAAGGCTCCTCCTCCTCTCTAGGCCGGAAGCCTAAGGTTTGGAGCATTCTTTTTGGTTCGTCCTTTAGCTTCAGAGCATTCAAATAATGGCAGGGATAATGGTAGAAGACTTCTTTTTCAAGAAGATTATTTGCTTTTGGGATCAATCCTTTCTTGACCATGAATTCTGTAAAATCGAAGATTTTGTCTGTCCACCGCGAAGATGATGCCTCGAGTTGTGGGTAGAGCTTTTTCAGGATGGAGTTTCCGGTTGGACAGACAGTGATGATGTAGTCAGGGTTTTCTTTCTCGAAAGATTTCAAATTTTTTTTAGCCAATTTTTCCACATCTTTTTTGTGACCCAGATGAAGATTTGGAGCTCCACAGCAGGCCTGGTCAGACGGTGAAACAACCTGGAAACCAAATGGAGAGAGGCTGGCGAAAACGCTCTCCCCTATTTCAGGGAAAAAGAACCTAACCAGACATCCCTCGAAGAGGTAGATTTTTGCTCCACCCTTCTCTTCTCGAAGCCGCCTTCTTTTCAAATTTAAGGCTGGAAAGGATTTTCCTTTTGCCCAGGCGAAGGGAAGATTTTGAACATAGCCGTTTTTCTCCCAGGGTTTCTGCAGAACGGAAAGAAAGTTCGCTGCTTTCTCAGCAAGGAATTTTTTCTCGAAAAAGCTGGAGAGAGCCCTTTCCCATAGTTTTAACTTCCTTCGGTCTTTGAGTTTCTG
>Ga0315308_1001453_pt1 | contig 13611 bp, 11 predicted proteins | sample TDP3_MG_FD_203078 | JGI IMG/M metagenome (GOLD analysis project Ga0315308, IMG submission 203078) | Freshwater sediment microbial communities from Lake Towuti, South Sulawesi, Indonesia - TDP3 | ecosystem: Environmental > Aquatic > Freshwater > Lake > Sediment | place: Indonesia: South Sulawesi... | reverse complement strand
GCTGGGGATGGGCAAAATGCTCAAATATATAGATCATTATGCTCCACAAGCAGTTTTGGAATTTCTCTCAGTGAAACAAGCCGACAGAATCCTTGTTAGCAGTACTGTTATTACCGATAAACTCAGAAAACTTTACGGCAACATCGCAGTTCACAAGACACGAATTATTCCAGCAGGTTTTGACTCTCGAAAATTCAATCCCGATTTAATGAACAAGTCGGATGCAAAAAAATTCTTTAAACTTGATTCGGCATTCAATGTGTTGCTGCACGTAGGAACTTGGGAGCGCAAGGGTCTTCTTTATCTTCTAAACGCGCTCAGCTACATACAAAAAACAGGCAGACTCGATCAGTCGAACATAGTCTTACTCGTACTCGGAACAGTGGACAAAAAATATAGACAGTTGTTCTCTAACATTGAAAAACACATTATCGAGTTACCCTACGTCAGACAGGAGGAATTGCCCATAGTTTACAGAGCTGCCGATGCCCTAATTATGCCCTCGGCAAACGAAGGCTGGGGCATGGCGCTCGTTGAGGCTTTAGCATGCGGCACGCCTGTCCTTGCGTCGACACATGTTCCTTCAGCACTTGCCACCGAAGCCACTGGTGTCGTTCACATTGAACAGGGAATCCAAAACGCTCCAAAACTAGCCCAATCAATTCTAAACGTATTAAAAGATGACTCATTAGAGGTTAAAGACTGGGACAAAATTTTCGACTTTTTGGCTCTTAACTATTCTTGGGAAAACTTCGTTTCAATTCTCTTGAGAGTTTACAAAGAACTTATATGATTAAACTTGGCAAAGCAAGATTGCCATGGATGCTTAAGAACTTTATTTAAGATCTACTTATCCGATTTGCTGTATGATGGATATTTGCAACTTTGGTAATGCTTGTTGGTCAGATACATGTATAATGAGAAACTTGGGGGACACAAAAATGAAAAAGAGAGAAATGACGCGCTCGTACCATAAAGATTGTGGCGGAAAAATCGTTGAAGAAGTATTATTAGAGCACGCAACTATTCAGCTCACGTGTCTTAAATGCGGAAGAGTTTGGGGTGTTCTTTCCGACCTTTCTGACATACAGACGCCTAAGTTTCGAAGGCTAAAGCTTACTAGATTTTCGATTTTTTATCAATTTTTAAAAAACAGTCGGAACCCGATTATAAATTACTTGTATAGCTATAGACTGATTCGAGTGTTGAAAATGGTAGATTTTCCTTCCATTGGGAAATGCATAGGATTGGATATCGGATGCGCCACTGGATACATCACACAATTTTTGGCTCAACGGCTGAATGGAATTGTTATTGGCATTGATGTTTCTAGATTTGATATGTTCAGAGCGAAGATGAGAGCACGCTATATAGAACCCAGTTCATGCGCCAAAATAGAGTTTATTCTTTGTGACATAACCCATTTGCCATTTAAAAACAATTCTCTTGATCTAGTCATGTGCGCTAGTGTATTAGAACATGTCGAAGATTTAAAGGAAGCAGTAAAGGAAATAAAAGATTCAATCAGAAAAGATGGAATCCTAATTGCTGGATACCCTATAGAAACTAGTTTTTTTAAAAAGCTAATCAGTTTGTTTATACACGACCCCTTTTATTGGAGAATTCGTGATTCACGAATATTGGGAAATGAACAGTTCAGAAAAAGCCCAGAAACTCATAAACAGGACTACGTGACGATTAGAAACATGCTCCAAAAACATTTTTTGATGTTGTGCAAAGAAAAATCTTTTTTGACAATATTGCCTGACCAGATATCATGGTATGAATGCGTTAAAATGGCTAAAGTGAAATAGAGTTAAGGGGAATGCGCTCAACTTTTCTATGGAAAGTTTCGTGTATGACTGTCTTGGGCATTCATTGCCTTTTAATTGGATTCGAGTTTACCAATTATATTAGATGTAAAAAGCCAAATCGAGCTAGTAGGCTAAAGCCTTTGAAGATAAAAGTTTTCGAGAACCTTTGGAAGCAATTTGAAGTGTTTAGAACAGTGTAAGAAGGCTTGGATCATAAGCATGAACCACGCTTTGAAGCCGTTGCTCTTGCTAGTTTTTCTCTCTGGTCTATTGTTAGTTTTCATTGGCACTTTCGCTGGCGATCCTGTGTATTATACAATTGGGTCTTATAGTATCATAGTTATAACCATAATTTCTTTTTTGATTATTCGATCCAGCAAGACTTTGCTTCTATTGGTAATTGCAATCCACTTGTTCCTAAGATATATTCCAATCTTGAAATACAACCAGCCACTCCTTAATGATCCCATCTATGAGCTTGCAACTGCATCAGAGTTTGAAAAAAATGGAAGGATTAATGTTCTTCCAGCGCGCACGACTGACCAGAGTAGGAGCCTAATGTATCAATCTGGATGGCCTTTAGTTCACCTGTTAGCAATAACAATCCACCAGGCAACCGGCCTTTCCTTGTTTAACGTTTTCACTTATTTCTCACCGATAATTGATTTGAGTAGCTTATTGTTTGTTTATTTATTTGCAAGCCACATTTTTAAAAATGAAAGAATTGGTGTGTTCTCAGCCTTGATTTATGCAACTTTTTACGTAAACATCTACTGGACTGGAATCGAGCTCATTAGGCAAAATATTGCATATTCCTTGATGCTTATGAGCCTGTATTTTTATGTCAAAGGTAGAACAGAAAAGAAAAGAAAACTATTAGCTCTGACTTTGTTAACTTTCGGCATATTGCCTATTGCTCATCATTTAACACCTATAGAAATATTTTATGCCTTTCTTTTGTGGTTCTTCTTTGAATTGTCCTTCAGTTTTGGAAGAAAGTTACGTGCACTGGTTTTTCACACCATCAGCTTTAAAAAATCTATATCAAACTCATTTCCACTTTTTTTGTGCTTTTTTGTATGTGTCGCCACCTTTCTGTGGTGGGTCTCCTATGCTCAAGAGATTATTATTCCTATGTTTGCAAGTGTTGTCCAAGATGCTATTCTCAGGATGGTCAACTTATCACCCACAGGGCAATTTCAAGAAAACGTCCGCAGAACAGGTGAAGTATTTAGTTTCAGCCGTGCAGGCATCTATGATATTTTATCATATTTGAGGGTACTGTTTATTGCAATAGCTACACTTTATGGCATTTTCGTTCTAGCAAAAGAGAAAACTCCGCATAGGTTCATTTTATATGGGTTAATCTTTGCTCCTTTATCGTTGTTTGTGATCGGTTTTCTTGTAGTTGGAGGTTTTGAAGTGGTAAGACAATTAGTATTCTTAATAATTCCATCGTTCGTCATTACGGCTAAGATCATGCAAAAATTTAATAGAAAGATTCTGGTGTTGGGTCTGTTGATAATTTTACTACCCGCTCCTTTCGAACTTTTCGATGCTCCAAGCACTCCCGCCCCCACATTCATCTACAATAAATACAGCACGGGAAATATTGTCTTGACACGCGATGTTTTCTATAGAGAGGATACAGTTCTCGCGGCAGCGTCTTTCTTTTCGTCTCATTCAAGCGGCCCTTTGACAGCAGACTCCTACACAGAGCCAGCGCTTATGCGTTACTACGATCCTTACAGGGTATTGCCTACGGGCTATATAATGGGATTTCTGGCCTACCCCAATTTAATTTACAAAAGCAATTGTACCATTTTAATTCATGGACCATATTTCGATACCAAATTTCTTCTCGGGTTCTCGCGTGGTATCTTCAAATATTCCGTTATTAGCACTTATGAAAAATATAACGTGACGTTGTCTTTCGAAGATTTGGAGAATTATCGTGATAGGTTTAATTCCTTTGCCAACCATGTTTACGACAATGGTGAAGTCATTGGGTGGAAGAGCCCTCTATAATGACACTTGTGCTTAACGAGTGTTTTCGAAACTGATAACTTTTGATACGAATAAGTTTGAGCATAGGCTTTTTCAAATGTACAGATTGACAAAAAGCTTTCCGAGGTTCGCCAGCGCGCTCTGTTGCTTAATTGCTTTGTTTGCAGGAATAATATATTATGCGCGCTAAACGTTTAGACCCTAAACACACGCTGTTATAGAGTTGGTTCACGCTGACATAGCTTATATGCTTTTATAGAAACGATTCTGATCATGTAATCGTATGTGTACTAGAGCATATCAACAATTTGAAGAGTGTAGTAAAGCGCGCCCATGTACGAGTACAGGATTTCGCCTCTACTTTAGCCGCTATGAACGACAAAAACAAGACTTTAGGCTTCTTCTAGAAGCTATAGTCAAGGGGAAACCCATTTCTAATGGTCCATTGATTATGGTTGACAGGCGATACTTTACTGAAATTATTGTTTCAGAAGCTTACTTTGCCAACATGGCATATAACCTTACTTTGGACGTTGATCTTCTATAGGACTATAGGAATATGGTAGACAATATCGCCAATTGCATTTACAACAATGGAGAAGTTGTGGGCTGAAAGATGTAATACCACTGCATGTATAAGGTCTTAGTAAATAGGCTGTTGACCACGATGGTTTTTAACTCATTACTCGGTAGGAGAGAGATCTGTGGAATGATGCTCCATCACAAGGCAGCAAGATATTTCTTGCCAAGTAGACTGATAACTATCTCCCGTTGGATAGGTCATTACATCATTCGTATGTTTGGCTACCCTCTAAGTTCTGGGAAGCGATGTAGTGCGAGAACGATGTTTAAGTGGGCATTTCACTACTTAGCTCCGAATAGTTTGGTCTTAGATGCTGGTTGCTCCTTTGGAGTGTACAGCTTTGAACTAGCTAAAAGCGGGTATTGTGTTGTAGGTCTTGACATCAATAGAGAGAGTATAACGCTTGCTCAAAGCATTAAAAACGTGTTAGGGATTCACAAGGTTTCTTTTCTTCTTCAAGACATTTTAAGTAGCGGATTTTCAAAAGTTAGGTTTGACGCTATATTTGTGACTGAGCTTTTGGAGCATATTAAAGAAGACGATCTTGCCATAATAGAACTTTACAGAATATTGAAGGATGGGGGAATTGTCTTCATTACTGTTCCTCATATGGAAAGGATGGTGAAATATACAGAGCCGACCCCAGCCGTCAAAATTAAGAGAGGAAGAAGTCCCTATGCCCCTCGTGGCGGCATGCACTTTCGAAACGGCTATAAACTAAGTTCGTTAAGCTCTTTATTAAAACAAAATGGATTTGTTGTAATTGCTCACAATTATACCAGTGTTCCGAATGTACTTCAGAGGACAATTCTATTTCCTCTAGCATATCCCTTATCATTGATTTTTGGTCGATTTAGTGGAAATCATTTATATCTCAATGTGTCGCAAAGAAGGCCAAAAAGCTACCGTGCAAGAGGAAACTCTAGATAAATTCCTCTCAGGTTAAGTTGCTGAAAAGCACACATCCATTAAAATACGTAAGCGTACATTGAAATCACATAAGATCTTGCCTAAACGAGTCACTCCTCTATGCTCCAAGGGTCATGACAAAAAATGAAAACATGCTTTTTCATCGCTTAAGACTTAGTTATGAGAGGAGTTACAAAGCTCTCTGTTGAATTAGTAAAACATTTATCGCAAAAAATGATGTAGATGAAACTTTCGTTGTGTGTGATAGCATTAAGGAAGAAGCTTGCAAGTCACTACGCGCGCGTATGAAAAGGAGCGATTTGATTAAAGATAGTGCAGCAACTTTAGGCATACATATTTGCTTGATGAACTAAATGGGTTTGATTGGGCGCTCATCAAATTATAACGTAATGCAGACTTAATTGGAGGATTACGCTAACAGACTAAATTCTGTTGCAAACCGTGTATACGACAATCGCGACGAAGTATAGCATGGTCTGCGAAAATAACAGTTGTTCTCTTGGAATGTTTTGAGAAACTGATAACCTCTTTATACCTGATGTTTAGAAATACGATTAAGCACTGTGAGGATTTTCAAAATGTACAGATTGACAAAAGTTTTCCAACGTTCATCAGTACGCGTTGTAGCCTTAATTGCATTGCTAGTTGGAATATATGTTTTTGTGAACTTTATTGCAATCTATTGCATAACTTCTTATGGTTATATGCTATCTCTGTTCACATTTTCTGAACATTATAAAAAGGTAAAATATTATCAGGACAAATGGGATGTCCCTGTCATGGTGGGTGAATACATTTGGGAGACACAACGTCCAGAATCTCCTTTAGTTATACCTGCTTGGTTGTGGACCGACCTTACTGATTTTGGATATCTGGTTGATGATTCTATGACAAAGATAGTTAATGATGAACAAGGATGGTATGGTTGGGTACATTGGGAATATGAGAAAGTAGCATTTAAAGATGAGAGGTTGAATGAGATATTCTCGAAGTATATGAAAGGTAGCTGGAAACCTAGTGATCCAGTACCTAAGCTAGTTGTGAAAGGCAAAGAAATACAAACCGAAGATGGCATGCGTGTGATATTAAAAGGCACAACTTTACCACTCAAACATTTAGCGATTTATTGTGAATTAGAGGCCAATGAGGAAACTTTTCAAAAGTTGGACAATATGGGTGTGAATGTTGTAAGGATTGTAACAACTTTGGACGCTTTAATGCCTGAAGAAGGTGTATGGAACGAAAAGTCATTTGAAGTATTAAATCAGTCATTAAATTTAGCAGAAAAACACCATATCTATGCCATCCCGAGCATAGAGCAATGGAAAGCGTCGCCATACTTTGGGCACGGAGGAAAAGGATTCCCTTCATGGTATGTACAAAGGTACAATGTCGGATTCGACGGCGATTGGCAGAAGTTCAACCAGATGTGGATAAACAAGGAACCTCCTTACGAGGATTCTTGGGCATTCGTCACAGAAGCTTGGAAAAAAATAATTGGTGTAAGCAAGGGTCGGAATATTGTAGCTGGATATGATTTATTTAGCGAACCTCCAGGTGCACCTCATAGGTTTTATGAATATCTGTCAACCCAAATTGAACCTCTTGACGTTGGAAAAATACACTTTGCAAATACTATGTACATCTTTTGGGGCATGGATAGTGAAGACAAACCAGAGATACATAACTTGGTCTTATACCCTCACTTCTATGATGTATGGAAAAGGGGGCTCTATTTCGTGATGTTTGGTACATCTCTTTTGTTCCCTATTGTCTCAGTAATATCTTTAACTGTTTTAAGATTGTGGCTCAAGAGGAGAAAAACGCAAGCGACGCAAAAAAAGTTTTGATGTTTGAAGCTATGTAGAAGATAGTCGATTTTCTAAAGCATTTGATAGTCAGTGGATATGTAGAATTAGAATTTAATATTCTTTTTAAAATCACTTTTATATCCGCTATGGATGTCCTTCAATGCATAGACTGGGTCAAATCGTTCCAAGAATTGTAGGATACAAGCTTTTCAGAGAGTTTAATTTCCCAAGACTCATGCCTGTTAGCATAACCGTTAGCACAACAAATCAATGCAATAGCAGATGCAAGACATGCAACATATGGAAAGTCTACAGCGACAACCCACAATTGAGAGACAAAGAGCTCACTATAAAAGAATATGAAAGCATTTTTGAAAACATAGGCAACTCAGTAGCATGGTTTACTATTAGTGGCGGGGAACCTTATTTAAGGCCAGATTTGGTGGACATTTGTAAATATCTATATGAATACTGTACACCTAAAATACTCATAATTCCCACGAACGGCTTGTTAGTCCATTTCGTCAAAAGTAAGACTAGCAGGATTCTCAATCTGTGTAAGAAAACTTCTGTTATTGTCAATCTTTCTCTTGACGGCGTCGGGAGTGTACACGATGAAATACGAGGAGTGCCAAAGAACTTTGAGAAAGCAATGGATACGTATAGGCATCTCCTTATGCTCAAAGAAGAATATGATAATCTTGAAATTGGTGTACATAGTGTAGTTTCAAAGTTCAACATAGACAGGCTACTAGATGTGTATGACTACGTTAAAGGAAAACTTGACCCTGATTCCTACATATGTGAAATCGCTGAGAATCGCAGCGAACTCTTCAATGTCAAGGATGACATCGCGCCGGACGTTTCATCCTATGAGAGCACAATCAAAAAACTGCGTCAAAAAATAAAAAAAGATTATTTGAAAAAATCTGGGTTCCCAAGACTCATTCAAGCATTTAGGCTAGAATACTACAATCTAGCCATTGAAGAGCTTAAACAAAAGAAGCAAGTGATACCCTGTTATGCAGGATTTGCTTCGTGTCAAATATCAGCATACGGCGATTTATGGCCTTGTTGCATCTTGGCATATGACGCAAGCTTCGGCAATCTGCGCGAAGTGGATTATAATTTCAAAGGAGTCTGGCTTTCAGAAAGAGCCGAGAGGTTCAGGAAAATGATTAAGACAGGACATTGCTATTGTCCCATGGCAAACGTACATTACACAAATATGCTTTGCAACATGAAGACGATGTTAAAGATAGCACATAATGGTATTTTTCAGTGATACGTTATGAAAGTACTTGTGACTGGTGCAAGAGGGTTTATTGGAAGTCATCTAGTAGAAGCATTAAACAAGTCCGGGTACTCTGTGAAAGCTTTAATTCGTCCAAGCGGAAGAAAGAATTTTTCACCATTTCTCCAGGATAACAATGTGGAAATTACATACGGAGATATAACAAACGTGAAAGAGGTAAAAAATGCAGTGACAGATGTGAATACAGTTTTTCATTTGGCGGCTTTGTTGGGCACATGGAAAATGCCTGAAAGCGAATATTATCGCGTTAATGCGATCGGAACCAATATTTTATTGGAGCAGTCGTTGAAAGCCAACGTAGACTATTTTCTTTTTCTCAGCACAACGGGAGTTATGGGACGATTAAGGGATCTACCGGGTAATATAAACAGTCCATGTTATCCTGCATCTTGGTATGAAAAATCGAAATATCAAGCTGAATTGAAAATCAGAGATGCAATACGTAAGAAAAACTTCAATGCCACGATAATTAGGGCTACACATGTTTACGGCCCAGGCGACAAAAACACACTTAAACTTTTTCAAATGATCAAACTGCTTAAAGTGTTTCCGCTAGTAGGTGGAGGTAATTTCTTTCAACCCTTGCATGTGAAAGATTTGGTGCGTGCACTCATTTTTTGCATGGAAAAACAAGACGCAACATCGAAAAAATTGTACCTGATAGCTGGTGATGAGATCATAACATTCAAGGAATTTGTACGAATGTCGGCGAAAAAGATGCATACAAGGATCGTGACTTTAGATGTGCCTTTGCGCCTTGCATGGTTGCTTTCAAACATTAGTGAAGGCATAGGAACTATTGTGCACCATGAGCCGCCTCTGACTCGTTCTCGAGTTGAATTTTTCGGGAGAAGTCATGTCTATGGTGCTAGGAAGATACAAAGGGAAACGGGTTTCAGACCTCATATAGACATGATTACTGGACTCGATGAAACGATCGGATGGTACAAGGAAAAAGGCTGGCTTTAAAGCATTACGGATAATTGCGCTTGTTTTGAAGAGCACAGTCGAACAGGAAACCTTCTAAATCGAACATGAGGACTCATAAAGTGAAAATTTTAATGGTCGCGCCTCATTTTCCTCCAGTAATAACAGGAGCTTCGTTGCACGTTTATCACTTGGTGAAAGGTCTTGAATCTTATGGAATAAACGTGCGGGTTCATACCATAAAAACCATGCTTGGAGAAAACACTTTAAATTTGAAGTTTGGTGGTCTCGATATTAAGTTATTTAAGCCTCTCCTAAATCTGACACGTACACCTCGCAAATTTGCTGGCAATGAAGACGATCAGCCAATATCTCCATCCTACATAACATCAACCATAAAAGCGTGCAGTAAATTTGACATAATTCATATTCATGATGGCCCTAAAGTTTGCAATGACCTCCTAATTTTGGCGATGAAAAAAATAAGGCCAAAAAGTCCTTTAGTTTTCACTCCACACGGTTACATGGTCACTCTTCCAGCATATGCGCGCCCTGACGTTACTTCTTTGGCATATAGACTCTTTTCTAAAATGTATTGGGCATCAGGAATACCACACACCTCTCTTCGAGGCTCAAGCAAAGTCATTGCGGTTAGTCCCTTTCAAGCTAGATTGTTTGCTAAAATTTGCGGTAATGAGAAAGTTTTTCTGATTCCAGAAGCTGTGCCTTCTCACTATTTCGTGGATAAACCTGCTTTTATGGATAATGGAAAGTTGAAACTTCTATTTATTGGTAGGATAGTCAAAGAAAAGGGTATCCTGAATCTGCTTCATGCAATACACAAAGTGAGATCAGTTTACAACAAGGAAAACAAGATAGAATTGGTATGCATAGGACTGGACTGTGGATATCTGCAAGAAATATTAAGAACGATAAAGAGTCTCGGGTTGAACAAATTTGTTAAACTGTTGGGTCCCTTGCCTGAGCACAAAAAATTAGAATATCTAAGTTGGTGCGATATATTGGTGTTGCCGTCTTATCATGAAGCATTTGGATTAACCATACTCGAGGCCATGGCGAGAGGAAAACCAGTAATTGCAACGGAAACGATTGGAGGTAAATGCCTTGTTACGCATCTTGAGACTGGATTTTTAGTCAAGGTTGGAGACTCGAATGGTATTGTTTTATCACTTTTGAGATTTTTACGGGACCCTGAGTTGAAACATCAAATGGGGCAGAAAGCATTAGCACATGCCTTGGGGTTTAACATGAAAAACATGATTGAGAAACACATAGGCTTGTATAATGTTCTGCGTGGTTAAGAAAAGAGTCCGTTTTATCAAAATACAAACGACATTGTTTGAATCTGTAGTCAAACTCAAGTTAGCGTTAATGATGAATGCGCGCATCAAAGTTATTGCCGTGATACAGGTGGAGTGGAATGAAAGGACTTAATAATTTCTCTTTATCTAGCCGTATGGCATTGAGCATCAAAGTCGCGGCTTTAATAATGGCAACCACGGCGGTTTACTATCAGGATTTTATTATTCTAGGAAATGAGGCTCTGCGAAGCGAATTAATGAGTCATATGCTCGCGGTCCCCTTTATATTCGTCTATCTTGTATATCGAAAAAGAAAGATCCTAAGAGCGGTTATGCCATTCGAAACGACCGCGTCCGAAAAAAGACTTGTCCCTTTCTATGAGATTGTCGGTGTCATGTTTTGTCTTCTGGCTTTTCTGCTCTATTGGCACGGTTCCTATACATTTTACCCGCTCGAATTTCACATAGTCTCTCTTCCCCTTTTTTTAGCAGGAGCAATCCTACTTCTGTTTAACGTGCAAACCCTCAGAGCCCTCGCCTTTCCTATCACATTTCTTCTGTTGTTGACGCCTCCACCAGTGGGAATTGTCTACACAACGAGTACATTTTTGTCATCCATCGCGGCAGAGGCAACCTACACCATCCTTGTAGTGATAGGTCTACCTGTAGAGTTAACAAATCAATATGGTGCTCCAGCCTTAGTCCTCCAAAGACCAAGAAGCTCTTCAATTCCCTTCGTTATTGGCGTAGCCTCCTCTGGCATATACTCGTTGATCGGGTTTGCTGTCTTTGCGTTCTTCGCGGCATATATAATAAGAGGCAAAATATGGCAGAAAACAATAGTTCTCGTTGCTGGTTTCCCATTTATCTATAGTCTAAACATTTTTCGAATAATATTCATACTACTGCTGGGATACCAATACGGGATAGAAGCGCCAACTGAAGCGTTTCACTTTTTCGGAGGCTGGGTCCTCATCTTTCTGGGAACGTTTATCCTGATGTCTGCATCCAGTAAAATCTTTAAAATCGGAATTTTCCGTGAAAAGCTCCAACTTTTGCAATGTAACCACAACCAAGGTCTAGAGGAAACGCAAAACTACTGTTGGGTCTGTGGAAGTCTATTAAAATACATGAATGTGAGGTTTTCAAAGCGAGACCTATTCAAAATTGTCACTTTTCTAATATGTGTTGCTTTGATCGTGACTATCGAAGTACCCGTTTTCGCCCTAACCGAAGGTCCAGCCCAGCTCATACTTTTCTCGCCCAGCGGCGAACAGGCAAGTACGGAGATACTTCCTGAAATTTCAGGTTATACACTCTACTTCATATACAGAGATAAGAGTTTTGAAGAAACAGCAGGACTAGATGCGGCATTAGTTTACCAATATAATCCAAAAAATGGCTCTGGCACCCCCATTTCCGCAACCATAGAGATGGACAACACGAGATCAGCCCTACACGGTCCAGAAGTAAGCTTGATCACATGGCCAGAAACTCATGGCGGTTCGCCCAAAGTGACCCAGCTAGATCTGCGAGATACTCGACTTTTACAAAACCCGCCAATAATTGGACGCTTCTTCGCATGTCAAAAAGGAAAATCAGAAAATGTCCAAGTGTTCTTATATTGGTACGTAAACGCCTTATTCAAGACAGGTCCATCTTCAGAAAAAAAGTACGCAAAAATAAGTCTAATAGACTTCGCCAACTCTTCAAAAGAAATCACTGAAGTCGAGGAGAAACTTCTGCCGATTGGACAAGCGATTGCCAGTTATTGGCAACCAGTGAAAGCGTGGTCTTGGATCGCTCTACTAATAGCTCAACACGGATACATAGTTATCATGATAATAATGGCGCTTTTGACGGTAATATTGGTCGTTCAGACAGTAGACTTACAAGAGGAAAAGCAGTTTAACTTAAAAATGTTTAACAAACTTTCCATACCTGAAGAGAAAGTTATGTTGCAAGCAGTTCATCAAGCACAAAAAGGAAGCCAGCCTACTGCAAGAGCCATAGCTTATTCCTATCAAAGCCTTACAGGCACGTCTATAGAAACAGACAAACTTGTGGAAAAACTGAAAGATGCAGAAGAAGCTGGTTTAGTGAAAAGAGACATAATTAGCGAGCAGGATGAACCACTACTTGTCTGGAAGTGCCAGATAGCTTTTCCTAACCCAAAACTACATTTGCGAAGCGTTCGTAAGTTTATTAGACAAGAGTAATCTCAAACCTCAGGAATCATGAAAAACAAAGTACTAATAAAACGCGTGTATGGATTCTTCCATAGTACTCATGAATAATTTGGTAAGGGGTTAGGTACACAACATGTTTGATCCCTTGATTAACACCGTCATTGTAGAATCACTAGCTATGGTCGTACTTACGGTACTTGTGATAATCCTTCTCTCAAGAAGAAAAGAACGCGAAAAACACATCTATGTATTGTCACGTGCCACTGATGTGGATGATTTGAAAAAAACTGTCGAGAGTCTTCACGCACGAGCGCAGGTGCGCATCGAGCGTCTTCAACTTGAAAGGCGACGTTGGGAGCATAAACCTATTGGAAAAATCTCGTTCATTTTCTTGCTAATTGGTGCTGTAGCGCTTGTTTCTGCGGTTGTTTTTGTTTCTTCTATTCTTGCCTTCGTAGGCTTGGGGCTTTCATTTTGGAGTGCGCTGCTCCTCTTCATAAGACCAGTCAATTATGTAAGGCAAGAGCTTCTCGACTCCAGCATTGTTTCCTCACTGATGGTCATTGACCGAATTTTAACCAACCTGAATTATCAAGGGAAAGGCGTTTATTTGCCGCCAGCAAGCCTAAGGGGGTTGAAAGAAGGCGTGATGTTTATCTCTACTAACAAAGAAGTAGTTATTCCACCAGTTGAGCAAGTGTCGCAAGAAAAAT
>Ga0315308_1001450_pt1 | contig 13622 bp, 12 predicted proteins | sample TDP3_MG_FD_203078 | JGI IMG/M metagenome (GOLD analysis project Ga0315308, IMG submission 203078) | Freshwater sediment microbial communities from Lake Towuti, South Sulawesi, Indonesia - TDP3 | ecosystem: Environmental > Aquatic > Freshwater > Lake > Sediment | place: Indonesia: South Sulawesi... | reverse complement strand
AACAATCATCCTAGGAGTTGTCAAGCTAGACACGTCCTCATTGGAGGAACATGAGATCCCTTTCTATGAGATCAGGCCCGGGGAATCCATCAGCATAAGACAGAGAATATCTCTGTCAGGAACGTACGCCAGAGATAGCATTAGACTCCTATTGAGCATGATAGTATTTACCTGCAAGCTAACGGAAACACCAATCTTCTCTCGCGTGGAAACGGTAACCGGAAGCCGCACGACAACCTACACTACGACATTCACGACTGACAGAGTACAGTTCTCGATAGGCACCGCGGAGATAGAAATAGCATTATTGACTACGTTCTCTGGTGCTTTGGTTATCTTCTGCCTTCACAGGATCAGGCGCCCAGCCAAGTCTTAGATTTCTATTGAAAGTTCTCCTTTGAAAACCGCTTTTGCAGGGCCCGTCATCTGAGCATTGCCATCCTTATCGATATCCACAGTAATCACTCCTCCAAGAGTAGTCACCTTTACAGGCCCCGGCTCCACCAGGTTCAGTAGTAAGGAAACTGCTGCGCTCGCAGTCGCACCCGTTCCACACGCCATGGTTTCGTCGAACACCCCACGTTCGTAAGTCCGGTTGCTGATCTCGTGAAGGCCAATGATCTGCGTGAAGTTGACATTCATGCCTCTTGGGAATCGTGTTCGGTCTCGATTTATTGTCTCACCGAAACATCGCACGTCTACCGTAGCGACATTGTCCGAAATGAATACTAGGTGGGGCTCGCCCGTGTTCACCAGAGACGCGCTCATGACTCGGTCGTCCACACGCACCGGGAGGTCAAGAAGCACGTCCGAACTCTCTCCTTTGTCGACAAGATACATATCCAGATCTCTGCGACGGGTTCGAACTGTTCCCATTTGGACTCTATATTCGGTTCCGATACGAGAGATCCGCTTGACGCCATCTCTGGTCAGGACGTCTACCTCTGGCTTCTGCAACTTCTCCGCTAGATATGAGCCAATGCATCTGATGCCGTTGCCGCACATGTTTGCCTCCCCTCCATCTGGTTCGAATAGCCTCATCGACCCATCCACGCCTTTTGCCCGCTCGATGAAGAGAATTCCATCGCCACCAACTTGGAAATGTCTGTGACATAGAATCTTTGCCAACTTACTACGATCTGAATCAGGTGTGACTGCGCCTTCCGTTTCATCTTTCAGTATGAAGTCATTCCCACACCCTTGGTACTTGATGAATTCGAAGATATACCGCACTTCTCATCATCTGTCAAAGTCAGAAAACAGCGGCAGGCAGACGGTTAAACATAGTGAAGAAAGGGCACTGCATCTGCGACTTGGCGAATCCCTCCCTTTAGCAGGGCGCGGAATCACAACGAAGTTATGGAAGCTGCCTCAGTTCTCTGAAGAAGTGTATTCACCGCGTTGATGAGGGCGTCGCATGTAGCCCGTCTCGCCTCCACGGCGTCGTCGACTTGCGAGTTAGCCTCCAGGTTCTCCATCTCTCTCTGATAATCAGCAATCTGTTCCAAGAGCTGTTGCCTTCTTCTTTTGTATTCGTCTTGAAGACGCTCCCGCTCAGCGGCGAAAGAGTGCTCGATCGCTGCAAGCTCTCTTTTCGTGGAGTCGAGTCGCTGAGATGCTTCAGCCTCTTTCTGTGCGCCTGTTTTGAAGACGCTCCTGAGGAAACTGCTTCTCATTCGAACCATACGACTCAGTTCCTCTCTCAGAGGTGCAAGCTTACTTGCTGCAGATTCGACTGCCCGTTCTTTTCGGTCAGTGATCTCTCTCGTCTTGGAAGCGTATTCCCTCTCGGCCTGTGCGAGGAGGTTCCTTGAGTCTGTAAGCTTCTGATTGATTCTTCGAACCGACTCCTCAAAAGAGGCTTCCCTGAGCCGTTTCTCTTTCAGAGCCAAATCAATGTCGGAAAGTACTTGTGAGGACTCCTTCGCGAACTGATCGTCCACTTTGACTGAGGGAGTTGAGTCAAACTCAGATAGGACGATCCGTAGGTTCAGGAGCCAACGGTCGAAGTGCTCATAGAACGGTGTAAGGGCAAACCTCTGGCTGCCGAGGCGATGAAGGTTGTTGAGGGTTCTGTCGACAGCCTCCTTGAGGGTTTGAACATGCTCATCCATGGATGGGTATTCACCGCTTGGTCGCTGCTTCTCAGTCTTGGTCTTAGGCCTGGCTTTTTCAGGTCCTCTACTGAAGCCTCGCCGTGTCCGTGCCTGCCGATATCCCATAACCTGCGTATTTCGCGTTCAGGATATTTCAGTTGATCGCATGCTCGTTTGATCATTGGCGACTTGATTGCGTTGGAACCCGTGCATGTTATCTCAGCATGTGCCCACATGTTGGGGACACTTCGCCCCTCGCACGTGAGATACTAGAAACGCAAAATCGAAAAACACTTTAATGATAGCCGTGGCTACGTGGGATATTGTGCGTATCTTGGATACGATGCTTGAGACTCTTAAGCTCACCAAGCGCTTTGGGGCATTGAGAGCCGTAGATTCTGTGGACATGGCTTTTCCGAAAGAGAAGATCACTCTTCTCATAGGGCCGAACGGAAGCGGCAAAACCACCCTGATAAACTGTGTGTCGGGCTTCTATAGGCCAGATGAAGGGAGAGTAAGATACGGTGGCGAGGATATTACTGGGAAGGCTCCACATGAAATCGTCAAGAAGGGCTTGGTAAGGACTTTTCAAATTCCATTGCCCCTTTACAAGCTTACGGTCTTGGAGAATCTCTTGATTGGGTATCAAAACAACCCGGGGGAAGGTGTTGCTTGGTCACTGCTAAGGGGGCGGTGGCTTGAGAAGGAAAAGGAAGCGGCAGACAAGGCATTTACTCTACTGAGCTTACTTGAGCTAGATCAGATGTGGAATAGGCCCTCCCAAGAATTGAGTGGTGGGCAACTGAAGCTACTTGAGATAGGCAAGGCTTTGATGACCGACGCACAGACCGTCTTGACCGATGAGCCTGCGGGAAGCATCAATCCAGTGTTGGCGCACGACTTTTTTAAACACATGGTTGACCTGAAAAACAAGTTTGGATTAACCTTTGTAATGATTGAGCATAGACTGGACATCGCGACCAAGTATGCTGACTACGTATACGCGATGGCAGCTGGTAAGGTTATTTCTCAGGGAAAGCCCGATGAAGTTCTGAATGACCCTAAAGTGATTGAGTGCTACTTAGGGTGAACGATACGTGATTGAAACCAAGGGGCTTAACGCTGGATACGGAAAAATCCACGTCCTGTACGACTTAAATTTCTTGGCTAGACCGAAACAGATAACGGTTATTGTTGGTCCCAATGGAAGTGGCAAGTCTACGTTATTGAAGTCAATCATGGGACTTACAACGCTTTACTCTGGAACCATAAAATACGGAGACCATGACATAACTCAGGTGGCTAAACATGAAAGAGCCAAAATGGGAATAGCCTATCTACCGCAGCTTGAAAGCGTTTTCACAAATTTGACCGTTAAAGAGAATTTGACTATGGCCGGTTACACGCTGAACGAAGCGGAGTCTCAAGACAGGATGGAAGTGGTGCTTGACTTCTTTCCAGTCATTAAGGATTATCTTCGTAGAAAAGCTAGGACCTTGAGCGGAGGCGAGAGGCAAATGCTCGCAATGGCCATAGCTCTCCTAAGGAAACCGAAGGTAATGATGTTCGATGAGCCTACCTCGCATCTCGCGCCAAAGATTGCATTTGATATCTTCAGCAAGATAATGGAGTTGAGGGATGCGCTTAACCTGACAATAGTTATGGTTGAACAAAGCGCCAGAAAAGCCTTGGAAGTTGGCGACAAGGCATACTTGCTTGTCAGCGGGCGGACGACATTCGAGGGAAACGCGGGAGATCTACTTAAAAACCCGGAGCTCGGTAGAATGTATTTGGGTATTGTAGCATGACTTCGCCATCAGCACCACCGTATTCGCAGGAGCCTTGTGAATTTATGCAAAGTCTTTTATAGAATGCAGGGCATCCAAACAGATTCGGGGAAATAAATGAGTTCTACTAGAAAGACTATGGCGACAGTGCTGTTGGCGGTAATCTGCATCGCGGCTGGTTGGGGCGTAGGTTATGCGACAGCTCCCCCGAAAGAAGTAGTCAAAGAGACCGTGGTCACCAAGGAGCTAAAGGTGCCACTTCTGAAAGGAGATATTCTGATAGGATATATCGCTGCTTCGGCAGGTCACGTTGAGAACACTCTGCCAGCAGTGAAGCTGGCGTTCGACGACGTAAATGCGTACGTTAAATCAATGGGAGTTGACGTGACATTCAAGCTACTAGCTGAAGCTGCTGAGGGCTCAGCTGTAACAGCCCTTGAGAAGGCTCAGGCCCTTTACACAAGAGGCGTAAGATTCATTGTTGGTTCAAACTGGAGTTCACAGTGTAAGGCTATTCTCGAGTACGCTGACAAGAATAAGATCATTATGATCAGTGACGGCTCTACTTCGCCGATGCTGGCGATAGCAAACGACTATCTGTTCAGGCTACCAGCTACTGATGAAACGCAGTGTCAGGCTCTCTCGGTGGGTGTATTACAGGAAATAGGAGTGAAGGCGCTAGTGGTCCTGCAAAGAGCTGATGCATGGGGCGACGGAAACTATGAGTACATAAGCAAGTTCTTCCCGGCGGTCGGAGGAGTCATCTTTGAGCGCGTCAGATACAGTGGAGACAAGACGGAGTTTTCAGCGGAAGTGAAGGCACTATCCGATGTGGTTACTAAAGCGACAACTCAGTATGGCAAGGGAAAGGTGGCGATCGCTGTCTGGAGCTTCGATGAAATAGTGCCGATCGTAACTGAAGCGGCAAACTACCCGATCCTGTTTGAAGTTCCATGGATAGGTTCCAACGGAATAACGCGTTCAACGAGGCTGATTGGGGAGGCTAAAGGACCTGCCTTGAAGATGAAGATTCTGAGCATGATGATAGGAGTAACCAAGTCAAGCAAGTTCGCCTCCTTCAGCGAGCGATACATGAAGCTCATCGGTATGGAACCAGGGGCCTACGTGACCTTCGCCTACGACGCTGTATGGCTTTTTGCAAAATCTATACTTGAGGTCGGAGAGTACAACTCCGAAAAGGTTCATAAAATACTGCCTAGGATCGCGGAGGATTACTTTGGAGCCGGAGGATGGTACAAGCTTAACGAATACGGCGACAGATTTGGGGCAACCTTCGAGGTATGGACCGTGGTCGACGAGAAAGGCATGCCTACGTGGAAGCATGCATCTGTATTCGACATGGCTACCGGAAAAGCTACATGGGTACTAAAGCCGCCGTGGGTCAGCACTTAACAAGCGTTATCCCCTACCCCTTCTTTTTTTGTTTGGAAACATCTTCGTAGCTTAGACCCCTAATCTTGGTTGGCTTCTCTGGGACTAAGCCCTGTGGACGATATATCATCACCAAAATAAGGAAAGCACTCATCATGAGCATCTCGAGCCAGATGGTTTCGATAGGCACATAAGCCTGAATGTCATGTTTGAAAATTACGATAGATCTCCTAACAAGTACAAATATGAGTACGCCGGCCAACGTCCCCATATTGTTGCCTTTCCCCCCAAGCATGATCATCAGCCATGGGTAGAAAGTCCAGTCAGTTCTCACGTACGCCGTGGCCATCACTGCTTGGCTGTAGAAGGCGTAGAGTACACCAGACAGTGACGCGATGACTGAGCCCAAGACAACGACTGTCGTCTTTATTTTCACGATATCTTTGCCTAAGCACTCCACGATAGTCTCGTTCTCCCTTACCGCTCTGATTAGGCGTCCGAATGGCGAACTCATCATCAATTCCACGACTAGAAACACGAGTGCAGCTGTGCACACGAACACTAGAGGAACCCCTATCCATTGAAGATTGCCCATCCACGCAAAGACGTTGGGAACGTGAACCCAGAACGTGCCACCAACAAGCGGATAGTAATTCTCTCCGATTATCCTAATGGCTTCAGCCATAGCGATCAATGCCATCATCAAGTATGTCGCCCCGAGTCTATTGGCCGGGTAAGACGCTACGAAACCCAATCCAGCACAGACGAGGAATGAAATGGCTACAATCACCAGGAAAAGCATGATTCCTCCTAATGGGTCTGACGCCAACCGTTGGTTGATCATGGCTGTTATTTCAGAATTCTGCAGCATGAAGTCCATGTCCGAGCCTACCCCATAATAGAGCCTTGCAATCCGGCCTAACAGTGCGCCAGTCACGTAGGCTCCGCCAGCAACGGATAAAACCAATCCAAAGTTCGGAATCCCACCATATCCGTATTGGACGTTTAGGGATATGGACGCTATGAAATACAAGATGAAATAGATCGTGACATCCATGATCAATGTCACGAGAAGCTGATACAATTCAGAGCTAAACATTTGTGCCTCACCTGGCAAATTCGGATGAAACAGCCGCTACGCGCTTAATCCTGCTAGCCTGTACTTTTTCGACTACTCCTGCGATTCCCTGAGTGGCTCCGATAAGTATTATGAACATAGCTATCAACGGTACTAGTGGTCTATATGGTGCGATCCATAGCCCGAATAAGTCCATCAAGAAGATTGTACCCAGAATTTCTGTCAACCCGATTATGTAGCCCCCAACCATGGCTCCGTAGATGCTTGACAGTCCACCTACAACGCTGGCAGAAAAGACGCTTGTCATCAACCCTGATCCCGTGGCTGGAAGCGATTGAAACCACAGGGGCAGCAGTGAGCCAGCAATACCAGCAAGACCGCCAGTGACAAGCCACGAGACTAGAGACACACGCTCGGCATCTATGCCAAGTGTGACCGCCAAATCGGCGTTTTCAACCACAGCCCTCGTTGCGATGCCGAACTTCGTCTTCGTTAACACTAGATGAAGCGTTGCAACCATCCCAATAGTGAGCGCTGTTGAGACAAAAAACACGCCAGGAACGTCGAGAATAGTCACGTCCCTATCTCTAAAAAGAAAGACGCGAGCATACATCCCCACGATCCCTCGCAGGTAATCGGCGTATATGTTAATCGCCGCAAATATCATGATTTCAAGAGCTACCGTTGCTATGGAGAGCGATATTAGGGACTCACCCCGCTTCTTCAACGTTTGAATCACTCCTCTGTAGATGAGGGCTGAAACAAGGCCACATACGAGAAATGCAATTGGGACAGACACGTATGGACTAAGGTCGAGGATCCTCACCACAGTCAGACACACGTATATTCCTACTCCAGCTATTGCGCCGTGCGCGAAGTTGGGTACCTTGGCTGTCATGTAGGCAAATGTGAATCCGATGCTGAGCAACATTAGTAGGTTAGCGTAGATGATAGCACTAAGGAAATAGGCCGGAATCATCTTCCTATCCCTGAATTTTCCCCTCTTGTGTCAGCGCCAACCGACCCTCAACGCGTTCAAAACCGAACTCAAACAATAAAGAGCGAAAGGCGCGACAAGCAAAATGGTATTCACTCAAGGGTTTTCGACTGAGGGTTGTCCCCTGTTAATATTTAAGTCCTTTCACCGGTCTCTCTGCAGCTCAGCTGAACATGTATGAAGTTATTGGAGAGGAGATGAAACGAAAGCTTCCGAAGAGATACTACCAGACATAGGGGTCTGTCGGCCGGGTGCCTCCTAGCGAGATCAGTTTGAAAACTCGTCGAATGCCCTGTCTCCACCGGTCCAGCCGGAGATGGCTACTTGTACCAGTTGAGGCTTTCCTTGACGTAATCGATGAATGAGGTGAAAAAGTCCTTGACCTCAGGGCTCATGTTAGTTTCTGAGATCAGCTTCTTAGCTGAGTCGGCATGTTCTCTGGAGCGTTTCTTGGCGGCCTCTAAGGCTCCACAATCCGATATCACCTTTCTTATTCTGTCCAGATCTTCCAAAGGGCCCACGTGAGCTGCACTCTCGATCATTTCTAGCTGCGCCGGATCTGCCATCATGTACGTATAGACAATGTGCAACGGCTTCTTATGCTTGGATATGTCCCCACCCGGCTTTCTACCGTACTGCTCCTCGGATGCGAAGGTATCGATTACGTCATCTTGGATGTCGAAGCAATAGCCAATATGCTCGCCCGCCTCTCGCAACAACTGAAGATCTCTGTCCGATGCGTCTGCTAGCACGGCGCCCATGAGCAGCGAGGCTTTGAAGAGCGACGCAGCCCTCTCTGAAGCCATAACATACCACTCGTTCACGTCTGGCTTCTTGTACTCGAACAAGAGGTCTAAGACTTGACTTTCATTCACCGCTTGAAAAGCATCATTGAGCAGGTTCAAAACCTGAACTATCTTATCCGGTTCGAAGCCTGAACCGCTAAAGGCCTTAAGCGCCAGGGTGTACAGGATGTTGCCCGCGAAAACTGCTGAACTATCTCCAAACTTAGAATCGTGCTCCTGAGAATACTTCTTGTGGATAGCGCTGCCTCCACGCCTCACCTCATCGTCGTCAACGAGGTCATCATGCACAAGTATAGAGTGGCGGTAAAGCTCCATGCCAGCGCAAACACTCAGGATTCGATCATCAACTTCCTTATTGAAGCCCTTGTAGGCTAGTAGGGTGCTGCACGAGGCCAACCTCTTTCCCCTTCTGGATGTATACTCGTGGAGATCCACATACATTCCACCAATGAAGTCATGGTACTCCTTTCTGTCTTTGGTTTCTTTTTCGAAGAAGTCGGCTACCCTCTTTTCGATCATAAGACCGTACCTGTCTAATGTCTTCTCCCAAGCAGACATACATTCTTACACTCAAACTGGAGCTGAGCATCATTCTTCTAGATCTTCGCACTATTTCCTGATCAGTTGTTTACGAACGCGTGCTCCTCCGGCCTCCCTAACTGCTTGGTTCAGTATTACTGTGACTCCAGATATTGCCGCCAGTACCATTGGTGGCACAATTGGCTAGCTGTGTCCCATTATGGGGTGCGGTTTGTACGGCGCCTCCAGCTGGCGAATATCATCGGGTCCAAGGCGCATGTTCAGGGCTTCAACTGCTTCCTCTATGTGCCGCACGTTTGTCGCTCCGACTATCGGAGCCACCACTCCTTTGTGAAGCAGCCAGGCGAGGGCGATTTGAGACGGTGCCGCATCTTTTTCTTTGGCCACTCTCACAACTTCTTCTAAGATGTCGAAGTCTTCTGGTTTGAAGAACCTCTCGGCAAGGTTTGGATCAGTGCGATAACGTGCTGAGTCCGGTGTCTTCCCGCGCGTGTACTTGCCTGTCAGGAAGCCTCTTGCCAGTGGGCTCCAGGGGATCAACCCGATCCCTTGGTCTCGGCAGAGGGGAATCATTTCCCGTTCTTCCTCTCGGTAGCAGAGGTTGTAGTGATTCTGCATGCTGATGAAGCGCGTCAGGCCTAGTCTTCCGCAGGTCCAAAGGGCTTTCGAGAACTGCCATGCGTACATGCTTGATGCTCCAATATATCGTGTCTTACCCATCGTCACGAGATCGTCCAAGGAACGAAGTGTCTCTTCGATCGGTGTCTCATAGTCCCAACGATGAATCTGATACAGATCCACATAATCTAGGCCAAGCCGTTTCAATGATCCCTCCATCTGCCGCATGATGTGAAGGCGTGAGAGGCCTCGGTCATTCGGTTTGTCGCTCATCGGAAAGAAGACCTTCGTCGCAACGACCAAATCGTCTCTTCTTCCCTTGATAATCTCTCCAAGTATCTCCTCTGAACGCCCGCGCGAATATGAGTTCGCAGTATCGAAGAAGGTAACTCCAAGATCGATGGCTCTCTCAATTATGGGTCTCGCTCTGTCGACCTCAAGCATCCATTCCGCTGAGTTGCCGTAGGACCAGCAGCCAAGACAGATCCGTGATACTCTAAGACCAGATTTTCCCAGATTCAAGTACTCCATGAAGATCCCCTGATCTCATCGTGCGATCTGAGTTGTCGCCTTGATCGTTATAAGGATTGGAGGAACGAGGCCGCGTCGAACAGCCATCTTCTAGTACTTCCCAAAAGATCTGCCGATAGAGCAGTTAGAGCCACTCGGTGAATAGCCAATCTTCCTTCAGAGGGAATCATAGACAACAATGTAGGCGCCTCCAGGGACCGATCCATCAAAGGAGGAAAACAATTGGGCAACAGAATGACGAGTGCGCCTACCTGAGCAGATGGGTGCACCTACAATATCGGCAACCGTCACTAAAGTCTGCAATTCTGGCAGAAAGTTGGATTCAGAAGAACGAAGGCTTTTCTCGGAGCAATTGGTAGCAGGACACGAGCTGCGTGTGCTCACGAGAAGGACACCCACTCGCACAATTTCCTAAGCGACAAGGGACAACTATTCAGCTACAGCGGTGCGGCTGATGGGGTTCAGCTCCATCATATGACTATCTGTGAGCTATCGAAGGTTACATTGGAATGTGTATAGACCCATGCGCCTGTGTCGCTTTTGTCAGAACGGAGACACAGACAAGTTCTTGCAGGCGTCAAGAACTTTCTTAGCGTCATCAAGCGCCCTCTTGGCATCATCTCTGTCAAAGATCTTTTCCGGTGGCAATCCGCGCATCTCTTCACCATACATCGCCGGGGCTCTCTTTCTTGCTAGGCTCTTTGAGATCTTTGCGACCCGGTCCACATGCGCTTGGAACGATTTGGGAAAGCGGTGAACATTGGACTGGAGGATATCGGAAACATCATGGAACTTTGGGTACTCCACACCGATCAGTCTGAGTGCCCCCTTCAGGACGAGCTCAACCGATTCCTGAGCCTGTCTCACGCAGTATGGGTAGTTTCGTTGGTCATAGGCCAGCTTCGCCGTCTGAAACCTAGCGCGGCCCTGTCTATAGTAAGACCTCGATAGCTCGCTAAACCGCAATCTCTTCACCTATCGGCATCTTCGGATCAAGCCTCCAGAACCACCGTCCATTCTTAACGACTTTCTGGCCCCCAGCCTTCCTGACGAGTGATCTGCATTGAGAGAGAACCTTTTCGAGGAAGCCTTCCTTATCGAAGACGATGACTCCTTCATCGATGATGTCCAAGTAGATCGGGAGAAATCTGCTAGCCTCATCCCGTGAGAGCGGAAAGAACGACACGTCTGTGAAGAGTTCGTTCCGATATAGGAATCTCCTCTCATCTTCGATCGGAGCTACTGACTCATACAACTCCTCTAACCTTTTACCGACACTTCCTCGAATGCCCTCGACCACTACAAGCATATCGACATCACTGCTCGCACTCGCGGTTCCCCTCGCGACGGATCCGTAAACGCATACCGATTGCAGGCGATCCGCATAGTTCTCTCTCAGAAGCCTTGTAGTCTTGACAATGATGGGAACGAAGCTTTGAGAGCGTATACGGTCCAAGTTCTTAAGAAACTCGTAAGCGTACACAGCGTCTTGGGGATTGATCAGCCTGTAGAGGCGCGTTCTTCCGCTTCTGCCGAAGACCGTCAGATAGCCTCTTCTCCTGAGCTGGCTAACGACCGCTAAGAGGGTTGACGAGCTGCGGCGCAAAATGGATCCAGCTTCGTATAGCGTAAAGATTCGGTCTCCAAACCTATTCATAAGGATCGCATAGTCATTGAAGAGCCAAGCCGGCAGGTGCGTTACCAAGGCGACCGCCTAACATAAGCAAAGCACTCATATAAAGCGAGCGCGCAGTTACCCCTGCGCATTGGATTCTAAGTTACTCGCCTCGTTTTTTCCTTGTCTCGGCCAAATATGATGACTCGATGTTTTCTTTCCTTCAACAGCCTCGCAAATAGGTGGCCCATCTGTCTTGTGCCGCCGACTACGGCTACTGCGCTCTTGGATAGGAGCCCAAAATCTTCAGGTCAACAGTTTTTCGTTGAAGTTCTTCTAGAGCTTCTTGACACTTCAAATCCTTCCTATGTCCTTCAAAATCGCAGAAGAAGACATACTCCCAAGGCTTGCCACGCGCAGGCCTCGACTCTATCTTCGTAAGATTGATCATTCTGCCGGACAACACGCCTAGTGCTTCGTGCAGCGATCCGGGACGATGCCTCACAGAGAATAGCACTGAAGTTCGATCCTTACCAGTCGGCTCATGATCAATCCAGGTTAGCACGAAGAACCGGGTATGGTTCTCATGGCTATCCTCGATACCGGAGGCGAGAATAGTCATTCCATAGAGTTGTGCGGCCAGCTCAGTACCGATCGCTGCGATTCCGTTCCTCTCACTCGCCAACTTGACAGCTTCTGCTGTGCTTCTGGACTCTACAAGTTTGGCGGAGGGCAGATTCTCCTTGAGGTATTGGTGGCATTGGGCGAGAGCTTGAGGATGCGATGTAACTTCCGAGATCTCATCCAACCACGTGTCTGGTTTCGCTATTAGATTGTGTTTGATGCGTATTATGACCTCGCCAGAGACCTTGAGATCCGATTCGCCCAGTAGGTCTAACGTTGTCAACACCGATCCCTCGTTTGAGTTCTCTATAGGGACGACGCCGCTATCCGCCTCTCTGACACTTACCGATCTGAAGATGTCTGCTATGCTTGGCCGTTGATCGAATATCGCGTTCACATCGTGGAAGTGCTCGCGAGCAGCCTGTTCACAGAAAGTTCCTCGAGGCCCAAGAAACGCAACTCTCGTCTCCTTCAATTGTACGCTTCGGCAGAGGCGCATGATGTCTCTGTATACATCCTCAGCAAGTTCTCTTGGGAGAGATCTTTGGGCCGCCTCCTCGCCGATTCTTCTCAAGACGGTGTTCTCTCTCACCGCATCGATGATCGGTAGCCTCAGCTTCTTCTTGTATTCCCCTATTTCTCTGGCGAGAAGCACTCTCTCGGTCAGGGCGTCTATTATCCGCTTATCGACAGCATCAATCCTTTCGCGTATCTTTTCTCTCTCATCCATTCAAGTCACTTCAAAACCTTGGGTATCGCCCCATAGCGAATCATGAAATCAGCAAGCACTATTGATACGACTGCCTCAACAACGGGAACAGCCTTCGGTACCACGCAGGGGTCATGCCTTCCCCCTAGTTCCAGCTCTGTCTCTTTCATAGACGCGAGATTCACGCTCCTTTGTTTTCTTCGAATGGACGGGGTAGGCTTGAACGCCACCTGAACCACAATCTCGCTCCCAGTCGACAAACCTCCAAGGATTCCACCGGCGTTGTTCGTTTCGAACTGTACCTTCCCACCTCTGATGGTAGGTGGATCGTTGTTCTGTGAGCCTCTCGACCGAGCGGCTTCAAATCCTGATCCGAACTCAACTCCTTTGACAGCTGGAATGGAGAAGAGCGCTTTAGCAAGTTCTGAGTCAAGAGAGTCGAACAAAGGCTCCCCGATGCCTGGCGGGATACCATACGCTACAGCCCTGACTATTCCCCCGACGCTATCTCCAGCCTCAGCGGCCTCCAGAATCGCCTTCTGAATTAATGGTGCAGCTTCACGGTCACCGCATCTTACAGGAGTGGCGTACACTTGTGCACGTAGCTCTTCACGAGTCAAGTTGGTCCTAGAGTACACGTTCCCTATGGACAGTGTGTCTGCCAGGACCTCAATTCCCCTGTGCGCAAGCAGCTTCTTTGCTACCGCTCCAGCCATAACGAAAGCAACGGTCGTTCTGCCTGTGAAGCGTCCTCCTCCTCTGTAGTCGTTGAATCCTCCGTATCGTACTCTAGCTGGATAGTCTGCGTGGCCCGGTCTGGGGATGTCTT
>Ga0315308_1001449_pt1 | contig 13623 bp, 13 predicted proteins | sample TDP3_MG_FD_203078 | JGI IMG/M metagenome (GOLD analysis project Ga0315308, IMG submission 203078) | Freshwater sediment microbial communities from Lake Towuti, South Sulawesi, Indonesia - TDP3 | ecosystem: Environmental > Aquatic > Freshwater > Lake > Sediment | place: Indonesia: South Sulawesi... | reverse complement strand
CCCACACCGGACTGATCGGGGAGGAGGCCGTCGAGGAGATAGCGCCATTCGTGGAGGCCGTGTCCTTCAACTTCCTGTCAGACGATGATACGATACGCGAGGTGTATGGCTTGAAGAAGTTCGCCGAGGACTACATCGAATCCTATAGGGCCCTGCGCAGGCACACCAAGGTATATCCCCACATAACCATAGGCCTCAACGGGGGAAAGATAGTCGGGGAGAGGGGGGCCATCGAGACCCTGAGATCCATCGGGGCTCCCGCGGTGATCTTCAACATCATGAGGCCGACACGTGGGACGAGATATGAGAACCTGCGGTCGCCGGCCGTGGAGGAGGTGGCGGACATCATCGGGGAGGCCAAGGAGGTGCTTCGGGATGCGCCGATCTATCTCGGCTGCATGAGGCCGGGAGGGGAATATAGGGAGGCCGTCGATCGAGAGGCGATGGGGCTTGAGGTGGACAGGATCGTGATGCCCTCACGAGGTGCCGTCAGACTCGCGAAGGCCAATGGCCTCCCGATAAGATATAGGGACGAATGCTGTATATTGTAATGGGTTCAGATCGACGGCTAATAACATGATTATGGCCGTTGATGTCGATCCGATCCATCCATTTGAGGGGTGCCTAGAAAATCATATTTAATTGAGATCGCATTATGGGCCCTCTGTCGATCGTGGTGAAAAACGGGATCGCGTTGGGCGTGGCCGCTGGCACGGCGAGCGCCCTGGGCCTCATGAACTTCAGGTCGGATGTGATGCCGACGACGGCGCACCTCGTGACCCCTGGCAGATGTCAGTTCAGGTGCGGCTATTGTACGCGTGCCCAGGATGGCGATGGGATGGAGTTCCTCTCGAGGATACGATGGCCATCCTTTGGGGAAGAGGTCGTCTACAGGGCAATTTCGGAGAGGCGGGCCGCCTTCGAGAGGGCCTGCGTACAGATAACCCAGACGGGCGATTGGATCGAGAAGGCCCTTCATGTGATCGAAAGACTGAAGCATGTCGCCCTCCCCATAAGCTTAGCAACCAGGCCGATCCCAGTGGATCTGGTTGGGAAATTATTCGACGCGGGCGCAAACAGGATCGGCCTTCCGATCGATGTCGCGAGCGAAAGGCTCTATTGTGAATTAAGGGGTGGGGACTTTAACTGGGACGTGAGGCTGATCGAAGAGGCGGCCCGAAAGTTCAGCGGGCGGATATCGACTCACATCATAGTGGGCGTGGGAGAGAGGGAAGATGAGCTCGTCGATACCATGGTGAGGCTGCACAGGTCAGGGGCCCTTATCGCGCTCTTCGCCTTCACCCCATGTCCCGGAACGAAGATGGCGGCGATGGCGCCCCCCGACCCCTCGAAGTACAGGAGGGCGCAGGTGGCGCATTACCTGATAGAACTCGGGATGGATGCCGATTTCGCGTATAATTCCGAAGGTGAGATCGCCGATTTCGGGCGCAGCTGGGAGGAGCTGATGCGCGTCCTCAAACCCTCGGCCTTCAGGACGTCCGGATGCCCTGGATGTAACAGGCCGTTCTACAACGAGAGGCCCAGCGGCCCGATGTACAATTACCCGAGGCCGTTGACGGAGGGGGAGTACGAGGAGGGCCTGCACCTGATCGAGAGGGGGAGAGAGGCATAAGAACCCGGCAGGTTCCCATGCTAGGGAAGGCGTGTTGGTCGATATCTCTAGGCCGGGGTGGCGCCTCCTCCTCACGGGATCCGGCAACCCATACATGAACATGGGGATCGACGAATCGATCCTCATTCACAGGAGCAGGGGCGAGAACGCCCCCACGATTCGGCTTTACGGATGGTCAACGCCGACCGTCTCGATCGGTTATTTCCAAAGGCTCGGCGAGGAGGTGGATCTGGACAAGGCCATGCAGCTCGGCGTGGGATATGTCCGGAGGATAAGCGGCGGCGGCACCGTATTCCATGAGCATGAAGTCACGTACAGCCTCGTGGCCTCCGAAGGGGATCCGACGATCCCGAGCGACGTACAGGGATCCATACGGCTGATCTGCGGCGGCATAGTTAGGGGGTTGAGGGAGTTGGAAATAGATGCGGAATTCAGGCCCGTGAACGACGTGGTCGTAGGCGATAGGAAGATCTCCGGGAGCGCCCAGACGCGCAGGCTCCACTCGATCCTTCAACACGGAACGATTCTGCTCGAAGTCGATCACACGAAGGCCCTTTCGATCTTGAGGAGGGCTTCGAGGGCGAAGAAACAGATCGCGGGCATCAACGAGTTCCTGCCGGGAGGGGTCAGCGCTCAACGGCTGAACGAGGCCCTCGTCAGGGGTTTCGAGGAAGAGCTCGCCATAAGGCTCTCGGAGGGGGCGCTCTCCGCGAGCGAAGAAGACCTCGCGTCCATACTCGCTGCCGACAAGTACTCGACGGCGGAATGGAATCACAGGCTCTGAGTGACCTGATATGCAGAACGATGCCGTGATCATCGGCGGTGGACCTGCGGGCTATACGGCGGCCATCAGGATCGCGCAGCTCGGGGGAAGGGCCGTCCTCGTCGAGAAGGAGTGGGTCGGAGGCGTCTGCACCAACCTCGGCTGCATACCTACGAAGTCGATGCAGGCGAGCGTCAGATTGCTGGAGGAGGTGAAGAGATCTGTGGGACATCCCGTCGAACTGATCGACTATGGCGAAATAGTGCGAAGGAGGAAGAGGGCCGTCGACATCTCGGCGAAGGGGATCGAACGGCTCCTCAGCAGCTACGGCATATCCGTGATGTTGGGGGAAGCGGCGATCGCATCCGGGACCTCAGTCGAGGTGGTTGCCGGGGATCTGGGACGGGACCACATCGAGGCCAGGAACATCGTGATCGCCACTGGCTCCGTTCCGCAGGGGCTTGAGAGGATAAGGCGTGATGGGAAGAGGGTGCTGTACAGCGACGACGTCCTGGCGCTCGACGGACCTCCGGAGTCGATGGCCATCATAGGGGGTGGGGCGATGGGCGTTGAGTTCGCGACGATCTTCAATGCGCTGGGGACCGAGATCACGATCTTGGAGAAGATGGACCGCATCTTGCCATCGGAGGACTGGGAGATATCGGATTCGCTGAGGAAGATCATGAACCGCAGGGGGATACGGATCTCGACTAACTGCGATGTCATTGGGCTTGACGATGATGGGTTGGAGATCCGCGTGGCGGATCGGAGCGATAAAATCCGAGCTGAGAAGATCCTAGTGGCCGTAGGGCGAAGGCCGCGATTCAGGCCCGAGGAGCTTACCAGGCTCGGCATCGCGTTCACCGCGCGCGGGATCGCGGTCGACCGGAGGATGGAGACGAATGTGAAGGGGATCTATGCGATAGGGGATGTGACGGGCCCCCCATTCCTCGCCCACGCCGCTAAGGCGGAGGGCCTCGTCTGCGCCGAGAACGTGATGGGCAGAGAGGCGAAGGTGGATCTGAGCAAGGTGCCGAACTGCATCTACACGATCCCGGAGGCGGCGGGCATAGGAGTCAGGACGGATTCGGCGGAGGGGGAGCGGGGCTTCAAGGTCGGGAAGTCGAACTTCGCCTCCAACGGCGAGGCGAGGGCGAGGGGCGAGACGGAGGGATTCGTAAAGGTCCTAGTGGAGAAGGAGGGCGATGCGTTGGCCGGTGCTCACGTCCTGGGGCCCGGCGCGACGGAGATCGTTGCGGCCGCCAGTTTGGCGATGGCATTCGGCGCGACGGCGGACAGGATAGGGGGTTGCATCATCGCACATCCGACTTTGGCGGAGGCCTTCATCGAGGCCGTCAGGGATGCGGCCGGTGAAGCGCTCGATAAGGTGCGTGGCTAGATAGCTAGCCAGCCAGCTAGCAAGCTAGTAGGATCAGCGAGCCCATTTCTTGAAATGCTGCCATCCGAGGGGCTTCATCTCCTCCATGGGGCCACCATCGGATTCGAAGTAAATTTTCCTCCCCGGTATCGCCTCCCCGATCGCGTATAGCCGCCCGCCGACGGCCCTCACGGCGGAGCGAACCCACCCCCAGCGACTCCTCTTCACGCAGAGGATCAGTTCGTATTCCTCGCCCCCCTCGTAGAGGGCAAGTTCGACCGGATCAAGCCTGTGCATCGAGGCGAAACGAGTGGCCTCATCCGCGATAGGTATCCTGGAGATCGAGAAGCCTACTTTGCTCATTTCGGAAAGGTAATGAATCGAGAGGGCCAAACCGTCACTGCAGTCCATGCAAGCGGTTACGCCCCCTGTACTGGCGACCGCAAGGCCCTCTTTGAGCCTGGCCTTCGGGGCGTAGATGGCGTCCAAGGCCGCCTTCCTTAAGGCCCTGGGCGCATCCGATCCATCCAGGAGTATCTTGTAACCCATGCTCGTCAGGCCAAACTCCCCGGTCACGGCCAGGATATCCCCAGGCCTGGCGCCGCCCCTGCGCATCAACGAGCCCTCCCTGGCGATCCCGAGGGCCGTGCCAGCCAGAATAAGGTCCTTGGCTTCGCCCGTATCCCCACCGGTCACATACGTCCCATACCTGCGGGCTGCGGCATCCATGCCCTGGGCGATCCACGCGGCACTCCTGGAGGGGAAGTCATGGGGGAGAGACCATGAGAAGAGGAGGGAGAATGGTTTGGCGCCTTTGCTCGCTATGTCGCTCACATTCATGACGACGGACTTCCAACCTACGCAAAAGGGGGGCATCCCGCAGGGGACATCCGTGGAACCCACGAGGGCGTCGGTGTGGACCACGAGGATCCTCTCATCGCCAAGCCCGAAGGCAACGGCATCGTCCCCATAACCCAGGATTTCACGGGCGTCCCCGCGGAGGTGGCTGACGATCAGGTCCCGAAGCCGGCCCTCCCCGAGCTCCAATGCTGTTCGGCCTTTCGCCATGGATGATGACTCCGCTGGACTCGCCATATAGGTTTGCCATAATGAAGTGATGCCGTCCCAAAAACGGATGCCCGACATGCGAAACCCTGAAGGTCAGAGCTCAGGATTGGGCGTATGGGCCCATGGGTGGCCAAAAACCTGACCACTTTTATCCACAATAAATAAATGTCTTTCCTGGCTTCAATAGAGTTAAGGTGAATGAAAGTGAGTGAAGAGAAAGATCAGAAGGAAGATGATATCGGCGAACTAAGGGAAGTCCTAAGCGTTGTCTCACAGCAAGTGCCGGGACTGATAAAGGGCATAATCGCGAGCGTCTTCTCCGAGCAGGCAGGGGCTGACATGGGCAAGGCGGTAGGAGCGTTCTATAAGGGCTTGAAGGACGCGGGCATTCCGGATGAGACGGCCGTCAAGATGGCCGAGAACTACATATCGACGTTCACGAGCCTCGGGGAGGTTATGAAGATGGCAGTGAGCGGGCAGAAGGGCAAGGAAGGGGAGGAGATCTCAAAGGCAGTCAGGGAGAAGATAGCTTCGGAGATCGAAAAAGGTAAAGAGAAGGAATAAACCATCTTCTATCTTCAATAAAGCGATTTGAATTCAGATGAAAGTTCTGAGCATAGCCAGCATAGCTCTCTCCATAATCCATTTACTTGGTAGTCTCATCGTCCTGTGGATCTCCCTCAGCTGGCACGTATGGAGGGCACGGGGGGCCTTTGAAAGGCAGCTAGTCCAACAAGGGATGAGGAGAGAAGACGCGAGAATGATGGGTGCCAAATATTCAAAGCTAAAAGGGGATATATTGCGCACTATAAGAACGGGCATGAAGACCTAGCGAGCTAACTAAGTGAGGCTTGCGAACGATGGCCAACGAGACGGACGGCGAAGCCTCTAGGCAAAGTGACTCGGGCATCGAGGGGTTGAGCAAGAAGCTCGATCTGATAATCAGGAGGCTCGACACCTTGGAGACGATCGTGATGAACAATCCTGAATATGCCTCGTTGGCACCGTACTTGCGGATGACGCGCTTCGGAGTTGGATTATATGGAGAGCCCCTGAAGATAGCCGAACGGCTCAAGGCCGCCGAGGAGCACATGACGCGGGATCAGAGCGTTGCCCAGGACGAGATCTCAAGGTGCATAATCCAAGCCCTTGCCTTAGACGGCAGGTTGAATATCTCCGCGATAACGCGGCGAGTTGAGTCGATGAGGGGGAAGGCGTCAAGGAGGATTGTAAGGGAGAGGGTCGAACGTTTGGAACGCGAGGGCATTGTTCGGCGTTCCAAGGGATTCACAAGCGTCTACGAGCTCGTGGAGTTATCAAAAAAGTGATCACTTTTTCCCACGAGGGATAATTATCCTGTTCACACCTCCATCATCATAGAGGTGAAAACAGAGGATGAGCATATGGAATCTCTTCACGAGGATCCTAAGGGCGTTGAGGTCGACTTGGAAGGACACGAAGCTGCTGTTGGAAGCTTAGGACCGATTGCAGCCTCGCGATCCCTCCGAGGCTCATCTCGGTCGAGGATAAATGGCGAATTATTTTGGAACTTTACGAGATCATACTCGTAAAGTCTTTAAATCCATCTAATGCGAACGTTCGTATCGGATGTCCTTAGTCTATTTTTCTGATGCCAAGGCCAGGAGGAGCAGCGAAAGCCTCCTCGAGAAGCTCAGCAGGATCGTCAGGGGATCCGAGCTCCCCCACATCATCTCGCCAGGCGATAAGGTCCTCATAAAATGCCACATGGGAGCTGAGCTTACGACGCGCTACCTTAGGCCAGTATACGTCAGGAGGGTCGTGGAAGAGGTAAAGGCGCTCGGCGGCGAACCGCTCATAGTGGAGACGACGGGGCTGAGCTTGCTCGATCCTAGGGGAACGGCTGGAAAGTACCTGAAGGTTGCGACATCGCATGGATACACGCCCGATGCGCTCGGCGCGCCGATCATCATCGCCGATGGCGAATGCGGTTTGGATGCCTTCAAGGTTAAGGTGAACGGCCTGAAGATTGGAGAGGCATCGCTGGCAAGGGCCCTCGGGGAGGCGGACGTCCTGATCGGCCTGGCGCACTTCAAGGGGCACGGGCTCGTCGGGATCGGCGGGGCCGTGAAGAACATCGCCATCGGGCTTTCATCGAAGGAGGGCAAGTACTTGTTTCACTATGAGGGCAAACCGAAGGTTGACGGCGGGCTGTGCAATTCGTGTGGTGACTGTTTGGCCCCCTGTCCCGTAGACGGCGCCATCAGGTTGGAGGACGGCAAGGCTACGATAGACCCCGAACTATGCGCGGGATGTCTAGCTTGCATCGCGAGGTGCAAGGCCAAGGCCGTCTTAGTAAAGAGGAGGAACGATCCGCTGGAGCTCCAGACGATGATGGCGGACATGGCGTCAGCCATTGTGGACACCGTGGGCAAGGGGAACGCCTTCTTCGTGAACTTCCTGCTTGAGGTGGACTGGCTTTGCGACTGCGAGCATGGCGATCGAGGATGGTCCGATCTCCCCATAGTGCCAGACTTGGGCGTAGCGGCTTCAGCGGATCCAGTCGCACTCGACATGGCCTCGATGGAATTGGTGAACGACGCCCCGGGCATGCCTGGCTCGAGGGTCGATGAGGCCAATGCGATGAAACCCGGTTCGGACAAGTTCAAGGCGATCTTCCCGAACATGGACTGGAAAGATGCGCTAACGGCGTGTGAGAGGCTCGGCGTTGGGAGAACTGCGTATAAGCTCATCAAGGTCGATTAGGTTTTTTGACTAATGAATCGAAACCGGATGATGGCAAAGGGCGCTGGAAGACATTATAGGCGGGATAGAAATCCCTCGACGATGTGCCCAGTCATGCCCCACACTATGTAATTTTTGTATCGGAAGGCCTCACCTCGCCATCTCGCCCCCGTCGTCAGGGTCGTTTCGTACGTCACCCTCTCAAGCCCCCTCAGGGATGCCCAAAATGCCTCCCCTATCTCTGAACTTGTCCTCGTCGCGGGTTTTTCATCGACCAGTGCCACGAACGGCGTTACGATCAGGTCTGACTTGTTGATCGGCCTGACATCATCGAGTGCTCCGATGAGCCTGCTTTGGGATGGAAGGTCGATGCCGGTCTCCTCGCCGGTCTCCCTGATCGCCGTATCGATGATGTTTATGTCCGGATGTTCAAATCTCCCCCCGGGGAAGGCGATCTGACCGGACCAAGGGTCGGTGACGCTTTCCGCGCGCCTTACGAATAGGGCGTCCAACTCCTCTGTATCGCGTATGATCAGCGTTACGGCAGCCCTGTCGGCACCAGCATATTTCGCAACGGCTTCGAGCGGACGGGTGATGTGGCTTATCCTAGTCATGAGGCCCAAGGGCGACCAACCTGCCCAGCGCGCGATTGATAGGCCTTTACGATGGGCTCCTATGTAATACTTTACCTGAAGGCTTCCAAGAGGTACTTGGTTTCCTTCGGGACCGCGAGCTTGGAATCATCGGGCCCCTCATACTCAAGCGAGACGAAGCCATTGTAGCCTTGAGATTCCAGGATGTGCCTCACCTTCATGTAATCCAATCGCTTGAGGGCCGATTGGTCCTCGAACATCTTGGCGTGAGAGTGAACGGCGTATGGGGCCGTCATCGCTATCTCCTCGTAAATATCGCCATGGTAATTCCCAAGATCGAGATTGATGCCGAACCATTCCGAGTTGACCGCCTTCGCTATCTTCACCACGTTTGCGGCCCTTGTGGTTATTCCGCCGTGATTCTCCAAGGCGATGATCGTCCCCCTTTGTGCCGCGTATTCACAACATGACCTGAGGGCCTCTATCGCCCACCCCGTCGCCTGCTCTTCCGTGTATCCGGCGGGGACCTCGCCTCCGAAGACCCTGAGGCAAGGCGCACCCAGCCTTTGGGAGACATCTACCCACTTCTTCACCTCCTGGACCTCCCTCTCCCTCCTCGCCCTATCGGCATGGCAGAAACTGCTTCCCATCCCCGCACCCGAGATCGCCAGTCCCTTTCTCGTGGCGAGCCGCTTCAGCCTGTCAACGTACCCGGCATCCATGCTTTCGAAGTAATAACCCGTCAGCTCAACCCCATCGAGCATCATCCTGTGGCATTCCTCGATGAAGCCCTCCAACTTCATCTCCTTCTTCTCGAGGTAGGAATTGTAGGAATAAGCCGCGCATCCAACCTTAATCATAGCGATCGCTCCGCTCACTTGCCTTGATATCCACTATATTAGCGCTTTCGATGAGTGGCTCGAGGAGTGTTATATATTATCGAGTTATCTCCACTTCTTTGAAAACATCCATCAGTTTCTTATTGGCGGGTTCCTCGAAATGTCTCCTGACCCCTTCGATTATCTTCGAAATCTCTGAAGAGACGGAATTCTTGAGGTCCTGTGGATGGACATTTCCCTTGGAATACTCGCTTTCGACTTCCCCATAACTAGCGAATGTGACGTCGCCGCCGTATTTAGCGGGCCTCTCGACGGTGAATTCTCGCACCTCATGGAAGATCAGATATTTTACGATCTCCAGGATGGGATTCATATCGATCTGCTTCGGCGGGCACCATGCCTTCTGCATCTTCGATTTAATCGCCTCTTCATTATCGTGTATGAATATGGCGGTCCAAGGCTTTGACTTGCTCATCTTGCTCGCTATCACTTGCTCTAACTTGTCCTTCGTTTCCAACTTCACGGGCTCGGCTATGCCCATCAGGACGTGGTGATGAACTGCGACGGGCTTCACCCAGCCCATCTTCGGAAAGACCTCCCTCGCAAGTATGTGCGCCTTCCTCTGGTCCACTCCCCCATGCGGCATGTCGGCCCCGATCTCCTTAACATCGACCGCCTGCATTGGCGGGTAAAAGAACTGAGCGAGGTCCAATTTCTCCCTCTCAGTTCTCCCCATGATGGTCATGCACCTGAGGGTTCGGGGGAGTGTCATGTGCTTTGAGAACTTCATTATGTTCCTCCAATATTCGTCATTATCGCGATAAAGCTCTGAGCCAAGCACTATTTTTGCCCCTGGGCAGAGGTACCTGAATCCCTCCTCATAGTACTTGGCAGCGATCAGTATCTTCGACCAATCGCCCCCCATCTTATTATTTATGTAACTGTGCCAGTCCGCAAGGTATATCTGCGTTTTAACGCCCGCCTTTATCAGATCATTAACTTTGAATCCGGAGAGGATGAAGTTGCCAAGGTGCAGCATGCCAGAGATCTCAAAGCCTATGTAATGTTGTGGATGCTCGTTACTCTGAAGCAGTTGACGCAGCTCATCTTCTGTTATGATCTCCTCTGTTGGCGGACTCTTTATCAGCTCTATCTTTGTTTCAACGTCCATCACATCCACCTCATGATATGGGAGCCTAGCCTTTTTCTTGCATATCGACGAGTGCAGTTCTTATAAAGACATTGGTCATGTGAGCATGACCTACTGAGAATATCTCATATGAATTCTATAGGAGTTCACGACTGATGGAGAAGGTAGGCGGTCCTATGTGGTAAAAGGTCATGGTGGTCGAACAGCCCAGTCGTGAGACAGGTAGGGCTCTGATAGGATCCATGGACTCTATGTGTGAGGTTATCGATCTGGGGTAGTGGGGGCGCCCGGAGTTTCGGACTGGAGCCATCGTCCAATTTTTCGAACCGGGGATCTCATCTGCGCGCGCTTCGGCGCTGGGCGCTTGCAGATCGACATTCGATCCTGACCCAAGCCATGAAGCCTAGACCAGATTGGCCGCCAAGGGCGCTAGCCGACGCCCCCATCTTCGAGGTCCCCTTCGTCCACGGCCATTTTAAGGTTAGCTAAGAGGTGAGGGGGTGATCTTCCAGGACGTATGGCCATTTAAACCATCTTGCGAAACCCTTACGACAATGCTCTTTAATGAGCTGATGGGGTAGCTTCTCAAGCAAGCCCTCACCCCCATGAACGTTTTGGATATCGATCGCAGGCTCGGCATCGTCTCCTTAGTGCCGCAGAGCGTTGAGGACCTCTGGGACCTATACAACGTAATCGAGTCGGGGGACTTCGTCTCGGGTTCGACCTACCGCGTCGTCAAGACGGAAGACACATCTGGGGGTGACAAGGTCAGGGTGCCGACCTACCTCAAGATCGAGGTCTCCGAGACGGAGCTGGACATGAGCTCCAATACATTGAAGGTGAGGGGCGTCGTCGTGGAGTCGCCCGAGCAGCTGGAAGGGGTCAGGGGGCGTCACCATTCGATCAATGTGAAGCCCGGGACGAAGGTCGTCGTCCAGAAGGACGAATGGCTGAGGCACCAATGGCGAATCGTTTCCAGGAGGAGGAGGTCCCGGCCACTCATCATAGTCGCCATCGAGAGTGGGAACGCGTCGATAGGGATCATACGCGACTTCGGCGTTGCCTCGATCCAGGAGGTCTCAGCCCACATACCCGGCAAGGGCGATCCGAGCTCCAGGGAACAGGCCACAAAGGCCTTCTTCCAGAGCATCCTGGGGACGATCCGCGAGACCGTGAAGCAATTGAATTACGGCCTCGTCGTCGTGGGGCCTGGCTTCGTCAAGGACGAATTCGTTAACACCCTGAAGGAGGCCGAGCCATCGATCTACCAGAGGATGGCCTACGTAGGTGCCGCGACGAGTGGAACGCCCGCGGGGATCTACGAATCGCTGAGGAGCGGCGCGGTCAGGAATGCCGTTGAGAAGACGAGGGCAATAGAGGAATCATTTATCGTTGAGGAGGCCATCGCCCGGATCAGCACCGGGAACAGGGCGGCTTATGGCCTCCAGGACGTGCGGGCCGCTGCCGAACTCGGGGGCGTCGAAACGCTCTTGATCTCGGAGAAACTGCCCATGCACCTAGATGCCGAAGGGAGGGCGCAGCTTGAGAAATTGATGAGGACGGTGGAGGATATGAAGGGCGATGTTTGGATGATCAGCCCGAGGCACGAGGGAGGGGAGAAGCTTGAAAGGCTCGGCGGGATATGCGCGCTCCTCCGATATCCCCTCCAATTGAGGTAGGGCAGGGAGAGATGAGCGGCCGACTGGGGAGGATCGGTGCCTGCCTTGCCACGATCGGCTCCGCGTCACTGATCCTAGCCCTCGGGGTCTCGTATGGCATCATCGAGCCTATGCTCTTCCTCGAGGTAATGGCCGTTGGGCTGTTTTTGCTCTTGCTTCCGAAACTCACGAGGAGGAGCCTTACGAGCTTCCTCATGCCGAGTGGCACCCCAAGGCAAAAGCTCGCGCATTCTGCGGGCGGCATCATAATATTCATCCTCGGAATGCTCTACGGCAGATCGACCGCGATGATTTTCATCTCCGCTTGCATGGCCGCTTACAGCACGTACGAGGTCATGAGGTGGCGATATGTGAAAGAGCCCATCTATGTCTCGAGCGTCATGGAATCGCTGGGGAGCCTCGAGGAGGAGCTGAGGGGGCCATACTTGGCCCCCGTTTACGCCTTCCTCGGTTTCCTGATAGCCTACACGATCTTCCCACTCGATGCGGCCTCGGTCTCGGTCATCGTATTGGCCATCGGGGACGGGGTGGCCCCCACGGCTGGGCGCATAGTGAGGCTGAAGGAAAATCCCCTGAACCCAAGGAAGACACTTGGGGGGTCGCTCATCGGTTTCCTGGCCGCCCTTGCCATCTGCCTCACCTTCGCCAGGCCCATCGTGGCCCTTGCGGGATGTGCCGTTGGCATGCTCGTGGAATGCCTGCCAACAGGGGTCGATGACAACCTATCGGTCCCCGTTGCCGCCGTCATTGGGGCGACCTTCTTCGGGAGATTGGCGTAGCCTCATAAGTCGTTTAATAAATCCTTTATAATGGCGTCCGAAAGTGTTAAAGTGGGCCATCGGGCCTTCGGCTTGATTGCTCTATCCAGGTGATATGGGGTTGAAACTCGGGGCGAGGACCATCGCGGAGATGTCGGGGGTCATCGCCCTGTCCACGGTCCTCAGCTTTGTGAAGTTCTTCAGCCTGCCTGAAGGGGGCTCCGTAACGGCAGGGAGCATGGTCCCGATACTGTGGTTCTCCTTGAGGAGGGGGGCAAAGGTCGGCTGTATGGCAGGCGCGATATATGGCCTTGTCCAACTGATTTTAGAACCATACATATACAATCCACTACAGGTGCTACTCGACTACCCGATCGCCTTCGGGGCGCTTGGCTTGGCGGGATTGTTTAAGAAATACCACGTGTTCGGAGCGGCGGTGGGCATCACTGGGAGATTTGTGGCCCACTTCCTCTCCGGCATCATATTCTTCTGGATGTATGCCCCCGAGGGCATGTCCCCCATCGTATACTCCGCGATATACAATGGCGGTTACCTTGGGATCGAATTGGTGATCAGTTCAGTCGTGATATATCTGTTAAGTAAAACTCAAGCGTTTAAGATCGGCCGCTAGCCGGAGGTCACCAACAGCGAGGGAGATCGTCCTTTCGAAGGGATGAGGCAATGTTTCTATACTTGGCCCTTTGGGCGGATTGGATCGGTCAACATGAGAATCGGAGTATGGGAGGGCGGCCATCTGAAGGACTGCGCCATCGGCGATCTGGTCGCCAATTATAATCGTTCGACTTGGATTGACGTGGCGGATCCGACGGCAAGGGACCTGGAGGATGTGGCTGGGGCCCTTCGGTTGCCGGTACATGTTCTAATCGGGAAATTGCGATCGAATTACCCTCATGTCGACTCCTATCGGTGATATGGACAAGGCCATGAGGTTACTGGCCGCGATCACGATCGTGGTTGCGATCCCATCGGTGATAAGTTCTTTATTCGGCATGAACCTCATCGATCAGCCCTGGCCAT
>Ga0315308_1001447_pt1 | contig 13626 bp, 16 predicted proteins | sample TDP3_MG_FD_203078 | JGI IMG/M metagenome (GOLD analysis project Ga0315308, IMG submission 203078) | Freshwater sediment microbial communities from Lake Towuti, South Sulawesi, Indonesia - TDP3 | ecosystem: Environmental > Aquatic > Freshwater > Lake > Sediment | place: Indonesia: South Sulawesi... | reverse complement strand
TTCAGTTTTTTTGCCGAAAGAAGAATCTGCACGATTTCGTCCGAACTTAAATCGAGGATCGAAATCAGGTCCCTTTTACCTCTATCTTTTGCCAATTTGACCCTCCTCAAGAAATAATAATCAAAAAAAGCTCCCCTCCTCAAAGAAAGGGAGCTTTAATAAAAACTAACAATAGAATTTTCGCCATCTATTTTCTATAGTCAACTACTCCTAATAGGATAAGCCCCGAACTCCTTAGCCGCTTCATACATTGCCACAATGTTCTCGGGTGGCGTTTCCGGTTCTATATTGTGAGAGGGCGCGAGAATATAACCACCACCGGGAGCGAGGATGTTAATAACCTTTCTCACTCCTTCTCTAATTTGGGCTGGAGTACCAAACGGCAGGAGCCTCTGAATATCCATCCCTCCGAGAAAGCATATCCTATCCCCAAAATCTCTCTTTAGCCTTTCTGGCTCCATCTGATAGGCCAAGGGCTGGATAGGATTCAGCACATCAAATCCTACTTCGATGATATCGTTTATCAGAGGGTAGATAGAGCCACAACAATGGAGAAGAATCTTTGCCTCTGTATGTTTCTTTATCTCCCTAATCAGTTCAGCCCAGTATGGTTTAATAAATTTTCGAAAGTCATCAACAGACATAAAGGGCTGGCTTTGTGTGCCCATATCGTCGCCGATACAGACTATGTCTACAAGCTCTCCTACCCTCCCCAGAAATTCCCGCACAAAAGTCTTTGAGGTTTCGAGAATCCTGTTCGCCAGCGCCCTAAAAAAATCGACATTTATTCTCATATCCAGCATAAAATTATTGAAACCTCTCAGGAAAGCATACCGGTGAAAGATATTCGGTACCCAGGCAGATATTGCATAATCTGTGTGCTGGTGAAGATGCCTTGCTTCTTCCTCCTTTCCTTCAACATATACCGGGTTGGTGTAGTCTGACCAGTATTGATATTCCTCTATCTCCTCCTTTGAGATTGCATTCCTGAGGGGAGCGAGCGTATCCGGAACAGAAAAATATGGCCCAGCAGGCTTATATATGATACCATGATTGTCCAGGTCCCTGAGAGTACCGTCGGGAAGCCTCTCCACTCCCAGTCCTCCGGCACCTAAGTCTCTTATATCGGCATTGAATTTTCTCAATATCCTCTCATCAACATTAACCACAATGTTCATAAGATAGACAATCTTAGGTTTGGGATAGTCAGAAATATTCAGATATTCACAAAGGGCCTTATAACCATAGGGAGGAGCGTTCACTATTGTCCAGCATCGGTTGCCAAAATCTACAGGAAGCCTATCAGGTTCTTTGTGTTCAATGGCTTCTATTACCCTTTCTCGGGAAGTCATATCAGCTACTTACCAATTCCACTGCTTTCCTGGCCGCATCTCTCGAAGTCCTGGCATATCTGTCCGCGCCGATTTTTTTAGAAAACTCCTCATCAACAGGAGCGCCGCCCACCATCACCTTAACTTCTTTTCTGATGCCATCTCTCTTTAACGATTCTATAACATCCCTCATTCCTAACATCGTCGTTGTGATTAAAGCAGATATTGCCACTATATCTGCTTTTTCTTCTTTTACAGCGTTTACAAACCTTTCAGCAGGAACATCCACTCCTAAATCTACAACTCTAAAGCCAGATGCTTCAAGGGTAGACGCCACTAAATTCTTCCCCAGGTCATGTATATCGCCGCTCACAGTTCCAATGACTACGGTGCCCTTTCCTTTTTCTCCCTTGAGGAAAGGCCTTATAATTTTAGTTGCGCCTTTTACGGCCTCGGCAGCCACCAAGAGGTCAGGAAGGAAATACTCCCTCCTCTCGAACTTATCTCCCACCAAGTTCATCCCTTCCATCAAGCCCTTCTCAATCAAATCGTGCGCAGAAATACCTTTTTTGAGCATTTCCTGCGTCAGAGTCTTCGTCTTTTCCACGTCCCCAAGGAGAACAGCCTCCACAATTTTCTCGAAATCGAATTGTTCCATCTGTTTCAGAAACGCACCTTAAAAGGTGCGGCTACCAAATTTTTTCAGGAGGTTACCTTCTCTGCCCTTTCCCCCTTCTCTATTTTTTCAATTCTTTCTAAAAGAGGCTTCAGCAACTTCTCGATTCTACTCTTTGTAATCTGATAAGTGTATTGTTCAGCATCAGAGAGCGGTTGCTTGAATGGGCCCATGGGAAATCCCCTGAGCTCCATCGCTGCTTTGAAACCTATGGGCATAGTAAGCGACCACATCGCCCGCAAAAGAATCAATATTGAGAACTGAAGCTCTCTTGCTTCGTCGTATTTTCCTTCTAAAAAAGATTCATACATCTTTTTCATGATTTCGGGCAAGATACAGCCTGAGGCTACCATACATCCTTTTGCACCCATCATAAGCGCAGGAAAGAATATTTCCTCCCTTCCCAGGAGGAGACTGAGGTCTTCACCAATTATCCTTATTTTATCCATAAAATGGACTATGTCCGCCATACTTCCGCTTGAGTCTTTCAAGGCAACCACATTTTCTCGCCGGCTTAATCTTTTCACCACATCATAAGTTATTTTGTTAGCGGCAAAAGGAATATTATATAGTACAACAGAAATGTTAATAGAATCAGCAATAATCTCAAAATGTTTTTCTACAATTTCCTGGGAGACAGTGAAATAGTAAGGCGCGCAAGCTACCACTCCCTTACAACCTATTTTCTCGGCATGCTTGGCCAAAATCACGGCCTTTTCCGCACAGGAGGCACTCACCCCGGGGACAACAGGGACTCTCCCCCTTGCCTGGTCAACGCATATATCCATTATTCCCATATTTTCCTCAAGCGTAAGGTGTACAAACTCACCGACGCTGCTTACGGGATATAATCCATCGATTCCCTTATCTATCAGAAAATCCACAATTCTCCTCAGGACGGTCTCGTTTACTTTGCCTTTCTCATCAAACGGCGTCAGCATCGCCGCATAAACACCTTCTGGTCTGAAAATATTACTCCCCATTTTATTCTACCCCCCTCCCAAGAATGGAACGAATGCTAAATTATCTCCTTCTTTCAATTTGCCTTTCTCTTCCAGCAACCTCCTGTAATTTCTTCCATTTATGAGGACCACAAATCTTTTGTCCAGTTTCTCTTTTATCCCTATTCTTGTTCTCGAATCTATCTCTTCCAGAGCCTGCAGAAAGTCGTCACTAACTTCCATCTCCACTTCTCTCTCGCCCTGATAATCCTTGGGCATAGCAAAGAATTTAGCTCTAATTTTGACTTTCATTTCTTTCATATTGACGCAGACTAGAATCTACTACTCCAACACTCCCGGGAAAGGATTAATTTGTGAGAAACATTGGAAATTTTAGCGAGAGACCGAGGCCGACCATCTCACTTCCAAGCAGAATCCTGTTCGACCCGAAGGGAGTTTGATTCTGCGCCCTCGAGAGGCCGAAGTTCTCAAGCGTGAAAAAATTTCCCAGTAGCGAACAAATTAAGCCTTCCCCTATGTCATTGCGTTAAAAAATTCAGAAAGACCATTCCTAACCGTTTATTTTTCAAGTCCGAGTTCGGCAAGTTTCTCCTTCGTGGGTCTGCCCTCTCCATCCCAGTGCCTAACCAGATAATACTCTTCTAACATCGTACTTAGGTCGACCACAACACCTTTTGTTGGTCCTTCCTTGACCGGCTCCTTGAGTAACCTTTCAGGAAGAGTGTCGTCTTTTCGCGAAATCCCTTCCCTCAGCGAGAATAACCTTGTCAGATTGTATATTCTTTCCCCAATCTTTAAAATATCCTCTGTCGTCTTCCATTCCTTGATACCTGTCAGACTCTGAATACATCTGGTTATCTGGCGCTGAGTCAGTCCGAAATTTAGAAATAGACAGACAACCGCTGATTGAATAACTGCAAAATAGTCTTGCTGGGTCTTTACCAGTTCAGCCTTAAATTCTGTAGCAAAAGGGTCCATCCTGTCCTGGATATCCAATACTTCAGCCCCTAATGTCCATGCCCTGAGGTGGCAGGCACCGCGGTCGCTGGTCGCATAGGCAAGGCCCATTCCAAAAGCCCCTCGCGGGTCGTAAGCAGGTAATTCCATTCCTTTGACGTGCATTGCAAATTTCTCAGTGCCCTTGCCCAGCTCCTTAGACATCTGGCGGACACCCTGGCTCATTAATTCTCCGATGCCTTTTCCTTTTGCCATGATTTCAATAAATTTTATTATGGCTTCATCATTCCCAAAATTTGCCGGAAATCCAATCTGCTTTTCCGAGAGAATCCCTTTTTCAAAACATTCCATTGTGAAGCCAATCACATTGCCGGCAGATATAGCATCTAACCCATATTCATCGCAAAGATGCTCGCCATAGATTATAGAGCCAATGTTACTATTGCCGCACTGGGCACCCAAGCTCCACATATTCTCATATTCAGGGCCCTCTGTAAACTTCCCCTTATACTTGCCATTATCCACTCGGGATGCCTTACTGCAATTTATCGGGCAGGAAAAACAAGCTATATGTCTCTTGTAATACTTCTTGTCCAGTGTATCTTCATTACATTCTTTTACCGCTTCAAATACACCTGTTTGAAAATTCTTAACCGGGTGCGCTCCCGCTTCAATCATAAACGAATAGATTGAATTAGTTCCGTATTTGGGCCTTCCACCTCCAGTGTCAGGGCTAACGGATAGTTCATTATAGGCTTCTTTACACATCCTCATAAAGCCATCCAAGTCATGGATTTTGACATCCTTGGTTCCTTTTACGACAATAGCTTTGAGGTTTTTTGACCCCATTACAGCTCCCGAGCCACCTCTACCGAAACCTCTCCCTCCAGATACAATGTTGGCAAACCTGGCTTTTCTCTCACCTGCTGGACCAATAGTCATAAACTGGCAATCCTCTCCATATTTCTGCCTCAGCAAATCCTGCGTCTCAAAGGTTAACTTGCCCCATAAATCTCTACCGTCCTCAAAGGAAACCTTGTCGTCCTTAACGACCAGTACTGCAGGCCTTTTGGCCTTCCCTTTGATCACGATAGCGTCGAAGCCGGCCATTTTGAGTTCGGGTCCAAAAAATCCGCCACAGTGCGAATCGAGCCAGATGCCAGTTAATGGACTCTTAGTGCTGAGGGCAATGTGACCGCTTGCCGGCATTAAGGTCCCAGTTAGTGGCCCGGTGGCCATAACCATAATGTTATCCGCAGATAAGGGGTCACAACCAGGCTTTAACGCATCATATAGAATCTTAGCCCCAAATCCCTTGCCTCCCATGAAGTTTACAATCAGGTCGAATGGAGTATCCTCAATAACATAGTCGGACGAAGCTAAGTCCACCGTTAGAATCTTTCCAGCATAACCAAAATATTTATTATTATTCATTTGAAATTTGCTCCCTGCCCACCGCTGAAAATACTTTTGCCGGACACCAACCGACACAAAGATAATCTCCCTGGCAAGTATCACACAGAATAGGCTTTCCGGTTATTTCACTAACCACAACGCCGTCAAAAGGGCAGGCCTTCACACATTCAAGGCAGGCAGTACATTTATCCTGGTCAATTCTCAGGTAGCCATCAACCCTTTCAATGGCATCAACTGGGCAGGCCTCAACGCACTTTGGCTTCCTACATTGCCTGCAAATAGTTACTTTATCTTCCCAGGGCCAATTACTATTTACCTTCACCATAGCCAATTTGGGATTCATTGTCTTATGATGTCGAATCGAGCAAATAATCTCACAGATATGGCAACCTGTGCATTTTTTGTGGTCTGCAATAGGCATTAAATTTTCCTTTTAGACGATAATTATTTAAATTTTATCAACGATATCGCCATTTTGTCAAGTAATATAATTAGAGTGCTGTAGGAGTAGCAGACTTCAACCTGCGTTTATTTCGAGCAGCTCCGCTTCATCGGAGCAGGGGTAGGAAGTTTGAGGAATAACTACTTCTTGAATATAACCACAGTTAGGATATTTTAATAGGGCTTTCTAAATCCCAGGGTAGCTTCTCCCCTTTATGCACAACAGCCGGGGGTTGGATTTGGACCGCAGCCACTGCCAAAATCAGTTCCACTCCGTTTGGAAAAGGTAAAAAAGTTTCCTAGGAGTTGAATCGTTTTCTTACTGCCACATTCTGGACAAGTTACCTTCAGCCCTTTTTCTTTCTCTTTGACAGTCGCTGTTATATCGAATTTTTTCTCACAATCCTGACAAAAATATTCGTATGTGGGCATAATGACCTCCTGTTATAACTTGCCTTTGATAGCTGATATAATTTCATTAGTTTCCGACTGCCCCATACAGGCAACTTCATCACCCACGGTGATCACCGGAATTGCCATAGGCCCGAATGTACGAAATAGTTTGAACACTTGTGGATTTTCCTGCAGATTCTTCATTTTCTGGATGTCGCAAATTTCTACATCTATTCCAAGTTTCTCTATCGCATTTTTCAACGAAATTATCTCTTTTTCGCTTTGCCCTATTGGCCCACAGCAACTCGATTGTGGCCCACAGGGAAACTGTTGTTCCATGGTGAAGATTCTTACTATTTTTGGGTCTGACATAATCAATTACCTCTTTTCGCCTTTTATGGTTTCACTAGATACCTTAACACCACTTACTACCATAGAACTTTTTTTAAGAATAGTTATATTTCTAAAACCGGCTTTTCTTATTACGCTGATATAGGCCTTCTCGGTAAGCGCTCCAGCAACACAAGCAACCAATTTCTCTGGATTATCTCTTATGCACTCATCTAACTCTTTCTCAGTGACCAGGTCAGAAATGACAAATCTTCCCCCTGGCTTTAAGATTCTGTATATTTCTCGATATGCCTTTTCCTTATCCGGGACAAGGTTAACAACACAATTGCTCATAACCAAATCAACTGAATTATCCTTTAGTGGAATATCTTCTGCTTCTCCTAACTTGAATTCAACATTGGTATAATTCCCCTTTTTTGCATTTTGTTTAGCTTTCTTAACCATCTGCTCGGTCATATCCAGACCCACGACTCTGCCTTTCGGTCCGACCTTCTTTGAAGCAAGAAATGCATCTAATCCTCCACCTGAACCAATATCAAGAACAACCTCACCTTCTTTGATACCGGCTAATGCAACAGGATTGCCGCAACCAAGCGAAAACTCCGATATATCAGAGGGCAGATCGTTAATCTCCTCAATACTATAGCCAATATCCCAACAGCTGTAATCAGGACAGCAAGAAGAGCCTTGCTCGGCAAATTGCCCATATCTTTTCTTTACTTCTTTTCTAATCTCACTTTTTTTCATTAAGATATGTCTCCTTTAGATTTTAGAATAGATTAAATACATAGCCGGAAACTACACATCATTTTCATACTCTAGGTTAAAACGGCGGCTTACAATGGCTTTGTTCTTGAGCTTTGATCTTATCATAGATATATTCTTTTAAGAATTTAAATGCTTCCTCTTTATCCTTATCTAAGATAATTTGCTCAAGCTGCATTTTTTGTTTGTCATTCAAAGTTAGGCTAACAGATCCCATTTATTTTTCCTCCTCAAAAACAATTTCCTAACTGTTTACAGAGTTTCTGCGATAATACTTATTATCAGGCCTTTTTCTCAAATACTCAGGCACTTGGTATCCTAACGCTTCTACTATGTCCAACATAATGCTTTTCTTATCTTTGTGTTCTTCTGTGAACAGCGGTTTACAATTAGCAATACTCTGTTCGCCCAAAAGAAGTTTTACCGCAAAAGCAAGACAGGTTGTTTCACCACACTCCTTGCAATTGGTTTTAGGAAGCCAACTGTATATTTCTAGAGCAGTGGCGCGAACCTTTCTTTCATAATTTGGCACTATTGAATCTTTTTTAGTATATATATCATTAATTAAGTCTTTTATATAGGCCAAAGTTTGCCAGGCATCAACTATGTCATCAACCTTGGCGATAGCAACTTTGTGAGAATAGATATTAACCATACGCCGCTCTTTTGAGAAATTCAAAGTAGGTAACTCTTTATTGTAGGTAGCATTCTTCATTACCCCATTAAGATAGGGGAAAACTTCAGCAACATTATTAGAAAAATAGGCAATTAGCCTTATCTTCCTCGAATCCGCAATACAGGGTGCGACAAAGGTGATATTTATATCTTTCAAAAGTGATGCTCGAATCTTGTCTCTTTTTAATTTTTGAGGCAAACTGGAAACCGACTCATAATCTACAAATCCACTGACTGTTAAACGTTTATCCAGTATGGCAAGTTCTATTTTAGGTCTATCTTCTTGAGAGAATACATAGACTTCACTTGCTACATCCAAAAAATTCTCTGGCGGTGCTATTCGCTCAAAGGCTATCCCCGCCTGTTTAATAATCTCTTTTGCTCTCTTAGACTCTCCTGTATTCGGAAATATCACTATCTGTTTTATTTTTTCTTCCCTAATTGCTAAGTATTCTCGGTAAGGGTTTAACCCCTTCGCCTACAATTTTTCGCTTCGATACTAATCTCTTTATTAGACACTATTCTAAAGTAAAACTGGTAAGCACTACAGAACTCAATTGCTTTGTGATAACTCTTCCAATTTTTGAATAATCTCAGACGCATCCAAATAATTTGAAGTAAACTCAATATCCTGATTTTTACTAACAAATATCAGAGCAGGGTCCCTGAGTTGGGAAAGATACTCAGAATAATCCTTAATTATATCGAGTTCGTAATCGTCATAGTCATTACCCAAAAGCCAGCTTATATTAAAGTGTTCTGCCCATTCCTTAAGGTCCGTTGTAGGACAGCTTGCTAAAGTTACACTTATTATATGGAAGTTTCCGTCCCTGCATTTCTTGCCTTCACAGAACTCAGCGCAAACCTCTCTCAATGCTTCTATTTGCTTGAAGCTTTCTTTTGTAATTCTTCCGCCGCAATAGATGCGAAAGAAATGTAAAATAACAGGCTTAGCCTTAAACTGCTCTAAGGAAAATTCATACTCCCATGGATCACGTAAAGTGAAATTTGGTGCTTTCCTCGGCTCTGCCTTTATATATACAGATTGAGAAAGGATTAACATCAAAGTGCCTAAAACTATTATGACTCTACTAATTTTCTTCACAATTATTTTCCTCCAAAAATAACATTTATCCTCGGACCATAGATGAGAAATAATAGACCTATGACCAAAATAATTACTCCGAATATCTTAGCAAGATATTTACCTGCCTTGATAAATTTATTTGCTACTTGAGCGCGCACCTGGCCGGAGAGAGCGGCTAAGGGTATAATTGGAACTCCGTGACCTAAACCGAACATGAATAAAAGTCCTCCACCTTGCCAGACGGCTATATCCTGGCTCATTATTAAAAGCGCTACCGGCATAATCAAAGATACTGCGCAAGGCGACCATCCAAGTGCAAAGAGCATCCCCAAAAGAAATGCGGGTAAAATCTTTGAATATCGAACTAAACCTAGTGCGGGAAACCCAAGTCGCTGGATAATATTAAGTTTCTTAGGATCAGCTTTTTTTTCTTTCGCAAAGGGTCTTATCTTTATTCTCTTATAGATACCTAACTGGCCTAAACCAAAGAGAACTAGAAATATCCCGGCAATGATATAGAAAATATGAGCAAACCTAACAAATTGCCCTAACTTAGAGATAAAAAGACCGAAAATAAAAAAGATAAGACTCATCCCCAAGGTAAAAGCGATACCAATTGAGACTCCTTCTTTTAAATTTTTCTCTTCGCTAATGATAAAAGATAGCGCAGCCACAAGAAGCGCTAAAGAACAGGGAGAAAGACTGGTCATTATACCGAATCCAAAAAGACCCCATGTAGTCACAGTATCCATAAATCAGGCTCTCTTTCCTTTCAAATACTTTTGCACTATCCCAGACTATGACCTTTTACTTTCCCGAGTTACAATGCCATCCAACGAGCCTTTTAGATCCTTTCCTTAAGAAGGTATCAATCCAAAGGTCATTGTGATTATCTGATTTTGGCTATTCCCTTTGTGAATTTTTACTTTTTGCTTTTTGATTTAGACTGATAACAACTTTTTCTTTCATTTGCTTATTTGTCAGAAGACAGGATCTTTTTTATCTCATTTACTGTAGGAATCCTGCCAGAAGTTTTGATCTGACCATCCACAATTATAGCGGGAGTAAACATTACTCCTCGCTTTATCATTTCACTAATGTCATAGATATGAGTAACTTCGGCATCAATGCCCAATTGTTTAAGAGCTTCGTTTACATTTTTCTCTGTTTCTACACACCTAAAACATCCTGGACCTACAACTTCAATCTTCATTTTCCCCTCCTCTTTATTTCTCTAGAATACAAAGTTACCAAAAAACCAACCCACAAGCGTCCCTAAAATCATTACCAAAAAGATATAAACTCCAGCTTTTTTAACACCAAATACCTTGGCAATAGCTAACATGTTTGGTAGACTCATTCCCGGTCCAGTCAATAAAAGCGCCAGTGCCGGACCCTTGCCCATACCCAACTTCAACAGTGTATCTACAAATGGTGCCTCAGTCATAGTAGCAAAATACATAATTTGGCCCATCAGCGTAGCCAAAAATGAGGCCAAAATTCCCGAACCACCTAGCCATTTTTGGATTATATCCTGCGGTAATAATTTCCCAATTACTCCTACAATAAATACGCCCAATAAGAGTAAGGGAAAGATAATCTTTACAAACCACCCACTTTCTTTCAACCATTTTCCAATCTCATCAAACGGTTTTGCTTTAAAGGCAAATACAAATACTACCACAGAAGCAAATAACCATACAATCACCTTGTATGAGTAAGGCCCTTTTCGGACAATATAATTCGGAGCTAATAAGCTCATTAGAATCAAAATCAGCAAAATAAAATCCCTTTTAGATATAATGCTTGCCTTTGTGTCAGTTAAGACCTGTGTTCTTTTGGTTTCTTCTCTTCTAAAAATGATACTCATTACTACACCAACTAAAAAAGCCATAAATATTGCAGCAATAATGCGGCTACTCACCATTCCTGCACCCAAGATGCTGCCTGTATAAATGATCGCCAGGATATTTGCTGCTGGTGCAACCCATAAGAATATAAATGCTGGTCCTATACCTGCACCTTGATAATATATTCCGCTTGCAACCGGTATTACCGTGCAGGAACAGGCAGCGATAAAAAAACTGGCAAAGGAAGCCAGAGAAAACGATTTTAATTTATTCGCGCTATAACCCAAATATTTAATAACTACCTCTTTAGAGATAAAACTTACCATTGCTCCTGCCAATAAAAATGCCGGAATAAGACAGGTTAAAACATGTAAAGCAATATATTCCTTTAACGCTGACAGCCCAGCAAAGATTAGATTCAAAAACATATCAATTCCTTCTCCAAAAGATCAAAATGCCTGTAATATTTTTTGCCCCTCTTTTACTTGCTCACGTAAGATAGACTTAACTAAATCGAGAAGTTTATCCGCCTCCCTATGTTTCACTTTGTAGAACGACCTTACGCCTTCGCCTCGAAATTCTACAACACCCGCGATCTTAAGCGCATTGAGATGTCTTGAGATATTCGATTGATCTTTTTTCAATTTCTCTACTATCTCGCATACACACATTTCGTTTCTACCCTTAAGAAGTTGTAAAATTTCAATTCTTGTGGGGTGACTCAGCGCCTGAAAATAACCAGCTATCATATTCGTTATGGGTTGTTGCATTTTACGCCTCCCATTTTGCTTATATGCAACTATATGCATTATAGCATAATTAGAGGATTTGTCAAGAAAAATTATTAATTTTAGAGAGGTTGGACGATTTCGCCGCGACTTCAGGCGTGCCTATGGACAGGTGCAGCCGGGGGGACAGACTGGAGGGCAGGTAGAAGAGGAGCTCTTACTTTTTCCGCGAGTTACTATGGAGATTTTGCCAAAGACTTGTGAGGTGTTTTTACTTTTGCACTTTGGGCACTCAGCCTTAAGCCCTTTTTCTTTTTCCGCCAGGGTAGCAAAAATATCAAACTTGTTGCCACAATCCAAACACAAATATTCATAGGTCGGCATATTCTACCCCGCAATAAGAAATCTATTTTGCTATCGGAAAGCGGATACCCTTTGAAAAATGTTCAAAGAATTTGGGATACGTAGCCAATTCTAAGTATTCTACTTTCTTTGCCAGTTGATTGGCTCTTTCACGAAGTTTTCTGGAGACCAGGATAGCCTTTGCTCCTATTCCGGCTGCGTTACCTAACTGAGTGAACATTCCCATATCTATTTCCGGGAACATTCCAATCCTTACTGCTTTTAAAGGGTCTATATAAGTTCCAAAAGCGCCCGCAACAAATACTCCATCTATATCCCGAGCTTTCAGACCCGTCTCTTCTAAAAGTATTTCAATTCCTGTCCTTATGGCTCCCTTGGCGAGTTGGATTTCAGAGATGTCCTGTTGGGTTATGGTTATCTCTCGTCTGCCCTCTTTTGCCAGGAGGAACTCTAGTGATTTTCCCCCTTTAATCTTGCGTACTCCTTTAAAACCAGAATTTATCTTTCCCGAAGAGTTGAGAATCCCGACACGCACCATTTCAGAAACAGCGTCCAGAATTCCTGAACCACATATCCCCAGAGCAGGCTTATCATCTATCGTAGCGATATTAACCTTTAAACTTCTTGAATCTATATTGACTCTTTCTATTGCACCCGGTGCTGCCCTCATACCATTTTTCATATGAGCTCCTTCAAAAGCAGGTCCTGAGGCACAGGAGCAAGATACGACTCTTTCCTTTGTTTTCAAGGCTATTTCGGTATTAGTTCCGATGTCTATGGCCATAAAGTTTCCTTCTTTTGTTTCGACTTCTGAAGCAATTAACATTGCCAAATGGTCAGAGCCCACAAACCCGGCAATTGCCGGAGGAAGATAGAGGTATCCTCCAGGGTATATTCCAAAACCAATCTCTCTCGCTCTTATCTCCAGAGCGTCATTTGTAACCATCACAAAGGGAGCCAGTCCCAGTTGCTTTACTGGAAAACCCAAAAAGATGTGCTGCATAGCAGTATTGCCTACGAGAACCGCTTCCAGAATGTCTTCACGCACCACTCTGTTTTCTCTACAAATTTTCCTTATTGCACTATTTATAGCCTTGACAACTTCGCCTTTCAGCTTCTCCAAATTATCTGTACTCTTGCCTGCATAATGAATCCTCGACAGCACATCTTCACCATAGGCGATTTGAGGATTTAACACTCCTTGAATATTTATTGTCTCACCAGTTTGCAAATTGACTAGGTACAAAGCAATCTTACTCGTTCCCAGGTCAATTGCCATACCCAGACTCTGTTTAGTCTTATTACCTGGTTGGACTCCGATTATCTCTCTTCCACTCACGGCGACGGTAATTGCCCAATCAGCTTCCCTCAAGGTGGGACCCAGCACATTCAAGGTTTTGTAGTCTATCTTTTCTATTTCGACCCCATATTTTCGCAGCATTTCCTTCTTAATTCTCTGGAAATCTGGTTTTGCGTCAGATAGAGTGGCTTGGGGGAGTTCGAGAAAAAACTTCCGTACCGGGGGAAAAGGCTTAACCTTAATCTCCCTGCCCGCAATCTGCAATTTCTGTTCCTCGGTCATAGATGAAGGTGGAACATATACTTCTGTATCTTCTCTTAGGGTCGTACGG
>Ga0315308_1001446_pt1 | contig 13628 bp, 10 predicted proteins | sample TDP3_MG_FD_203078 | JGI IMG/M metagenome (GOLD analysis project Ga0315308, IMG submission 203078) | Freshwater sediment microbial communities from Lake Towuti, South Sulawesi, Indonesia - TDP3 | ecosystem: Environmental > Aquatic > Freshwater > Lake > Sediment | place: Indonesia: South Sulawesi... | reverse complement strand
TTGTGACAGTGACCATACTATCATGGTATACGTTGTCAGCCGTTTCGATTTCGTAAGGAACTAAGCTGACTTCCCCGCTTATAGAATATTTGCCTTTAGCAACGCCAGTTGTGTCCCATGAGAAGATTAGCTGTGTTGAGGTCCCGTTGGCCAAGGTGACTGTTGTGGATCCGATTATGATTTCGTTGGCAAAGACATTGAGATTGAAAGTTTCACCCTGGTCGCCTTGATTCTCAACCGTAACACTGATGGAGAGAATTTCACCTTGGTTTACTTTGGTTGCAGAAGGCGCGACATCGGTGATGGCCACGTCGTGAATAATGATTTCGTTTGAGATTTTATAGTATATGTCAAAATCTTCGTCTCTGTCAGCCTGCCACACTACCCATATCTTCCTGTCATTAATTTGGGCAATCGACGAAGCTATATCATTCGCAAGATCGCTTGTCAATTGCGCGTCAGAAGACCAAACTGAACCGTTATAAATCTTGTAGTACAGCTCGTCTTGGAGGTCGCCAGATTGCCAAACGACCCAGATAGTTCCGTCCCTGGCTCTGGTACTTGACGGATCTATGTGGAAGGAAGTTGGATCGTTGGTAAGTTGAGTGTCGTAGGACCAAACAGCTCCGTTGAAGGTTTTATAAAACAACTCGTAGTTTCCGGTTCTATACGACGACCAAACGACCCAGATTGTCCCGTTGCCAGCCTGCAAAATCGATGGATATTGGTCAGAGCTCGGATCATCGGTGAGTTGCGTCTCCGTTGACCAGGCCGAACCGTTAAAAGCCTTATAAAATAACTCTGAATTTCCAGTTCTATCCGAATGCCAGACAACCCAGATTAGCCCATTAGTGACCTGCATAATCGATGGACCTATGTCTGTACCAGACTCTGTGGTGAGCTGGATGTCAGATGACCATGATGCCCCGTTGAAGGTTTTATAAAACAACTCGTAGTTTCCGGTTCTATACGACGACCAAACGACCCAGATTGTCCCGTTGCCAGCCTGCAAAATCGATGGGCTTTGATCGTAGCTTGGGGCGTCTGTGAGTCGTGTGTCAGGGGACCAACTTAATCCGTAATTGGACGAGGTTTTATAGAATAGTTCATCGTTTCCGAATCCCATCCTGTTTGAAACCCAAACAACCCATATGGTTCCGTCGCTAGCTTGCATGATGGAGGGACTCATATCCTGTTTTTTGTGTGTGGTAAGCTGCGTTTCAGCCGACCACTGGACTGCCCTAATTGATGGTATGTCTAACGTCAAAGCAATGAGGAATAGAAGCGTCGCCGTCCAGACAAATTTTAAGGCATGTCTGTTTTTCATCTACTGTCGATTCCTTAAACGGTTACTTACACAAAAAGGGGGAGTAGAGGGTTAGTTCCTTGGCGATGGATTTGCTAGACTGCTTTAAGTCTAAGCGTTCTGCTGAAGCTATCTTGAATGTTTGGCGTTAGTGGTCCGTAGAGCGAATAGGCAGTGATGTAGTACACGCCGGCTCCTTTCGCAGTCCATGTGGCGCTAAATGTTGTCGATCCTCCAGACGGCAGGAGCACAGTGCTGGATGGAACGGTTGCCAACCAGTAACCAGTGCTGTCCCTAATCTCGAAGAAGGCTTGCACATACACAGCGAAAGTTCCAGGGTTACTAACGAAAGCTTCAAGCACGTTTGCTGTTCCAACTGTTGTTGCGAGTCCCTCACCTTTTCCAACCCCAGCCTTCCCGTTCACCTTCAATTTCCACCCATCTAAGCCTGCATAGAAGAAGCTAGTTGCATCGACGAATCCATCTTCGTTCGGGTAGTATGTTGGGGCCGGGTAAGGCGGGTCACCTGCGAGATGGTCCCATAGACGTGTGTCGAAGAGGTTCAGGTGAGCAGCACCTTCAGCGTGAACAGTAAAAATGATGCTGAAGAGCCATCCGTCGCCGCTCGCCCACTCGCTCTGGGGATAGGCGCCCACAAGCGTACCAGAGACTATTATCTCTCCGTTGAGATTGGCTTGATCTGGTGAAGTATATGCAATCTTGGTGGCATACTTTGGGGTATAGTCAGGTGGTGGGAATGGATTCGCTTCCCAGCGATGAAGGAAATCGCCCTCTGTGATGTTGGTGATCAAGGCCCATTTTCCAAGTATGGGGTCCCAAACCTTGTATACAGGTAACTGCAGATGTTCAGAATCCCAACTTAGATGGATCTCCCACGAAAACGATGGAGGGGCGTCAGCAACTCTTATGGCGATTTGAATTTTTCCTTCCGGTGTTCCCTGTATAAGCGATGGATCAATGTAAAAGTGTGTTGCCGGGGAAGCCAAAGATACATTGATCATAGTCACGCTGGCGAGGAATAGCACAATGAGAGATGCCTGTAACAGCTTAGTCAATTTCATGATCTTTCCTTCTTCTCCTCTCTCTTTTTCATTAATGTTAGTGCTTCACCGCGTTTAAAAGCCTTATGGAGATATCTTACAGAGCAAAATCTAACCGACAAAACTTTAATGAAGAAAGACAGGAGGGAAGACTCGCAGAATGTAGATTCAGATGACCAACCAAGAAAAGCATAGAGAAAGGCATGATCTGTTAAAGCTGTGGGCAAATGCTCAGACTAACTAAGAGCATTTTGAAAGCGGCCAGAGACGCAACCGAATGCACGCGAATCAACCCATAGCAACAAACTGAAAGGCCATCTGGGATCTCTCCGTGTCTCCGTTATCGCAACAAACCGCGTTGAAGAAACATTTAACGCCCACAACAAGAGTGGGCGTCACTCTGCGCTTACATACTACATTTGAACACAGAAGAAGACAGTGAACACAAAAGCAAAACCAAAAAACAAAAACGCGACGAACACCAATTTGCCATTGACAAACAATAGACAGTTATCTTATGTGACTTGTGCTGGAACGAACAGGAAAATCACTTCAACAGGTATTGTTCTTGTGCCTTTCTCTGCTGGTTCAATTCAGTTCAATTCAGCTAGCGTGTTCAAGTTTCAATAAGACACCTAAGGGTTGTTCAGAAGTTGTTGAACACGCAATCCGACTGTGTTTGAGTTCAATCTTTATCGCTGATTTGTATGTGCTGTTTTCTTTTGTGTGGTGACGTGTTCAGAAGAAGTAGGCGCCACAGCCCTTATGCCTTCTTCTTCTAGGATTGTGTTCAAAATCTGTCGCTGCAAGCTTTGGTACTGCTTGAGTTGTTAAGACTTACAAAAACTACAGGGACGGCTGCTGAAGACGCAACAAACTTCAAGCCCCTGAAACGTGAGGGATCAATAGAAAAAGTGCCACATCAGAAAAATGTTGCGCTAATTCTTCTTATCGAGTTTGTCGGTTAGATTTTGCTCTGTAAGATATCTCCATAAGGCTTTTAAACGCGGTGAAGCACTAACATTAATGAAAAAGAGAGAGGAGAGAAATAAAACGAAGCTAAAATTATTTGCAGCAATAATGATGACACTGCTTCTGACAGGCACTGCATTCATTGGTGTTCCGACACGAGCGCTGGAACCTATAAAGATTGGTGTGTATGGTCCTGAAGCATGGATCCAGGGTAAAGGCATGAAGGAGGGGGCTGAGCTGGCGAAGGAGAAGATCAACGCTGCAGGTGGTATCTTGGGACATCCGGTTGAAATAGTGTTTGCAGATGATCTTCGAGGGAAGCCAGACCCAGATGCCGAAACAGGACGTGCGGCGGCGCTGGAGCTGATGGCTGCTGAAGTGGATTTTGTGCTCGGAGGCTTTAGAACTGAGTCGGCAATACCGGCGCGTGAAGTGTTCATGGACAATGACAAAATCTATTTCGTCGCTGGTGCGGCCACTAACGAATTAATTGACGTTGGTGGGCCTAATAAATACGGCGATGTGAGAACAAACTACGCAAGATACAAATACACATTTAGGGTAACGCCTATAAACAACACTATGCTTTTCAAATCAATAGCCTATTTCTTTGCGCTTTCTGTTGTTCCAAGACTGCTACGCATTTATAAGCCCCCGCCACTCAAAGTCGCAGTCATTTCAGAGAATCTTATTTGGGCAGACGTAATGCATTTGTATCTCACGAGTGACCTATTTTGGGCTAGCATTGTAGGGCCAGGGAGGGTCGACGTGATCGAGACCGCATGCTCGCGAGTAAGCCCTACAGCAGAGGATCTCTATGGACCACTATCAAAAGTCAAAGCCTCTGGAGCCCAGCTCCTCATCCCCGTACTGTCAGGGCCAGTAGGCCGCGCCTTCATCACGCAATGGAAAGATATGGGAATTAAGGCTATTCCGTTAGGCGTAAACGTACCAGGCCAAGAGATTCCTACACACTGGGAGGCGACACTTGGGAAATGCCTGTACGAGGGCTTCCTTGCAACTGCAGGACAGAGAACTCCCATAACCACTAGTTTAGTCGAGTTCTATGATAGGACCATGACAGTATACGGACACGCCCCGATATACACTTCATATGGTGTATACGACGGAATAATCGCAATAGATGAGATGATTGAGGCGGCTGGCAGGTGGCCCATGACCAGCGACGAAATGGTGCCCTTGATCGAAAAAACTTATAGACCCCACGCTATCACCGGCAAATTCAAATACACAGGTCCAAATCCAGGCAACAAGTGGCCAGTAAGTAACTTTACAGATTACGACCCAGACACACCCGGCGACCAACCTTATCCATATCTTGCGGAAAATCCAACCATGATGGGAACGCTCCACGATACTTTCCTTACCCCCGTGGAGCTAACTGATAAGTGGTACACGGGCTTCTTGAGAGCTTTGTTCACCCAGTGGCAAGCCGGCAGACTAGAGGTCGTATTCCCTGTAGACCAAGCGTACTCGAAAATCTGGGCATTACCTTCATGGATGTATCCATATGCAACCGATGTCAACCAAGATGCACTGCGTACTATAACCGACATAGCAATTGTATCCTATGCAATTGGTACCAGCCCGGGTGACGGGCGGTGGCAATTCGTAGCTGACTATACTGGAAACAGGTTCATAGACGGTGATGATCTTACTCCTGTGGCTTTTGACTACGGCAAACTGGTGACACCACTCCCTCCACCATAACCCTCTTTGATCAGATACTACCCCCCATTCTTTTTTTTTCTTCAAGTACGAACAGAATAATCGCTTAGCAATCATAGTCGAAAGATTTATATTTCAATGTTTAAAATGCCTCATAATCTCGGCGATCTACATTGATTGAAATTCTACTGATTTACGGCGCAATAACAGGCGCGGTGTTAGCTCTGCTAGCTCTTGGATTTACTTTGATTTATGGAGTGGCAGATGTAGTAAATATGGCCCATGGCGCGCTCTTCATGCTCGGAGCCTATATGTTTTTCACTTTTTCACCCGCGGTCAAAGATCCAGCCCTCGCCATACCGTCGCCTCTTACTGTAACCCCGGTTCTGGCGCTAATTCTAGCCGCAATTTTCGTAGGCATCGTGGGCAGCATCATCTATGTGTTATTCATAAACCCTGTGATAAAGGACGTACTCGCCTCACTAGTCGTCACAATCGCCGTAGCCATAGTTATCCAGCAAACAATATACATAGAATTCGGTGCGGCACATCGAGCCGTTTCCCCATTCGCGTCAGGAGCAACAGAATTCTTAGGCGTGACAGTGACATATACAAGACTTCTAGCATTTGGAGTCTCTATGTTACTATTTGTCGTCATATCAATATTTATCGCAAAATCCAAAATTGGAAAAGCAATGAGAGCCACAGCTCAAGATCGTGAAGCAGCCATGTTGATGGGAATCAACACTACAAGGCTCTGCATATTAACAATGGCCATATCATCATCTCTAGCCGCGTTGGCTGGCATATTAATCGCGGGTTCCACCACTCAAGTGGCACATCCACAAATGTGGTTAACTCCACTGTCCATGTCCTTTGCCATCGTTATCCTTGGTGGTTTAGGCAGCATCAAAGGAACCCTTTTGGGAGCCTTTATCGTCGGGTACGCTGAAAACGCCGTGGATCTTATGATACCTGAAGGAAGTTTTCTTAAGGGTGCAGTTGCCTTGGCGGTCATGGTGCTGGTCCTCCTATTTAGACCTAAAGGGTTATTTGGAAAGCGCATAGAACTCGAGGAATAAGACCAAAATGGTGAGGAGTTATCTCAGAAGAGCTTATTCAAGCTTCGTCACCCACGTCGTAGATGTCCCACCCCGACTGCTATCTTTTCTGTTGCTTCTGCTTCTTTCATCCACTCCCATTGTACTTCCGCGAACAGCACAGAGTACCTACTTTCTCAACGTATTGGTAGTCGCGAATGTGATGGCAATCTTTGCAGCCAGCTGGGACCTCTTGGTAGGTCGCGCTGGACAAATAAGTCTTGGCCATGCAATTTTCTTCGGAATTGGCGCTTATACCTCGGCATTATTAATTAGCTTCGCTGGACTGCCATTATGGATAACGATACCAATAGGCGTGCTAGTGGGTACTCTAATCGCTGTGCCTATAGGACTTCCCTGCCTAAGAGTGAAGGGCCCTTACTTAGCACTGGTAACTATGGCACTTCCTCTAATTTCAACAAGCATACTTATCTATTTTCGCGCATGGACAGGGGGTGAGCATGGTTTGATGGTTCCACGGTTCTTCCCCTTTATAAGAGGCATGCAACAGCAACAAATAGCAGAATATTACCTGAGTCTGCTCATGTTACTCATCTCCTCGATTGTATTGTATAAAGTTGCCAACTCGAAAACAGGTATTGTGTTGGTGTCTATTCTCGATGATGAACTAGGGGCTAAAGCATGCGGAATCAACGTAACCAATTACAAGTTACTCGCTTTTGTTGTAAGCGCTTGCTTTGCAAGCTTAGCAGGCGGCCTTCACGCTCACTTCATCGGACTTGCAGGTACAGGATCGTTTTCTCTCCTTTATTCCGTCTACGCAATTATTATAGCCATTTTAGGAGGAATAGGAACGATTTATGGTGCTTTAGCAGCATCTTATATCATATACGTTCTAGACCAGTATCTCCTAACAATGGTAGTGGATGTTCCTACAGAATGGCACCCCTTAATCTTCATAATCGTTGTGATTGTCTTTATCATTAAATGGCCGAGAGGCATAGCAAGATTTGTAGTTGAAGATGTGTTCAAAGAACTTGCAAAGGCGAGAGAGATAGAAGAAAGAGGCAAACGAATCTGGAAGAAATACAAAAAGAAGAAACAAGAGGCAAAGGAATCCTCCCCCGAGGGTTAGCTATGCATCTACTCGCAGTCGAAAACCTGACCAAACGCTTTGGAGGACTGACGGCCGTCAACAATGTCAGCTTTCACGTCGATGAAGGTGAAATTATTGGCTTAATAGGCCCCAACGGAGCCGGCAAGACCACGCTCTTTCACCTAATAACTGGTTTCCTCAAACCAGACTCGGGAACCATTAAATTCAAGGGCGAAAACATCACGGGACTTGAGCCTCATAAAATCGTCAACAAGGGACTCGCTAGAACATTTCAAGTCGTCAGGCCATTTCGCCATCTGCCAACCATCGCTAATGTAATGGTAGCCCTTGAATCTCCCAGAGGAAACAAGAAAATCGAATGGCTCAAAACTCCTGAACGAAAAGCCATGGAAATGTTAGAAGATGTAGGCCTCTCCGAAATGATGCTTGAACCCGCCGAGAACCTGTCCCATGGAGACTTAAAGCGACTCGAAATCGCTAGAGCTCTCGCCACCGAACCAGAGTTGCTACTATTAGACGAGCCCTTCGGTGGACTAAGTCCAATAGAGACGGAGTACCTAACCAAATCAATTCAGAGAATGCACCTGGACGGCCACACCATAGTCATAGTGGAACACAAACTCCACGCCCTCATGAAGCTGGCAAAGAGAGTGATAGTGCTCCACTACGGAGAAAAGATCGCTGAAGGAGCTCCTGACGAAATAGCTAACAACAAAAAGGTAATAGAAGTCTACATGGGAAAGGCGATGTAACTTGCTCGAGGTAAAAGACCTAACAGTTCACTACGATGGCGCCTTAATCTTAAACGGCGTCAGCTTGAGAGTAGAAAATAAAGAGTTCGTTGCCGTTGTTGGACCAAACGGCGCCGGGAAAACAACGTTGCTTCGCGCGATATCCGGCCTATTGAAAGAGATTCAGCCTGGCGCGAACGAACGTCCGCGCCTGTCGGGCACCATAACATTTGATGGCAAAAGAATCGACAAACTCAAAGCGTATCATATCGTAAAGATGGGCATCGTTCACTGTCCAGAAAGGCGCAGACCTTTTTCAGAAATGACCGTTCTAGAGAATCTGGAGATGGGAGCTTACCTCCGCAAAGATAGGGACGGAATCAGAAAAGACAGGGACTGGGTCTACGAGTTGTTTCCCGTGCTTAAAGAAAGAGGGAATCAGATGGCTGGAACTTTAAGCGGTGGTGAACAACAAATGCTCGCCATTGCAAGGGCGCTGATGTCTAGACCCAAACTTTTATTGATCGATGAACCCTCAATGGGTCTAGCTCCTATATTGAAGAATAACGTCTTTGAACGCATTAAAGAAATTCAGCGTTCAGGGGTCACAATTTTACTCGTCGAACAAGACGTCAGTATAGCTTTCGACGCAGCAGATAGAATTTACGTCATCGCCCACGGGAGGATAGCGGCTGAAGGAACTCGTGAAAAGCTAATGAAGGACACAGATGTCAGAGAGATATACCTCGGCATATGAATCATTTTAGCGTTTTCCCTCACTTAATTCCATAAACCTTTATATTCACTCTGCATTACTTTTTTTGACCCAAAATGAACAAATCAAAGTCCGACGCGGCATTTGCAGAATACGAGAAAAGATTGTGGCTCAAATGCTATCCCAAAGGTGTTCCAGCCGACATTGAAGTCCCCCAGAAGTCTATAATAGACATGATAGATGAAGCAACAGAAAAATGGGGCGATAAAACTTCGGTTATTTTCTACGGTAAGAAGATGAAGCATAAAGAGATAAGAGACATGTCTCTGCGGTTTGCAACAGCTCTACATGATTTGGGAATTAAAAAAGGAGACATTGTTGCAGTGTTACTTCCAAACTGCCCCCAATTTATGATCGCTTACTTTGGGATTCTCAGATTAGGAGCAACAGCAACGACCATGAGTCCCCTTTACACTCCTAGAGAGATCGCGCATCAACTCAAAGACAGCGGTGCTAAAACCATCGTTTGTCTAGATCTCCTCTACGAAAAAGTGGAAAAAGTGTGGGAAGAAGCTGGTCTGAATCACGTAATTGTGACGAGCATAGAAGAATATCTGCCTAGCACAGGACGCTTTTTCGGAAAGCTCAGTGGAAAAACACTCTCTGTCGGGATATCTAACAGACCCGGCGTTCTTCTGCTTCAAGATTTACTCGAGAAATACCCTCCAAATCCACCCAAAGTCCAAATTAACCCCAAAGAGGACATAGCCGCTCTTCCGTACACCGGGGGAACGACCGGGGATCCCAAGGGCGCTGTGTTGACCCATTCAAATTTGGTTGCCCTCCAAGAGCAGGTACGAAGTTATTGGCCCGAAATAGAAGATGGTAAAGAATCAAGTGTTGCAGTCCTACCATTTTATCACATATATGGTCAATCAGTAATTATGCTCACTGGCGCAACACGGGGCGGAATGGGCATAATCTTCGCTAGACCTGAACTGGACGACATCTTAGACGCTATTCAAAAGTACGGGGTAACTCTCTTTTATGGCGTTCCAACTCTTTACAAGTACCTTGTAGACGAGCCACAAACCAAGAGAATCAATTGGAAGAAGGTGAAATACCTTTACTGCGGTGCTGATACGCTACATAAGGAAACAAGGGAAAACTGGGTGAGGTTGACTGAGAAGGAGATATACGAGGGTTATGGTTTGACGGAAACAACCGCTGTCACACACACTAACCCAGCCAGCAGAAATAAACCAGGTTCCCTCGGCATCCCGATACCAGGCACGCACGCTGCTGTAGCTGACCTTGAAAAGAACGAGTTTCTTCCAGTCGGGGAGACTGGCGAGTTAGTCGTGAGCGGTCCCCAGATTATGAAAGGTTATTGGAATAAGCCAAAGGAGAACGAGAAGAGCTTCTTCACCGCAGGTGGCAGAGTCTGGTTCAGAACAGGCGACATAGTAAGAATGGATGAGGAAGGCTATTTCTACTTTGTTGAGAGGACAAAGGATCTCATCAAGTACAAGGGCTTATCTGTCTATGCCCATGAAATAGAAGAGGTACTATATCGTAATCCGAAAATTAAAGAAGCAGCAGTGATAGGCGTTCCAGACCCTGATGTCGGAGAACGTATCAAAGCAATCGTTGTTCCAGAACCCGATTACCGAGGAAAAGTAACGGAAGAAGAGGTCAAGAAATGGTGCGAGGAGAAATTAGCCCCTTACAAGGTTCCAAAGATAATAGAATTCAGAGGCGAGGTTCCAAAGACGGATGTAATGAAGGTCGATCATAAGAAGTTGAGGGAAGAGCTCTTCCGATTGGAAGGAAAGTGAGTAAATCGAAGAGAATCTACAATCAAACAGGAATGTGGCTCGCATTCAGTCAATAAATCGGGTGAAAAATAAAAGATGAAGCTACGCAAGATGAAATTAATGGAAATTTGTTTCACAGCGTCATTTGCAGTAATCCTATTGACTTCATTCTTGTTTGCTCTAGTCCTAAATATGCCAAGTGTTTCGCTTGCGCTGTTTCTAATAGACTTTGTCATTGCTGGAATAATCGCGTTCTACGCTAGTCTAAGCATCAGAGAGGAAGAAGAAGAAAAATCACAAGTATCAACTTAATTTTCTTTTTTACTAAGCATAGTATTTGTTTCCTTTCCTGTATGCAGACCCAAGCCTTTCAAGTCTCTCCAAGTGTTTTCTCACCATGATTTTCTCCCACATGTAAATCCATTCGTCAACAAGCAATTCACAGCCATATATCAATCCTCGAGAAGCGATCTCAGTCAATGCTGCTCCGTTTTTTCTATTACGCAGAAATTCCAATATATTCCTATCTCTTTCAAAAATCTTAGACTTGAACTTCTCAAGCCTCGTAAGGAATTCAGATTTCTTGACGATGCCTATTTCATGTCCTGTAACATAAACATCAGCATTTAATTTGGTCACCCTTTCCATCGAATCGAGAAAACATTGAATATCTCCATCCGACCCACCGTACCATGGCCCAAAACTGGTCAAATCTATATCTGCAGTATATACAAATTTTTCAATTGGGAAATAGAAGCAACAAAACCCCGCGGTGTGACCCGGCACGCGAATTACCTCCGCCTTAGTGGTCCCAAAATCGAAAATTTTTCCATCTTCATATTCTCCATCAAGTCTAGATGTTGATAAAACCCATTCATGTCTATTCTTAGGCGTACAACCCAAGGGTTCACGGCTTTCCCTCGCAATCGTTTTCTTCCATTTCTTAACGCCCTTGATGCCGTAGACCTCTAGGATGCCAAGTCTCTCAGCTAGTGTGTCAAGCGACTTAAAACATGGAGCATCATATTTGTTTAGATGTATTTCAGAGTCTCTAAAGAAGTAGTTAAACCGTATATGGTCAAAGTGATAATGCGTATTAATTACGAGATCGATTCTATAATTTTCCAGCAACTTTTCAAGGATTTTCTCGCCTGCTCCAGGATCGATTATCGCGTTGACTTCATCAGTTATGAGTATCGTATTGCAGTGGGGAAATCTTCCATTTTGCTCTCCTCTGACAACTTTGATATGACCATAGCTTTTCTCAGTCAACGTATTCACCAGTACAGTCGGCAAGTCCTTTAGAGCAAATTATTTTATACGCTACTTCTCTATTTGTGTTCGCGCATGAAAGAAATAAATGAGATGAGCATTAAAATGGAAATCAAAAAAATAGCTGTTGTTGGCGCCGGTGCTATGGGTCATGGAATAGGGCAGGTAGCTGCGATGGCAGGGTTTGAGGTGACTCTGAGAGATTTGAACGAAGAATTAGTCACCGCAGGTATGGAAAAAATAAAGTGGAGCCTCAATAAGCTTATAGAGAAAAAGCGAATAGCCGAGGAAGACTCCAAGAAAACCTTAGACCGGATAAAGCCTGTTGTGCCTCTCGAAGAAGCCGTAAAGAACGTTGATTACGTCATAGAAGCAGCCCCTGAGAACCTCAACCTTAAAAGGCAAATCTTTAGTGAAATGGACACGCTCGCACCATCACATACGATCCTAGCTACGAATACAAGTGCACTCCTGATAACCGAGATAGCTGAAGCCACAAGAAGACCAGATAAAGTTGTCGGTGTACACTTCTTTAATCCAGCGCAGTTGATGCGACTAGTTGAAGTAGTAATGGGTGAAAAGACAAGCGAGGAGACCTGCAACGTCAGTATTGAGTTGGCCAAAAAGTTTGGCAAGGAACCAGTTGTCTGCAGAAAAGACGTTCCAGGCTTTATAGCCAACAGGATAACGATTCCCGCGACGAACCTCATTGCTTGGATGGTCTATAAAGGCGAATACACGATTGAAGAGGTAGACGCCGCTGCAATTCAGAAAGCCGGAATGCCGATGGGCATCTTTGCTCTTCTTGACTACACGGGCATAGACATTGCATACAACGTCATAAAATTCATGGAAGAAAGGGAACCGCTATTCAAAGCATGCCCGCTTATAGAGGAGAAGATTAAGAAGGGAGAGCTAGGAACGAAAGCGGGAAAAGGGTTCTACACGTATCCCGAGAAAGGAAAATGGATGATGCCTGAGTTGGATCTAACGAAAGCCGAGAAATTCGACCCAATGCTCCAAACGTATGTAACGGTCAACATGGCGGCGGAACTTCTGAGAAGAAAGATAGCTACGCCGGAGGACATAGACAAGACAATAAAGTTGGGCTTCAATTTCCCGATCGGTATCCTAGAATTAGCCGACACCATAGGGATAGACGTAGTAATTTCGGAACTAAACAAGATTCAAGAGAAATACGGAGAATTCTACAAGCCAGACCCACTCTTAGAAGAAATGGCGAAGAAAGGTGAGCTTGGAAGTAAAACGAAAAAGGGCTTCTACTCTTATACCTAGAACATCAGTAAAGTGGTTTTAGGATGTCGCTCGTTACTCTTCGATCCCGGCCAAGTATTTAGCGATTTTTTTCTTTTCTTCGAAGTCGTAAGTGGCAGAAATCAGAATCTCTTCCATTATGGGAGACCCTCCTCCATGAACCCCAGCTACAGCCATCACACCGCTCAGTGATGAACACAACATGTCTGAGAGTAGACGGAAGCATCTATGGACTTTGTCCGCAGGAACGTCTTCCTTTCTCATAATGTACTTTTCCAGATGGGGCCGTGTTTCCAAGCTCGTAAAGTCTCCTTCATACGGAAGAGTCGCTGGCAATCCTCCAGCTAGGTCGGCGAGAATTTCAGCCTCGTGATAGATGTTCATACCAGCGTAGCGTCTGCCAGCGTTCGCATACACAGTGTCAGGCACAAAGGTTCCGGATGCGTATGCCTTCCCAGCTACCGCAGAAGCGATGCCTGCTGCATAGACGAGTTCGGCTACGCTTGCGAGGTGAGCCAGTTTCGACCGCACATGCGGTTTGTCAGCGATTCCTTGATATTCTGCGACGAGAGCTGATGCGCCAGTGATCAAATCTGTGACAGCGGGTTTGCA